>JAAUXY010008176.1_pt1 | contig 24980 bp, 24 predicted proteins | sample 7278121 | NCBI WGS metagenome assembly JAAUXY01 (sample SAMN14350117, study PRJNA611818) | marine sediment metagenome | isolation source: surface marine sediment (1.8m) | place: French Polynesia: Moorea | collected 2018-08 | reverse complement strand
GTGCGTTACGTCGCCCGCAAGTTCCGGGATGCGGGCTTCGAAGTAATCTTCACCAACTTCCTGCTGCCCGCCGAGATCGTGAACACCGCGGTCCAGGAGGACGTCCAGGTGGTGGGCGTGTCCAGCTCCTCGGGCGGCCACATGCCGGTGTTCGAGGATCTCATCGCCGGGCTCAAGGACCAGGGCCTCGACGACGTGATGCTGCTGGGCGGCGGCGTCATCCCGAACGAGGACGCCGATACGCTCAGGCAATGGGGGGTCAAGGCGATCTTCGGACCGGGCACCACCGCCGAGGACGCGATCGACATGATCCGCGCCTGGGCGGACGGGCAAGACGGCTGAAGCCCGCGACGATGGCCGACGCCTCCACACCCTTTCGCTGCGTCGCCGTGCTGGGCGGCGGCGGGCTGATGGGCCATGGCATCGCGCTCGCCTGCCTGCAGGGCAGCGACGCGGAGGTGCGCATCATCTCCCGCCGGCAGGAGACCGTCGCGCACGGCCTGGACTTGATCAAGAACGGACCGTTCGGGCTAGGCCGCGCGGTCGAGCGGGACAAGATCACCGCCGAGGAAGCCGCCGGCATGTGGGCCCGCCTCTCGGGCACCACCGATCAAGCCGCGGGTCTGGACGGCGCCGAGCTGGTCTTCGAGAGCATCCCCGAGGTGGTCTCGCTCAAGCAGGACACCCTGGCCGATGCCGAGCGGCACGTCGCCGAGGATACGGTGTTCGCGACCAACACCTCGGCGATCATGATCGCCGAGCTGGGCGCCCGCATGGCGCATCCCGAGCGGCTGGTCGGCACCCACTGGTTCTACCCGTCCAACGTAATGCCGCTGGTCGAGGTGGCGCGGAGCGACGGCACCGCGCCCGCCGCCGTCGAACGAACCCTCGCCTACCTCCGCGCCATCGGCAAGAAGCCCGTCTCGGTTCAGGATTCGCCAGGGTTCTTCATGACCCGGTTCATCAACACCTACATCGCCGAGGCGATCCGTTTGGTCGAGCTCGGCGTGGCCGGGCCGGCCGAGGTGGACGAGATGGTCAAGACCGGGCTCGGCTGGCCCATGGGCGTGTTCGAGCTGCTGGACGACGCGGCGGCCTTCGACTCCTTCTTCCACGCCCAGGAGTATCTCGAAGCCACCTGCGGCGAGCGTTATGCGGTTCCCGCCCTCGCCCGCAAGGCGTTCGAGGCCGGCTATCTGGGCACACCCAAGCTCAAGCCCGACAGCAAGGGCGGCTGGTACGACTTCCTGGGCGCCAAGCGCCCGGACAAGGGCGAGCGATAAGGCCCGACCGTTCGGCCTACTGTTTGCCGGCCTTTTCCGCGCGCGCCCGGCGGATCGCAGCCGCAATGGTTTCGTTGGCGCCCATTCTCACGCCCCGCATATATTCCGCCGCCTGTTTCTCGTTGGCATCATTGTCGAACAGCGCCGATTCGATGGCCCTGCGCTTGCCCTCGCACACGCTGGTCGCGACCTCGCGAATCTTCTTCGCATTGTTGATCGTGCGCGCGTAGTGCGCCGACACCTCCGCCACGCAGTCGCCGTACTCCGCGGCCATCGGATCCACGATCGGTCTGAGCTCCGAGATGTCCTTGACCGTGGTGCAGGCGGTGACGAGCAGCGGAAAGATGATCCAACGACATCGACGCATGAGGCGGTCCTTGCTGGCGGTTCGGAAAGCGCGGATCATAGGCCGGCGCGCCGCGGAACGCCAAGCGTGCGCGCAGCGCTGACCCCGGTCGGCCGAGCGCGTGGTTGCAATGCGCGCCATGGTCTCTTAACAACGCTTCGGTGGCCGGACAAAAGGCCCGCCAATTGCGGCAACACAAGGGGCATTAGCGCATGACCGTCAGTGTGAGCGAGCCCAAGGCCTGGGTCTCGGAGAAACTGCTCGACATCGATGCCGTCCACTGCAACGTGGTCGAGCCCTACACGCCGACGCCCGTCTGGTCCGCCGCCCATGCCGGTGCGACGGCCTAGCGAGGGATAGAGGACCAAGTCATGGCGGTGATCCGCAATCGGGTGCGCGCGGGCTTCTACATGGACTCGGTTGCCCTCATGCGTCTGTCCCAGGCTGTGGCCGCGGCACCCGACGTGGAGGACGCCGCCCTCATGATCGGCTCCCGCACCAACCAGGATCTCTTGACCGACTCCGGCCTGCTGGCCGCGCCGGGCCGGGCGGCGGGCGCGAACGACCTGATCCTGGCGGTGCGGGCCGCGACCGAGGCCGCGGGCGATGCGGCGCTCGACCAGGCGGAGGCGCTGCTCGACCGACCCACCGAAAGCGGTTCTTCCGAACAAGAAGAATGGAAAAACAAAAGTTTGTCAGGCGCCATTGATGTCTTAGGCGAAGCAAGCCTGGCGCTGATCTCGGTGCCGGGCGAGTTCGCCGCGCGGGAGGCCCGGCGCGCCCTGCACCGCGGCCTCGACGTCATGATGTTCAGCGACAACGTGCCGATTGCGGAGGAACGCGCGCTGAAGGAGGACGCCCGGGCCCGCGGCCGCCTGCTGATGGGGCCCGATTGCGGCACGGCGATCATCGACGGCGTACCGTTGGCCTTCGCCAACCTGGTGCCGCGGGGGCCGATCGGGCTGGTCGCCGCGTCCGGCACCGGCCTGCAGGAAGTGACCTGCCTGATCGCGCGCAACGGGGGCGGGATCTCGCAGGCCATCGGGGTTGGCGGCCGCGACCTGGCCGAGGAGATCGGCGGCATCACCACGTGCATGGCGATCGACCGCCTCGACCAGGATCCGGCGACCGAGCGCATCGTGCTGATCTCCAAACCCCCGGCTCCGGCCGTCGCCGACAGGGTCCTGGCGCGGGCGGCGGAAAGCGCCAAGCCCTTTACGATCTGTTTCCTGGGCCTCGAGGATGCCACGCTGCCGGCCAACGCGATGCTGGCGTCGACGCTGCACGCAGCCGCCGAACTTGCGCTCGGGGACAAAGAGATCGGGACAGACTTCGACATCGAGGCCGCCTCGCCCGGCGCAGGCCGGCGCTGGGTGCGCGGTCTCTATTCGGGCGGCACGCTCTGCGCCGAGGCGCAGGTGGTGTTCCGGGGCCAGGGCGCGCCCCTGGCGTCGAACGCGCCGATCCCGGGCATCCCATCGGTCTCCGAACTGACTGGCCCGGCGCACACGCTGCTCGACCTCGGCGCGGATGAGTACACGCGCGGCCGGCCGCACCCGATGATCGACCCGGCGGGCCGCCGCGCGCTCCTGGTCGACGCGCTCGCCGCCCCGGACGTGGCCGTGGTGCTGCTCGACGTGGTCATCGGCACGGGCGCCCACCCCGACCCGGCCGGCGACATCGCCAGCACTGTTGCGGCGGCCGGCCAGGCAAGGCCCGTCGTCGTGGCCTCGGTCTGCGGCACCGACCAGGATCCGCAGAGCTACTCGGCGCAGGCCAATACCCTTCGGGAGGCGGGCGTGATCGTCGCGCCGTCGAACCGGGAGGCGGCATTCTGTTCATTCGCAGCCGTAGCGACTGTTTCCTGATCCGCGCGACCGTCCGCCCTACCCCTCGTCCGGCACCACCTGAGTTCCGGTCTCGCCGCGCAGGGCTGGCAGCGCTTCATTGAGGTGGCCGATCACCACCCGCTTGCCGCCGCTCTCGAGAAAGCGGATCGCCGCCTCGGCCTTGGGGCCCATGCTGCCCGGCGGGAATTGGCCGTCCGCGTGATGGCGTTTGAGCTCCGAGAGCGTGACCCGGCCGAGCGCCCGTTCGGCGGGGGTGCCGAAATAGATGCTGACCCGCGGCACGGCGGTCAGGATCAGCATCTCCTCGATGCCGAGCACCTTGGCCATCAGCGCCGAGGTCAGGTCCTTGTCGATCACCGCCTCGATCCCGTGCCGCACCTTCTTGGGACCGCGGATTACCGGAATGCCACCGCCCCCGCCGGCGATGACCACCGCACCCTGCCGGGCGAGCGCCTGGATCAGCGAGATGTCGACCACATGCCTGGGCTCGGGCGACGGCACCACATGACGCCAGCCCCGCCCGGCGTCCTCCTTCATCAGCCAGTCCATCTCGCCGGCCAGCGCGTCGGCTTCGTCCTTGGAGTAGAAGAACCCGACCGGCTTGCTGGGTGAGCCGAAGGCCGGGTCGTCCGGGTCGACCTCCACCTGGGTGAGCAGGCAGACCACGTGGCGCGGATTGTCCGCCTCGCGAAGAGCATTCTCCAGGGCCTGCATCAACAGATAGGCGATCCCGCCCTGGCTGTGCGCCACGCAGATATCCAGCGACATGGGTGCGACGCGGCTGCGGGCCAGTGCCTGGCGCATCAGCATCTTGCCCACCACCGGGCCGTTGCCGTGGGTGATGATCAGCTCGTTGTCGAGCTGCATGAGCGGCAACAGCGCCTGCCCGGTGGCCGCGGCGATTTCCACCTGCTCGGCGACCGTTCCCCTGATGTGTCCGGGATGGGTAGCGTTGCCGCCAATGGCAACGAGCAACCGTTCTGGCAGGGCCGAAACTTCGGCCATGGCTTACACGTCCCGCTTGACGCAAAGCGAAACGGTACGCGCTAGAAAGCAGCCGCGCAATTGATATTGCCGTGACGGACAGGAGGCGCTCCCGCCGGCGACGCCCGTTGCCATCCGCCGCTTTGAGCCCAACTCGTAAGGAGACGGGCAGAGTCGCGCCCGTCGGCGCGCCGCCCTTGGAACTGAGCTCAGGAGACGGACAGATGCACGCTTGCGCCCGCTGGTGTCTTGTTCTTGCCGCCTTGTTCGTGACCCTCGCCGCAACGGCGCCGACAACGCCTGGTTACGCCGAGGGCAGCATGAGCCGCTGTTACACCTGCGACTGAGTGCTGAGCCTCGACGTCACCGCCGGACGGTGGTGCTCCCGGGGAAGCCCTGGAAGAAGGTCCTGAGGTTCTCGAACTGGTCCCGCGCGGCGGTCTGCTGGCGCTGATCCCACAGGCACGTGCGAAACGCGTCGGTCCCCGGCGTATAGCCCAGCCTTTGGCAACGCTGGCGCACATAGACGTCGAGGCATCTTTCGAAGTAGGACGCGCCCGGGTCCAGCTTCTGCTCGCGGCAGAATTCGATGGGGTCTGCGCTCGCCTGCTGGGGCGTCTCGCAGGCGGCCAGGAGGCCAACGGCGGCGAACAGCAAAGCTGCCTTGTACATCGCGTCGTATCCCCTCGATATCGCGTGCGCTGCTTCTCTCATGATGTAAGCACCGGCCCCTAGGGGGACAATCAAGAACGATAAATTCGCCGTGACCAATTGCGTTTGAATAGTCGCATCCGGTCCGGCAGGCACATGACTCCGGTCAGTATTCCCGGTGTCATCGAAAACCTGTACGCTGACCCGGTGCGGGTCGGTTCACCGAAATCAAGACAGTTGATTTTCGCACTCTGAATCGGCGCGCACGTGCGGAGAGGTCAGGGCATGGCGAGTTCCAAATCTGCCAAGGCGATCGGGCGGGACGAGGACTCACCGCGGACGGCAGCGGACAGGACGACCGCCGACAAGGCCAAGCAGGACAGCAACGCAACGGAGGATGCCCAACTCGCGGCTTGGGAGCGGGACGAATACGAGTTCGGCCGGCTCAAGATTGGACACAAACGCCGGTCGCTGACGCCCGAGCGCCGACGCGAGATCCTCGACGAGCTTTTCTTCGAGAAGGAGCGGTACTGGCCCTACGTCAGGCAGTTTTACACGCTGCTCTTGATCTCGGTGATCATCGCGACCATGGGCCTGGGCATCGACCAGCCGGCGGTGGTGATCGGCGGCATGCTGATTGCGCCGCTGATGACGCCGATGCTGGCGATCTCGGCCGCATTGGTCATGGGCTGGCCGGTCCGCATGCTGCGGCTCGTCCTCCGCGGGTTCGTTGCCACGGCGCTTGCCTTTGGCACCGCCTACATCATTCCGTTTCTGTTCCGAGTGCCGGTGGAGTTCGTCATACCCGAACAGATCCTGGCGCGCGCCAATCCCGAACTGCCGGACCTGATCATCGCGCTCGCCGCCGGAACCGCCGGGGCCTACATGCTGGTGCGCAAGGAAGCCGTCTCTGCGCTCCCGGGCGTCGCGGTCGCGGTCGCCTTGGTCCCGCCGCTTTGCGCCGCGGGCTTTCTGGCCTACATCGAGAAATTCGGCCTCGCCTGGGAGGCGTTCCTCCTTTACCTGACCAATCTCGCGGCCATCATCCTCTCGGCTTGCGCGGTGCTATTGCTCATGGGCTTCAAGCCAAAGGTGCGCCAATGGCGGGCGAACCTGAGGGTCGCGCTCGGCCTCGTCTGCGCCGTTATGCTCGTCTTGGCGGTCGGCATACCGCTGGGAATGCGGACAACCGACAACATCGGGCATTTACGGGATCGCGCAATCTCGGTGGAAGTCGTTCGGGAATGGAAGGGCGACACCCCGGTTAAGGTCATCAGCGTCGACGTGGCGTATGACGTGGTCGAACTCTTCCTGCAGATCGACGTTCCCTTTGCCAGCTTCGTCGAGTGGCGGCCCGAAAACATCGACAGCCTGTTCCCCGAGGAAATGACTACGGAAAGGCTCCGCGAGTTGCTGATCAAGCGGCTCGGCCGACCAGTTCACTTGATCGTGCGCGGCAACTTCGGCTTCCGGGAAGCGCTCTGATCGATCAGCCGCGGCCGCCGACGCCAGCGGATGCTCATGCCCGCCTCTCCGCCCCGGATCAACCCAAACCGGTGGTCGCGCGGATGTGTTCGGCCGCCGCCAGCGGGTCGTCGGTGTTGAAGATCGGCGCCAGGTCGGCCGCGTCGATGGTGCCCGCCGCGACCATGGTCTCGCGCAGGAACGGACCGATCTCGGACCAGTAGGCCTGGCCCATGGCGACGATCGGAAAGTTGCGGATCTTGCCGGTCTGGATCAGCGTCGCGGTCTCGAAGATCTCGTCCAGCGTACCGAAGCCGCCGGGCATCAGCACGAAGGCGCAGGAATGCTTCACCAGCATGACCTTGCGCACGAAGAAGTAATGGAAGTCGGTCCAGCGATCCATGTAGGGGTTGGGCGCATGCTCCTCGGGCAGGCGGATCTTGCAGCCGACCGAGAGCGCGCCGGCCTCCCGCGCGCCGCGGTTCGCGGCCTCCATGATGCCCGGCCCGCCGCCGGTCATCACGGAAAACCCCGCGCGGCCCAGCGCATGCGCGGTCTCGCGCGCCAAGACGCAATACGGGTGGTCGGCGGCAAAGCGGTGCGAGCCGAAGAAGGTCACGCAGGGACCAACGCCCCTTAACGTCCGGAAGCCCCGCCAGAACTCGCGTCCGATGCGAACGGTCCGCCACAGCTCGTCGAACGGCGGGTTCGGACCCTGCAATAGGCGCGCGTCGTCATTGTCTCTTCGTGTCTCGGTCACCGGGAGCCCCTTCTCAGTCGGCCGGACGTTCCGCCAGAAAGCCTCTCGCCATCTCGCGCAGGCGGCCGCGCTGGATCTTGACGCCGTTGGCGCTCTCGGTCACCGGGAAGGCGTCGATCGCCAGGATGCGCGCGGGCACCTTGAACTTGGCGAGACCCTGGGCGCAATGCGCGATCAGGGCCGCCTCGTCGACCGCCGCGCCCGATCGCGGCAGCACGAAGGCGACCGGCACCGGGCCGCGGCCGCCCTCGACCGCGACCGTCTGGCAGGCGTCCACGGTCGGGTGGCGTTCCACCCAGGCATCGATCTCGCCGGGGCTCACCAGGAAACCGCCCAGACGCAGGCTGTCGCCCATGCGGGTCAGGAACACGAAGCCGTCCTCCGTGCGCCGCGCCAGGTCGCCCGTCCGCACGAATCCGTCTTCCGTGAGAGCCTCCGCCGTCGCCGCCGCGTCGCCGTAATATTCGCGGAACATGCTGGGCCCCTTGAGCTCGAGCTCGCCGGCCTCGCCGACCGGGAGCAGGCGGCCGCTCTCCGGATCGCGCACCCGCACCTCGGCCGCGGGCGAGGTCGGCCGGCCGCCGGCCAGCGCCCGGAGCTCGGCCGGGCCGTCCTCGGGCTGGCGCGCGAACAGGGCCTGGACCTCGCTCATGCCGTAGAGCCCCGCCAGCGTCAGGCCGCGCGCGTCCGCGGCGTCCACCAGCGTCCGCGCCTCCGGGTTCGCGAAGGAGGCATAGCCGATCCATTGAATACTATATAGATCAGTCTGTTGCGCCGTATCCATGAGACGCTGGATCATCTCGTCGGATGCGTTGAATTGGGTCACGCGATGACGCGCGATCAGTCCTGCCGCGGCGGCCGCATCGAAGGCCGGCAGCAACACCATGGGCCCGCCGGCGGCCAGCGTCCCCATGGCCTGGGCCAGGCCGAAGGTGCCGCAGAGCGGCAGCGCCTGCAGCAGCACGGAGCCGTCCGCGACATAGCCGAACCCGCGCGCCACCACGCCGGCATGTCCGGCTATGGCGCGCTGGTCCAGCAATACGAACTTCGGCGCGCGGGTGGTGCCGGAGGTGGTGAAGATCACGCTGCCGGACTCGGGTGTCGCCGCGGGACGATCGAGCGGCGGTCGCGCGACGAGCGAGTCGTAGCCGACGGTCTTTCGGCCCGGCAGGTCGACTGTCCCCGCGCCGCAGACCACCACCGCGGACAGCGCGTCGAGGGCGGAGGGGTTCACGTCGGCGATGATGCCGGCGAAGTCGATGCCCTTGAAGCCGGGCTCGAGAGCCAGGAGCTTGGCGCCGCTGCGCCCCAGGATGTCCTCGACCTCGGCGCTGCGGAACCGGGTGTTCACGGCCACGGTAACCGCGCCGAGCTGCTGGCAGGCGAGATAGAGCACCAGCCATTCGATGCCGTTGGGCAGCCAGAGGGCGACCCGGTCCCCGGGGCCGACGCCCAGCTGGGCAAGGCCGTGTGCGGCGCGCCGTGCGCCGGTCTCGAGCGCGGCGAAGGTCAGGCGGCTTTCGCCGCAGATCGCCGCCGTCGCGTCCGGCCGGGCCGCCGCAACCGCCGCCAGCAGTCCGGGAACCGTATCCTGCGCAGGCGACGCCATGGGCTCGCTAGACCGTCGCCACCGGCGTCACGGGGGAGCCGGCGGCGCCCGGCAGGCGCAGCGGCGCGGCGGTCAACAGGAACCGCGTCCGCCCGGCGCCGCGCAGCCAGTCGGCGAGCTCGCCCAGATACCAGAGCTCGCCCAGGGGAATGCCCAGCTTGAACAGGCAGTGCTCGTGCAACGGCAGGGCCGGGCGGCGGCCCTCGGACGGGCGGGCCGGATACTGCTCGACCGCGTAGTTGTCGCAGGCGATGGCGGCGAGGCCGGTCTCGGTGATCCACTCGAGCAGCGCCGTATCCCGGCCGTCCAGGGTCGCGCCGGTCTCATCCAGCACCGCCTTGTCCGGATGCCCGGCCATCTCGACCAGGCGCTCAGCGAAACCCGTACGGACAACCAGGATATCGCCCGCCTCGATCACCGCGCCCTGGGTGGCCAGGGCCGCGATCAGCCCGGCATGGCCCACGACCGTGCGTCCGGGGCCGAACTCGGCGGCCAGATCGACCAGCACCCCCCGGCCCTGCAGCGGCCGGACCGCAAGCCGGTCGACCGCCAAAGCGCCGAGCCGATGCGGCTCGGTGACATGCTCGCCGGCGCGAAAGCCGTTGTAGTAGACCGGCTCCGGGACGCCGTCGCCGTCCGCATCGAAGGCGGCGCCGATGTGGCCGAGCGCATCCCATTGGGTCGAGTACTGCAGGCTGAGGGTCACCCGGTCGTCGTTGAGCACGTCGGTGTTGGCCGGGTCGATCCGGTCCATCGGGAAGTTGGTGGTCGGCGCGCCGTCCTGCAGCGTCGCTTCGAGCCGCGGCGCATCGCGGCGCGGGTTCAGGATATTGCCGCCGGGCAGGTCGAGCGGCAGGCTGAGACAGAAGGCCCGCCCCTCCCGGACCTCGGCCACCGCCCGGCACAGGCGCTCGGGGGTCAAGAGATTGAGCCGCCCGAACTCGTCATCGGCACCGAACTCGCCCCAGTTCGAGCCCGGCGGCCGTTGTCGCCAGCGCTCGGTCATGGGTGGGCCTCTCCGGCGATCCTGAAACCTGTGGCGCTCAAACCGTGCCGTTGTACTTGGGCGTCCCTGTTTAGAACAGGACCTTCTGGGAATTCCTCAGCAGCTTGTACTGGTTCTGCAGAAACGCGATCTTTCGCGCGTCCTTGTCGCACCGCCGGTAGGCAGGCGTCTCGGGTTGATGCCCCTGCTCCGTGCAGAAGCGCGCGACGAGATCGTCCAGGCACTCTTCGAAGGTGACGCCGGTTATCTCTTCGTCCTGCCAGCACGAGGCATAAACCCACCGGTCGAACATGGTGGGGTGAGGCTCGCTCGCGCAGGCCGTCAGAGCCGTAAACGCGATCACCAGGATCAATCGAGACATCGGGTCGCTCCCGCGCAAATTCGGCGGTCCGGCATTATAGCGGATTGCGTCCGCATCGGGCGAACCCGTACTCACCCAAAATAGGCCTCGTGCACCTCCTGCGTGGCGGCCAGTTCGTCCGCCCTGCCGCCCGCTACCACCCGACCCTTCGACAGCACATAGCCGTAATGCGCCACCTCGAGCGTCTGGCGCACGTTCTGCTCGACGAGAAACACCGTGATCCCGCGCTCGTTGATGCGCCGGATGATGTCGAAGTTCTGCTTGACCAAGAGCGGCGCCAGGCCCAGCGAGGGCTCGTCGATCAGCAACAGCTTCGGCGCGCTCATCAGGCCGCGGCCGATCGAGACCATGGCCTGCTCGCCGCCAGACATGGTGCCGGCGAGCTGGTCGCGACGCTCGCGCAACTGCGGGAAAGCCTCGTAGGCTTCCTCGATCCGCTCCGCCACAACCTGGCCGGACGCTTCCTGGTAGGCGCCAAGCCGCAGGTTTTCCTCGACCGTGAGCTTGGGAAAGACCTTGCGTCCCTCCGGGATGCAGGCGATGCCCCGGGCCACGATCTTGTGCGGCGGCAGACCGGTGATCTCGGCGTCCGCGAAGGCGATGCGGCCCCGGTTGGGCCGGGTCAGCCCGAGGATCGAGCGGATCAGGGTGGTCTTGCCCGAGCCGTTCGAGCCCAAGAGACAGGTGATCCGGCCCGCCTCCGCCGCGAGCGAGACGCCTTCCAGCACGTCCGCCTTGTCATAGGCGGTGTAGAGGTCCTCGACCACCAGGGTTGCGTTATTCGCCGCGCTCATTCCAGTCCCAAATAGGCTTCTTGCACCAGCGGATCCGCCGCCACCTCCTGATAGCTGCCCTCGCAGATCTTGCGGCCGAAATTCAGCACCGCGCAGCGGTCGGTGATGCGCTCGATCACGCCCATCTCGTGCTCGATGATGATGATGGTCAGGTCGGCGAGGCTGTCCTTGACCTGCAGGATGTCGTCCATCAGCTGGGTGGTCTCGTCATGGGTCATCCCGGCCGAGGGCTCGTCGAGCAGCAAGAGCTTCGGCCGGCTGATCAGTGCGCGGCAGATCTCGATCCGGCGGCGGTCGATCATCGGCAGGCCCTCGACCGCCTCGAACATGCGGTCGGCCAGGGGCGGGTCGAACACCGCGACCAGCTCGCGCGCCCGCGCATAGCTTTCCTCGAACTCGCGCCGAAAGGCGCGGCGCCGGAACAGGTTGAACCAGAGGCCCTGGGTCAGCCGCTTGTGGTTGCCGACCATGATGTTGTCGAAGATCGACAGCGGCAGCGACAGGCGGGAGCGTTGGAAGGTGCGGGCGATGCCGGCCCGATAGACGCCCTGGGGCGCGAGGCGCGTGATGTCCCGGCCGTCGAAGGTGACGGCGCCGCCGTCGGCGGGATAGATCCCGGTGACCACGTTGAAGAAGGTCGTCTTGCCGGACCCGTTGGGGCCGATCAGGCCGAGGATCTCGTTCGGCGCCACGGCGAGGGTCAGCGCCTCGAGCGCCACCACCCCTCCGAACCGCTTGCCCAGCTCGCGGGTGGCCAGGACGGGTTCCGGCACCGCGCTCACTTGGGCTGCCATCCGGGGAAGTAAGCGCGCAGCGGCCGCGGCAGCAGCCCGCGCGGCCGGAACAGCAGGATCAGGATCACCATCGCCGCGTACAAGAGGAAGCGGTACTCCTGGATCATCTGCAGCTTCTCGGGCAGCACGATCACGATCGTGGTCGCCACGGCGATGCCCCAGGGATTGCCGATCCCGCCGAGCAGCACGATGGAGACCAGGATCAGCGAGTCGCCGAAGGTGAAATTGGTCGGCGCGATGAAGCCGAGCATCATGGCGTAGAGCGCGCCCGCCATGCCGATCAGGAAGTTGCCGACGGTGAAGGCGGTGATCTGCCAGCGGGAGATGTTGTAGCCGAAGCAGGCGCTTGCCGTCTCGTCGAGCCGGACCGCGTCCATGTTGAGGCCGATCCAGGAGCGGTCCAACCGGCGCAGAAAGGCGAAGCCCAGGCATACCAGCACCAGGCTCGCCAGCACATAGTTGGTGTAGAAGGACAGCTCGACCGTTTCGGTCAGCGCGATGTTGTCGTTGAACGCCCAGCCGAACAGATTGAGCCCGTCGACGCGCAGACCCTGCGGACCGCCGAGCGCATCGTTCACCTCGAGGAAGGTTTTGAACAGGAGCGTGAAGGCGATGGTGATCACCGCCGAGTAGTGGCCGCGGGTGCGCAGCACCGGATAAAGCAGCAGGCCGCCGATCAAGGCCGCCATCACGCCGCCCGCGAGGATCACGAGAAGATGCGAGAGCCCGGTGTTCTTGGTCAGCACCGCCGCCGTGTAGCAGCCGATACCCAGGAAGGCCGCGCCCGCGAAGTTGAGCACGCCGGCGAAGCCGAACTGTACGGTGAGCCCCAGCGAGGCGGTCATGAAGATCATCACCGTGGCGACCAGGAGCAGCGTGAAATGGTCCTGGTGGAAGACCAGGACCAGCGCCAGCACCGCGGCCGGAACCGCGATGTCCATGCTGCCCTCGCGCCCGGCGAAGCTGGTCCGCATGCGCTCGAGCGCGCCGAAGCGCGCGGCCAGAACCACCGCCGCCGCGCCGCCGACCAACAGCACGGCGACGCCCACCTGGGATTCGATCATCAGGAAGACGATCAGATAGACCGCCACCCCGGCGATGCCGAGCAGTCCGGGCCACAGCGAGGGGCGTTCGCCGGTCTTTGGCTGCATCTCCCTAGACCCTCTCGCTGACCTTCTCGCTGAGCAGGCCGGTCGGCCGTATGGCCATGATCAGGATGACCACGGCAAAGGCGAACACGTCCTTGTAGGCGCTGGCGAACGGCAGGGCCACGGCGCCGATGGTCTGCAGCGCGGCGAACAGAAATCCGCCGATGATGGCGCCGTAGATGTTGCCGAGCCCGCCGATGATCGCCGAGCTGAAGCCGATCACCCCCAGCAGCAGCCCGATGCCGAAATTGATCTCGTTGTAGTAGAGCCCGTTCATGATGCCGGCGAAGGCCGCCAGCGCCGAGCCGATCGCGAAGGTGACCAGCACGATGCGGGTGAAGTCGATGCCCATGGTCCGCGCGGTCTCCTCGTCCTGGGCCACGGCGCGGATGGCGAGCCCCAGCTTGGTCCGGTTGATGACCAGGTGGACGGCGACGATGACCACCAGACCGGCCGACAGCATGAGCATGTTGTCGGCCCGCAGGCTGAAATTGCCGAGCTCGACCGCGCCCGCGGGCAAGAGCGCCGGAAACGGCTTCGGGTTGGCGCCCGCCGGGTAGAACAGGCGGATGCTCTCGCGCAGCACCGTGCCCAGCATGAGTGTGATCAGGAGCGTATTCAGCGCCGGCGCGGACTTGAGCGGCAGGACCAGGTAGCGGGCGATCAGCGCCCCGGCCACGGCCATCGCCGCGGTCGCGGCGGCCAACACCACAGGGACCTGCACGGCGGGCCAGACGACGCCCAGCTCGCGCAGCCCCAGATAGGTGGCGAGGCCCGTGAATGCGCCCACCATCAGGCTGTCGCCATGGGCGAAGTTGATGACGTCGAGCACGCCGAAGAACAGGGTGAAGCCGACCGCCACCAGGGCGTACATCATCCCCAGCATAAGCCCGTTCATGACGTACTGGCCGAAGAGCCCGACGTCCATGCGCCCCTGCTTCCCCCCGAGACCGGCGAGACACGCGGCGGCCGGGCCCAGGCGAAGGCCCGGCCGCGCGCGCCTATGCGGCGTGTCTTACTTCTGGCCCTTGAGCTTGCGCTTGCCCTTGGCGTATTCGCTTTCCGCCCAGACGGTCCACTTACCGTCCTGCGCCACGTATTTGGTGATCAAGGCCACCGAGTTCTGGCCGTTCTTGTCGAAGCTGATCTCGCCGACGATCGAGTCCCGGCCCTTGGTCGCGTTGAGCGTGTCGCGCACCTTCTTGCGATCCGGGCCGACCGCCTCGATGGTGTCGAGGATCAGGTTCATGGCGGCGAAGGCGAACGGGCCATAGGCCTCGGACGGCTCGGCATAGTTCTGCTTCTTGTACTGCTCCATGAAGACCTTGCCGCCCGGCAGCAGCTCGGTCGGCGCGCCCTCGCGGAAGGCGAGCACCCCTTCGGCCAGCTCGCCCGACCCTTCGATGAAGGTGTCGGAAACGATGCCCGAGGTGCCCTCGAACAGGGCGCGCAGCCCGAGCTTCTCCATCTGCGAGCGGACGCGCACGCCGAGCGGCGTCAGCCCGCCGAAATAGAGCACGTCCGGATCGAGCGACTTGATCTTGGTGAGCTCGGCGGTGAAATCCTGCTGGTCCGCGGTGACGCCGAAGGTGCCGAGGATCTTGCCCCCGTTCTCGGTCAGGTACTGGCTGAAGTACTTGTTGTGTCCCTTGCCGTAGTCGGTCGTGTCGTGGATGATCGCCCAGGTCTTGTAGCCCAGCCCGGTCATGAACTTGGCCGCGACCTCGTTCTGGTTGATCATGGTGCCGTTGACCCGGTGCACCTCCTTGTAGTCGTTGCCGTAGGTGATGTCCGGCAGCACCGCGCCCCAGACGATGATCGGCAGACCGAAGCGGTTGTAGACGTCGACCGTGGCGATGGCGACGGCCGAGCAGTAGTGCGTCGCCGCGGCGATCACGTTCTTGTCGGCCGCCAGCTTGGTGGCAACTTGCACGCCCTTGTCCGGCTTGCACTCGTCGTCCAGCACGACGAGCTCGTATTCGTACTTGGCGTCGGCGTCCGCATTCTTGAGACGCACGGCCAGATCGGCCGAGTTGCGGCCGCCCAGGCCGTTCGAGGACGTGCCGCCGCTGAGCGGCCCGATGAAGCCGACCTTGATCTTGTCCTTGGCCTCCGCCACGCCGGCGGCGAGCCCGATCGCGAGCACGGCCGCCACGGCCGCGGCGCGCTTGGTCGCTGCGTTCTGCATGATATGACCCCTCCCTCCTGCGCTCGTGTGCAGTGCGCCCGATGGACCGTGCGGATGAGCCCGCGCGGAAACCGGTCGCCACGAACGTTCTTGATTTGATGAGAAAATGTAGCGCGCGTTCCGTAGGCGTGGCTAGAGCCTTTTCCGACCGGATCGAATCGCGCCGGCGGGCGCCGGCCGATGCCGGCACCCGCCTGTGCCCGATGCGCCTGCGGCGGCGGACCAGCCCCTAGCCGGCCACCGCCTGCGCCAGCCGCTGCGCCTGCTTGCGCTGCGCGTAGCCCATCTTGCGCGCCGCCTCGGCCCGGTCCCAGATGCGCCGCGCGACCCGCCGGTACACGAAGGCAATCGCGAGCGGCGGCAGGAACACCAGGGACAGCTTGCCCACCCAGTGGCCGAAGGCGTGCCGCTGGGTATAGATGCGGACCGCCGACCGGCATTCGTAGCGCAGGGCGACGTTGCCCGTGCATCGCTCCATCTGCCGGTCGATGTAGTGCGACTGCAGCATCAGCGGCACGCGAAGGTCGCTCGCCTGCTGCCACCCGATGGCGACCAGCCAGATGGCCGCGGCCGCGCCTGCCAGCCATTTCATCGTCGGGGTCGGTTTGCTCTCAGTCATAGCCAGCACCTCAGCTCCATCGCCAAGTTGCTCGCCTATGCCGAACCAGGTCTCCCCACTCTTGATTCAGATTATAGAAATCTTCGATTAACTTACTGTTAATAGATAAAAATTTAGCAACAGTTTAGGCACGCTCATCGGCTCTGCGAGAGCGCGCGGGAGCGGCACCGGTTGCACGGGCCGCGGTCGGATTTGTCATCTCCGGGCAGGCCGATGTATGCTGCGCCGTGGGAAGGTCGGCCGTCGGTGCCGACGCGACGCGCGGATGACCATTCTTCGAGGGGGTTGGCGATGAGAACGGCGGCGCTTCTGGTGGTCGCTCTGGGCCTGATTGCAGGCTGTGTCGACAAGGAGCGGGGGTTGGTCGAGAACCCCTACGAGTTCTGCAAGCAGCAGGTCATGGGGCCGGAGCAGGCGGTCAACGAGTGCATCCAGAGCTATGTGCAGAGCCTCTGCGCCAAGCAGGGCCTGCAGCGCGGCTCGGGCCAGTTCGCGCAGTGCACCCGCGATCTGTCGCAGGCGGCGCTGGTGCGCAGCCAGGTCGACAACTTCCGTCTGCCGAACCGGTAAGCCCGCAAGAAACCCCGCCCGGGGACGGGCGGGGCTCGTGAATTGGAGGGCGATCGGGGACTCGAACCCCGGACCCGCTGATTAAGAGTCAGCTGCTCTACCAACTGAGCTAATCGCCCGCGCTGCGCGCCGTGCGCGCGTCAAAGCCTTGCCTATATAGTGAAGCTTCGCGGGCTTGTCGATAGAGCGGCCGGTGAGGTCTTGCCGCAGAGCGCTGTCGCACTCTAGGCGGCGGCTGCACCGGCCCACTCCCCCACCCGGCCACCCGATGCCAGTATCCTTGTGGGTGGCCGAGTGGGGGAGCGGGCTGGTGCCGCACGGAACTCGGAGAATACCTCGCTACAACCCGTCGCCTTCGCGGCGCGTGATCTGCACGTCGCGGTGGATGGCGATGCACATGATCAGCCCGAAGCCGAACAAGAGGCTCAGCATCACGGTGCCGCCGTAAGAGACCAGCGGCAGCGGCACGCCCACCACCGGGATCAGCCCGGTGACCATGGCGATGTTGATGAACACGTAGAGGAAGAAGTTGATGGTGACGCCGATGGCGAGGACGCGGCCGAACTGGTTGCGCGCGCGCAGCGCCACGGTGACGCCGTAGAGGATCAGGCCCGCGTAGCAGCCGAGCAGGAACAGCGCGCCGACGAAGCCGAACTCCTCGGCCAGGATGGTGAAGATGAAGTCGGTCTGCTGCTCGGGCAGGAAGTTGAGGTGCGACTGCGTGCCCTGCAGGAAGCCCTTGCCGGTGAGCCCGCCGGCGCCGAGCGCGATCTTGGACTGCAGGATGTGGTAGCCCGCGCCCAGCGGGTCCCGCTCGGGCTCGAGGAAGGTCAGCACCCGCAGCTTCTGATAGCCGTGCAGGTTGGCCCAGACGACCGGGATGGCGGCGAGCCCGCCCAGCCCCACCGCGACGAACTTCCAGACCCGCACGCCGGCCACGAAGAACACGGCTGCCCCCACCAGGAGCAGCATCATGGCGGTGCCCAGATCGGGCTGCTTGAGGACCAAGAGCGCCGGCGCGAACACCAGCGCCACCGGCATGATGAGGTAGAGCGGCTTGGCCACGTCCTCCATCTGGATCTTGTGGAAGTAGCGGGCGAGCGCCAGCACCACGGCGATCTTCATGAGCTCGGACGGCTGGATCCGCACGCCGGCGATCTGAATCCAGCGCTGGGCGCCGGTGCCGGTGCCGATCAGCTCGATCAGCCCCAACAGCCCCATGGCGGCAAAGTAGATGATGTAGGCGTTGCGCAACCAGAAGCGCACGTCGATGGTGGCGACCAGCAGACAGAGGCCCAGCCCCATGACGAAGCGGGTCATCTGGCGCGTGGCCCAGGGGTCGAAGTTGCCGCCGGCGGCCGAATAGAGCAGCACGAAGCCGACGCAGGCGGTCAGTGAGAGCAGCAGCACCACGACCCAGTTGATGCGCGCGACGCGCGCCATGATCGACATGTGGTGACGGCTGGAGCGGGAGAGTTCCATGGCCCGTCCCCTCAAGTGCCCCGGGCGCCGGCCGGTGCCGCTGCCTCGCCGGTCGGGCGGGGTTGCAACGGGTCGCGGCTGAGCGTCTCGCGCATGATGTCGCGGGCGATCGGCACCGCGTATTTCGAGCTGCCGCCGTGCTCCAGAACCACGGCCACCACATAGCGCGGGTCCTCGACCGGGCCGTAGCCCACGAACAGGCCGTGGTCGCGCAGCTCCCAGGGCAGGTCCTCGTTCTTCTTGACCCCGCGGGCGCGTTCTTCCCGGGTGATCCGGCGCACCTGCGAGGTGCCGGTCTTGCCGCCCATGCTCATGCCCTCTTCGCTGAGCTGGCCGCGCCGGGCGGTGCCGCCGGGCTCGTTGACCACGCCGTTCATGGCGTTCGCCAGAATGCGCAGGTTCTCCGGCCGCACGCCGATCGAGGCGAAATCCGGCGCCGGCCGCGGCGCCAGGCCCTCGGCGGTCACCAGGCGATGGGCGATGTGCGGCGTCACCGCCTTGCCGCCGTTGACCAGCCGGGACATCATCACCGCGAGCTGCAGGGGCGTGGTCAGGACGAAGCCCTGGCCGATCCCGGCCACCAGGCTCTCGCCGTCCTGCCAGGGCTCGCCCAAAGTGGCGAGCTTCCAGGCCCGGGTCGGGATGAAGCCGGACCGTTCGCCGTGCAGGTCGATGCCGACCGACCGTCCGAGCCCGAGCCGCCTGGCCATGTCGGCCAAACGATCGACGCCCAGCCTGCGGGCGACGTCGTAGAAGAACACGTCGCAGGACTGCTTGATCGCCTCGTGCAGGTCGACGGTGCCGTGCCCGCCCCGCTTCCAGCAGTGGAACCGGCTGGAGCCGAGCTGGGTGTGGCCGTAGCAGGAGACCCGGTGATAGCGGCCGATGATGCCGGCCTCGAGCGCGGCCAGGGCGACGCACATCTTGAACACCGAGCCCGGCGCGTACTGTCCGGCGACCGCCTTGCTGATCAAGGGTTTCTTCGGATCCCGGCGCCAGGCCCGCCAGAGCTCGGGGTCGAGCCCGTCGTGGAACGCGGTCGGGTCGTAGCCCGGGTTCGAAGACAGCGCCATCACTTGGCCGCCATGGACATCCATGACCACGGCGATGGCGCTCTCCTCGCCGAGGCGATCGGCAATGAAGCGCTGCAGCTCGGCGTCGATGGTCAGCGCCACCTCCTGCCCAGGCTTGGCGTCCTCGCGCGACAGCTCCTTGATGATGCGCCCATGCGCGTTGACCTCGATCTGCTGCGTGCCCGCCTCGCCGCGCAAGGGCGCGTCGAACACCTTCTCGATGCCGTTCTTGCCGATCCGAATGTCCGGCAGCTCCAGCAGCGGATCCCCGGTCTGCTCCGCCTCGGAGACGGCGGCGACGTAGCCCAGCACGTGCGCACCCGCCTGGCCCAGCGGATAGTGGCGCACGGTACCTTCCGCGATGGTGATGCCGGGCAGGTCCGGCGTGTTGACCTCGATGCGCGCCACCTCCTCCCAGGTCAGCGTCTTGCGCACGGTGATCGGTACGAAGGCGCGCTTGCGGCCGATCTCGCGCAGCACCCGCCGGGCGTCCGCCTCGCTCAAGGGAATGATGGTGGACAAAGCTGCGAGCGTTTCCTTGACCTTGCGCTTGCGCTCGCGGGTGCTCTTGCCGGTCCGCTCGGCGACGATGTCCACCCGGTAGCTTTGCCGGTTCACGGCCAGCGGCACGCCGAAGCGATCGACGATCCGTCCGCGGGGCGGCGGCAGGAGCCGCAGATTGATGCGGTTCTCCTCCGCCAGCATGGCGTATTTCTTGGACTCGACGATCTGCAGGTAGTACATGCGCCCGACCAGGGCCAGCATGAAGGCCCCCTGCCCGCCAGCCAGCAGGAGGGCCCGGCGGGTGAACAGCTTGGACTTTTCGTAGTCGGGGTTCATGTCTGCGCGTCGCGGACCACGGCCTGCTGCAGCCGGGCCAGGAGCCAACTGACGGCCGGGAAGATCGCCACGGTGATGCCGAGCTGTACGATCAGCCGCGTGGGATTGAGCAGCGCGTTGTTCAGGAGCGACAGGATCACCCAGTAGAGCAGGCCGGCGAACACCGCGGTCAGCACGAACCCGGCCCAGATCAGGCTGAAGGGCTTGTCGAGCAGAAAGCGGCGCTGGCTCAGCGCCATGGCGTAGACGATCAGCAGGACCAGAGTGTTCACGCCGAGCGAGGCGCCGGTCACCACGTCCAGCAAAGCGCCGACCGCAAACACGCCGATGGCCGGCATCAGGTCGGGCCGGTAGATGGCCCAGTGATAGAGCGCGATGAGAGACAGCGCCGGCGCCACGGCGCCCATCCCGGGCATGGGCAGCGGCAGCGTCTCGACCAGGACCAGCACGAAGGTGATCCCGAGCGGCACCAGGCCGCGGGTGAAGTCGTCGAGCTGGGCCATCAACGACGGGTTCATTGCGACTGCTCCGCCGCCTGCGCGTCCGGCGGCCGCTCGACCATGCCGCTGGGCTCGTGCTGCAGCACGCGGACCAGCTCGAGCCGGTTCCAGTTGACGAAGGGCTTGACCGTGGCCCCGGTGATCTCGCCGTCCGAAGAGCGCCGCACGCTCGAGACTTTGCCCACCGGAATGCCGGGCGGAAAGATCCCGCCATGGCCCGAGGTGACCACCCGATCGCCGACTGCGATCGGCAGGTGACTCGGCAGATAGACCAGGCGCGGCTTGATCGAGTTGTCGCCGGCCAGGATGGCGCGGTCGCGGGTGCGTTCGAGCAGCACGGGAATCCGCGAGTTGAGGTCGGTGATCAGCAGGAGCCGCGCCGAGCGCTCGCCCACGTCGGCGACCCGGCCGACCAGACCGTCGCCGTTGACCGCCGCCTGCCCTTTCCGGATGCCGTTGTTCGCACCGCCGTTGACGACCACGCTGCGCACGAAGGCGCTGCCGGAATCCGCGATCACGCGGGCCGAGACGAACCGGGTCGGCGCGTCGGGAACGTAGTTGAGCAGCGCACGGAAGGTCTCATTCTGGCTCTTGAGCGCTTGGGCTTCCTCGCGCCAGCGGCGCAGCGCGGCAACCTCGGCGCGCAGGCGCTCGTTCTCTTCCAGCAGCGCGGTGACGTTGCGGATGCCGTCGCCCAGATTGCCGATGGCGTCGACTGGCTGGGAGAAGGCTTCGAGGGCGGGGGTGACGGTGTCCACGACCGAAGTGCGGAAGCGCTCGAGGAAGGCGGTGTCTGCGCGATTGAGGACGATCATGCCGATCGCGGCGATGATCAGCAGGAAGAAGGCGAAGCGTTGGCTCCAGACCCGGAGCGGCGTGGTCAAGCGTAAGAGGGATCCCGCGCTATCCTTCACCCGCACTCACTCCGCCTCTGAGGCGCGTGCGCGCCTCGTATCTGCCGACTTAATAGGTGCTGACAAGCACCGACTTGAGGGCCTTCAGCTCCTCCAGGGCCCGCCCGGTGCCCAGCGCGACGCAGGACAACGGATCGTCCGCGATCGAGACCGGCAGCCCGGTGTGCTCGCGCAGCACCTGGTCCAGGTTTCTGAGCAGGGCGCCGCCACCGGTGAGCACGATGCCCTTGTCGACGATGTCCGCGGCAAGCTCCGGCGCCGAATGCTCGAGGCCGTCCTTGACCGCATCGATGATGGCGCTGACCGGCTCGGCCAGAGCGTCGGCGATCTCCGCCTCGTCGAGCACCAGCTCCTTTGGCACGCCGTTCATGAGATCGCGCCCCTTGATCGCCATCTGCCGGCCGCGGCCGTCCTCCGGCTGACGCGCCGAGCCGATCTCCTTCTTGATCCGCTCCGCGCTGCTCTCGCCCACCAGCACGTTGTGATTGCGCCGGATGTAGGCGATCACCGCCTCGTCCATCTTGTCGCCGCCGACGCGCACCGAGCGGGAATAGACGATGCCGCCCAGCGACAAGACGGCCACCTCGGTGGTGCCGCCGCCGATGTCGACCACCATCGAGCCGGTCGGCTCGGTCACGGGCAGAGCCGCACCGATCGCCGCCGCCATCGGCTCTTCGATCAGGAACACCCGGCGGGCGCCGGCGCTCTCGGCCGATTCGACAATAGCGCGCCGCTCCACCGCGGTCGATCCGGAGGGGACGCAGACAATCACCTGGGGGCTCGCGAAGGTGCGCCGGTTGTGGACCTTGCGGATGAAGTGCTTGATCATTTCCTCGGCGACGGCGAAGTCGGCGATCACGCCGTCGCGCAACGGCCGGATCGCGGTGATGTTGCCCGGGGTGCGCCCCAGCATCATCTTGGCTTCGTCGCCCACGGCGAGGACCTGCTTGCGGCCCTTGACCTCCTGCAGCACCACCACCGACGGCTCGTTCAAGACGATGCCGCGCCCCTTGACGTAGACCAGGGTATTGGCTGTGCCCAGGTCGATCGCCATATCGGCGGAAAGCATTCCAAGCAAACCCGAAAACATCTTACTTGCCAGCCTTTCTGGTTATGCGACTCCCGGTGCAGCGCCCAGATGCCGCGGATTACTCCGTTCTTGTCCCCCCAGTCACTTCCCCGCGCCGGTGCTGTTCAGACCGTGATGGCCGCCGGCGCCGTCTTCTCGCGCTTCACTAAGAGTTTGTTCAAGGCATGCACATAGGCGCGCGCAGCCGCCACCAACGTGTCGGTGTCGGCGCCCTGCCCGTTGACCGTCTTGCCGTCCTCCTCCAGCCGTACGGTCACTTCCGCCTGGGCGTCGGTTCCTTCGGTCACCGCGTCGATCCGGAACAGGCGTAGGTGGGCCTGGGTTCCGCAGAGCGACTTGATGGCCTGGAAAATTGCATCGACCGGGCCGTCGCCGGTCTTCGAGGTCTTGCGGATCTCGCCTTCCACGTCGAGCACCACGTCCGCTTTCTGCGGCCCTTCGGTGCCGCACATCACCTGGATAGAGACGATCTTGATGTGGTCCTTCGTGCGCAGCATCTCGTCGTCGACCAGGGCGACGATATCCTCGTCGTAGACATCCTTCTTCTTGTCCGCCAGGTCCTTGAAGCGGCGGAACGCGTCTTCCATCTGGTTGTCGCCGATCTCGCCGTAGCCGAGTTCCTTGAGCTTGGCCCGGAAGGCGTGCCGGCCCGAATGCTTGCCCATCACCAGTGTGGATTCGTGCAGGCCGACGGATTCGGGCGTCATGATCTCATAGGTCTGGGCGTGCTTCAGGACCCCGTCCTGGTGGATGCCCGACTCGTGGGCGAAGGCATTGGCCCCGACGATGGCCTTGTTCGGCTGCACCGAAAATCCCGTGATCGCCGACAGGAGATGCGAGGCCCGGGTGATCTGGGTCGTGTCCACGCCGGTCTCGTAGGGCATGGCGTCGCGCCGGGTGCGCAGCGCCATGACGATCTCCTCCATGGCGGCGTTGCCGGCGCGCTCGCCGATCCCGTTGATGGTGCATTCGGCCTGCCGGGCGCCGGCGTCGATCGCGGCCAGCGAGTTGGCCACCGCGAGCCCCAGGTCGTTGTGGCAGTGCACCGAGATGACCGCCTTGTCTATGTTGGGCACCCGGTCGAACAGCATGGCGATCAGCGCCGCGAACTCGTCGGGCACCGCGTAGCCGACGGTGTCCGGGATGTTGATGGTGGTGGCGCCCGCCTTGATCGCGCTCTCGACCACGCGGCAGAGAAAATCGTGCTCGGTGCGCGAGCCGTCCTCGGGCGAGAACTCGACGTCGTCGCACAGGTTCCGGGCATAGCCCACGTTGTCTACGATGGCCTGGTGCACGACCTCCGGCTCGAGCTGCAGCTTGAACTTCATGTGCAGCGGGCTGGTCGAGATGAAGGTGTGAATACGCGGACGCGCGGCGGGCTCGAGCGCTTCCCAGGCGCGGTCGATGTCCGCCTTGTTGCAGCGGGCGAGACCCGCGACGCGGGCCTCTTTGACCACCTTGGCGACCTCGCGCACGGCCTCGAAGTCGCCGTTCGAGGCGATCGGGAAACCGGCCTCGATGATGTCGACCTTGAGGGCCTCGAGCATGCGGGCGACCCGGAGCTTCTCCTCCAGGTTCATGGAGCAGCCCGGAGACTGTTCGCCGTCGCGCAACGTCGTGTCGAAGATCCAGACGCGGTTTGCTGTGCTAGACGTCATCGTCCTGAACCCGCCCCCGCCGGGCTACAGCGCCCCGCGCGCCGCGTCGAGCATGCAGGGGCGCAACCTCTTCCAAGCTGCCGACCTCGCCGCCCAATGCGTTCATACCTGGCCACCTTGCCGCCCGTGTGCCGGGCAACTTCCGTTAACCCCCGATCAACGGGTCGTGGTCCGCCAAGTTATCCACAGCTTTTCCCGACCCCGTAGAAGTCGATAAAGAAGTATCCTCAAGAATTGGTTAACATCTTTCCTTTTAATGCTGATTTGCCCACTGTCGCAAGGATTTATCTCGACAGGTAACGATTTTCGCCGAGACGGGACGAAATCATGAAAAAACCGCGGCCCTGGGGGCCGCGGTTGCCGCTGATTCGAAGCTCTGGAGATGGCCCCGGGTCAGTTCTTGCTCTTGTCCACCAGGCGATGCTCGGAGATCCAGGGCATCATGCCCCTCAGGCGCTCCCCGACCTCCTCGATCGGGTGGGCCGCGCTGCGCGCCCGCATCGCCTTGAAGCTGGTCTGGCCGACCCGGTTCTCGAGCATCCAGTCCTTGACGAAGCGGCCGGACTGGATGTCGTCCAGGATCCGCTTCATTTCGGCCTTGGCCTCGGCGTCGATGACCCGCGGCCCGCTCATGTACTCGCCATACTCGGCGGTGTTCGAGATCGAGTAGTTCATGTTGGCGATGCCGCCCTCGTAGATCAGGTCGACGATCAGTTTGACCTCGTGCAGGCATTCGAAATAAGCCATCTCCGGCTCGTAGCCGGCCTCGACCAGGGTCTCAAAACCCATGCGGATGAGTTCCACCAGGCCGCCGCAGAGCACGGCCTGCTCGCCGAAGAGGTCGGTTTCGCACTCTTCTTTGAAGTTGGTCTCGATGATGCCTGAGCGCCCGCCGCCGATGGCCGAACAATAGGACAGCCCAATTTCCAGCGCCTGGCCCGAGGCGTCATTGTCGACCGCCACGAGACAGGGCACGCCGCCGCCCTTGGTATATTC
>JAAUXY010089996.1_pt1 | contig 25010 bp, 42 predicted proteins | sample 7278121 | NCBI WGS metagenome assembly JAAUXY01 (sample SAMN14350117, study PRJNA611818) | marine sediment metagenome | isolation source: surface marine sediment (1.8m) | place: French Polynesia: Moorea | collected 2018-08 | reverse complement strand
TTGTTCCGGTACAGCACGATAGGCTGCTGGTGCATCATTTCCAGCAGGCCCGTGTCCTCCAGCCAGCCCTGGATCGTCTGGCCGGCCTGGACCGGGTACGGGATACGCTGGCGAGCGTTAAACGGCGAGGGTAGGTGGGTTGCGTAGGGCATAGTAGGCCAGTATGTCGAATTGTGGGCGCGGCTCCAGGACCACGCCGCCGCGGTAGTGATTATGGAGCACCCGGCCGTCGATCCATACGCCGACGTGGTGCGGTCGTCCCTGGGTGCCCATTTCGACCACGCAGCCCTCCTGCGGCTCCTCGATCACGTCGAAGGACGCACGGATGGGCGTGTACTCAAACTCGCGCAGGACCTCCCTGGGGTTGGTAGCGTCCACCATGACCACGGGAAGCTTTACGCCGAACTCCTGCAGGTAGAAGTCGCGCACGAGCGCCCAGCAGTCGTACGACTCGCTCCAGAACTTCTCCAGGTACGGGCGTACGTCCGTCACCTGTCCAGACCTGGGTTGCTGGCGGGCGTGTAGAATTTGTTGGGGAACGGCTGGTTTGCGCTGTTGATCCGTCCGGCCTCCAGTACGACCGTCTCCATGGTGGACACCACCTGGTGCACGCGCAGGTGCAGTATGTACGGATTCTGCAGGACGGTAGGGCCGGTTACGTCTATCAGCAGCTCCCGAAACGTGGCCTCGATAGGCTCCGACGTTTGGGTGGCCGTGGCGATATACGGCTGGATGATACCCGGCACGCCGTCGAGCTGGGCGCGCAGGAGGGACACGGGATCGTCTCCCAGCTTTGGCGGTATGAAGGTGAAGGCCAGGGCCGTGAATAGGACAGCCGTGGAGGCGTCCACGGGTGCGTCGGCCTCCAGGGTGTGCGTTATGTCCACCTGGTAGTTGATCAGGCGCACGGGCGAGGAGAACGTGGAGTGCCGCAGCTCGATGGCCCAGCAGTCCACTGTGTCGATATTGGCGCGGGCGTACGCTTGCTTCTCTGCGTCCGTGAGCGGCACGTCAGACCCTTATGTGCTCGTCGGTCTCCAGGACCAGGGAGAGGGTCCAGAGGTCGTCCGACGCGTCGCGCTGGCTGAATGCCTCCAGGCGGGCGTCCATGATCCGCACGCGGTGCGTGGCGACGTTCTGGCTGGTGGGTATGTCCATGTCGAACCAGGCAGACCCCAGGGCCGCCTCGCCTTCCCAAAAGTCCCGCCAGGTGTCCAGCATGGTGTTGCCTTCAATGTGCACCTGGGCGTTTATGATCGACGTGTACTGGGTGGCCCTGCGCGTCACGCGGTCGGGTCCCTGCTCGAACTGGGTGCGAATAACCGGCGGCTCCTCCGTCACCTGGTACGGCGTCATAGCTACCTCAAGGGTGGCAGGCCAGGGCATTACTGTCTCCTAAGTCCGTAGCGGCTCTCGATGGCGCGGGAGATTCTACCGCCGGTCGCCACGTCGCGCTGGATCAAATCGCCCACGGCCTGCTCGATCACCACCCGCTCTATGCCGTTCTCCTGGGTCCTGCGGACCTGGGACCGGACGCCTGGGGCCTCGTTTATGATCACCTGCGTACCGCCGCCTCCGCCGCCGCCAAACCGGTGCGTAGGCAGTATGGTCTCGCCGCCGTGGACCATGGCGAGCCTGGGCACGCCTCGCGGACCTGGGACCACGCCGCCGTCATTGAACTGCAGCGCCGCGCCGGCAATGCCGCCGATCCCGCCGCCGAAGCTCCGCAGGAGGCGCAGTATCTGCGACGTGGCAAAGTCCACAGCCATACGCTGCAGGGTGCGCTTGAACGACTGCAGCATACCCTGGCCGCCTTCGTCCGTGGCGCCCGTTAGTGCGGAACTGATCGCGCTCTGAAGCTTCTGGCCCTTGTCCTCTATCTCCTCGTCTATCTCCGGCGGAAAGATGGTTACCTGCTGCGTGGGGCCGCCGTCGCCGCCGCCTGCGTACGCTTCCTGCACGCGCTCGGCCAGGGACTTGGTATTGTCGCGGACACGGTCCAGGACCTCCGTCTGCTTCTCCAGGGCCTCCGTCTCCTCCTCTATGGCCACGGTAGCCTGCTCCGTGGCTGTCTTGACGGCTGCCGACGCTACGGCCTTGGCTGGTTGCCCGCCGTTCTCGCCACCAGCTCCTGCAGCTGCCAGGGCCTTGGCCGCGGCGGCGTCTGCCTTCGCTTTGGACACGGCCAGCTCGGCCACGACCTTGGCGGCGTCCTCATCGAACACAGCCGCGAAAAACGTACCTATCGACTTGCCCGCGGCCTCGAATTTGCCCTCCATGTCCGGCAGCAGGTCGAGCAGCTCGGTAAGGGCCTCCGTTGCGGACGTGACAGCAGGCAATAGTGTGCGGTTGAACGTACGACCCAGGCCCTTGCCGGCGGCGCCTAGGTCCGTCATGCGGTCCACTGTCTCCTCCGCTATAAGGCCGTCCTCGGTGCTCGTGATCGCGCCCAGGGCCTTCGCCTCGTCCTTCAGCTGGCGTATGCCGGCGGACCCCTCCTCCATGAGATTGAGAAAGCCCAGGCCGCCTCGTGCGCCGAAGATCGCCAGCGCCAGGTCCTGCTTGGGTGCGTTCTCGTCCAGTTCTCCGAAGGCGTCGGCCATGGCCTCCAGCTGCTCCGCTACCGTCAGCTCCTGGAACTTCTCCGCGTCGATCTTCAGCAGCTTGAACGCGTCGCGGTAGGTTTTTATCCCCTCGTTCGCGTCGGCCGTGGCCTTGATCATGGTGCGTATGCCGGTCTCGAAATTCCGCTGCGAGACGCCGGAGCGGTCGGCTGCAAAGGTGAGTGCGGAGACCTCCTCCGTGGTGATCCCCAGGGCGCGGGAGAGCTTGGAGGCTGCATCGTCAGCTCGGGCGAGCTGGATAGAAGCGCGGCCGATTGCCGCGGCGCCAAAGACTCCGATCAGGCCCCTGGCTGAGGTGGCGACGTTGCGCAGGGTGTTGCGCAGGCGCTCGCCGTTTCGGATGGTACTGCCGAACGCACGGCCGGACTGGTCCTGGCCGCGTATCGCAATCTTTACATTATTCGCCACTGGCACCCACCTCTAACAAAAGCAAAAAGTCCTCGATCAGGAGTCCGCGCACCTCGTGCGGGAACTTACCCAGGCGGAGGGCCAGCCTTGCAATGGTGCGCTCCAGCTCCTCGATGGAAAACTGGAGGTCTACTCCTCCTCCTGGGGTTGGCGCTTTTTTTCGGCCTCCGCGGACCTGTACATGAATCGCTCCATTACACCCGTGTCCGCCACTATGGCCTTGATCACGACCGGGTCCAGGCTCTCCAGCATCTGCCGGTATGCCGCGGACGTACCCCAAAGCAGGGCGCCCTGCTCATTGCGGAACGTGTAGCGCGCACACAGAAAGTCAAAGTCTGCGCGCAGCTCGCCGGTCAGTCCGTCCACAGCCTCAGAGATTTTTATGTACTCACCCACCAGGAGGTTAGGGTAGAAGTACACCTTTGCCGGCTCCGGTCCTTCCGGTCCGTCTACCAGCCACTCCGGCACCTCGACGTAGTCCAGCTCGCCGCGATCAGTTTTGCCCTGGGCCAGGGCCGCCTCGTAAATGTCCATAGTCTCCCCGTTTGTCGAGTATCAGCATACTGTCCTTTTTCGCGTGAGCTCAGCTCGAGCGCGAGCAAAAAAGAACTGTATGGCGATACTTTTACGTCTGGTTGGTTTTGTCCACTGTACCCGTAGACAGGGCGAACGTGAACGAGCCGCTTATTACCTCGTCGTCCACGACCTCCTCCGATATGGAAATGATCTGCACGGTAAGGGCGTACTGCGGCTGGCCTGATCCGGTGCCAAGCGGACGGAGCTGCAGGGCCACCTCGGAGCCTACCGCCAGGGCGTCCTGGCCAGTGGTGTCCGTATGGTCCCGGCGATACTCGACCGTACCCTGGGCCGACGGCCTGCCGGCCTTCGACTTCTTGTACGTGTCGCCCATGGCGGTGCCGTCTTTCTGGTCCGCGGTTTCCTCGAAAGTGAACCGGGTAACCTCCGCAATAGCGACGGCTCCGACGTTCACTACTCCGTCGTTACCTAATTCAAAAGCCATATGTGAGCCTCGTTAAAGTGCGGTGCCGGCGGCACCTTCTGCTGTGAAATACCGCGCCCGGTAGGTAACCGTGCACGATCCTATAACCTGGTCGGTGTTCTCTGCGTCGTAGTCAATCTCGACGGACTCCAGCTGCAGGGTTTTGAGCAGTGGCATGGAGTCCTCGACCATGACCGCCTCCAGCTCCTCGATCATGGTGGACAGTGCGTCCTCCGCGTTCTCTCCGGTCGCGCCCCTGGCGAAGCCGTCGAACTGCAGCAGCATGGTGCGGTCCTGGGTGGTGTTGATCACCTCCGCGTCCTCGTCGCCGGTCGAGACTGACCAGCAAGGGAGGTCCGACTGCTGGAGCTGGTGCAGTCGGTTCTTGAATACTCGCGTACCCGTGGAAGCCAGCCCGGTGATCAGGGTGGCCGCGGCGTCGCGTATCTGTTGCCTGGCGTGCGGCACTACGTCACCTCGGTAACATGCAGCCGGCAGATACCGTGCCCGTTGTGGTCCAGCTGCCGGATCACATAGGACACCTGGTCGTGCACGGCGCCGTCGCCGGCAACCACGCCAGCCGCGTCTATGTCGTCGCTCAGGGTGACGAACACGGGCGCGTTACTTTGAACCATGACCGGCCCGCCGCCGACCTCCGCGCCCAGGTCGTCGTTATTCAGGTGGCAGTAGACGTGCGAAAGATCACCCGCCGCATTTGTCAGCGCCAGGCGCTGGCCGTGGCGCTCAAATGCGCGCCTGGTGCGGCCGGTGATCCGTTCGCGGATGCTCGCCATTTACTTCTTAGCGGGCGCCGGCTTCTTGAGGACGGCTTTGGCCTCGACGCTGTCCGGCAGCGCGATCTTGCCGCGGCACAGCCTGGACTCCTCGGGCGTAAGGTTCACTTTCTCGCCCACGCCGACAGTCCGCGCTGGGCCTTCGCCCTCTTTGAGCTTGAACGAACGAATACAAACGTACTCGGTTTTCTTTACTTTTCTGGTAGCCATAGTGCTCCCCGTTGCTTGGTTGGAATTGGCAGCAGCCGCGCCGGCAATGAGACTGCCGGCGCCTGCTGCTGTGAGGGTCATCTTACCCGCTTACGTGGTAATGATGTCCTCGGATACGGCGAAGGACTCGCCGTGGCGCACGGCCACGTCGCCGTCCTGGAACGCCGTTACCCGCGTGGTCCTGGTGGTGTCACCCGTGTAGGGGTTAACCAGCAGGTCTACGCCGGACCAGAGACCTACCAGGAGGTCCGCCCAGTTTCCGAACATGCCGCGGGACAGGTTGGAGCCTGCGCCCTTGGTCAGGTTGGAGGGCAGCTGGTTGGTCACGGAGACCGGGTAGCCGTTCACGGGAGTATCGCCTGCGCGAGAATCCCAGATACGCTCGCCGGAGCCGGCGTCGATAAACACCCGCTTGGCCTTGCCACGCGTCGCTGCGTTGAACAGGTAGCGCATGGCGCCCATGTCGGCGTTATCAATCGCCACCTCGGTCTCGAACTGTACCGCGTCGTCCCAGGCCAGCTCCTTGCCGTTGGTATCGCCCGCCAGGACGGCCACGCCGGTCTGGTTGGCTACACCCGTGGGTGCGCCGCCCGTGCCGTCGCCGTTCAGTGCGGAGCTGTCGATACCCAGGGCAATGCCGGTAGCCAGGTCGATCCGTACAAACGCCTCAATGTCGATTGAGGATTGCACCAGGAGCTGGCGGCTGTAGTTCGTGAAGGCGCCAATCTCTTTGGGAGACATGGTCACCTGGTCGAACGCCTGGTTCTGCTCGGAGGCTGCGCCCTGTTCCGTGGCCAGCCAGCCGGCTACGGAGGCGGCGGTTTGCCGCGGGATCGCAATGTTGCCGCGCAGGTCGGACAGAATGGTAGCAATCTGCATCACTACGGAGCGGTTCCGCAGTATGTCGATGAAAGACTGCGCCAGCAGGTCCGTGGCAATCGTGTGGCCGCCGGCCGTGGCCGTGCCTGCTACCAGGTCACGAGTGGCCGGGTTTGCCATGAGTGCGCGCATGACCTGCTCCGCGTGGCGGGCGTCCTGCACGATGGGCTGCGACAGCACCTCGTGCGGCAGGGTGAAGTCGGAGCGCACCTCGCGGGCCTCCGCGTTGTGCAGCATGTCGGAGGTGGCGCGGGTTACTTCCAGCTCGAAAGCTGCCGCCTCCTGGGCGCTGCGATCACCCGACGCCACGGCGTTGATCAGGCGGACAAACGAGAAGCTGCGCGCCTCCCGATCCGTCAAGCCAATTTCTGCCGGTGCGTTGATCTGGCCATTGTCGTCCGCGCCGCGTTCGCCGCCGTTGCTGTCGCGGTCCATGATCAGCTCGCGCAGTGCGCGCTCGTCGCCGCCGTCAGCAATGACCTGCTGGGCCAGCTCGGGCGCGTTGTACTGGGAGCCTACCGCCAGGAGTTGGTTTACGCGCTGGCGCTCGCGCTCGGCGCCTGCGTTCTCGTGCACGGTAACGTCCACGGGAGGCTGGGCCGGGGTCCGCTGCTGCTGTTGCTGCTGCGGGTTTTCGTTGTTTTCTTCGTCGTCCATATCAATCTCTCTGTAAGTGATTACCTCGGTTTGGTAGGTCTCGTCGTCCTCGCGCCCCACGCCTACCGATACGTCCGCGGGAACCGACACCATGGAAATTTCCATAGGCTCCCAGTCCGTCACTCGGTACACGTCCGGCCCTTCGTCCGACTCCTCCTCCAGGACCATACGGTGGACAGCATAGCCCACGGACACGTTGCCGCGGATACCGTCCAGTACATCCCTGAAAACCTCGGAGGCGCGGTCGCTGTTACCAAAGCGCACCACGGCCCGGCCCGTGCGGTCCTCCAGTTCCACGGATGCGATCACGCCCACCTGGTCTCGTGGGTCGTGATCCATCAACAACGGCCCCAGCTGCTGGAGGCGGCCTAGCCTCACAGACCCAGGGTCGTGGTCGAGTATTTCGATACCGAACCAGCGCTGAACGTCGCGGGTCTCGCTGGAGAACGAAAGCGGTACGGTGCGCTCGTCCTCGTTCGCGTCGGCTCGGTTAAGTTTCACCTCCCGGTACTGTCTCTTCGTCGTCTGTACCGTTTTGGTTGCCTGTCTCTTCGTCCGTTTCTTGCTCATCGGTCGTAGCCTCGTCGTTCACTGGCACGCCCAGGTCGGCCAGCATCTGGCGCTCCTCGGCAATTTCTTCAAACACGTCCGCAGGCTCGCGCCCGCTCTCCCGGATCACCTGGGAAATACTGGTAACCCGGTTTTTGATTTTCAGCTCATTGGCAGCTGCGTGGTCCTTGGGCTGCGGGTGGTCCCAGCTCCTGGGAATCCAGCCCACGTCCAGGTACTTCTCGATCAGCGTGGGATTGAGCGGCGCGCCTGGGCGCACCTCCAGGACTCCCGTAAGCAGCGCGTTGTCCAGCCATAGGCCATACACCCAGTCGTGCAGGTCGTCGGAGACCAGGGACTGCCAGCAGCGCCAGCCGTCCTGGGAGTCGCGGTCCGTTGCCTTCAGGGTCGAGAAGTTCACGCCGCTGGGGTCGTTCGCTGCTGCGTTGTACGGTACGCCCATGCCGGCGAACGATCCGCGGAGCACAGCCTTAAGGTAGGCGTCGAACGCCGTATTAGGGTGCTGCGGGTCCCACGCCTGGAACTCGGCGCCGAACGGCATACGGCCGAACACACCCGGCTCCGCCGCTTCCATGTACTTCTCTCCGTCCTCGTCCTGGGCCTCGCCCTCGTACTCCTCGCCGCCCTCGCCTTCGATAAAGAAGCCCATCTTACTGGCGGCGACGCGTGCCGCGACCAGCTCGGCGTCCTCGTAGCCGCGCAGCATGTTGAAGCGCAGCAGGGAGGTGGCCAGGAGCGGTACGCCGCGAGTCTGCACCACGGCCTCGGGCATGTACCCGTGCAGCACGTAGCGCGCCTCGACGCGTCGGTGCCCGGACAGGCTGCCCCGCTTGTAGGTGTCGTTACGGGACTCCTGGGTGTGGAAGTAGTAGGCCACCACCCGGCCGTCGCGGTCGTGCTCGATCCCCATGCGGATATACCGGCCACCAGGCAGCCGGTCTATGTCCAGTTCTATGTCCAGCAGCTCGGGGTCCACCAGCTCCAGGTCGATCCCGTACGGGTTGCGCCGGGTCCTGGTGTTGGCGATCACGATGGCCTCGCCGTCCACGCATATCCCGTGCACAAACAGGTCCTGGACCTGCTTCCAGGAGCGCTTACCGTTGCGCGTGCAGTTCTGCTTCTTGCCCCACTTCTGCCAGTGCTTCTCCAGGGTCATGCGCGCCGGCTTGTCCGGGTTGCCGTTCTGGCGTACCGCCTTCGACTGCAGCCGGATGCCCTGCGGCCCGATCACGTTTTGCTTGATCAGGCGTATGGCGTGCTTCGCGTAGTCGTTCGACTGGTACTCCTCGCGGGACCTGGCCCGGAGGATACGCAGCGCGCCGCGCACGTCGCCGTCCCAGGGTCGAGTGGTCCGCGACATGCTGGACGTTATGTCGGTGTTCTTGGCGCCGGCAAAAGCTCGCGGTCGCACCAGGTCCACACCCTGGATAATCGTGGCCCCGCGGTCCATGCGATGGATAGGCGCGAGCCGCTGCGGCTTGTTTCTCTGCCAGGGAAAGCGCATCTAAAACCGTACCCGTATGTCTCGGCCGCTGCCCTTCTTGAGAGCTGCCGCCCGTTGTTCCTGTTTGACCATGCGCCGCCAGTAGTCGCGTGCGGTGCGTAGGTCGGCCTTGCCCTCGAACGACATGCTTATGCCGTCAATCGAAAAGTTCGTTTCCTCATTGTCGGCCGTGTCTAGTATTAGCGCCTCGATCTTCTCCAGGACCTTCTCCGCATACGTGCGCTTGTCGTGCGCGTCCGTCATGCCGGCGAAGCCTGGCTTAACCGTCAGCTGTCCCTCGTCCGTGGCGAGCTGGCCCGTGCCGCCGTCCGTAAGGACCGCCTGCCAGTTCCAGACCCCAGGCACAAACTGGGCGCTGTTGGCGTTCGTAAGCGTGGCCAGGTAGCTGCCGTCGCCGTTGTCGGTGCAGACAATGGTGCGCTTGCCGGAGGACTGGTGGACAAAGTGATAGGTCAGCGTCCAGCTCGCGGGATCGTACCCGCTTACAGACTTGGTCCAGGTCAGGGCGTCGCCCTGGGTAAATGTGCTCGGTTCCATCTACTGCCCCATGCGGCCGACGTAGCCCTTTCGGCGTTTCTGCCGTTGTCTACGCTGCCGGCGTTCTTTAACAAATTCCGCCTCCCGGTCTGGGAGTTTCGGCGCCTCTTTCTTCGTCTGCTCCTTGCCCTCCAGCGCGTCCCATACCGGATTAAGGATCACAGCCGCCAGGTAGGAGTAGTTGCGCATGTCCAGCGCCTCGTTACGCTCGCGCTCTTTCAGCCACTCCACGACCTCGAAGCCTCGCCGCCGCTTGGTTACTTTCTTCTCTGCGGTGAGCTGCAGAAAGTACTCCTCGTCGTACGACATAGGGTAGTGGCAGTACCCTGGGCCTGGTTCCTTCAGCGCCAGCCACTTGTACAGGATCGACTTGGCGACGGAGACGCCGACCGTAAACAGGTCTACGGACTTCCCACTTTTTCCCACTTTCTGCCTCGACGGCGGAGAGGTGAGCGGCGCGGCGTAGTCGTTCGCGCCCTTCATGCAGTAGACCCGGTCGTGCCTGGACTTGCTGGCGAACAGGTAACCACGATCCGGCAGGTAGCCGGTGTCCAGGCCCACGGCTGCAATGCGCAACGTCCGGCCGTCCTCGGTCTCGAACGTCTGCGCCAGCACGTCGTCCAGGTCGTCCCATACGCCTGGGGTCTCCGTGTCGCCGTAGAGCACGCGGTGCTCGATGGCCCAGGACTCGAAGCCGCGGCCCCAGCCGTCTACGTTCACCTCCAGGCGGTTGTCCTGCACGTCCACGCCGGCAGTGATCACCAGCACGGACTCCGGCGGCTGCTCGTACTGCTCGCGCCGCTGGAAAATCTGGTTGTGCTCGACCGTCTCGCCCAGCTCGTCCCACAGCTCGCCCAGCCTGGTGTTGGTTACGGCCTTCAGGTCCTCCCAGTTATCCTGGGCGTCCAGCCACTCGTACACCAGGTCCGACCAGCTGAAGAAAGGCGAGTACGCGGACCAGATACGGAACGCTATGTGCCTGGGCCAGTCCACGGCCTTGCCGTCGGGATCGCGCAGTATGGGGTCGTAGTCGGTGCACTCTATGGTGTAGCCCATGTGCTCGACCGGGTCTCGACCCTCGCGGCGCTCCAGCTCAATCGTCGCCCACACACCCACGTCCTGGGTGGTGATCAGTCCTATAAACGAGTAGTCGAACGTCTCCTTACAATCGTCCGCTATGCACTCGTACACCACACTGTCGGCGCGGCTGTCCATGTCGCCGTCGTTGTCCCAGCGCATCTGCTTGAACTGCAGCCGCTGCATATGATCGCAATGCGGGCACGGGACAAAGTAGTAAAACATGTGGCGGGCCTTCTCGGCCTCCGCCGCGATCAGGGAGTTATGAGCCTCCCTGGGTGTCGATCCGCGCCTGGACTGCGGGAACGTCGCGTTACTTATGCGGTTGTCGCCCAGCTTCACGGCGGAGCCTTCGTCGCCCACGTCGCGCTCGAACGACTCCAGCTCGTCGTATATCACGGTGTCCAGGGTGATCCGCCGAAAGGCCCTGTCCGTGCTCGCGCCGCGTATGTACAGATTCGCGCCGCGGAACTTCTTGTAGTCCAGCTTGTTGTTTTTGGTCGTCTTAAACGGGTCCGCGTCCAGGCGCTCCTGGAGTATCGGCACGTCCCGTATCAGTGGGTCCACCTCGTCCCTGGTGAAGTCCTCCGCGTCGCCCTGGACCGGCTGATATATGCCGGTGCTCCTGGCCATTTCCGCGACGTTGTACGCCGTCAGCGCCAGGAGCATCTTGGTGTAACCGATCCGCGTACACTTCCAAAAGTCCAGGATACGGATTGCCCTGGACCCCATGCAGTCCATGATCGCCCGCTGAAAGGGTAGCGTCGTCCAGGGTCCGGCCTCGCCGGTTTCCTCGCTTACGTAAAAGTTCTCGTCCGCCCACCTGGACAGGGACCGGCGTGGCGGCAGTCGTACGACGGACAGCCCGCGGGTGATCGCCGCGGCGCAGGCGTCGTGCTTGCGCCTACTTACTAAAGTCGTGGTCTGCGATCCGGCCGGCAAGGCGCACCACCTCGTTTTCGATCATGCCCACTTCTGCAGCCCGCAGGTGCGGTATGCGTTGCTTGATCAGTCCGGGTAGAGACTCCAGCCCTTTGCGGATCACACTGCCGACTCTGTCGGCGTACTCCTCCAGTAGCTCGATAGGTGCCAGCTGGCCCTCGCGCATGGCGGCCTCCTCGCGGAGCTTCGCCAGCTTCTCCCGTTCGATCAGTTCCTTTGTGTCCGGCTCCATGTCGTCGGAGCCTGGGAGCTTGGCTACCTTTTTGTTCTGCAGCTGGTTGATCCGGTCCCGCAGTACCTTGTCGTTCAGCTGTATGCACTCGCCCAGGTCGTACTTACGCCTGGACGGTTTCGGCAGCTCCCCTCGCTCTACGCGCTGCCTCACAGCCCGCGGCGATATGCCGAAAAAGTTAGCTATTTCCTGTTGCGTGCACCTCATTGTCGGCAAGGGTAACGGCTCTCGAAAACTTCCGCAAAAAATTGCGAAAAAGTGCGGTCGGAGTCACCCGCAAGGGAACGACGAGAAAGGACCCGTAAAACAATAGCTTACGCGTACGCCCATATCCCAGGAGGCTACCGTGCAGTGGCCAGCGCTTTCTTGAACCGTCGAGCGAAGTGGCGCGGGAATACCTGGTCAACCTTCAGCCGTGCCTGGCGGAAGAACGGAAACACTCTGTCGATCTGCGCAGTAGGAGTAAGGGCGTACATCATTTTAATGCGCCGCTGCCGCTTACCGCCTACGCGCTGGAAGATTGCTGTACCCCCCTCCCCTATAAAACTGTTCTGCAGGTTGCGAGGACTTTTTGCTGCGCTGATCCGTCCCGTGGCTGTGCGCTTCACGCCAACAGGTACGGCCAAGTTCCTACTGGTCCATGGCCGTTTCGTTCCGCCCCGTATGTGCAGCATCAACCAGTCCCGTTTGAGCCTGTCGAATACCACAGATTCGAGGTTGCGCTTTGTGGCTTTCTTCACTCTGAACGCCACGTTAGGGAATCGTTTGTTTGCAGCTCTCGGGAAGCTGTTGGGCCATATGCGGTCCACGATATGCCGGCGTACATCAAAGGCCGTATCATTCAGCGCCTGCGACATGGCGAACGGTATCTGCCTGCGCTGGAAGTCGGAGAGCTTCCGGCGCCACTGCTTCAGGTTGTGATCGACCCGTATAGCAATGGTCACTCGTTCGTCGGGTACTCTATGGTTACCACGCCCTCGAACTTCTGCACCTCACCCTTTACGACGCCATAGGCCCAGCCTCGTGCCGTGTCCACCATGTAACACTGCGGCACCTTCTTGCCGTCCACCTTCACCAGGCGGTTATCTGCAAACTGGCTGTTCTGCTTCTGCTCGGGCATGTTGCTCTCCCCTACGTGGGCACGTCCTGGACCGTCAGGTAGTAATGCGTCTCCTGGTCGTCCTCTCCGAACACTACCCCGTTTGTGTGCTCACTAGTGAATAGTCGAATTTTCACCCGGTAGCGTTGGCCCTGGACGAGCGTGGACAGGTCCTCGGGTGTGAGGTCGCCTGGTGTGATCTGCAAGTTGCCGGATACAAAGTCCATGCCTCCGGTAAAAGGCGTGGAGTGGTCTATGGTAATGCCGTTCTCCAGGCGCACGAGTATGCGCGTCGGAGTAAAACCAGGTTCTACGCCGTCCTCCGTCAGGGACAGGTCCAGGGCATTGTCGCTGCCCCGTACCAGGACTTCGTCTACCTCAACCACGGGCCGCTGCGTCCGTCAATCGGCCCATGGCCAGAATCCCGCCGCCTTCGTCGCCTGCCCAGCGCCCTGCCTCCCTGGCAGCGTGCTGGAGTAGCGTGGCCATTTCTATGGCCGTCTCCGGCTCGAACTTCAATTCGACACCACCAGGGCCGCCTAGCTGCATCACCACCAGGCTGCCCTCCAGGAATATGGGGACCTGCTTGGTCGGTTTGCTGTGGGCCTTTCCATCACCCAGGGGCCTGGCGCGTACGTCGGCCATATCGACGCGCTGCGCCTCCTTGGCCACATCACGCCAAGCGCTATGGTCCTGGTTGCCCGCCTGGAAAGCTGCCTTTCCATGCAAGCGCAGGCGTGCGGCGATCCGGTGCGCGGAGGCGTACGGCATACGAGCCGCTGCGGTGCCAATATGCAGCACCACCCGGTCCTCCTCCGGCCGTATCTCGAAGTTCTGGCGGGTCAGGAGGTCCACTACGCGACGTGTCCGCGCTCTACGAGCATCTGCTGCGCTCGGCGCACCTCCAGCTCGTCCTGGATCTCCTTTTTGCGCTCCTTGTTTTTGCCGTCCCGCTGCAGGAGCATTTCCAGCCGCTCGATCCTGGCGGACAGTCGTGCCAGGCGCTTCTTGGGATCAAATTTGCCGTTCAGCTCGGCCATGTGTGTCTCCTGTTACGTTACGGAAATGTCCAGGGCACCCGCCGCAAACTCGGGCGTGATACCGCTCGAAACGGCCAGGGTGGAGGTCAAGCTGCCGTAAATCTGCAGGTTGCCCGCTCCCGATACCGCAGACCCCATACCAAACTGGTCCTCGGTTTCGGAGCCGCCCGTGGCTGCCGGGTACGTTATGGCGCTGTCATTGTCGCCGGTTCCACCGGCCACAGTCCAGCCTGCGCCGGATCGCGCCACGGCCTGGCGAGCGTAGCCCGTGTATCCCGCCTCGAACTGGGCCTGCGAGGTGTGGGTGTCTGCCACGGCGCCAGCGTTCGTATGCAGGGACACGTACCAGCTGCCTGCGGCAGTAGATGGCTGCAGACCACCCGCGTCTCCGACGTTGGGCGCTGCAACGTTGGTCAGGAGGAGGTCTAAAAGATCGTCCTCAAAAAGGTCTGTTGCGCTCATGTAAGAAAGTCTCCTAAGAGGGTTTGATATTGCGCCGTGCGGTACGGCTTGCAATGCCGCGTCGGATCGACTCCGACAGCAGCCCTGGGTGGCCTATAGCGCCGATCAGATTAGCCGCATCGACAAGCTGGCCTACCGCCGTTATGTCGAGCTGGCTCGATCCTTCGAGCTGCCTTATAGCCCCCAGGAGGGCCGCCGCCGTTATGTCTATGCTGGCACTCCCCAGCAAATCTCCCCTAGCGTCCAAATCCGCAAGCGCGGACAGGTCGATGCTTGCACTACCGCCCAGGTTGGACTGCGCGGTAAGAATTGCGGTCGTTATCAGCTGCAGCGTGTCGCTCGCCTGGAGCGTGCCTACGCCGTTGATCACTGCTGTAGCAGGCAGGGCCAGTTCGCCGCTGCCGGCCAGCTCACCTATGGCGCTGATCAGTGCGCTGGCGTCCAGGCCGATAGTCGCCTGGCCCGATATGGCGCCGCTGCCCTGGTCGCGTAGCTCCGCCGATCCAGAGAACGTTATAGCCTCAGTTCCTGCGAGCGCGCCCAGGCCGTCGAGTAGCGCTGCCGTGGTCAGTGATACCAGGGCCGACCCGGTGAGCGGGCCACGTCCGTCCAGGACGCCCTGGGTAACCAAACCGACGAGCGCCTGGCCTGCGAGCTGGCCGCTGGCCTCGAGGATTGCGTTACTCGTAAATTCAATATCGGCCGTCCCGATCAGGGCACCAGTTCCTGCAATCGAGCCGGACGCCGACAGGTCTATGCTTTCGCTCGCTGCAGCTCCGGCCTTGCCGTCCAGGTCTGCGCTGGCGGACAGGTCTATGCTTTCGCTCGCCTCCGCAAAGCGGTAGCCGTCCAGGGACGCGCTGCCCGACAAATCTATGGACTCGCTGCCCTCGATGGGCGCTCGACCTATGGGCGTGGCGTTGGCGATCAGGTCCAGAGACTCGCCTGCAGACAAGGCGCCTTTACCCGTGAGCGTGGCGCTTCCATCCAGGCCCAGGGACACACTGCCGGAAATTGGAGACGGCCCTGCAGCTCCGCCAGGCGTGAACAAGGTAACGTGTTCGCGCAACCACTGGCGCCACTGGTAGGCGCGTTGCGGTCGTGCCACTTCTCGATACCCTGGGCGCATACCGTTCTGTAAAAGCCTGGGCCGCGACTCGCGCATGGGTGCCACGTCGCCATGCGTGCCGACACTGTAGAAGGCCAGCCAGCCGCGGGTATTGTTTCCCTTTTGCGCAATGCCGGCGCGACCCACCTGGGCGTTATAGGCGTTGTAGTTCGTATCCGCCAGGATTGAGTCGAACCAGGCGGACGGCTCCGCGTGCCGCATGGGCCAGTGCTTCACATAGGCGTCCACGTTGGCGCCGTTGTCTACGACCCGGTATCTGCACCAGGTCCACTCGATGGAGTCCGCGCTATTACCCAGGCTGCCGAAACTGGAGCCTATCAGGCTGTTGGCGCCCTCCGATCCGTAGGCGAATCCGCCGTTAGTCGAGTTGTTGTTTGGGAAGTGTATGTAACTGACGCCGTCCGTCAGGTCGTGCCTGGCGCATGGCCCCAGGCCGCCGCCGCTGTTGTTGCCGCTCGGCGCCGTGACCATGTACAGCATCAAAATTTCGGTATCGACACCTCCGGGCACACCTTCCAGGATTCCGAGTATCGGACCAAACCCGGTAGGCTGTTGCGTGCACATGCAGCGCAAACCCTCCCGCCAGGTCATGGTCCACAGATCGGGGAAATACGTGCTTACCTTGGGGTCGAGGTTCCATCGGTGCGTGCTGCGCTCCGTCTCGGCATTCCAGACATATTGGCCCACGCCGACTCCCTAAGCGTGCGGTCCTAACGCCTTGGGCGTTATGCGTAGCTCCCAGGTCGTTCCCAGTGCCACGCCTGTCCGGTTGTAAATGTAGAACTCGTAAATCTGGCTGGTTTTCGTGTTGGGTAGCGGTATCTCTATCGCTATGTCCTGGTCGGCGTCGGCGTCGTTCACGGGGAACGTACCCAGGTAGGTGTGCTGAAAGTTCGCGTCCGGCACGGGTTGGTCGTTCGTGCTCTGTATATCCATGAGCCGGCCGTACAAATCCACGGCCGCGTGCGCGTCCGGTGCACCACCCAGGCCGGCAGCTGTCAGGGTGAGAATGGCCGTAGCCATAACCGCGTCGTCGTCGTTCGTCCAGCTCGACACGTCGCCGGCAACGGAGAACGCGTCGTTTGCGACCGTGGCCGGCGAACTGGTGACGGTGTCGGTTGTGCCGAAAAACTCGACTACTGCATCTGCACCTATAGCCATGGGTTACACCTGCTGCGCGTTGTACGCCACGACCAGGGCAGGCACCACGGCGTCCACGTTGGTCTGTATCTGCGCGTCCGTGGCGCCCTGGATCGCGGCAACGGACGCGGACTCGTTCGCCGCGAGGACAAACCTGTACGCCTTGTCCGATTCCGCCCGCGGGTTGGCCAGGGCCTGCGCTGCCCACTTCTGCTGGTCAGCTGTCGGCGTGCCCACCAGCAGGTTGTGCGCGGCGATCAGTACCGCCACGTCCATTTTCATTTTCAGCGCGTCGTCGCTGAACAGCTGCCGCAGTTCGTCGTAGCTCGCCATGTTCTGGTTTCCTCAGTTCGTCGCCGTGATCGTACAGGTAACCCCGTTGGGTGCCTGGCAAGTGATCGTAAACGTGGCCGTTACGTTTGTCGGAGGGTTAGGCGGCGACGTGCCCAGGCTCACCACAAACGTTTTCAGCACCTCGTTACTGTAGCCCGACACGCTACCGTCCCAGGCTGGATTAGTGGCCGGGTCGTTCTTGACCGTTGCCGTCAGGGCCATGTACAGCTGGATGGTATCGCCGTCCTGGAACGTGCCGGGGATCGTCACCTGGACACTGGCCGCGGTGCCGTCGGGCGCCACCTCTATGCTGGTTATGTCGTAGTTCCTGGACGTGTTGCCTACGAGTATGTCGTAGTGGTCCAGGTCCACGAGCGGGTCGAGCGGGTCGCCGTTCACGTACGCGTCGGGCGCCTGCCAGGATATGCTGCCGGTTGCCTCCGCAGCGTTCGCCGCCGGCATGGCCAGCAGCAGTAACAAGCCTATAAGTAGTTTCATGTTCTCCCCTGGGTTTTGGTTACAGTCGGTCGATGGCGTCCTGGCTTTGCTGCAGCAGCTCCTGCACGTCGTCGTCGGAAAGCTCGCCGCCGTTCAAGTCCATGCGCGCCGCCATGTCGTTCAAGTCCACGCCCACGGAGCGGGCCAGCGTGATCGCGTCGCGCAGCATGTTGATAATGGCCAGTGTGTTCACTCTATTCCCCGTTCGTTAAGTATCGCCTCGATGGCGGACAGGATCGCGTCGGCCTGGGCCAGTCGATCCTCGGCCAGGGCGTCCCGGTTTTCCATATTGAGCTCGACGGCGTGCTGCAGGGTGTTCTGCGCCCGCTGCAGGTTCACCTTTATGCGTTCCTTCGTCGCCGTGTCGATCAGTCCGTTAGCGCTGCAGGGTCCACCTGGCTGCGTGTTGCCGCACGCTATGCGCGTGGACTCGGCCACGTACTCGATGGTTTTTGCAGTGGTGCCGGCGGCGTTGTTGAATCCTCCGCCGAAAAAGGCGCAGCCGGATAACAGGAAAACGCAGGTGTAGGCAGTCAGTCTCATGGCTTTGGGGTCCCCGTTTGCTTCAGTGCTTCCGCCAGGTTACGCCTGGCCCCTTCTGAAAACCACCAGTTAAAGGATAGGGTGGTGATCGAGACCATGGCGCCGGAGAGCGCCAGGACAATGTCTCGGTTTGCGCCTGGGACCTCCAGCTGCGCGAGCGTGTAAAAAATGCCCGCGTCGGCCGCGAGTATGGCCAGCGTCAAAACGAACCTGGATATAATCCCTATCATGTTCTCCCCTTTGTTAAGGACGGCCCCGCCACAGCTCCGCCCGCAACGGGGAGAGTTAAACAGGCGACGCCGCAGCGTGGCCGCCACAACCTAATTGCTACGGTAGACTGGCGCCCAGTGGACGTGTATGTGATTGCTCTCCGCGAGCACTACGTAGTCGTCGCCCAGCATTTCGCGCAGTTCCTTGGCGAACACTTCGCGGGCCTCCTGGCCCTCCTCTCCATGCGGGCCTGCTGCCCAGGTGCGGAGGTCGAACGCATTACAGAATCCGAGACCGTAGGCGCCGGTATAGTGCCGGCTGCGCTCCACGCTATGGCGCGAGTCTCCGGTGCTCGTGCAGGTGGCCTCCTGGCCCTTGTACAGTTTGCGGTGCACCAGGTCCGACAAGTAGAGGCCATGCCAGGCTGGCGAGGACAGGTAGCGCGGGTCTACGCCCTTCTTGAACTTCATGCCGCGCCGGCTCCGTGGTGTGTGTCCGGCGGCTCCTGTTTGCGTTCCTTTTTGTGGCGCTCAAGGTCCGCCTGGGCCGCCTCGATTCTGGGCCTCCACTTTCGTCGTAAGCTCCCTAAGATCCAGCTCAACGTCTCGTAGTCGTCGGTCCAGCTCTTTGTCGGGGTGGTTGTCGAGGTGGTTGCGGGTGAGCTGGTCTCCGTCTCGGATCGCTCGGAGGAGGTCAGCCTTGAGGGCGTCGGCTTCTGTCTGGGTAAACCTGTCCTGCGTGCCATATAGACCTGTTCCACCAATAGCAGCAGCAAGGAGGCTAATGACAAGAGGAGTCCCAGGGCCGAAAAGTGCGCCGCGTGGTTGCTCAGCCAGGCCATTATTTCCTGGCTCATGTTCGTCCGGCATTGCTTAGGACCATGTGCTACCCCCGTTGTCCAAAAACGACAACGCCGCGCTACGGAGGCACGGCGTCTAGATTCGCGGGGAGTGTCGGGTTTGTAATACGGCCTGTCAAGCGTTCACTGTGAGCCGCGCCAGGACCCACGTTATACCGCACTCCAGCATTTCCGCGGCCCTGGGTTTCTGCACGCCCAGCTGCGTGGCCATGTAGCCCAGGGATCGCCCGGAGAGGTGCCAAAGCACGCAGCTATGGTACGAGCTGGCCTCCTGCTGCAGAGACAGGACTGCGTCCCGGACCCGGCCGTTAAGCTGCTCCTCCGCCTGCTCCTGGCGCTGCCGTACTTCCAGGGTCATGCCCTCGCCGTGCGGCTGCCTGCTGGTCTGGCTGTTCCTGGAGGCAACGCCGTGGGCCGTGATCGCCTCGGGCCGCTTGTACCAGTCGGGGTGCTGCCGGCGCCGATCCCGGAGGAGGTCAGGGCCGCGCAGCTGGTCGTCGGGAACGTCGGAGGGTGGTGTGGCTACCTTGCGGCCGTCGGCGTACGTGGCTCGCCCCAGGTAGACCTCGTGCGCGTACCACTGCTCCAGTGCCTGGACGGCAAGCCGGCGCCGGGTCGGCTCGTAGGCCCTGGGTGAGCGCGGCTGCTTCACAGCCGATCTATAAGCGTTCGTATGTCCTCCCGTATCTCGGATACGTTGCCCTCGACGCCGGCCAGCTTGGTCTCTATCTCGACCAGGCGGGCCTTGGTCTCGCTGGGTGGCAGGCCGTTCTCCGCGTACACCTCCGCGGCGATCCCTTCCACGTAGCTGCGGGCGTTCAGTCCGGCCAGTCCCACGACGGCCACGAGCAGCGCGGTAATAACCCACTGCACAATGGCCTGCTTGTTATCGTCTGTCTCAATCGTCGGAGGCATACTTTTCTCTCAAGGGCGCCAGGGCCTCGTCGCGGTTCTGCAGCCAGTCCTCGAAATTCCGCTGGACCTGCTCCGCCGTGTTGCGCGCATCCCTGGCCGCCTTGTCGGACTCCTCGATGGCTTGGCGCAGCTGCTGGTTGTCTGTCTGCAGCTCGAACACGTCCAGGTCGTGCAGGATCGCCTGCTGCTCCCGGACGCTCTCCGCCGCTGCTACGGTTTCGTACTCGACAATCTCTCCCACCTCGTCCGCGGTGAAAGTTTCGACTTTCCCGCCTGGGCTGCCACCTCCTGGGCAGCATCTTCTCGGGCGTGGTACGCCTCCCACTTCTTGGCCCAGGCGTCCCTACACTTGTCCTGGTCTCCGAAGTCTCGCCAGTGCATACGCTTGGAGCAGTACGCATTCGCGCTCGCCTCGTACTCGCGCAGGTGGGCCAGGTCTATCGCTCGCTCCTTGGCCCAGTGGTCGCGCTGCTTCCAGCACCATATTTCCGGAATCACCACGGAGCTGGTCGTGTCCGATCCGCCGCCGCCGATACACTTACGACTGCCGCTCGAATTGGGTGCGCCGACCATGGTGCTGGGTGCGTTTCGTTTGTACCTGGTGCTGGCGTCGAGGTCGAGCTGCACCTGGTTGTCGGAGGAGCTGGACACGTCGCCTACTCCTGCCTTTGTGATCGTCGTGGGGTTGTGCTCCAGGACCACGCCTACGTCGAGACTGGCAGCTGCCTGGGCTGCTGCAGCTGCTGCTGCTACGGCGGCCGCCTGGGCCTCCGCCTCGCTACCTTGAGCTGGTGTCGGTTTGGGTCCCTGGGCGTACGCCTGGCTGCAGACCAGCAGCAGGCAAAGGATAGCCATTCGCATATTTCGTTCTCTCCTCCGTTGGGTATACAGACAGGCAATGCCTGCAGCGGAGGTAGTGTCGTCCAAAACCCGGCAGCGGTTCAAGCTCACAAGGAGGGCAGGGAACGGGTAGCGCGATCACTCGTCGCGCTCGGGCATCTCGTTATAAATCCATATCAGGACGCCTAGGATGGAAAGCTGCAGCACCTCCTCGAAACTAAGGCCGGCCCATAGCCACGCGACGGCTACGGGCGTGTATATCCAGGCGATTAGCTTAAGCGCTCTCACTGCGGCAGCTCTACGCCCAGGGCCTTGCCGATCTGCTCCACCTTCTGGTTAAGCAGGTGGAACCCTTCGCGCATACACAGCGGGCACTCTGCTTCCTCGGTGCCTATGGTAAGCACCTGCGTGTCGTGCTTGCTGCAGACTTTGTAGCCGCACACCTGGTCCGGCTCCAGCAGCTCCCGGTGCATTTCCTCCAGGACCACCTGCTTTAACATGCGCTGACGGTCCACGCTGTCGTAAGGTGCGAGCGCGTCCAGCAGCACCTGGTCGTCCGGCGACACGTTGTCGCGTTTCTTTCTGCCAAACATCAAAAGTCCGCCTCCGGTGGTAGGTTCCTGTAGTGAGTAAAAGCCACACCCAGGGCCTGCCACGCGTGCGACTTAACGCCGTAGGTGGGGCCTGGGTTGGCCTTGGTTCCCTTGTCACCTACCAGGGCGATCAAGGCGACGCGCACCTGGGAGTCCTGGGTGCCCGATCCCTTCCGGCGCCGGTTGGCGCTCAGCAGGCGGAGCACGTCGGACCTGGGCACCATGGCCGGCAGCTCTCCCCGCTTCTCGAACCAGCGCTGCTGTATGCGTCCGATCACGTAGCAGGTCTGCGTGAGGTGATCAGGGACATAGGCGTGCCCGCCCTGGGTTTTCATCACGTACGCCTTTGGCAGTTCTATGGCGCAGTGCTGCAGGTGCGTGGGCAGGTTCTCCAGGAGCTGGTCGTTAGGCAACACGCCGGAGTCCAGCACGCGCTCGCCGTCCCATACCGCGATCCCGGAGACGAGCGTGCCTGGGTCGATCCCGCAGACAATCACCTGGTAACCTGCTCCAGGTGCCACGGGTGTTTACCGCCCAGGTCGGCACGGGTGCGTCCGCCTGGGTTGCGCTTGTCGCCACTGATCCCGGACGGCACCTGGTGGACTACACCACCTCCGGCGCAGTACCTGGTAACGTCCCAGGCCAGCTGGCGGCGCTGCGCTGCCTTTCGTCTATTGTGTGCTGGTCGCATTGTTAACCCCTCGCTCGAATGCAAAGTTAACCTGCTCCTCGTACTGGTGGCGCCACATGCCACAGTCGGGACACTGCGTCTGGTGGTCCTGCCAGTTCCGGTGCAGGCAGTAAGCCGGCAGCAATGTGCGTGCCGGCGCCTCCTCCTCGTCGCACGCGATCTGCACGGCCAGCTCGCCCTTGACCTCCTCCAGGGCGCGACGTGCCGCGAGCGGCAAAGGTTTGGGTTTGTGCAGGTCGAGCTGCTGCTGCGTCCTGCGGTGGTACTTGTCGTCCTGCTCCTGCTTCCACTCCTCCTCCGTCATGCCACGGCGCTCCCAGGGCGTTTTGCTCAGCTCGCGCTGCGCGCCGTGATACTTGGAGGCGTGGTCCAGCTCACCCGCGGCACGGGTTAGCCAGACCTTGCGAAGCCAGGACAGCATATTGCGGGACTGCTTCAGCCTGGAGCGGTTGCGCTGCGTCCACTCCGCGGCCTTGTACAGGACCTCTCGGACCTGGACCGTGGGGAAGTCCTCCCGGAGCTTGGCGTACTGTTTGTCCGTCAGCTCCCAGGGCACCTGCTCCCCGTGATCCAGGGCCAGGAATATGGGCAGCTCGTCGCCGTTCAAGGCGACAGTACCGTGCCGTCTACCTCCGTGCGTGAGCAGTTCTCGCACACATAGCCGCCGCCCACTGCGCCGTTGCCTACGTTGATCCAGCGCACGTTATCGGTATTCCGAAACCGGACGGTGTTGGGTATGTAGGTATCGTTGCAGTAGACCTGCTGCCTGGATTCCACCCACACCTCGCCGTTAGTGTTGGCGCCGCCGATCCCGCGGAGCGCCCAGCCGGAAAGCGGGATACCGTCGTTTAACAAGGTGGTAAAACCAGTCGCGTAGGAGTCCTGGCGCGAGTTGTAGTAGTTCCAGCAGTGCGGGCAGGAGGTTGGACTGGGCGCGTTCAGCGTCGCTATGCACGTCCCATCGCTCGAAACGAACGGAGCACCAGGTGCGCCATTCCGTCCGGCGGCGTAGGCGTCAAACTCTGCCTGGTTGAAACCCTCGCCCGTGCCTGGGTCGGGGTCCGGCGTAGGATCAGGGTCTGGTGTCGGGTCGGGGTCCGGCGTCGGGTCCGGGTCGGGTGTCACCACCTCGATAGTGCCCTGGCAGCCCACGCACTCGATCACGCGTCCGTCGGACAGGGTCACGGCGCCCCAGGCGTTAATGGCGCTCGCCGCGATAAAGACCGCGATCACGCCTAACAAGAAGGCCATACGCGGCCGGTTTTTGATCAGATTTAACATGTGTTTCTCCTGGCTCCCTGGTTGGTTTTATGCGCTCAGGTCCAGCTCGTGCTGGCCCAGGCGGTGCTTGCTACCTAATCGGTAAAGGTAAATCGGTCGTCCGTACTCGCCCTCCACTTGCTCGTCCAGGCGGTCGAGGTCGTGGGCCTGCTGCAGGTTGGTCAGTGCTCGACCTGCGCTCGTGCGTGGCGCCCTGGGCATAACCAGGCGGCGTACGTCCTCCGCCGTAAACTTCAGGTCGGGGTTAGCCTTGGCGAAGGCCAGCACCTTGTCCTCCTGGCGCCTGGCCTGGGTCTCGTACTGTGCGAGCTGCTGCCCGCGTAGGTGGGTGGTGTTGTAGTAGCTGTTTTCCTGCATTGCGTCGTCTCCAGGTATTTCTCGGGGCCTTTCCCTCTCATGGAAACCCCATGGGTACTCGGCGCGCCTTCGTAGTTTCGACCTCTCACGGGTTCCATACGTGACGCGGATGCAAGGCCCCACAGCATTGCCGCGAATAGTGCTACTTTGTCGTGCGGCACACTTCAGCCGCATAACCATGCGAGTCTACGCTGGCCTTTCCATCTGCTGGGGATTACACTGGCAGGCACGTTGCAAAGGCGTACCTGTCCCTCCCGACAGACCGACGAAAAAACCCAGGCCATAAACCTGGGTTTTTTTATTCCTACCCACACGGCGCGGCGGTACTGCTTCGATCCGCCGCTGCCGGTTTCCTCTCGTGGGTCGCATTAGAAAAAAGGCCGACGCCCAGCTGCCAGAGGGAAGAGGCGGAGATATTGCGGGCGCGGCCTTGTAAATCATGCAGCAGCCAGCTGCGGGTGCTTGACCTTGGAAAGCTTGTACAGCTGGCCGTTGGCGTCCACGTAGCACTCGTGGTTCCGCAGGAGCTGGCTTACCTTGTTCTGGCTTACTCCGATCATGGCACCCAGGTCCTGCTGGGATAGGCCGCGATCCTCCATAAATTGCCGCAGTGGCTGCATGTCTTGAGTTTTCATGGTGCCAGACCTTACTCCTGGACGTGTGAACTTGTAAACCTTTTTTGTGTAAAAAAGTGGTCTCGGGGTGTTGATAACCCTTTTTTGTTTTGGTTTAATACGTATCAAGCCTTCGGGCACACACCACCACCCAGGACTAGAGCATGACCGACCAAGTACAAAACCTCATCGAAGCCGGCGCGATCTTCTACTGCAGCCACTCCGGCGGCAAGGACTCCCAGGCCATGTACGCCTACCTGTCCGACCTGGTGCCGGCGGAGCAGCTGGTAGTCGTCCACGCCGACCTGGGCGAGGTCGAGTGGGAAGGCGTCCAGGATCATATCCGCGCCACGATCACCCACGAGCTGCACGTAGTCCGCGCTGGTAAGTCCCTGTTCGACATGGTCGAGCGCCGCTACGAGAAACGCCCGGAGGTCCCCTCCTGGCCGTCGAGCGCCACGCGCCAGTGCACGTCCGACCTCAAGCGCGACCCGATCCACACCTTTATCCGCCAGGACCTGAAGGCCCGCGGCAAGCTCCTGGCAGTGAACTGCACGGGCCTGCGTGCGGAGGAGAGCAGCGCCCGCGCCAAGAAGGAGCGGTTCCAGCTCAACAACAGACTGAGCAAGGCCGGCCGCGAGGTGTACGAGTGGCTGCCGGTTTTCGACCTCACCACGCAGGAAGTTTTCGACATGATCGCCGCAGCAGGGCAGGAGGCGTTCTGGGCCTACGAGCAAAACGAGCGCCTGTCCTGCGTGTTCTGCATCATGGGTTGCAAGGGCGACCTTATGCACGGCCTCCTGCAGCGCCCGGAGCTGTTCCGCAAGTACGCCGACCTGGAGGCCCGGACCGGCTGGACCATGTTCCAAAAGGAAAGCCTCCACGACAAGCTGGGCCTGATCCCGGTAACGAACATCTAACACACCACACCACACACGAGGACTAGACAATGAGCAATCGAGTAGAACCTAA
>JAAUXY010128391.1_pt1 | contig 25042 bp, 21 predicted proteins | sample 7278121 | NCBI WGS metagenome assembly JAAUXY01 (sample SAMN14350117, study PRJNA611818) | marine sediment metagenome | isolation source: surface marine sediment (1.8m) | place: French Polynesia: Moorea | collected 2018-08 | reverse complement strand
CCTCGTCATCGCCGTCGGCGAGAACCCCAACCGACTGCACAGCGAAGCCTCCTTCGCCGCACTCTGCGGCACCAGCCCCGTCCCGGCCTCATCCGGCAAGACCACCCGCCACCGCCTCACCCGCGGCGGCGACCGACAAGCCAACACCGCCCTCCACACCGTCGTCCTCATCCGCACCCAACGCTGCGAAGAAACACGCCGCTACCTCCACCGGCGAATCGCCGAAGGCAGAACCCAACGCGAAACCTGGCGATGCCTCAAACGAGCACTCGCCCGCCGCTTCCACCACCTCCTCCTCACCGACCTCACCCACGCCTTGACATAGGAGCATCAGCCGGCCCGAGGTCGCCCTACGCCACCTCGCTGTCGGGGTGGAAGGCGATCCAGGCGAACCAGAAGGTGTCGATGTGGACCAGCTGGTCGAGCTCGGCACCGGCCAGCTCGCCGGCGACGGCTTCGCCGAACACGTTCCACGTCGAGCCGGTCTGGTCGTCGGTGATCGCTCCGTCGGCTGCGGCGAACGTCAGCCGCTGGCCATCGACCTCGGGGACGAACACTCCCGTCGTGCCGACGTCTTCGCCGAACGAGATGTCGGCGGTGTCGAGCGCCGAGTTGCTGCCCGGCACCCAGAAGGCCACGATCTCGGTCCCGTCGAGCGTCGCCGTCGCCACGCCGGTCTCGCGCAGCTCCTGCAACGGGAACGCCGTCGCCTCCGCGGCTCCACCGTCGGTCCCGTCTGCATCGCCGGTCGCCACACCGACGACCCGCGTCATGGCGGTGTAGCGCCCGTCGACCTCGCCCTCGAACAGGAACGGGTCGTTGTCGACGTTGTCGTAGCCGGGGTACGGGTTCTGCCCGTAGCGCCGCTCGGTGCCGGTGATGCGTGAGAGTACGAGCCCGTCGGGGTTGGCCTCCCGCCATTCCGCGAACCCGCTGATCGTCGACGGATAGTCGACGAGCTCGGCCTCGCCGAGATGGCCGTAGAGCGGCCGGCCGGCGAAGTGGCTCCACAACGTCTCGGTCTGGCGGTCGTACATGACGAGGCTGGAGTTGAACAGCAACCCCGACACGCCGAACTCGAGCACCCGCCCCTCGATCCGGCGGTCGACGACGGTCGCCGAGTTGCACAGCGGGCAGTACTGCACGGCCACCGGGACGCCGCCGACCGTGTCGTTGACGATCTCGTGCCAGACCATCACCTCGAGCGGGTAGGCGCGGGCGTCGCCGTTGATCTCCAGCGCGAGGACCGGTTCGTCGGGCTCCAGGTACTCGACGGTGTCCGCGGCATAGAAGACGGGCTGGTCGATCGACGGGATGCCGTCGGGGGGCGGCCCGCCCGAGCGCAGCCGGGAGAGGTCGGTCGTCGGCTCGGGCAGCTCGGGCAACGGTTCACGGAACGTCGCCAGGCCGCTGGGCACGTCCTCCCGTGGGCCCGGCTCGACCAGCTCGACCTCGACGACGACGGCAGTCTCCGGCGAACCGGTCGCCACGGGCTCGGGGACCGCAGCCTCCGCCTCCGCTGCCGAGCTACCGCCGTCGTCGTCGCTCCCGCAGGCGGCGAGCACGAGTGCGCCGGCGACGACGGGAGCCAGGTATCCGGTTCGGCGCGACATGACTCCAGTGAACGACACCACGGCGGCCGAGATGCCCCGACCCCGCGAACGGTTTGCGAAACACCGCCCGGCGACGCTCGAATGCCCCCGATGCACGAGGACCTGCCGTCGCCGGAGCGAGCCGGTATCAGCGCCATCGCCCCGCTGATCGTCGCCGCGTTCCCGTTCGGCCTCGTCTACGGCGTCGCGGTGACCCAGACCGACATCGACCGCTGGCTCGGTGCGGCGGCGTCGGTGCTGATCCTCGCCGGCGCCGCCCAGCTCTCGCTGCTCGAGCTGCTCGACGCGACATGGGCGGTGGCGGTCGGGACGGCGTTGGTCATCAACCTGCGCTTCCTGCTGTACTCGGCTGCGCTGGCACCGTCGTTCGGCGAGTTCCCCACACCGTGGCGCCTCGGTCTCCCCTACCTGATGACGGACCAGGCGGCGACGACCTCTCTCACCCGCTACGAGACCGTGCGCGACCCGGGCTGGCGACGGCGGTTCTACTTCGCCAGCGCGATCGCGTTCGCCGGTTCGTGGTGGCTCGGCACCGGCGTGGGCATCGCGTTCGGGGCCGACATCCCCGAGTCGTGGGAGGTCGGTTTCGCACTGCCGCTGATGTTCATCGCCCTCCTCGTCCCGCCGATCCGCACGCGCCCGACGTTGCTCGCCGCGGTCGTCGGCGGGGCCGTTGCGCTGGCGGCCGGGGCCCTGCCGGACGGGCTCGACATCTGCCTCGGGGCGGTCGCCGGCGTCGCTGCCGGCACGTGGGCCGCCATCCGCACCGAGACGGTGCTGTCGTGAGGGAGCTGTCGATGGTCCTCGCCGTCGGGGTGGGCACCTACCTGCTCCGGGTCTCGATGGTCGCTCTCCTGGGCCCGACCCGCACGATCCCGCCTCGCGCCGAGCAGGCGCTGCGCATGGTGGCCCCGGCCGTGCTCGCCGCGCTCGTCGCCACGACCCTGTTCCGCGACGGGGACGGCTTCCGGGCGCTCGGCGCCTGGCACGGCGCAGCGCTCGTCGCAGCGCTCGTCGCCGTGCGCACCCGCTCTGCAGCGTGGACCCTGCTCGCAGGCATGATCGCCGTCTGGACGTTCAGCGCCCTGGGCTGACGCGGGAGTCGGGGATCGACGACTGGCACCACAGCGTCACGCGGCGCCGTCCTCCCTGGCCGTGCGGAGGACGGCGGCGACGATCTTGGCGTAGCCGGTGCACCGGCAGAGATTGCCCGACAGCCCGATGCGGATGTCCTCGTCGGTCGGATCCGGCTCGCGGTCGAGCAGGGCCATCGCCGACATGATCATCCCCGGGGTGCAGAACCCGCACTGCACGCCACCCTCCTCGAGCAGGTTGCGCTGCAGGGCATGCATCGCGTCGCCGTCCATCACACCTTCGACCGTCGTGATCGACCGGCCGGCGGCCTGCGCGGCGAGGTAGGAGCACGAGTTCACCGGCCGGCCGTCGATCAGCACCATGCACGCCCCGCACTCGGAGTCGTCGCACCCCTCCTTCGTGCCGGTCAGGCCGATCTCGTCGCGGATCACGCCGAGCAAGTTGCGGGTGTGGTCGACGTCGACGGGGTAGGCGACGCCGTTGACTTCGAGCTCGAAGGACTGGCTCATCGCGCCGCTCCCACGCCGAGCGCCCGGTTGACCGGGACGGAGATCACCTCGCCGGCCGCCCGGCGCGCAGCGGCGACGACGGCCCGCTGGGCCATGACGCCGATCGTGTGGGTCGGGTACTCGTCGCTGGCACGAATGTCGCTGATCGGGGCGGCCGACGCCCTCGCCGCGTCGGCGGCGGCCTCGCCCGCAGCGTCGGGCGGCGACCCGGCGACGTCGAGGCCGCCGACCTCGACGATCGTCGGAGCCACGGCGGTCAGCGCAACGCGGGCGGCATCGATCGTGCCGTCATCGGCGAGCGACACGGACGCTGCCGCACCGACGACGGCGATGTCCATCGCCCGCCGGTACTCGAGCCGGACGTACGCACTCCCGCTGCGGTCCGGCCGGCGCGGGAGGTCGACTGCGACACACAGCTCGTCCGGCGCAGCGGTCGTCGCACCGGGTCCCGCCCACAGGTCGAGCGGCGAGACGTCCCGTGACCCGCCTGCCGAGGCCAGGTGCACCGTGGCCCCGAGGACCACGAGCGGTGCGCCGGTGTCCGCAGCCGGCGACGCGTTGATCACGTTGCCGCCCAGCGTGCCGACGTTGCGCGTGCTCGGCGAGCCGACCAGCGCGGCGGCGTCGGCGATCGCGGTGTAGCCGGAGACGATCGCCTCGTCGGTCATCAACCGTGCGTGGGTGACGCCGGCGCCGACCCGCAGCCCGCCGTCGTCGCTCTGCTCGATGCCCTGCAGTTCGGTCAGCCGGTCGATGGCGACCAGCGCGTGCGGGAGCTGGGTGCGCCCCTGCCGATCGGCGACGACGAGGTCGGTGCCGCCGGCGATCGGCCGAGCCCCGTTCGCCAGCTCGTCGAGCGCCTGCCCGACCGACGTTGCGACCACCAGACTCATGCCGCACCCCCAGCCATCACTCGCCACACCCGTTCGGCGCTCATCGGCAGCCGCCGGACCGGCGCGCCGGTCAGCTTCGCGACTGCGTTGGAGATCGCGGCCGCCGTCGGGACGTTCGGGGCCTCGGCGATCGGCTTGGCGCCGTACGGGCCCATGTCCGGCGTGTGCACCTCGGCGAAGTGGATGCTGATCGGCGGGGCGTCGGCGATCGTCTGGAGCTTGTAGTCGAGCAGGCCGGCGTTCTCCTGGTTGCCATCGTCGCCGTAGACCGTGCGCTCGGTGAGCGCCTGGCCGATGCCCATCAGCACACCGCCCTCCACCTGGCCGGCGGCGCCGATCGGGTTGACAATCACACCCGCGTCGTGGGCGGCGGCGACCTCGAGGACTCGCACGACGCCGGTGTCGCGATCGAGTCGGATGCGCACCGCGTGGCACGAGAACTGCGGCCCCGCCCACCCGTTGAGCCCCTGGTCGCCGGCGCACGACACGCCGCTCGGCTCGGGGTAGGAGGGGGGCGTGCCCGACCCTTTCCCGATCAACAACTCGCCACCCGCCGCGGTTCCAGCGAGTTCGACGATCGGAACGGCCGAGTCGGGCGACCCGGCGACGTGGGCCTGCCCGTCGGCGAGCACGATGTCGTCCGGCGCCGCCTCGAGATGCTCGGCGGCGAGGTCGCGCAGCTGGGCGGCGATCTCCTGTGCAGCCTGCATGGTCGCCCGCCCGTTGTTCAGGAGGGTCTGCGAGCCGGTCGCACCCGTGTCGTACGGCGCAACGCTGGTGTCCTGGTAGACGAGCTCGAAGTCCTCCGGTTGCAGACCGAGCTCGCGCGCGGCGAGGTACGGCAGCGTCATCACGGCGCCCGTCCCGCACTCCTGGGCACCGGTGACGATCACCCCCTTGCCGTCGCTGTCGAGCTTGACGTAGGCCCCCGACGCGTCCGGGAAGCTCGGCCACCAGCCGACGGCGACGCCGATCGCCTCGTCGTCGGGCAGGTCGTCGGGGGGTCCGATCGCCGCCGTCGCGGCGTCGATGCACTCCCGCATGCCGATCTCGTCGTAGACCTGGCCGGTCACCCCGGTGGCCCCGGTGTCGACGGTGTTCACGCGGCGGAACTCGACCGGGTCCATCCCGACCGTCCTGGCGAGCTCGTCAGTGTGCGACTCGAGCGCCCAGCACGCCTGGGGTGCGGTCGGGGCCCGGACGGAACCGGAGGGTTGGTGGTTGGTGTAGACCGCACGGGCCTCGGCGTGGACGTGGTCGACGCGATAGGGCCCGAGGGCGTGCATCGCCGCCATGTGCGGGAAGAACGAGGCGTCCGAGCTGTACGCACCGTTGTCGAGCACGACGTTCGCCCGCCGGGCGGTGAGCCGGCCGTCGCTCGTCACGCCCGACGTGATCTCCACGATCATCCCCTCCCGGCGGCGGTCGGGGGCGCGGAACTCCTCCTCGCGAGAGAAGACGAGCCGCACCGGCCGACGCGCGACCCGGGCGAGCGCCGCGACGTGGGCCTCGTAGTGGAAGCCGCACTTGCCGCCGAAGCCGCCCCCGAGGTGGGGCACGATCACCCGCACCCGGTTGGTCGGCAACCCGAGCGTCTCGCAGACGCCGTCGCGCGCCTGGTAGGGCACCTGACTCGACGTCCAGATCGTGACCCGCTCGCCCTCCCACTGGGCGAGGACTCCGCGCGGTTCGATCGGCACGGCGTGCGACGCGTCCGCGACGTAGCGGCTGGTGACGACATGATCGGCGGCCGCCATCCCTGCCTCGAGGTCGCCGCGGGTGATCGTCGTGTGGGCGGCGACGTTGCGGTCTCGCTGGACGTCCTCGCCCGTGTAGGTCTCCCACTCCTCGTGGACGAGCGTCGCGTCCGGATCCATCGCCGCTTCCAGGTCGTCGACGACCGGCAGCGCATCGACCTCGTATTCGATGGCCGCCAGCGCCCGTTCGGCGGTCGCCGCGTCGCGCGCGGCGACGGCGGCGACGACCTCGCCCTCGAACCGGACGACGCGGTCGGCGAACAACGTCCGGTCGGCGACCGAACCGAAGCGGACGTCGGGCACGTCGGACTGCGTGAGCACTGCGAACACGCCGGGAATCCGCCGCGCCGCGCTGACGTCGAGCCGGGTGATCCGACCGTGGGCCACACCGGCGTAGAGGAACTTCGCCGTGAGCATGCCGGTCAGGGACATGTCGGCGACGTAGCGACCGGTCCCGGTCACCTTGTCCGGGCCGTCGGCGCGTGTGAACCGGGGGCGCTCGTCCACGGCGACGGGGCTTGTGTCGATCGTCATCCTGCCCTCCGGCTCGGCTCGCCGGCCCGGTGCCGGCGGTCGTCCGACATACTGCCGCGTCGGGCGACGCAGCGCCGCGCCGGACCACTGCCGGCACGCTCGACGCCGTGTGCAAGATTCTTCGCTCGTGACCGAGGCGACCGATGTGGAGCGGGGCGGCGGGCACCACCTCTTCGTCTACGGCACCCTCCGCCCGGGCGACGTCCGGTGGCACCTGCTGTCGCCCTTCGTCGTCGACGAGGGGTGGCCGGACACGGTGGCCGGCCGGCTGTACGACACCGGCCTCGACTACCCGGCGGCGGTGTTCGGCGAGGACGGCGTGATCGTCGGGCGGACCTACGCGCTGCTCGAGTCGTCGCTCGCCCGGTGCCTCACCCTGCTCGACGAGGAGGAAGGCACCGTCGCCGGGCTCTATCGTCGGGTCGCCGTCACGACCGGCCGCGGCATGCGCGCCTGGGCCTACGAGTACGGCGACGGCCTGACCCTCACCCCGATCGACTCCGGCGACTGGAACCAGCGATGACCACCACCACCCCGAGTCGTAGTTGTGTCAGACACAACTACGACTGTCCGCTCCGATGACCGGCCAGACGCCCTGGTGGCGCGACGCCGTCGTCTACCAGATCTATCCCCGCTCGTTCGCCGACTCGAACGGCGACGGCGTCGGCGACCTGCGGGGCATCGTCGAGCGCCTCGACTACCTCGCCGACCTCGGGGTCGACGCACTCTGGCTGTCGCCGATCTTCCGCTCGCCGATGAAGGACTTCGGCTACGACGTCGCAGACTTCTGTTCGGTCGACCCGGTCTTCGGGTCCGACGACGACCTCGACGACCTGATCGCCGCCCTCCACGCCAAGGGGATGCGGCTGCTGCTCGACTGGGTGCCGAACCACACCTCGGACCAACACGAGTGGTTCGTCGAGTCGCGTTCGTCACGCGACAACCCCAAGCGGGACTGGTACGTCTGGCGCGACCCGCTGCCCGACGGCTCGCCGCCGAACAACTGGATGTCAGAGTTCAAGGGCGTCCCGGCATGGACGAACGACCCGGCCACCGGCCAGTCGTATCTCCACCTCTTCCTCGCCGAACAGCCCGACCTCAACTGGGCGAATCCCGAGGTCGAAGCGGCGATGCACGGCACGCTGCGACACTGGCTCGACCGGGGCGTCGACGGGTTCCGGGCCGACGTCGTCCACCTGATCGGCAAGGGCACCGACGTCGACGACCTGCCCGGCGACCGGCCGCGGCCCGTGCTGACGATCGACCGGCCGCTCGGCCACGAGCTCCTGCGCCGGGTCAGGACGCTGCTCGACGGGTACTCCCACGACCCGATGATGGTCGGCGAGGTCTACCTGCTGCGGCCGGGCCAGTCGGCGACCTACCTCGGCGACCCTGCCAATGGCGCCGGCGAGCTGCACCTGTCGTTCGACTTCCGGCCGATCCACACCGACTGGGACGCCGCAGCGATGCACCACATCATGGCGGCCGGCCAGGCCGAGTTCGCCGAACCCCACTGGCCGACATGGGTGTTGTCGAACCACGACCAACCCCGCCACCGCACCCGCCACGGGTCCGATGCAGCGGCACGGGCGGCAGCCGTACTGTCGTTGACGGTGCGCGGCACGCCGTTCCTGTACGCCGGTGAGGAGCTCGGCCTGGAGGACGCCGTCGTGCCCGACGACCGAATCGTCGACCCCGACGGGCGCGACGGCTGCCGAGCCCCCATCCCGTGGACGGCGGACGGTGACGGCTCGACCGGCCACGGATGGCCGGCCCGACCGTGGCTGCCGTTCCCTGCGAATGCGGCAACGCACAACGCCGAGGCCCTGGTCGGCGTGCCCGACTCGATCCACACGCTCTACCGGAACCTCCTGACGCTGCGGCGGGAACACCCCGTGCTGCGGCGCGGGTCGATGGAGCTGGCGCCGGTCGACGGCCAGGTGATCCGCTACACCCGCGCGCTCGGCGACGACGTCGTCGAGGTCGTCGTCAACGTCGGCGGCGACACGGTGCCGTGGCCGGCAGGGCTCGACGGCGAACTGCTCGTGTCGTCGGACGCGACCCGGACCTCGCCCGGCGGCGTGCTGGCCGGCAACGAGGCGACGATCGTTCGACGGAGTTGAGACCTTCGGGGCCAGGCCCCGAGGGTCTCAACTCCCCGGGACGACCCGTTCGGGGAGTCGCACGGCTCAGCCCAGCGTGGACCTCGGACGAGGGCGGGGACAGGAGGGCGGGCTGCGTCGACGGACGGGTCAGGCCGTAGGTTCGGGTCTCATGAACGCACGGGAGCGGTTGGCGACGACGGGGGTCTGGTACTTCACCGACGGGATGTCGTCGGGCGAGGCGGCGGAGTTCGCCGGGCGGGTCGAGTCGCTCGGCTACTCGACGTTGTGGTTGCCCGACACGGTCGGCCGTGACCCGTTCGCCCACATCGCCTGGCTCGGATCGCAGACCTCGACGCTGCAGTTCGCCACCGGCATCGCCAACATCTACCACCGCCACGCCGGCCCGATGATGCAGGCTGCGGCGACGTTGGCGGAGCAGACCGGAGGCCGGTTCGTGCTCGGCCTCGGGGTCAGCCACGGCCGGATCGTCGCCGGGCTGCGCAAGCTCGACTACAGCAAGCCGCTGACCGCGATGCGGGAGTACCTGGCGACGATGGACGCGTCGCCGTACCGAGCCGTGAAGCCCGACGACGAACCGCTCCGGCTGCTCGCCGCCCTCGGCCCGAAGATGCTCGAACTGTCGGCGACCGCCGCCGACGGCGCCCACCCGTACTGGACCACCCCCGAGCACACCGCCCAGGCCCGCGAGATCATCGGGCCCGACGCGCTCCTGTGCGTCGAGCAGAAGGTCGTCCTGTCGACCGACGCCGACGCCGCCCGCGCTGCGGGGATCCAGGCGCTCGGGATCTACGCCGACCTGCCGAACTACCGCAACAACTGGAAGCGCCTCGGGTTCACGGAGGACGAGATCGAGTCCCGCGCCGACCGCTTCATCGACGCGGTCGTGGTGTGGGGCGACGAGGACCGGGTCCGGGCGGGTGTCCAGGCCCACTACGACGCCGGCGCCGACCACGTCTGCGTCCAGCCGCTGTCGACCGACGGCCCGACCGTGCTCGACTGGCGCGCTCTCGAGGTGCTCGCCCCGTCCTGACCTTCCGGTGAGATGTGAGACCACCTGCCGGTCTCACCGCCACCGACGAACCGGCCGCCCTCGGTCCCGGACAGATGTGAGACGACCTGGTGGTCTCACCTCTCACCGTGGCGTCAGGTCGGGGACCAGAAGGCGACGTCGCCGGCGACGAGGAAGGTCGACGGGCCGGCGGTTGCGGCGTCATGGATCCAGACGCCGGACTGGCCGTCGGGCGAGCGGCCGACGTGGACGAGCTGCGCGCCGTCGGGCGACCAGACCGTCTGGCTGCGGGCGTACTGGTCCCAGAACGGCAGGTATGCCGACACCAGCAGCCCGTCGACGTCGAACCCGGTGGTCCCCGTCCGTTCGCCGTCGACGTCGTACACGTCCCACGTCCCGTTGCCGGCAATCGCCGACCGGACGACGAACCGCTCACCGGTCGGATCCCACATCGGTGCCGTCGCCGGGCGGTCGGAAGCCTGCGTGGCAGTCCCACCGGCGACGTCGACGATCCACACGCCGGCGCCCAGCGAGTCGGGCCCGGTTTGGCGCGGCCGGAGAGCCTGCAGGTCGTCATCGACCGTGTCCAGCGGGGCGAACGCCGTCACGGCGACCCGGGCCGCCGTCGGGTCGACGTCGAAGAAGAGGAAGCCGTCGAACGTCGCGAGGTCGGCGGTCGTCCCGTCCTCCAGTTGCCGGCTGACGAGCTGGTTGCCACCGTCGCGGTCGGTCGCCAGGAAGACCACGTCGTCAGAGGGATGCCACGCCGGCGTCTGATGACCGATCGAGGTTCCCTCCAGCACCTGCTGCCCACCGCCGATCTCGACCACCTTCAGGTCGGCGGCGACGTGGGCCACGACCCGCTCCCCATCGGGCGAGAAGTCGGAGAAGTACGGCTGCCCCACGTCGACGACGCTGAACGAGTCCTGGTCGGACCCGCCGAGCTCGACGATCACCAGGCCGAAGCCCTCCGCCGACGGCGTCAGGGCGAGGACCCGCGATGCCGTCGGGTCGTACGTGATGTAGTCGGGACGGCCGGGGAGCGGATGCCGCGTCTCGTCGCCGCCCCCGACGGCGACGGTCACGAGCTCCCAGTTCACGCCGTCCGTGGACGTCGTCCAGGCGATGCGTCGCCCGTCCGGCGACCAGACGGGCTGCCACGCCGCCGCGTCCGACGTGTAGCTGGTCACCTGCGTGCCGTCGGCGCGATAGGTGGCCAGCACGTCGGCACCGTCGGGGTCGTGCACGAGGACCAGGCTGTTGGCGACACCGTCGACGATCGCCGGCCCGTCGGGTACGACGACCGGCGGCGGCTCGTCGGCGACCGCCGTCGTGGCCGGGGCCGACGGCTCGGCTTCGACCTCGCCGGTCGCAGGGGTCGCCGACTCGACCTCCGGAGCGTCACCGTCCGAGCTACACGCGGCACCGAGCGCCAGGACGACAGCGACCACAAGCACGCCCCGACGCATGAGCCGAGCCTCCCACGAAGCCCGAGAGAAGGCGAACCGGACGGGCCGGTGGGTCGTGCCCGTCCCTACCGTCGGCCACGAAGAAGCCAATCAGGCCCCTGATTCGGGATCGGAGGTGGTGAGCGCAAGGCGCGCAGTGAGGAAGTTGACTTCCGTCAACGACGAACCTGCGCAACGCCGCGATCGCCGCCTCCGGCCCGAATCAGAGGTGTTGGTCGAAGAGGATGAGGTTGCCGTCGGGGTCGGTGATCGTGAAGCTCGCCGGGCCCTCGGACCGGTCCGACGTGGTGTCGGCATCGGTCTCGATGCCGAGGGCGGCGAGCCGGTCGCGCAGCTCGCGGATGTCGGTGAACTGCTCGGCCGGCTGACCGGCGCCCTCCCAGCCGGGGTTGAACGTCAAGATGTTGCCCTCGAACATCCCCTGGAACAGGCCGATCACCGTCGAGCCGTTGACGAGGATCGTCCAGGACTCACCGTCCCCGCCGGTCATCGTGAACCCGAGGTTCTCATAGAACGTGCGGGAGGCGGCCATGTCCTCGACCGCGAGACTGACCGAGAACGCTCCGAGCTGCATGATTCCTCCCTGCTGACGGCCGACTGACCTCGACAGTACCCCCGGCTCGACGAGGCGGGCGACGGTGAATTGCGCCGGTCGGCGGACGAATCCGCGATCGGCGGAAGGAATCGGCTCATCCGGGCGTTGTCTCCGTTCCGAAGACCTCCCAGCCGCCGTCATGCGGCTCTCCGCCCGTTCCCCCGGCCCCCTCTGACCCCAAGTCGCCAGGAGCATCCTGTCCATGGACCTGAAGAACGAACTCGACTCGTCGCCGGACGCTGCAGCCCCGCCGGTCGAGCCCGAACCGCATGACCACCTCCCGGCGGTCGACGAGGACGGCGTCGAGCAGGATCCGCCGCACGGGCACCGCTCGATCATCACCAGGATCGCCACGTTCGCCGCCCGCCGCTGGCAGGTGACGATGGCGTTCCTCCTCGTGGTGCTCGTCTCGGGCGTCTCGGCGCTCGGTTTCGGTCTCGACCGCGAGGGCTTCCCGCCCATCAACACCCCCATCTCCGTGGTGTCCGGCACGTACTTCGTCGACGACCCCGCCCGCGTCGACGAAGAGGTCGTCCAGCCGCTGGAAGCCGTCTTCCGCGACGTCGAGGGCGTCGTCGAGACGACGAGCGAGGCACAGCCGAGCGCCTTCGCCATCGTCGTCGAGTTCGAGGAGAGCATCAGCGCCGACGAGGGGACCGCCCGCCTGATCGCCGCCGGCGCCACCGCCCCGGCCGAGGCCGACTTCGAGTACCGCGGCATCAACGCCGCCAAGTTCGTCGGCCAGTACGACCTCCTCGTGTCGATCGTCGGACCCGACGATGCCGGCCCGGCCGAGCTGGAGGCGCAGGCGGTCGAGCTCGCCGACTTCCTTGCATCGGACGACCAGATCGCGACCGCCGACGTGCGCGATCTCCTCACCACCTCGGTCAACCCGACGACCGGTGACGAGGAGGTCCGGCTGACACGCTTCACCCGGGTTGCCCTCGACAACAGCGGGTACCAGGACGCGGTCGCCATCGGGGTCATCAGGGCGGACGGCTCGTCGCTCGACGTGCTGGAGCTGAGCGACCGCGTCGAGGCCGACCTCGCCGATCCGGCCAACCCGCTCGCCGAGGGCTACACGGCCGAGATCACCGCGGACTTCGCTGTCGGCGTCCGCTCCCAGCTCGACTCGCTCACGTCGAACCTGCTGACCGGCCTGCTCGCCGTCGCCTTCGTGAGCCTGCTGCTCATCGGTTGGCGGGCGGCGGTGATGACCGCCGGCTTCATGATGCTCGTGATGCTCGGCGCCTTGACCGGGTTGTGGACGATCGGTTACTCGCTGAACACGATCACCCTGTTCGGCCTGATCCTCACCCTCGGCTTGCTCGTCGACGACGCGATCGTGATCTCGGAGTCGATCGACGCCAACCGCAAGGAGTCGAAGAAGCCGCTCGGTGTGATCCGGGTCGCGCTCGACCGGGTCGGCTCGGCGTCGTTCGCCGGCACCCTGACGACCGTCGTCGTGTTCAGCCCGATGCTCTTCGTCGGCGGCATCCTCGGCGAGTTCATCCGGCCGATCCCCACGACCGTGATCGTCACGCTGCTGATCTCGTTCCTGTTCTCCATCGTGTTCATCCCGATGATCGCCCGCTTCTTCCTGCTGCGGGCCAAGCCCAGCCGCAATCCCGTCGTCCGCGCCGAGAAGGTCGCCGCCCGCGGGATGGGCCGGCTGGCCGGCTACCCGTCGGGCAACGGCTGGAAGGGCCGAATCGTCGGGTTCGGCCTGGCCGCCCTGGCGATCTTCGCCATCATGACGGGCGGGCGGATCGCCGGCACGCTGGGCTTCAGCATCTTCCCGACCGGCAAGGACGCGACCGGGATCACCGTCAACGCCGAGTTCCCGCCCGGCACGACGATCGAGGAGGCCCAGCTGCTCGCCGACGAGATCGACGAGGTCGTCGTCTCCGAACTGGGCGACGAGCTGGTCCGCTCGCAGTACGTCCGGGGCAACGAGCGGGTCATCGAGACCTTCGTCGATCTCACGCCGATCGACTCCCGGTCGACGACCGCTCCGACGTTCGTCGAGCGGATCGAGGCACGCACCGACGGGATCGAGGAGGCCAACGCAGGCGTCCGGATCAACGTCAACCAGCTCGAGAACGGGCCGCCGGTGCTCGAGTACCCGTTCGCCGTCCAGATCGAGGTCGACGAGTCGTCGGTCGGCGCCGGCGAGCAGCTCGCCGAGGACATCCGCGCCGACCTGCTCGGGCAGGAGTTCGAGGTCGGCGGCAGCACGGTGACCGTCGTCGACGCGATCATCTCCACCGACGGTCAGGTCGCCCGCATCGACGGGCAGCGGGTCATCGAGGTCCGCGCCCAATATGACGACGACGAGTCGATCACGAGCTACCTCACCACCACCGAGGACTACGTCGCCGAGCAGTACCCACCCGACGAGGTGGAATCGCGGGGCCTGGCCGCCGGTGCGCTGTCGTTCGACTTCGGGGCCGAGTCCGACAACCAGGACGACTTCGCCGCCCTCGGCGTCGCCGGCATGGTCGCGCTGGTCCTGATGCTGCTGCTGATCACGATCCAGTTCCGGTCCTTGGCGCAGTCGCTGCTGATCTTCCTCGCCATCCCGTTCAGCTTCCTCGGCGTGTTCACCGCCCTCTCGGCGACCAGCAACCCGATCAGCTTCCTCGTCGCCGTCGGCTTCATCGCCTTGATCGGTGTCGCGGTGAACAACACGATCCTGCTCGTCGATGCCGCGAACCGTGCCCGGCGGTCCGGGGCGACGGCGGGCGAGGCGATCCAGGAGGCGGTGACGAGGCGGTTCCGGCCGCTCGTGGCGACGACGATCACGACGGTCGTCGGACTCCTGCCGCTCTCGCTCAGCGATCCGTTCTGGGAGTCGCTCGGGTTCACCCTGATCGGCGGCCTCGTCAGCTCGACCACGCTGGTGCTGCTCTGCTTCCCGGCCTTCTACCTCGGGCTCGAGGCGGTCCGCACCCCGGTGCGCAACGTCGTCCGGCGGCGGCGGGGCAAGGCCGAGATCGCCTGATCCGGTCGCTCCTCAGTCAGGGCACGAGTGCCAGGACGTCTGCCCACCCGCCATCGGCAGCGCGTGCGACCACGTGGTCGGCACGGGCCAGGGCATCGGGGTGGGCGTCCTCGGGGGTCACTGCGATGGCGGCCGAGGCGAGCAGCTCGAGGTCGTTGGCACCGTCGCCGATCGCCAGCACGGCACGTTCGTCGATGCCGTGGCGTGCGCAGTAGGCCAGGACGCCGGCCCACTTCGACTGCCCGGCGGCACCGGCGGTGACCACGAAGCCGCCGTAGGCCCGGTCGCGATCGACGTGGGCGGTGGTCACCACCTCGCTCAAGGCCGATCCGAGGCGGGCGGCCCGTTCGCCGTCGAGGCCGAGTACCCCGAACGCGAGCACCCGCTCGTCGGCGACGACACGTTCGAGGTCACCGGTCGCGACCTCGTCGCCGAAGCTCGCAAGGTGGCGGGGGTGGGTCGACGGGTCGGGTCCGACCCGCACCGGCCAGCGGTCATGATCGACGTGCAGGCACGGCTCGACCCCGCACGCCGTGAACGCAGCGAGGACGTCGGCGGCATGGGCGGGCTCGTAGCCGCCGAGGTGGAACCGCTCCATCGACCCGAGGTCGACGCCGAGCCCGCCGTTCAGCACGACCGCCGGCGGGGCGAGGCCGACGGCGGCGAGCGAGTCACGGGCCGAGCCGACCCGCCGCCCGGTCGCGACGAGCAGGGCCACGTCCAGCCCGTCGAGCTCGGCGAGCGCAGCGGCGACCCGCGGGTGCAACTCGGACGGGCGCTCCCAGAGCGTGCCGTCGAGGTCGGTGACGATCAGCTCGATCGGGGACGGACCGGTGGCCATCAGCCGCGGATCAGCGCCGGGAGGCGCCGCGGGTCCTTCGTGACTCCGAGGGCGGTCGCCACGCGCAGGGCGGGCTCGATCGGGTAGGGGATCTGGTAGGTCCCGCCGTGCACGCGGGTGTCGAACAACCCGTCGTCGGTCGGGTCGAGCCGGTCGCGCAGGGTCAGCAAGCCGTTGAGCCACCTCGTCGTCCGCGGCTCGAAGGTCTCCACGCCGAGCGCGGCGGCACCGCTGAAGGCGGTGTCGAAGACCGGGTGGTGCAGCGAGTCGGTCAGCGAGATCCCGGCAGTGTTCGCGGAGACCGGGAACGGGCGCTCGCCGGTCGCCCACGCCTCGGCGGCCATCATCTTGCCCAGGTACTGCGCCGCCTGGTAGCTGCCGCCCTGGATCGGGACGATCCCCCGGTTGGCGCACGTCGCACCGTGTCGGGCGTGACCGTCACCCCGCCCGAGCAGCCCGAGCCGGTCGAGAACGGCCAGCCACCGCGGTCGCTCCTCGCGCCGCCGCTTCTCGCCGGCGAGGTCGTCGGCGGTCAGCACGCCGCACGTCGTCGGCGACAGGAGCATCGCCACGCCGCGCACCGTGCCGGCGGGGAGCGCGTCGACGATCGCGTTCATCGCCGCACTCAGCCGCCATTCACGCGCCCGACCCGGCGCGTACGCGTACAACCCGACGTCGACCGGGTTGCCGTCGGCGAACACCTCGATGGTCGCCCGGATGCGGGCGGGGTCGGTCAGGAGGTCGGAGCCGCCCTCCACCCACCGCACGGTCCCGGAGAGGTCGTCCGCGCCGAGCAGCTCCGCCGGCGGCGGAGCGACGTCGATCCAGAGCACGTCGGCCCCGCCCTCCAGCCACATCTTCGTCGGGGCCAGCTCGGCCGCCGCCCCGAGCACGACGATTCGGCGGTCCCCGAGGTCGACGCCGCCGTTTTCGCCGCCCCGGGCGACGATCCACTCGATCGCGTCGGCGACCTGAGGTGTGGCCGAACCCCGTTCGACGAGCGCCCCCACGACGGCGACGAGCTCCGCCCCGGACCGGTCGACGCCGTCGAAGGGAACCCGCGGTCGCAGCCTCCCGGCCCCGGGGAGTACGGCGGTCTCGAGCTCGAAGGGCGCAGCGGCCGACGTCACGTGGTCGGCCAGCGGCTGCTCGCCGTCGTCGCCGTGCCAGACGACGGCGGTGCGCGCCGCCGTCGCCAGGAGGGCAGCGATCTCGGCCCGGGCGTCGGCATCGGCCCGCGCCGCCTCGAAGCGGGGCAGCACGTCCGGGTAGGACTTCTTGAACCGGTCGGCGGTCGGTGCCACGTCGACGTCGGCGAACACCGACGGAAACGACGTGGCCGCCGCGACGAGCGCCGCGTGGAGGTGCGCCGTGGCGGATTCGCTGCCCGCGAGATCCACACGTGGCCCGTCCTCGCTCATGGTTCACCCTCCGTCGTCGGTCGTCCGAGTGCGCGGCAGGATACGCCCGTCGACGCCGGACTGGCGATGTGGGACGCCGGTCCGGACGGTCAGGAGACGGGCCAGGTCAGGGTGAAGCGGGCGCCGCCCAGGTCGCTGTCGCCGACGACGACCGTGCCGCCGCTGCGCTCGGCGATCGACGTGACGACCGCAAGCCCGAGCCCGGCACCCCCCTCGTCGCGGGTGCGCGCTTCGTCGAGCCGCGCGAACCGTTCGAAGATCACCGCCCGCTGGTCGAGCGGAACGCCCGGACCGTCGTCGTCGACGACGAGCGACACTGCGTGATTCGTCGTCTGCAGCGAGACGCGGACCTGGCTCGTGGCGTGGCGGGCGGCGTTGTCGAGCAGGTGTCCGACCATCCGTGTGAGCTCGTCGACCCGGCCCGGCACCCGGCCGGCGGACACCCGCCCGGCGTCGACCGGTACGCGCCGTGACCGCTGCGCCTCGGCGAGCACGATGTCGTCCAGGTCGACGGCACCGGTCGGGGGCGGCAGGCCCTCGTCGTGACGGGCGAGCGCCAACAGGTCGTCGATGATCGTCGCCATCCGGCCCGACTCGGCCACGACGGCGCCCGCCAGCTCCTCGACCCCGGTCGACTCCGGATCCCGCAGCGCCACCTCCGCCTCGCTCTTCATCACCGCCACCGGCGAGCGCAGCTCGTGCGACGCATCGGAGACGAACTGCCTTCGGCGCCGGTCGTCGGTCTCGAGCCGGTCGAGCATCTCGTTGACGGTCGCCGCGAGGTCGGCCACCTCGTCGCCGGTCGAGGGCACCGGCACGCGGGCGTCCAGCGTGCCGCCCGAGATCGTCGCCGCCTGGTCGGTGATCGAGCGCACCGGCCGGAGGGCACGGCTGGCCAGCAGCCATGCCAACAGTGCCGCGAGCACCGTCAGGATCGGCACCGCCAGCCACAGCACGTCGCTCACCGTGTCGACGGTCTGCTCGACGGACGCGACGTCGCCGAACACGATGTAGTCGACCCCGTCGACCGAACGGACGCCCGTGACCAGCTCTGCTTCGGGGAACTCCCCGGCGAAGACCTCCTCGCCGAGGCCGAAGAACTCGTCGCCGAACGGCTCGAGCTTCAGCGCCTCGAAGACCGACAGGACCGGCTGGTCGATGGTCGCGATGTCGGCCTCGAACGCCTTCGCCGTGCCGTCGCGGCCGATCGCCACGAAGGACTTCGCGCCGAGTGCGACGATCAGCTCGTCCTCGCCGGTGAGCTCGATCAGCTCGTCGACGTCCCCGGCGACCACCAGCTCGGCGATCAGAGGATCGGCGAGGAAGGCACCGACGTCGACCCCGAAGTCGCCGAAGTCGCCGAGCTCACCGAAGAAGCTGTCCTGGAACAGGAACTGCTGTTCCTCGGCCTGGGCGTCGAGGATGTCGTCGACGAGCACGTCCTCGACGACGCTGGGCGCGATCACCGCAGCGGCCGCAGCGAGGACGCCGACCATCACCCCGACGACGATCGTCAGCCGCGCCCGGACCGACAGCTTCACGCTCCGACCCCGCGATCGGCCTGGAGCTGGTAGCCCGCGCCGCGCACGGTTCGGACGGCCTCCTTGCCCAGCTTCTTGCGGAGGTAGCCGACGTACACCTCGACGATGTTCGGGTCGCCATCGAAGTCGATTCCCCACACCGAGTCGAGCAGGCTCGACTTGGCGACGACGTCGGGCGCTCGGCGGGCGAGCAACTCCAGCACGGCGAACTCGCGAGGTGTCAGTTCGACGTCGGTGTCGCCGACGGTGCAGCACAGCCGGCCCGGGTCGAGGGTGAGGTCGCCGACGGTGAGCGACACCGCAGCCGGTGCCGGGCCCCGTCGCAGCAGCGCCCGCAGCCGGGCCACCAGCACGACGAACGAGAACGGCTTGCGGAGGTAGTCGTCGGCACCGGTGTCGAGGCCCTCGGCCTCGTCGTACTCGCCGTCCTTCGCCGTGAGCATCAGGATCGGGGTCGTGTTGCCGGCGGCGCGCAGCTCGCGGCAGACCTCGTAGCCGTTCTTGCCCGGCAACATGATGTCGAGCACGATCGCCGCGTAGTCGACCTCCTGGGCCTGCCAGAGCGCGTCGAGGCCGTCGTGGACGACGTCGGCGGTGAACCCCTCACCGGTGAGCCCGCGGGCGATCGAGGCCGCCAGCCGCTGCTCGTCGTCGACCACCAGGATCCGCACGCCTCCAGTGTGCCGGAGCGAACTGAGGACCAGCTGAGAACTCCTTCAGGCGCCCTCAGGTTCATCTCAGGTGGACCGATCAGAGTGGTGGCCGTATCGACCAACCCCCCTGCGACGAAAGGTCAACGATGGACGCATTCCCCCCGCCCCAGCAGCCCCCGATCGGGCCGCCCTCCGGACCGCTGATGGAGCCGGCCGAGCCCGCCGGACCGAACCGCCGGATGATCGGCGGCGTGGCGGCGCTCGCCGCAGTGGTCGCCGTCGGGGGACTGGTGGTCGGCAGCCAGTTCGTGTCGGCCGACCGGCCGACGATCGAGTCGGTCAGCGCCGCCCAAGCCCCCGACGACTCGGGTGACGCCGGCTCCACCGGCGAACCGTCCGACGACGGCAGCACCGACGAAGCTCCCTCCGACGACCCGTTCTTCGGCGACGGATCCTGGCCGGGCTTCGAGGAGTTCGCGGCGTTCGAGCAGTGCCTCGACGAGCAGCTCGGTGACGTGTTCGGCGACTTCGACGCCGAGTGGAACGGCTCGGTCGTCGTCGAGAACCTCGGCGGCGACGGCGAGGAGTCGTTCTCGATGTTCGACTTCGGGCCGGGCGACGCGACCGTCACGGTCACCAAGTCCGGCGACACGATCACCGTCGAGACCTCGGGTGACGTCACGCAGTTCGACGCGTCCATCTTCGAGGCCAAGGAGGCCGAGTTCGAGGCCGCCGAGCAGGCCTGCGCCGACCTGCTCCCCGACGACGTGAAGGTGCTCGGCGAGAAGATCGACGTCTGGCTCGACGGCGGCGAGTTCCCGCTCGACGAGCAGATGATCGACGACCTCACGAAGATGTTCCCGATCGACGAGGCGATGCTCGAGGACATCAAGCAGATGTTCGAGAACGGCGAGTTCCCGATGCTCGACGACATCGAGATCTACGTCGGCGACGGCGAGTTCCCGTTCGACGAGTCGATGCTCGACGACATCAAGGAGATGTTCGAGGACGGCGAGTTCCCGATGTTCGACGAGTTCTTCGAGGACGGCGGGTTCGACGACACCGAGGGCGAGGACCCGACGATCGACGACCTGGTCGACGAGCCGGCGGGCTCCACCTCCGACTGATCACCCCCCAACCGACGGGCCGGGTTCGCCACGGGCGGACCCGGCCCGTCCGCGTCCGGCGACCTGCCGTATGGTTCGGCCATGGCCGCGACCACCGAGCGCCCCCAACGGATGGTCGTCGTGCTGCTCGATTCGTTGAACCGGCACCTGCTCGGCGCGTATGGCGGCACCGAGTTCGAGACGCCGAACCTCGACCGCTTCGCCGCCTCGTCGATCCGCTTCGACAACCACGTCACGGGGTCGCTGCCGTGCATGCCCGCTCGCCACGACATCCTGTGCGGTGCGCTCGACTTCCTGTGGAAGCCGTGGGGTTCGATCGAACTGTGGGAGGAGTCGATCACCGCCGCCCTCCGGCGCGCCGGGGTGACGACGATGCTCGTCTCGGACCACCCGCACCTGTTCGAGACCGGCGGCGAGAACTACCACACCGACTTCGTCGCCTGGGACTACGTGCGCGGCGGCGAGGGCGACCCGTGGAAGACCCATCCCGACTTGTCGGCAATCGGGGCCCCGTCGTCCATGCCGGCGACGCTCGACGGCGGGTGGTTCCTCCGTCGCCGGTTCGGCGTCGACGACGACGGCTTCGGGCGCCGGCACTACGACGACAGCAGGTCCTGGTTCCGGGAGGAAGCCGACTTGCCGGGGCCCACCACGATGCAGGCGGCCGCCGACTGGCTCCGGACCTCGGCCGGCGCCCACGACCGGTGGCTGCTGTTCGTCGACGAGTTCGACCCCCACGAGCCCTTCGACACGCCCGAGCCCTGGGCGTCGATGTACGACGACGCGCCGTGGCCCGAGGCTCGGTTGGTGTGGCCGCCGTACGCCGTCGGTGCGCAGGATCAGGGGTTCCTCACCGAGGCCCAGGCCCGCCACATCCGGGCCAACTACGGCGCCAAGTTGTCGATGATCGACCACTGGTTCGGACGGATCCTCGACGAGCTCGACGCGCTCGACCTGTGGGACACGACGGCCGTCGTCGTCTGCACCGACCACGGCCACTACCTCGGCGAGCGGCGAGCGGCCGGCGAGCCGGGCGACGATCGGGCCGACGTGTGGGGCAAGCCGATGGTGCCCCAGTTCGAGCCGCTCGGTCACACGCCGCTGATGGTCTGCTGGCCCGGGTCGGAGGCCGGGCGGACCGAGGCGCTGACCACCAACGTCGACCTCCACGCGACGATCGCCGACGTGTTCGGCGTCGACGCGCCGCACCGCACCCACGGGTGCTCGCTCGTCCCGCTGCTCGACGGCGACGTGACCGCCGTCCGCGAGTGGGCGATCGGCGGCGTGTTCGGCAACTGGGTGCAGGTGACCGACGGGCGCCGCAAGTACGCCCGAGCCCCGGCGGACGACAACTACCCGCTGTCGATGTGGTCGAACCGGTGGTCGACGATGCCGATCCAGCCGGCGTTCGCCGACTTCATGACGTTCCCGCTCCCCGACCGCCGGGCGACGCTCGACTTCATGCCGGGCTCCGACGTGCCGGTGATCCGTCAGCCCTTCGAGCCCGGTGACGTCTTGCCCTACTGGGCCGGCGGCGGCCGCAACGTCGGAAGGCACCACCTCTACGACCTCGACGTCGATCCCGACGAACACGAGAACCGCGCCGGGGATCCGTTCCACGCCGAGATGGTCGACCTGCTGCGCACCGCCCTCGCCGCGGTCGACGCCCCCGCCGAACAACTGACCCGCCTCGGGTTGGACTGACCAGGAGCGACGATGGCCGAGACAGAAACCGACACCGACTGGACGCACATCCGCTACGACACGCCGGCCGAGCGGGTCGGGCGGATCACGCTCGCCCGCGCCGAGATGGCGAACGCCCAGAACTACCGGATGCTGGCCGAGCTCAACCAGGCCTTCGACCGCGCCGCGCGGGACGACTCCGTGCGCTGCATCGTGCTCGCCGCCGACGGCAAGCACTTCAGCTCCGGACACGACCTCGCCGACATCCACCCGGACATGGACGCGCTGCCGACGATCGGCACCCAGTGCCACTTCGACGCCGACGGGGCCGAGGGCTACATGGCCCGCGAGGCCGAGATGTACGTCGGGCTCTGCTGGCGGTGGCGCAACATCCCCAAGCCGACCATCGCGGCGGTGCAGGGCAAGGTGATCGCCGGCGGCCTGATGCTCGTGTGGCCGATGGACCTCATCGTCTGCTCCGAGGACGCCACGTTCTCCGACCCGGTCGTGGCGTTCGGGGTCAACGGCCACGAGTACTTCACCCACCCGTTCGAGGCCGGCGCCCGGCTCGCCAAGGAGATGCTCTTCACCGGACGGGCGGTCACCGCCGAGGAGGCGCTGCGCCACGGGATGGTCAACCAGGTCGTCCCCCGAGACGAGCTCGAGCCGGCCACGCTCCGGCTGGCGGAGCACATCGCCCGGCGCCCGATGTTCGGGCTGACGCTGGCCAAGCAGTCCGTCAACAACGCCCTCGACGCGATGGGCATGTACACCGCGATCCAGTCGGCCTTCGGCCTCCACCACACCGCCCACAGCCACAACCGCCTCAAGTTCGGCAGCCTGGTCGACCCCGAAGGCATCGAGGTCATCCGCGCAGAGGCGTAGGAGTCGTAGTTGTGTCAGACACAACGACGACTCCGACGCACGCGGCCTGACCCGCGTCCGGCCCGGGAACGCCCGCCCCGGGCCGGCCGGGCCCAGAGGACCTACGCTTCTGGATCGGTGACCACCACGGCGGTCACCATGCCGAACATGCCTTCCACGCGTTCGACGTGGGTGAGGATGTGGCAGTGGTAGACCCAGACGCCGGGATCGGTCGCCTGGAACAGGACCGAGTAGCGCTCACCGGGGGCCACGTTGATCGTGTCGGCCCAGTACGGCTGCTCGAGCGGGAACCCGTCCTTGGCGTACACGAGTTGGCCGAACTGGTGGAGGTGCATCGGGTGCGCCGTCAGCCCCTCGTTGTAGTAGTGGATGACGCCCCAATCGCCGACGTTCATTGCGATCTTCTCCGTCGCCGGGAAGCTCTTGCCGTTGAGCGTCAGGCCGATCACGCCGGCGTCGTTGAGCACCATCGGCTCCTCGAACACCGGCTCGACGTCCTCGGGGATGGTCACCCCGCTGATCGTCTGCCCGCGCGGGATCGGGTTCTCGCCGATGATGAAGGCGGCGAACATGCCGTTGATCACCGACGTCTGGCTGTGCAGGTGGGCGTGGTACATGCCGATCGAGGGTTCCTCGGCGACGAACTCGTAGGTGAACGTCTCACCGACCCCGATCGGGTCCTGGGTGTACGGCGCCACGCCGTCCTCGGAGTTCGGGGTGTCGATGCCGTGGAAGTGGATGTCGGTGCCGAGCGGCGTGTTGTTCGTCAGCTCGACCTGCACCTTGTCGCCGACGTCGACGATGATCTGCGGCCCGGGAACGACGCCGTTGTACGTCCACGCGTCGACGAACTCACCCGGCGACACCTCCCACGGCGTGACGGCCGCTTCGAGCACGAACTTCTTGGTTCCGTCGGCGAGGATCTCGGGCTCGAGCACCGGGTTGCCCTTGCCCTCGGTCGCCGACAGCTCGGGATCGAGGTAGTCGATCATGGATTGGACCATCATCTGGTCCATCTCCTCGGGGGTCATGTTCTCCTCGCTGAGCACCTCGCCGCCGGCGGGCTCCTCACCCTCGGCGTACACGATCAGCTCGTTTTCCATTCCCGACTCCCGGTGTCCTGCGAGCGTGCAGACCAGGGTGTACGTACCCGCCTCGAGGTTGCCGAGGTCGAGCTCGTCCACGCCGCGCGACGTCAGGTTGCGGGTCTGGTCGCCCGTCTCGATCACCGCCAGGTTGTGCTCGATCGCCCCGGCGTTGACGACGTTCAGCGTCACCGGCCCCTCCGGGACCGCCAGCTCACCCTCGATCGCGAACTCGGTGAGCTGGACGTCAACCGTCGATCCCGTCGCTGCCGCGGCGCCACCGCCTCCGCCGTCGTCGTCCTGGATCAGTGCGATCACACCGATCGCCAGCACGCCGAGGACGAGCACGATCAGCAGACCGGTCATCGCCAGGAAGACGCCGGCACCGAGCGGTGAGGGCTTGCTCCGCTCGGGTGGCGGCGGTGGAGCGTCACCGGTTGCAGGGCGTTCTTCAGTGATGGTCATCTGGGGAGTTCCTTCGGTCGGCGGGCGTTCCGCCCGTTCTGTCACACGGCCGGAAGGGCGCGATAGGGACTTTGGTCCTTCACAACCCGACGAGCGGCGGATCGCCGCTGGTCACACCACTCGTCGCCGTGCCCGGCGACACGTTGCGTTCGGGACCTTCGGCCCTGCTCGGGGTGACCTCCGTGTGGGTACTTCGGGATCTGAGGGAGAGACCGTCAACCACCCCTCGGAAAGGCGAGGATGAAGCGCTTCGTGTTGATCGTGGCCCTGGTGGCCGCCGTCACGACAGCCGTCGTGCTGGCGAAGCGTTGCATGGTGGCTGACGAGAGCGAGCGCGCCGACTTCGGTGCGCCGAGGGAACGAGAGGTACCGCAGGCGAGAGCTTCCTGAGGGGGAATCGGACGTCGCGCGGCACTCGTTCCGCCAGCGGCCGGTGGGTTTCGAGGCCCACCGGTCGCTGCGCGTCCGGGGTCAGGTGCCTGCGAGCTCGTCGACGATGGGAGCGAAGCCCTCGGCGTCGCGGACGACGAAGTGGTGCTCAGGTGCCTGCGAGCTCGTCGACGATCGGGGCGAAGCCCTCGGCGTCGCGGACGACGAAGTGGTGCTCAGGTGCCTGCGAGTTCGTCGACGATCGGGGCGAAGCCCTCGGCGTCGCGGACGACGAAGTGGTGCTCAGGTGCCTGCGAGCTCGTCGACGATCGGGGCGAAGCCCTCGGCGTCGCGGACGACGAAGTGGT
>JAAUXY010029288.1_pt1 | contig 25067 bp, 20 predicted proteins | sample 7278121 | NCBI WGS metagenome assembly JAAUXY01 (sample SAMN14350117, study PRJNA611818) | marine sediment metagenome | isolation source: surface marine sediment (1.8m) | place: French Polynesia: Moorea | collected 2018-08 | reverse complement strand
TCGGCCCGGCCCTCGGCCAGCTTGCGCATGATGTGCGGGTCGGCGAGATGCGCCCGGGTCATCGCCACCATGTCCACATGGCCGCCCTGGATCGCCTGCGCGGCGCTGTCCGGGTCCTTGATGTTGGTGGCGTGGAAGACCGGCAGCCCGGTCATCGCCTTCACCGCGCTGGCATAGTTGAGATAGGGCGAGAGCGGCGAGCCCATCGGCGGGATGAACTTGGCGAGCCCGGCATGGTCGCGGATCTGGCCCGCGTTGACATTGAGGAAGTCGAGCATGCCCGTGGCCGCGTAGCGGTCGACGATGGCCATGCCGTCCTCCTGGCTGAGCCCGCCCTTGATCAACTCGTCGACGACCAGGCGGATGCCGACGATGAAGTCGTCGCCGACGGCCCGGCGCACGGCTTCCAGTGCCTCGAGGCCGAAGCGCATGCGGTTCTCCAGGCCGCCGCCATAGGGGTCGGAGCGCCAGTTCACGGCGGGCGTCCAGAATTGATCGATCAGGTGGCCGGTGGCCAAGAGCTCGACCCCGTCGAGCCCGCCCTCCTTGCAGCGCCGCGCCGCGGCGCCAAAGGCCGCGACAACCCGGCGGATGTCCTCGGGCTCCATCGCCTTGGCGACCGCGCGATGGGCCGGCTCGCGCGCCGCCGAAGGTCCGATCACCGGCAGCCAGTGGTCGTAGCTCCAATGGGTGCGAAAGCCCATATGGGTGATCTGGCACATCAGCGCCGCGCCGTGCCGGTGGATGCGCGCGGCGAAGTCCTGAAAATGCGGGATGACCCGGTCGTCCGAGACGTCGAGCTGGCCGAAGGCGGGCGGCGAGTCCAGATCGACCACCGAGGAGCCGCCGAACATGGTCAGCGCCAGACCGCCCTTGGCCTTCTCCTCGTGATAGAGCTGATAGCGCGCCCGGGGCAGGCCGTCCTCGGCATAGGCCGGGGAATGGCTGGTGCTCATCACCCGGTTCCTGAGCTTCAGATGCTTGAGCCGGAACGGCTCGAACAGCGGTGCGTAGCGCACCTCCGGCTGGCCGGTCATAACCCGCCTCTCCTGGTCCTCCCGACCGACGAGACTAGCAGGCCCCAGCCCCGCCGCAAGCGACGCGTAAACGCCCGGAACCGCCTTCTCGGCGGCCCTGGGCTAATCGACCGGCCCTGTCAGTAGTGACAGTTTTGTTTGCCGATACAGGCAGTAGAATAAGGCAGTTCGAGCATGCCACGAGGGGAGATAAGACCATGCGGACTTGGAGTCCTTTGTTCAAACCAGCATTCGTGCTTTCCGTTCTCATCCTACCCCTACTCGCGGCTCCGGCGGCGGGCGAGACAAAGAAGAAGGACCTCGGCATCACCGAGGCCAAGATCCAGGCGGTCAAATGGTGCAAGGACGCGGGCGCAAACGCACCCGAGGCGTTCGCCTTCTGCACCTCCGGCTTCCTTACGGACGCAGAAATCCGGAAGTGCGTCGGCGAGCGCGGATGCTTCGGCAGCGACTTGGTCGGCATGCCGGGCTTCGCCGCCTGCAACACGCCAGAGGCGAAGCGGGTCTTCGGCCAGGCCGCAGGCTGTGGCGCCAAGAAGTGCACGGGCAACCCCGGCCGCTTCTATGTCGTCAACATGGCTGGCGATCCGGTTTGGCCGAACACGATCTCCGATTGCGCACCGCAAGACCGGTTTACGGCCAGCCCGGGACAGGGCGCCTGGCTGTTGCAGGGCCCGGGCGTGATGTCGCTGCGGGTCTGGGGCGGCGGCCTGACCGGCCCCGGCGCGAAGAGCGGCGGCGCAGCCAAGATCGCCCGGGATTCGACCAACGTCGACGGGCTGACGGAGGCCGGCGCGCAGACGGCGGCAGAGGACGGCACCTGGGAGCTGGTGTCGGGCCGGATGTACAAGCTCGACTACAACAAGAGCGGCCAAGTCGTGCCGTTCGATATCACGCCGCGCTACGAGGGAAAGCCGAAACAGTAGTGCGATAAGAGCGACCGCCGGTGGGCGCCTGCATGGTTAGGCGCCCACCGAGGCAGGAGCGGCGGCGCCTGGCCTGATCGGCCTGCGTCCCGCGTCTTGCCCGTGACCGCGCAGGGCATCTGCGCCGCCTCCCGGCGAGATGCTGTCGTCTCGTGGCCAGTGACATCCGTGCGCCATTGGCGATAATCCGGAGCCATGGCCGCGATCCACTATGTCTCCGAGGCGCTCGACGACGAAACGCGGGGCGCGCGACTGTTTCGCGGCGACATCCTGGTCTTCGAGGATGTCGCGCCGATGCACGCGCTCTGTGCCCGCACTCAGGAGCTGATCCGAGAGGCCTTCGGCGACGACGACCCTGAAACCTGCCAAGACCGACTGGATCGCGACTCCTTCGTGGCTGCCGCGCGCGCCGCCCGGGCACGCTATCGCAAGGATCCAGAGGTCGCGGCCCTCGCCCGGCACGTGCTCGCCGCCACCGGGGTCGCGCTCTCCCGCACCTATTGGGATCGGCTGATCCTGCGAGTGCTACCCTCGGGAAAGAGCCATTCCGCGCGGCGCATCGAACGCCTCGGACCGCACCGCGACAGCTGGGGGTCGAATCTCATGGCCCAGGTCAACTGGTGGGCGCCGATCTTTCCGATTGCGCCGGAGCGGACCGTCGCCCTGTACCCGAACTACTTCGACCGTCCGATCGCCAATTCCAGTGCCGACTGGGACCTGGATGAGTTGCGCGCGCGTCAGCGGGCGATCGCCGCGGGCGAAGAGCTGACGCCCTATCCCCTGCTGCCGGTGCCGACAGAAGAGATCGAGACCGCGTCGGAGCTGCGACTGGCGCCGGAACCGGGTGATCTGATCTGCTTCTCCAGTGCACATCTGCACGCGAGCGTCGCCAACGAGACCGGCCTGGCGCGCTTCAGCACCGAGTTCCGAACGGTTAACCTGGACGATCTGCGGGCCGGCCGGGGCGCGCCCAACGTGGATGGCCGCGCGCCGCGCTTGGGCGCGGACCTGTTCACGCGCACAACCGATGGCCTGTCCCTGGCCGAAGAGATGGTCGGATTTGTCGTCAATGCGCCGCCCAAGTCGCGCGCGTGATATTGGAAGTCGGCCGAAACACAATCGCCCCACCCCGGCCTATCTAACTTGCGCCTCGGCGGGCCCGGCAGCGGGCGCCGGCAACCCAGACATGCGAAGGAGCGTTGGGTAATGGCAGAGCAGGTGGCCACCTCAGGCAATGGCGCGGGGCAGGGTGCGCCCGGCGTCGGACACAAGGCGAACGGCGGCGGCCATGCCGCGGTCCGCCAGATCACCTCGGTCGATCAGGGCGACCGGATCGTCCCCATCAATCTTAGGCAGAGCGGGCCGACGCCGGTCCAGATGCTGATCTCCACCCGCGTCCGGAAGAACGCCTACTGGCACCTATCGCACCAGGCGGGCTGTTGGCGGGCCACGGTGTACAACCGCATGTACCACCCGCGCGGCTACGTCCGTCCCGAGGACGGCGGCGCCATGGTCGAATACGACGCCATCGTCAACCACGTCACCATGTGGAACGTGGCCGTCGAGCGCCAGATCCAGGTCAAGGGCCCCGATGCCGAGGCCTTCGTCAACTACGTGATCACCCGCGACGCCACCCGCATCGAGCCGATGCACGGCAAATACGTGATCCTGTGCAACGAGAAGGGCGGGATCCTGAATGACCCGGTGCTGCTGCGACTGGCCGAGGACGAGTTCTGGTTCTCGCTGTCGGACTCGGACATCCTGTTCTGGCTCCAGGGCGTCAATGTCGGCAGGAAGTTCAACGTCGAGATCAGCGAGATCGACGTCTCGCCGGTGCAGATCCAGGGGCCCAAGTCCGAGGCCTTGATGGCGGATCTGGTCGGCGACGGCATCCGCGACATGCCCTATTACGGCCTGTTGGAGGCCAAGGTCGGCGGCCGCGACTGCGTCATCTCCCAGTCGGGCTTTTCCGGCGAAAAAGGCTACGAGATCTATCTGCGCGACTCGATGCTGTATGCCGAGGACATGTGGAACGCCGTGCTCGAGGCCGGCAAGAAGCACAGCCTCATGGTGATCGCCCCGGCGCACCACCGGCGCATCGCCGCGGGCATCCTGTCCTGGGGCCAGGATCTGGACCACGAGACCCTGCCCTTCCAGTGCAATCTGAGCTACCAGGTCCCGCGCAAGAAGACCGCCGACTACATCGGCAAGGCGCGCCTGGAAGAGGTGCGCGCGCAGGTCGAGGCCGGCAACCCGCCTTATAAGAACACGCTCGTGGGCATTGCATTGGGCGGCAAGCCGATCGAGGACTACGCCCCCGATTTCTGGCTGATCTCGGGCGAGGACGGCGGCGCGCCGGTGGGCTACGTCACCTCGCCCTGGTACTCGCCCGAGCTCGAAACCAATATTGCCATGGGCTATGTGCCGTGGGAGATGCGCGATCTCGGCACGCGGCTCAAGATCTGGCTGCCGGACCAGTATGCCGAGACGCCGGGCGTGCCCGTGGACGGCCGGATCGTCGAGGTCCCGTTCCGCCCGTCGGTCAACCCGAACGCCCGCGAGATCGCCAAATCCGAAGGCCGCGACGCGGCATTCTGACCGTTCTTTGTTCGGCCAGGTAGGCCATCCCTCCCTCGATTGCCCGCTTCCGACACGTCCTCGGAAGCGGGCTTCCTTTGAGATGGCGCCATGCGCCGGCCAGATGGCGTCCGGCCGCCGGGCAGCAGTCGCGGATCCACGCCAGAGGCCTGAAATAGCTGGAAACGAGACAGGATTGGCGGCACAATCGCGCCCCGCATAAGGACTTGAGGGGACCCCAGCACATGATGAAGCCCAAGCGTCTGCGCCTTGCCGTCTTGACTTGGCTCACCGCCGCCCTGCTGGCCACGCCGGCCCTAGCCTTCCTGGACGGCTACGAGGGCGTGTTCGGCACACGGGGCCTCAAGCTCACGGACGATGACAGAAAGATCATCGGCGAAGCGGTCGAAGCCGCCTTGGCAGATCTCAAGCTGGGGCAAAACAAGGATTGGAGCAACCCGAAGACGGGCGTCTACGGCAGCGTCACCCCCCTGCGCGAAGAGCAATACAAGGGCATGCGGTGCCGCGAATACATGCTGGTGATCAAGGCCCCGGACAATCCCCGCGTGCACCAGTTCCGCATCCCCGAATGCTTGGTGCCGGGCGAAGGCTGGAAGATGGCCTTTTAGGCCCACTGCGCCGCCGCCCCAAGACTCCGAGACCCTGACACGACCGGCCGCGACTGGCAAAGTTGCGGCGTCGACACCGCTGGGAAGCCCGCCCGCGGGACGCATTGTCCCGTGCGGGCCAGCCCATTGGTCCGGCTGGCAGGCCGGTACGGAACCCCCTATCCTTGGCGCGATTCTGCGGCCCGCAAGCGGGACGGCCGGATTCTGCATCGCGGAGGGGAGGACGGTATGCTTTGCATTTGGGACCCTATTTCGTCTCGTCGGATCTTGACGCTCTGTCTGGCGCTTGCGGCATTGATGCTGCTGGCGCTTGGCCCGTCTCCTGCCCAGGGCCAGGTCACGCGGGCGGAGCTGCGCGAGGATCTCTTCCGGTACACGGGTCGCTACATCGACCAGCTTTCGGAGGCCCTGGACGCACTTAGGAGCAAAGCCAAGACAGCCCGGGTCCGGCGCCAAGCGCAGGACAGCAAGGTGGCCGCGGGGGAGAACGCGATCCGGATCAGCGTCGGCCCGTATCCGGAGGTGAACCTGCTCGACATGGTGGTGCTGGTCTCTCTGCAGCGCACTGTCCTGGAAGACCACTGGATCCCCAAGGAGTTCGGCAAGAAGAGCGGCGCCCCCTTGGCACGCGTCCTCCGCAAGCTCGAGGCCGAAATCTGGAGCATCGCGGCCAAAGTGCTGTCCGCGCCGCAGCAAGAGGAGTTGCGCCGACTGATCAAGGAATGGCGTAAACGAAATCCCGAGGTCATCTACGTCGAAGCCACGCGTTTCGGCGATTTCTCGAAGGAGTTCGCCAAGTCGGCGCTGGCCAAAGCGGGCTCGCCCGGGTTCCTGCTGCCGGAGGTGGGGGCCGCGGGCGAAGCGGTGGAAGAGCTGCGCCTGTTGGGCGAGCGGCTGATGTTCTATCTGCAGTACCTGCCGCCCCTCACGCGGGCGCAGGCGGATCTGATCGCGCTCGACCTCCTCAATCAGCCGGAGACCCGAACCCTCTTGGCCAACGCGGACGCGATCACCGCGCAGGTGAAGCAGTTCAATGTGACGCTCGAGGCCCTGCCCGATGAGATCGCGGCGCGCCAGATCGAGGTCGTCGACCATGCCGTGGCGCGCCTGAAGGAAGAGCAAGAACTGCTGCTGAACCAACTCCAAGAGAGCGATGAACGCATGCGCGGATTTCTCGCGGATGTAAGGAAGACCGCGGAAGTAGGGCAGGCGCTCGCGGCCCAGATCGACAGCACGACCGACAAGGTCACGGTCCTGGTCGAGCCCGACGAGACGGATCCCTTCACGCCGACCAGAATCGCCCAGTTGTTGGGCCAGGCGGACCAAGTGGCGCAACGGACGGAACGGCTCGTCGATGCCGCGCAAACGCTGCTCGTCTCGGCGCCGGCTGGCGAGAGCTCCGCCGCGCTCATCACGCTGGTCGACAGGATCGATCGGGAAGCCGACGACTTGGTAGACCGGTTCTTTTGGGGGATGCTGATCCTGCTGCTCGTGATCCTAATCGGGGCGCCGATCTCGATGCTCGCCTACCGGTATGCGTCACAGCGGCTACCCCAGCCCGCGGGAAAGGCGTAGAGCCGACGGAAAGGCCGTTCCGATCGGCCGCGGCCTATCGCGCCAGCGCGAACTTCCAGACCTGGCCCGAAGCGGTGTCGGTCGCCTGATACATGTTCGGCCCGTATTTGCGGCCGCCGGTCGGTGCGATCTGGAAACAGCGCTCCTTGCCGGCCCAGAGCTCCTGCCAGCGCAGGCACAGCGTCCCGCCCGCCACCCGCCAGTCGCCTTCGTCCGAGAAGTTCATGGGCGAAGCGCCGTCGGGGGAGCCGATCATCAGGGTGTAGGAAGCCGTCATGCGGCCGTCTGCGGTGAACCGCCAGAGATCGTCGCGTGAGTACCGGTCCCGGTCCGGGAGCTCCGATGTGTAGAGGGTCATACCCACGAACAGGCGCGCAAGCGCGTCATCGGCCGCGCGCTCCTGCGCGGCGCCGATTCCGGCGGCGGCGCAGAGCGCCAGGGTCGAACAGATCCGGATCAGGCTGCGCACACAGGTTCTCCAAGACTATGGCAATCGAACACCCACAACATGCGACCGCCCCTCGCCCGTCAATCCCGGCGCTTCGGTTGTCTTCGCATCGCGCAAGTCGTTTTGCTAACATCCCCCGGGGCGGAACCCGTTACTGGAAAACACCTGGACGGGATGTTTTCTGAAACAGAGTGTGATCCATCGGGATCACGATCGCAAATCGGCAGGGGGTTGCAGCGGGAATTGGGGGACGCGCGGAAACCAGCCGCGACAGGCGCGGACATTCGCCTGAGCGGCGTGTCGAAACGCTACGGCGACATCGTCGCAGTGGACGAGATCGAGCTGACGATCCCGGGCGGCGCGTATTGCTGTCTGCTGGGACCGAGCGGCTGCGGCAAGACGTCCACATTGCGCATGATCGCAGGCCACGAAACCATTTCGTCGGGCGAGATCGCGATCGGCGGACAGGTGGTGAACGGCCTGGCGCCGGCGCAGCGCCCGACGGCGATGATGTTTCAGAACTACGCGCTGTTCCCACATCTGAACTGCCTGGACAACGTGGCGTTCAGCCTGAAGATGCAGGGCGTCGGCAAGACGGAGCGCCACGACAAGGCCCGCGAGCTCTTGAGCCTGGTGCACATGGAGGGCTTTGCGGCGCGGTTGCCGGCCCAGCTGTCCGGCGGCCAGCAGCAGCGTGTCGCCCTGGCCCGTGCGCTGGTCACCAATCCCCAGGTCCTGCTGCTGGACGAGCCCTTATCGGCGCTCGACCCGTTCCTCAGGGTGCGCATGCGGGACGAGCTGCGCCGGCTGCAGATCGAGCTGGGCATCACATTTGTCCATGTCACCCACTCGCAGGAAGAGGCGATGGCGCTCGCCGATCTCATCGTCGTGATGGACCACGGACGGATCGAGCAGGTGGGCGCGCCGCGCACCGTCTACAGCGAGCCGGCGACCCTGTTCGTCGCCCGTTTCATCGGCGGCCACAACATCATCACCGGGACGGTGGCCGAACAGGGCAACGGCATCGCGACCCTGTCCGGGCCGGGCGGTCAGCGCTTCCGCGTGCCGAGCCCGTCGGTGCCGACCGGCGCCTCGATCGCCTTCGCGGTCCGGGCCGACAAGATTGCGCTGGAGAAGGCGGCGCAGACCCAGTCCACCGACGGCCACAGCGGCGCCCTGCCCGGTACGGTGACATCGGTCGAATATCAGGGCGCATGGGTACAGGTCGGGCTCGACGCCGCCGGCGTGGATGAATTCACGGTGGCGCTCAACGAGTCGGCGTTCTTCGATCAGCCGGTCGAGGTCGGCGACCAAGTCTCGGCCGTCTGGGCGCTGGAGCATGTTCACTTACTCGCTGGCGCGCCGATCGCCGGCGCAGAACCGTATTGACGCAAACACACATCAGGGAGAAGGAGGGTCTCGTGAGCAAGAAAAGCAGAAAGACAATCGCACACCCCGGCACGACAAAGGCCGTTTCGCGCCGGAAGGTGATCAAAGGAGCCGGCGCGGTCGCCGGGCTGGCCGCCGGCAGCGGCCTGGTCAAGGGTTTCCCCTACGTCATGGCGGCCGATCCCATCACGCTGCGCTACGCCAGCACGGCGGTCACCCAGGACACGCGGCTGGCTGCAAAGGTCAAGGAAGACCTTGGCATCACCATCCAGTACATCCCGCTGACCTCGGACGACGTCGTCAAGACCGCGGTGACCCAGCCGAACCGGTTCGACATCCTCGAGCCCGAGGTCTGGATGGTGAAGAAGATCGTGCCGTCCGGAAACCTGCGTGGCATGGACACGCGCCGGATCAAACAGGCCGGCAACATCACCACCGTGTTCACCGAAGGCAAGGTTGCCGGCAAGAAGATCGGCGACCAGGGGACCGCACCGATCAAGGTCGTCTACCTGACCGGCGAAGAGAGCAAGACGTTCTCCAAGGACGCCACGCGCTGGATGTCGATCATCCCGTCGGTCTACAACGCCGACACCCTGGGCATCCGGCCGGATCTGATCGGCCGTCCGATCGAGAACTGGCACGAGCTCTTGAACCCGGAGTTCAAGGGCAAGGCCGCGATCCTGAACATTCCGTCGATCGGCATCATGGATGCGGCGATGGTGGTCGAATCCATGGGCGAGCACACCTATGGCGACAAGGGCAACATGACCCGCGATGAGATCGACCTGACCATCAAGGTGCTGACCGAGGCCAAGAAGGCCGGACAGTTCCGCGCCTTCTGGAAGGAGTTCAACGAGTCGGTGAACCTGATGGCCTCAGGCGAGGTGGTGATCCAGTCCATGTGGTCGCCGGCCGTCACCAAGGTCCGCTCGCAGGGCATCCCCTGCATCTACCAGCCCTTGAAGGAGGGCTACCGGGCCTGGGCCTCGGGCATCGCGCTGCCAGTGACGCTCAAGGGCAAGAAGCTCGATGCGGCCTATGAGCTGATCAACTGGTACCTCTCGGGCTGGGCCGGCGCGTTCCTGAACCGGCAAGGCTACTACTCGGCGGTGCTGTCGACGGCGGAGGCGTCCATGGAAGCCTATGAGTGGGACTACTGGATGCTCGGCAAGCCGGCGGCCAAGGACATCAAGGCCCCGGACGGCACCGTCATCGAGAAGGCAGGCACCGTGCGCGACGGCGGCTCCTTCAACGAGCGCATGGGGGCGGTTGCCTGCTGGAACGCGGTCATGGACGAGAACCGCTACATGGTCCGGAAATGGAACGAGTTCATCGCCGCCTGAGCTGATCGGATTTGCGCCGGGGCGGCACCGATGCCGCCCCGGCGGTCCGTTCATCGCCCAAATGCGATCCCATCGTCCGACCGTCGCCTATCTGCAGGCCGCGCCCCTGGCGCTGGTCTTTCTGCTGTTCTTCGTCGTGCCCCTGGTGCTGACGGTTATCGTCAGCGTCTGGGACTACAACGAATACCAGATCATTCCCGACTTCACCTTCAACAACTACCGGGAGATCTTCGAGGGCTGCATCGCCGACCTGCCGGCGCTCTGCGTGACCTTCAAGACCTATTGGAGCACAGTCAAATACGGCTTTCTGGTCTGGCTGTGCACGCTCGTGATCGGCTTCACGATCGCCTATTTCCTGGCCTTCCACGTCCGCACCCTGACCGTCCAGATCGTGCTGTTCCTGATCTGCACCATTCCCTTCTGGACCTCGAACGTGATCCGCATGATCTCCTGGATCCCGCTCTTGGGCCGGAACGGGCTGGTCAACGACGCCTTGTTGGGGCTCGGTCTGGTGAGCGAGCGACAGGAGTGGCTCCTGTTCTCGGGCTTCTCGGTCGTGCTCGCCTTCGTGCACCTCTACACGCTGTTCATGATCGTGCCGATCTTCAACTCGATGATGCGGATCGACCGGACGCTCTTGGAGGCGGCCAACGACGCCGGCGCCAGCGGCTGGCAGACGCTTACCAACGTGGTGATCCCGTTGTGCAAGCCGGGCATCACGATCGGGTCCATCTTCGTGATCACCATCGTGATGGGCGATTTCATCACCATCGGCGTCATGGGTGGCCAACAGATCGCCTCGATCGGCAAGATCATCCAGGTGGAGATGTCCTATCTGCAGTTCCCGGCAGCGGCGGCCAACGCCGTCATTCTGCTCGCCGTCGTGCTGATGATCATCTACGCCATGACCCGGCTGGTCGACATCCGGAAGGAACTCTAGCGGTGCGCGGGGATCGGCGTCCGATGAGCTTCTACCTGCTGGCGGGGGTCTTTGCCCTGTTCGTGTTGTTCCTCTACGGCCCCATGGGCACGATCATCGTGCTGTCCTTCCAAGGCTCGCAGGGCGGGCTGACCTTTCCGATGGACGGCGTGTCGACCTTCTGGTTCTCAAAGCTCATGGAAGGCGTTGGCGTGGTCGACATCTGGGCCGCTTTCCGCCGCTCGATCCGCCTCGGCCTTATCGTAATGCTGCTGACGGTGGTGTTCTCCGTCGCGGCCGGGCTGGCCTTCCGCAAGCGGTTCCTCGGCGCCGGCACGCTCTTCTACGTGGTCGTCGCGAGCTTGATCGTGCCGTCGATCGTCGTCAGCCTGGGTATCGGGCTCGAGTTCCGGCTGATCGACGATCAGGTCCGGGCGGTCGGCGGCTCCCTCGGCGTCACGTCGATCGTCGAGGACTACACCACCTCCATGGGCCTCTTCACCTCGGCGCTGGGCGCGCATCTGACCTGGACGCTGCCCTTCGGGTTGCTCATCATGTTCGCGGTGTTCAATCGGTTCGACAAATCCTACGAGGAAGCGGCCCGCGACCTCGGCGCAAGCGACTGGCAGAGTTTCCGCCACGTGGTGCTGCCGATCATCGCGCCCAGCCTGATCGGCGTGGCGCTGTTCGGCTTCACCCTGTCCTATGACGAGCTGGCCCGCTCGTCCCAGGCCGCGGGCGATCTCAATACCCTGCCGCTCGAGCTGCAGGGGCTGACCACCACGGTGACCACGCCGGAGATCTATGCGCTGGGCACGGTGACCACCGGCGTCTCCTTCACCGTGATCCTGCTGGCGCTGGGGCTGGTGCTGTGGCTGCGGCGCCGGCGGGAACGCCACGGAACCGACGCCGGCCAGGGGATGGTCTGATGCGAATCCTGGTCGTCAATCCGAACACCACCGCCTCGATGACCGAGAAGATCGGCGCCGCGGCCCGGTCCGTCGCCGCGCCCGGCACCGAGATCATCGCGGTCAACCCGGCGCACGGCCCCGAGAGCATCGAGGGCTATTACGACGAGGTGTTCTCCGTCCCGGGCCTGCTCGAGGAGATCGCCAAGGGCGAGGCGGGCGGGGTCGACGGCCATATCCTCGCCTGCTTCGACGACACCGGGCTCGACGCCGCGCGTACCGCCGCCACGGCGCCCGTGGTGGGGATCTGCGAAGCCGCCCTGCATACCGCCGCGCTGGTCGCCGGATCCTTCTCGATCGTCACCACCCTGGCGCGCTCGGTTCCGGCCCTGGAAAGCCTGGTACAGAAATACGGCATGGCCCGCCAGTGCCGCCGGGTACGGGCCTCGGAGGTGCCGGTGCTCGCGCTGGAGGACCCGGACTCGGACGCACGCGCGGAGATCCGCGCCGAGATCGCCCGCGCGGTCGAGGAGGACCGGGCCGAGGCCATCGTGCTGGGCTGCGCCGGCATGGCCGATCTCACCCGCGATCTCTCGGCCGAGTTCGGGCTGCCCGTCATCGACGGCGTCGTCGCGGCGGTCAAGCTCGTCGAGGGGCTGGCCGCCCTGGGCCTGAAGACCAGCAAGGTCGGCGGCTATGCGGCGCCCTTGCCCAAGACATACGCCGGCGACTTCGCCCGCTTCTCACCGAAAACCTGAGCCAGATCTGTCGGGAGAGCGATCATGACCGAGGAGGCCTTTTCCATCGCGACCATGAGCCGGGCCGAGGTAGACGCAGCCGTCGACCGGGCGGCCGCCGAAGGCTGGAATCCCGGCCTCGACGACGCCGACTGCTTCTATGCCGCCGATCCGAACGGCTTCCTGGTCGGCCATCTGGACGGTCAGCCGGTCGCCTCGATCTCGGTTGTCGCCTATGACGACGCCTATGGTTTCCTCGGCTTCTATATCGTCGAGGAAGGCTATCGCGGCCGCGGGCTCGGCTTGCGCATTTGGCGGGCCGGCATGGCGTATCTCGGCGGCCGCACCGTCGGCCTCGACGGCGTGGTCGAGCAGCAGGCGAACTACCGGAAATCCGGCTTCGTCCTGGCCCATCGCAATATCCGCTATGAGGGCCGGATCGACGCGGCCGCGCCGGTCGAAGGAGTCGTGGACGCGGCCGATGCGCCGTTCGAGGCCATCCTGGACTACGACCGGCCGTTCTTCCCCGCGCCCCGGCGGCGGTTCCTGGAGTGCTGGCTTCAGCCCGGCAAGCGGGCCGCGCGCGTGCTGATGGAGGACGGACGGATTGCCGGCTACGGCGTCCTACGGCCCTGCCGCAGGGGACACAAAGTGGGACCCCTGTTCGCCGAAACGCCCGAGGGCGCCGAGCGGTTGTTGCACGCGCTCGCCGCGACCATCCCCGGGGAGCTCCTCTACCTGGATCCGCCGGAGCCGAACGCCCAGGCGATCGCCCTGGCCGAGCGCCACGGCATGACGCCCATATTCGAGACCGCGCGGATGTACAAGGGCGCCGCCCCCGACCTGCCGCTCGACCGGATCTTCGGCATCACCACCTTCGAGCTGGGCTAGTCGGCGGCGGGGAAACCGAACGCCAACTTGCTCGCCCTTCGGTCTTCGACTGCCGCGCTTCATCCTGAGCAGCGCCAACTGGCACGTCTCGAAGGAGACGCGCGGCGCTCAGGATGAAGGCCTCAGGACGACGTTTGAGGTCCGTCAGCGACGGCCACGAACCTCATGCTGAGCCTGTCGAAGCATGAGCCTGTCGAAGCATAAGGCCCCGGGCGTCACCGATGACGCCGCAGAGAGCAGAGCTTTAGAACTCCAGGTACGGGCCGCTGGTGCCCTTGACGTAAGAGCCGTACATGCGGCAGTTCGGCGAGGTGTCGCCCTCGCCGCCTGGGCAATACGACTGGAGCCGCTCGCAGTCGTTCGGGACGACGAAGCAGCTTTCCGGCGCGTTGCTCTCGAGCACGCATTTGCGCTGGGCACCGTTGATGGCGTCCCGGCGCTCGGCGCCGCGGGCGAGCCACATGTCGCCCTGGATGTCGGTTGACCCACACTGATAGCCGCTGACCTCGTCCGGCAGGCAGTTGCCGACCGAACAGCCCGCCTTCGCCATGTGCCCCGTGGGATCACAGCCGCCGAGCGCGGCGAGGCAAAGAACCGCAATGGAAAACAGGATCGCGCGCATGTGCCTTTGTCCTCGTCCCAGCCCTGTCCGATCATCGCCGAGAGTGCGGCGGGCCGCAAGCGGCATCGGCGGCCACGGCGTCAGCTCGCTGCAGCCGAGGATGCCACGTCACTTCTCGCCTCGCTGAAGGCCCGGCGAAACCCTTCGACGCTCCTGTCGATCATCTCGTCGTTGGCGGTCAGCGAGATCCGGAAGTAGCCCGGGATGTCGCAGATCGTGCCCGGCAGCACGTAGACGTTGTGGCTGGCCAGGCTCTCGGCGAAGGCGAGGTCGTCCTCGATCGGGCATTTCGGCAACAGATAGAACGTGCCCTCCGGGACGTGCAGCTGGTAGCCGATCTCGCGCAGGAAGCCGATCATGCGGTCGCGCTTGCGCTGCAGGTGGTCGATGTCGATCGACATGGCCTCCAGGTCCTCGATCGCGTGCTGCAAAGTGGCGTTCGGGAACAGCCAGCCCGCGGAGACCTGCGTCGTCATGATCAGCCGGCGCAGCGGCGCGCGGTCCGGGATGTTGGGCGAGAGCGCCAGCCAGCCGATCCGCTCGCCCGGCGTAAGCAGGGCCTTGCCATAGCTGTAGGAGATGGCCGTGTAGGGGTAGTGCTCGGCCGGGCTGATGAAGCGCAGGCCGTCGAACATCAGCCGGCTGTAGGGCTCGTCCGACAACAGCAGGATCGGCCGCCCGTGCCGGGCCGAGGCGTCCGTGAGCACGGCAGCCAAACGGTCCAGCGTTTCCGCCGGATACATGCGGCCGGTCGGGTTGTTGGGCGTGTTCACGATCACCATTGCGGTCTTGGCCGAGATCGCCGCCCCGATGGCGTCCACGTCCAGATCCAGATCGTCCGCCCGGACCCGCACCATGACCGGCGTGGCGCCGAACAGGCGGATCATGGCCTCGTAGTTGAACCAGGGAGGCAGGTTCATGATCACCTCTTCGCCCGGATCGACGAACGCCTGCAGGGCCGTGGCGATGGCGCCGAAGGCGCCGTTGGTCATGGCGATGTCGTCCGCTTCGAAGGGCAGGCCGGTTCGGTCGCGCAGGCCGCGCGCCACCGCCTGTTGCGCCGTCTCCTCGGAGAGCTTGTAGGCGAACCAGTTCTTGTCCCGGGGCTCGACCCAGGTCTTCAACGCGTTCACGAAAGCGCGAAGCGGCATGTCGTGCGGGTTGCCGAGGACGAAATCGCAGATCTCGGGATCGCCCGCCCGCGCGGCGTAGGGACCGTCCTTGAGATAGTTCAGCAGGGTCGATTTCGCGGCGGCCGAGGCCAGCGCGCGCTCGGAGATCAGCCCCTTGGACATGGCGGTGTTCCTCCCGGACGGGCGAACGATTGTCCCGCGGCACGCCGAAGTCCGAGGCATGTCCGCCAGCCCACGATAGCACAGGCGGTCGCCGCGGGCGTAGCGACGTGGTAAGCGGGATCGAACAGATCTCGGCGTATCAACCCGGTTGGCCCACAGCCAGGAGGCCAAATAGCGCGCCCTTGGCTCAGGGCGCGCCGCCGAGCCGCGCGCGGTCGACCCAGACCCGTTCCCAATCCTCCGGCACGTCCACGGTCAGATCGGGACCGCCGACGATGGCGAATTCCGGCGCCGGGCCCAGCACCATCTGCCGCCGCCAGCAGCTCACCGGTCCGTTCGCGGTGGCGCACAGGTCGCTGAGCGTCGGCTGGCGCGGAACGCCGCGCGGCTTGACCAGCCAGACCGCGCGCGACGGTCCGAGCGGCTCGCCCGCGCCCTGGATCAGCTCGTAGAGCCCGCCGTAACCGACCCCCATCTTCTCGGCGATCGCGCCATGGACCGCTGCCATGCCGCCGGTAATGGCGAGATCGTTCAGGGGATCCAGCGCCCAGGAGCCGTCGACCAGGTTCCAGTCTTCGTAGCCGTCCAGGTCGGCGAGCCACGGCACGGCGGAAATGCGGTAGGCCGCCGAGCTTCGAAAACCCGGCGCGCCGGCCGTCGCCAGCCGGTCGTGGAAGGCGGTCAGCGCCGCCTCGTAGTCGGGCTGGGCGACACCGTCCTGCGGCCGATGCCAGAAGATGTATGCGCGCATGGTGTCTCACAGGTCGGTTGGCTTGGGCGCCGCACCCTGGTGATGCGCGACGCGTTCGGTCTATCCGATTCTTGCGCCCTATTCCCCCGCCGCCGCGCTCTCTTGCGCGACCTCGGCCAAGCGCGTGTCGGCGACCGCACGAATATCCGCCTCCAGCACGGGATTGGCCCGCAGCAGCTTGCGGAAATCGCGGTCCTCGAGCACCAGCAGGTGGCAATAGCCCACGGCGACCACATCCGCGGTGCGCGGCCGGCGGGTCAGGAGGGCAAGCTCGCCGAAGAACTCGCCGGGTCCGAGGCTGATTGGCCCCCCGGCAACGTGCACCTCGACCGCGCCCGCGACCACGAAGTACATCTGCCCGCCCTGCGCCCCCTTGCGGACCAGACGTTCGCCTGGCAGCGCAAGTCGGGGGCGCAGCAGCTGGGCGATGGCCATCAGCCGTTCCTGCTCCAGATTGGCGAACAGCGGCACCCGGCCGATCATCTCCAGCAGGTCGAAGCCGAGATCGAGCTGCGGCCGGTGCTCCAGCGCGGCGCGGCGAACCCGCAAGTCCTCGAGCAGATGGTTGTAGAGCTCCCGCCCGATCAGCGACTCCTGGAAGCGGTCGTGATACTCGGCCGCCTCCACGCGCAGGGCCACACGCTGCAGATACTGCCGGCGCAGCGCTGCCGTGTAGCCGGGGTAGAGCAGCTCGAGGGCGGACAAAGCGTCTTCGACCGCCTGACGCCGTCGCACAAGCAGGTCCGAAAGCGCGTCGCTGCAGTCTGCTCCGAGCAACGGGTGGATGGCCGTGCGGTTGAAGCGGATCAACTCGGCCAGCACCAGACGCAGGATGATGAGCGTTTCGAAGCGGTCCGCCAGCACCCGGGCCAAAGGAGCGCTCCAGCCCAGGCGCCGATGCAGCCAAAGCGCCACCCGAAACGCCCGCGAGAGCTGAACGTCCATCTGGCTCGCCCGTTCGTAGCCGGCCTCGCCCGCCGTCTTGACCCGGTCGACCAGGCGATTGGCGCTTGCGACGAACCGGCCGACCATGCGGCGCGAGATGGTCCGCTCCTCGAAATGTTTCAGGTAGAGCTGCTTTTCCCGATTGGCCAGCGTCATCAGGCCGATCTGCTCCATGTCATGCAGTCGCGCCGCCCCGGCGGGCGCCCCTTCCGCCGAATCCGAGGGCGGCGACACAGCGTCCGAGTCCAGGCCGTATTCCCGCGCCACGGCCCGCACCTCTTCGCCCACGACCTGGCGCGAGAGCGCCATGACCCGATCCCTGAGCGCCCGCTCGGTCGGGCTCAACTGGTCGAGCTTCAGCGCGTGCAACAACGGCCGCAGGCTGGGCGCGCCGGCGAACAGGGTGAACAAGACATAGGCGGTCGCCAGCACGGCCACGAAATTCTGGATCTCGCCCGGCACGAACGGGTTCTCATACACCGCCAGCGCCAAGGCGAGTGTGACCGCGCCGCGCAGCCCACCCCACAGGATCACGGCCTTGTAGCGATGCCCGATCGGCTCGCCGAGACCGGCCGCGACCAGAGCCGGCCAGAGCCCGTACAGCACCAGCGCCCGCGCCGCCAGCGCGGCCGCCACCAACAATGCCAACAGCCCAACATCCGCGGCGCGCGCCTCGGGCAGCACCTGCGCCGCCAGCATGGACGCCAGGATGAAGATCATCGAGTTGGCCCAGAACTCCAGGTGGCGCCAGGTCTGGGTGAGCGTGCCCCAGGTCGCCGGCGCCAGCCGCGTCCGGCCGTACACCGCGAAGGTCAGGGCCGCGGTGACCACGGCGACCACGCCGGACACCGACAGCCAGACTTCCGCCACCAGATAGGACATATAGGCCAGCGGCACCGTCAGAGTGATCTCGGCGACCGAGATCTCGCGCAGCCAGGGCAGAATGGCGCAGGTGGCCGCGGCGATGAGGTAGCCGAACAGCGCCCCGCCGACCATGACCAAGAGGAAGTTCAGGACGCCGGCCGCGGGTCCCACACCGCCGGCGCCGGTCACCATCGCCAGCAGCACCACGAAGCCGGCGATCGCGGCGGCGTCGTTGAACAGGCTTTCGCCCGCCACCAGGATCGAGAGCCGTCGCGGCGCGCCGATATCCCGGAACAGCGCCACGACCGCCGCCGGATCGGTGGGCGCGATGATCGCGCCCAAGAGAAGACAGGCGACCAGGCCCAGTTGGGTGACCGCCGAGAGCGCGCCGCCCACCACCAGAATGGAGACCACCACGGCGACGACCGCAAGCAACAGCACCGCCGCGAACTCGTCGATCAGCAGCCGCACGTCGATGGTCAGCCCAGCGGTGAACAGGAGCGGCGGCAGGAAGATCAGCAGCAGCGCATCGGTGCCGAGCTCGAGCCCCGCCAGTCCCCTGAGGATGGTCTCGGCGATGCCCGGCTCGGCCCCTTCGCCCAGCGCGTTGGCGATAAATCCGAGGCCGAGCCCGAACGCCGCCAGCAGCATGGCCGGCGGCAGCATGAGACGCTCGGCCAGCGGCATCAGGAGGCTCACGCAGGTGAGCAGCACCATGACGGCGAGGACGGTGACGAAGATCTCCGGCATCAGCGACTCCGCGACCGACGGGCCGGCACAATGCCCGATGATGGCGCCTGGCGCCAGCGCCAACGGCGCCAGCATGGCGCGCTCCAGGGCTCCCACGCAGGTCCGGCACGGCTACGCAATATCATTCAATATCAAAGAGATTGGCCCGAGTTGCCAGCGTTCTCTGTGGGCTTCCGCACATGCGGAGGCCGGCGCCGACCTCCGCGTTGGGGTCGTCGGACGCCGCCCGGAGCGGCGCCCGGCCGGGTCGAATATGAGCCACTAGAAGGCCGTCTCACGACAGTATCGGGTCTGGCCGGGGTCTACCGTTTCGCCGGATCGGTGTCGTGGCCGGGCCGGCAGAACGGGCCTATACTGCTGGCAAACAGGGCCGGGATTGGCGCGAAACGGCGCCTCGCGCTCGGGCAAACGGGCGGAAAGAACCGGGCCGACGACACAAAGCGCGCCGGTTGAACGCGCGCCCAACTCGTGAGGGGAGGCCTCGAGATGGCGACAGACCATGCATTGATGCAAGAGGAGATGCGGGCCAAATCCGGCTGGCTCAAAGGGCTCAATCCGGAAGTGGCGCTGATCTCCAAATTCATCGTATTCGCCTTGGTTATCTTTGCGGCGATCTGGACGAAGGAGGCGGGCGGCCTATTCTCCGCCGTCAAGGATTGGATGGTGACCGGGCTGAAATGGTACTACATCGGCATCGTCGCCATCTTCCTGTTCTACTGCTTCTGGCTCCTGATCAGCCGCTACGGCAACATCCGCCTGGGCCGCGACGACGAGCGCCCGGAATTCAGCTATTTCTCCTGGTTCGCGATGCTGTTCGGGGCCGGCATGGGCATCGGACTGGTGTTCTGGAGCATCGCCGAGCCGATGTACCATTTCGACAGCAATCCGTTCATCGCGGAAGGCCAGTCCCAGACCGCCGAAGGCGCCAGGACGGCGATGCGGATCACCTTCTTCCACTGGGGCCTCCACCCCTGGGCGATCTACGTGATCGTGGCGCTGTCGCTGGCCTACTTCGCCTATCGGCGCGGCCTGCCCCTGTCGATCCGATCGTCGTTGTATCCCTTGATCGGCGACCGGATTTACGGGCCGATCGGCCATGCGGCCGACATCCTGGCGATCTTCGGCACCGTGTTCGGCGTGGCGACCTCGCTGGGCCTCGGCGTGCAGCAGATGGCCACCGGCCTGTATGAGCTCACCGGCGCCGAGATGTTCATTCAGCTCGACGCCGAGGGCAACCAGGCGCCCAACACCGCCGCGATGCTGGTGCTGATCGCGATCATCTCGGCCATCGCCACGGTCTCGGTGGTCTCGGGCGTGGGCAAGGGCATCCGCATCCTGAGCGAGCTCAATCTCTGGCTCTCCATCTCGATCCTGGTGTTCCTCCTGGTCTTCGGCCCGACGCTGTTCCTGTTGGAATCCCTGTTGCAAGCGACCGGCGACTACCTTCAGCACGTCATCCCGCTGAGTTTCTGGACGGCAGCCAACATCGAGACGCCGTGGCAGGGCTGGTGGACCGCGTTCTACTGGGGCTGGTGGATCTCCTGGGCCCCCTTCGTAGGCATGTTCATCGCCCGCATATCCCGCGGCCGAACCATCCGCGAATTCGTGCTGGGGGTCCTGCTGGTGCCCACGCTGCTGGCCTTCGTCTGGCTGACGCTGTTCGGCGGCACCGCGCTCCACATCGAGCTGTTCGGAGACGGCGGCATCGTCGAGGCGGTGAAGAAGGACGTGACCGTCGCCCTCTACACCACGTTCGCAAAGATGGACGTGGGCTTCGTCGGCACCCTGTTCTCGGCCGTGGCGACCTTGCTGATCGCCACCTACTTCATCACCTCGTCCGATTCCGGCACGCTGGTGGTGAATACGTTGATGTCGGCCGGCGATCCGAATCCGCCCACGGTGCACCGGGTGATCTGGGGCCTCGGTGAAGGTGCCGTGGCCGCCGTGCTGTTGGTGGCGGGCGGGCTGTCGGCGCTGCAGACCGCCTCGATCACCGGCGCCCTGCCCTTCTCGGTGATCATGATCTTCATGTGCATCGGGCTGACCAAGGCGTTGAGCGAAGAGCAGGTCGGGCCGCAGTTCGCGCCGGCGGCCAGTGGCGGCGGCGCGCCTGCCGGCGAATAGCTCGGCTGATTTCGGGCTGAGCCCACCGTTGCCTTGGGGGCGGCGCGATCGCGCCGCCCCTTTGCTGTCCGGCAGCGGGCGCAATCCAGCCCTGGACATTGCTTACCGCCCAAGCATCCGTCCTCTATAATCGAGTATGAGGGACGCCACAGCGGCTCCTTGCAGAGCCGCGCCAGCGGAATGCGAACGCATGCCAAGGCTGCCACTCGTCGTCATTTTCCTGCTCACCCTGCTTTCCGGCGGCGCGGTCGGCGCGGAGCCCCTGATCCCGATCCTGAACCTCAAGGGACCGATCGGCCCTGCCACCTCGGACTATGTCGAGCGTGGTCTCGAGCAGGCGCGCGAGCAGGGTGCCGAGGCCGTCGTCTTGCGGATCGACACGCCGGGCGGGCTCGACAGCGCGATGCGCGACATTATCAAGTCCGTTCTGTCGTCGCCGGTGCCGGTCGTGGCCTATGTGGCGCCGAGCGGCGCCCGCGCGGCCAGCGCCGGGACCTACATCCTGTATGCGAGCCACGTGGCCGCCATGGCGCCGGGAACCAGCGTGGGGGCGGCGACGCCGGTCCCGATCGGGCTGCCGAGCCCGCTGCCGTCACCACCACGTCCGGAACGCCAACCGGAGAAAAACGGAGAGCCGGACGAAGAGCAAACAACCGACGACACGCCGCCGCGCGAGCCAAAACCGGCTGTACGCCCAACCATGGGCGACAAAGCGGTCAGCGACGCGGCCGCCTACATCCGCAGCCTCGCCCGGATGCGCGGGCGCAACGCCGACTGGGCCGAGAAGGCGGTCCGCGAGGCGGCGAGTCTCGGCGCCGAGGAGGCGCTCGAGATCGGCGTCATCGACATCGTCGCCCCCACCCTTGAAGATTTGCTGGCGCAGCTCGACGGGCGCCAGGTCGTCGTGCTGGGACAGACACGGTCTCTCTCGACGAAGGCGGCGCGAACAGTGGAGATCGAAGCCGACTGGCGGACCGAGCTCTTGGCGGTGATCACCAATCCGAACGTGGCCTACATCCTGATGCTCGTCGGCATCTATGGCCTGATGTTCGAGTTCATCAACCCGGGCGCGCTGGTGCCGGGAATCGTCGGCGCCGTCTGCCTCGTGCTTGCGCTCTATGCCCTAAACGTGCTGCCCATAAACTACGCCGGTCTCGCGCTGATGCTGCTGGGCATCGGGCTGATGACCGCCGAGGCCTTCGCGCCCAGCTTCGGGGTGCTGGGCATCGGCGGCGCGGCCGCGTTCGCGATCGGCTCCGTGATCCTGTTCGAGGCCGGCGGCCCCCATTTCGCGGTGTCCTGGGCGGTGGTCGGCGCCGTCGCTTTGAGCAGCCTCGCCTTTTCCATGATCGTGATTGCGATGGCGGTCAAGGCGCGCCGTCGACCGGTGGTGACCGGGCGGCGGGAGATGATCGGCAGCAAGGGGCAGGTGTTGGAATGGTCGGGCCGCACGGGACGGGTGCGGACGCACGGTGAGATCTGGCAGGCGTCCGCGCACACGCCGCTGGAGCCGGGACAGGAGATCCGTGTCGCCAGCCTTGAGGAGCTCACTCTTGTGGTCGAGCCCGTGCCGAAGAAGGATGAGCAATGATGCCTGAACTGACTTACGCGCCCTATGTCTTCGTCGTCCTGCTGCTCGCCATTCTGGCGGTCTCGCTCAAGATCCTGCGCGAGTACGAGCGCGGTGTGATCTTTTTGTTGGGCCGGTTCTGGAAGGTCAAGGGGCCCGGGCTGATCATCGTCATCCCGGTGATCCAGCAGATTGTGCGGGTCGATCTGCGCACGCGCGTCCTCGATGTGCCCGAGCAGGACGTGATCTCCCGCGACAACGTCTCGGTGAAGGTCAACGCGGTGGTGTATTTCCGCGTCATCGACCCGCAGAAATCGATCATTCAGGTCGAGGATTTCCACGCCGCCACCAGCCAACTGGCCCAGACCACGCTGCGGTCGGTGCTCGGCCAACACGAGCTCGACGAAATGCTGGCCGCGCGGGAGCGGCTCAACGACCACATCCAGAAGATCCTGGATGCGCAAACAGACGCCTGGGGGATCAAGGTCTCCAATGTCGAGCTCAAGCATGTCGACCTGGACGAGAGCATGATCCGCGCCATCGCCAAGCAGGCGGAGGCGGAGCGCGTGCGCAGGGCCAAGATCATCAACGCGGAGGGCGAGCTGCAGGCGGCGGAGAAACTCTTGCAGGCGGCGGAGATCATCGCCCAGGAGCCCGAGGCGCTGCAGCTTCGTTATTTCGGCGCGCTGCACGATATCGCCAGCGAGCGCACGTCGACGATCGTATTTCCCCTGCCCATCGACATCCTGAGCGCCTTCCGACGGCTTGGCGGCAAAGCTGCGGGAGAGGAATCAGGTGGCGCGCCTGCCGGAGAATAGGCGGCACGAGACAGGCAGGCCGGAAAGGGCCAGAGCAAGAGAGGGCCGAAGTGCTGGCGGAGGGGCTCTGGTGCCATCACGACCGGTTCACGAATTGCAAACGGAGATGGGCTAGGGTAAGCCTATGAATCCGGCCGATATCCTTGCCGAGCACGCGCGCACCAGACCCGACCACCCGGCCATCGAGGACGGCGACCGGATCGTCAATTATGGTGAATTGAACGACCGCGTCGCAAGCGCGGCCGCCAACCTGCAACGCGCCGGGATCGAGCCCGGAGACATCGTCGGCATCATGCTGCCGGACTCGGCCGACTACCTGATCACGCTTTGCGCCGTGGCGAATGCCGGCGCGGTTACCTTCGCGATCGATCCCCAGCTACCGCCCAGGGAGAAGGAGTGCAGCCTGGTTGACGTGCCCGTGAAGGCGATCATCGCGCAGGCGGATGCGCAACCCGTGCCCAATGTCACCCGTCTTCCGCTCGACCGGGTGGTGCGGCCGCAAGCGGAGAACCCAGAGCCATTCGTCGCGCCGAACCTCCAGCCAGACCATCCGCATACCTTCGTCCAAACGTCAGGCACAACCGGCAATCCAAAGCGGCTCCTCTTGAGCCATGCCCAAAGAGCCGACTTCATAGAGCGCAACATGCGTACGGAAGGTTGGGTTTCGACCGACCGGTACCTGGCCGTCGTGCAGATGACATTCAGCATCGGACGCGTGAGCTGTATCGGCATGCTCCATATCGGTGCAACGGTGGTCATCAACTCTGCAACCTCCGCCGCAGAGTTGGTCTCCCGGGTACAAGATCAGCGGATCACGATCCTACGCCTGACATCCGCCCATCTGCGCGGACTGCTCGACCACGCCGCTCACCGTTCTGCGGATGACCTGCCCCTGTTCCCGAACCTGCGTATGCTGGCCGTGACCGCGGCGCCGACCGCGCACGAACTGCGTCTGCTCGTGCGAACATCTCTAACACCGAATTTGCTCGAGCGATACGGAACCAACGAAATCGGGGTTGTCGCGGTGTCGGCACCCCCCGACCAGGACGCTTACCCGGACTCGCTTGGGCGCGTGATCGACGGTATCCAAGCGCAGGTCGTGGATGCCAACGACCAGCCCTTGCCCTCGGGCCAGGCCGGCTTGATTGGATTTCGCGGACCGAGATTGCCAACCGAGTATTATCGAAATGCGGAAGCGACCGCCCAGTGTTTTCGAGATGGCTGGTTCTATCCCGGCGATCTGGCCGCCTTGAACGAAGACGGCTACGTGTTCTTCAAGGGTCGGGCGGATGACGTCATCAACAACCAAGGCGCCAAGTTCTATCCCGTCGAAATCGAGACCGTTTTGTTGTCGCATCCGGCCGTGGCGGAGGCGGCGGTCTTCGGCTGGCCGCACAAGCAGTTTGGAGAGTGCGCAGTGGCCGTCGTCGTAGCCAAGGCGCAGATCACGGCTGAGGCGCTGGCCCAGTTCTGCCGGGAACGTATTGCCGCATACAAGGTGCCGGTCTGGATCATGTTTGTGTCGGCGATGCCCAAGAACCCGATGGGCAAGATCGTCAAGGCCCGGCTCAGAGAGATGTTCCGAGGGCAAACGGCCCGGCAGTCGGAATGAGCCCGGTAGAACCAGCCCGGCGCAAGCGGCCTGGCCCGGCTCAAGCGACGATCACGGATCCCCTGCAATGAACCTCGCGGATATCCTGAGCCGTCATGCGGAGACCCGCCCGGACCGCCCGGCCATCGAGGACGGCGATCGGACGATCACGTATGGGGAGCTCGATGTCCGCGTGACCGACGCGGCAGCACGGCTGCAGGCGGCCGGGGTGCGGTCAGGCGACGTCGTCGGCGTCATGCTGCCGGACTCGGCCGACCATTTGATCGTGCTCTGGGCACTCGCGCGGGCCGGCGGCGTGGCGCTCTCGCTCAATGCGGCACTGCCGATGACTGAGAAG
>JAAUXY010098726.1_pt1 | contig 25130 bp, 25 predicted proteins | sample 7278121 | NCBI WGS metagenome assembly JAAUXY01 (sample SAMN14350117, study PRJNA611818) | marine sediment metagenome | isolation source: surface marine sediment (1.8m) | place: French Polynesia: Moorea | collected 2018-08 | reverse complement strand
GTGGCCGGCAATCCGGTGGCCGGCAATCCGGTGGCCGGCAGCCCGACGTTGGGCTGGCTCAAGTCCTGTGCGGCAGCCTGGCCCGATAGCAGTGCAAAGGGAAGCTGCAGGGCTAGCACTAACAGCAGGTTTTTCAGTGGTCGCATTGATTAATTCTCTTCAGGTACGGCCTTGGACCCGTTCACCCGCGGAAGTTTCATGGCATTTTACCTTTGTTGCGCATTCGCGGCACGCGGTTCACCGCGTTGCGCACCCGGCGCGTCGCCTGGGTACCACCGCAACTGGCCGGGAATGGTATAGTGTCGCCCCACTCGAGGAGCCGATCGATGCGTTTTTTCAGATTCCTGCCACTGGTCGCAGTTTTTGCTGCCCTGCCCTGCTGGGCGGTGGATGCCAGCGATGGCTGGATGCGTGCGATGCCGCCGGGTCAGCCCACCGCGGCCGCGTACCTGACGCTCAGTAACCCCGGTGACAGCACCGTGGCGCTAGTGTCGGCTTCGACCCCGTTGGCGGGCAGCGTCGAAATCCATCGCTCATTCCAGCAGGACGGTATGTGGCGCATGCGCAGGCTCACCGACCTGCCGATCCCGGCTGGCGGCGACGCGGCGCTGGCGCCCGGCGGTGCCCACCTTATGCTGTTCAATATGAAGCGGGCCCTGCGCGAGGGCGACAGCCTGCCGCTGACACTGGAATTCGACAACGGCGAAACGGTCGAACTCTCTATCGAGGTGCGCGCCATCGGCGCCGGCAGCGGACATCAACACCACTAGGACCAGACCCCAGGGAACGGCGCGACGGCGCCAGAGGCAGACAAGACTATGTTGGGAAAAATCCAGGAATCCATAAGTGCGCTTCGAGAGCGCCTGTCCACGGCGGCGCCCGACGGTGGCTGGCTGCGCGGTGTCGGCGGCGCCCTGGGAGTCTACCTGCTGGTCGCACTGGTGTTGGGGATGTACTGGAGTATTGCTCCGTCTGAATTCGACGTGCAGGAGCACGCCGGGCAGTTTGCCGCTGAGAACAGCAGCCAGGTGGTCACCGGCACGGTGACGACCACCGCCCTGATCGGCGTCGCCGAAACCCTGCTCGACAAGCCCGGCGGTTTCCTGCGCAATGACGTATTCCCGCCGGGGCTATGGCTCGACAATATGCCCAACTGGGAATACGGGGCGCTTATCCAGGTGCGGGACCTGGCCCGCGCCATGCGCGAGTCCTACAGCCGCTCACAGTCACAGTCCAAGGAAGACCCGGACCTCGCCAAGGCGGAACCGCTGTTCAATTTCAAGGCGGATTCCTGGATGCTGCCGGCCTCCGAGCGCGAGTACCGCGCGGGCATTAGGCACCTTGAGAGTTTTGCCCTGCGGCTGGCCGACCCCGCCTCCCGCGACGCACAGTTCTTCGCCCGCGCCGATAACCTCGCCTACTGGCTGGCGACGGTAGAGACCCGGCTCGGCAGCCTGTCCCAGCGGCTGACGGCCAGTGTCGGCCAGCGCCGTATCAATACCGACCTCGCCGGTGACAGCCAGGCGACGCAGGCCACCCCCGCGCCGGACGACAGCGTGGTGCGCACCCCGTGGCTGGAAATCGACGACGTCTTCTATAACGCCCGCGGTTCCACCTGGGCACTGATTCATTTCCTGCGGGCCGCTGAGGTGGATTTCGCCCAGGTGCTGGAGGACAAGAACGCGCGTGTCAGCCTGCAGCAGATCATCCGCGAGCTGGAAGCGACCCAGCAGACGGTGTGGAGTCCCATAGTGTTGAACGGTTCCGGCTTCGGGCTGGTGGCCAACCACTCCCTGGTGATGGCCTCCTATATCAGTCGCGCCAACGCCGCGATCATCGACCTCAGGCGGCTCTTATCTGACGGCTGAGGGCTCTTATCTGACGGCTGAAGGCTCTTCTCTGACGGCTGAAGGCTCTTGTCTGACGGCTCCTTTTCAACGGCTGAAGGCTCCTTTCAGACGGCTGATGCCAGCTCCCGCAGGAGAATCAGTCCCGGTGCCGATAGCGCAGACGAGTGCCGGTATCCAGTGACAGGCGAATTTCCTCGGCGCTGAGCGCCTCCGGAAAATAGGTGCCTGAGACCTTGGCATCGATCAGGCTGGCGCCTTCCAGGTTGGTATCCCGGAAATCGATGCCGCGCAGATCGCTGTTGCGGAAATAGGAGTCGCTGAAGTCGAGGCCGGCGGCGTCCATATTGCGCAGGTCGCGACCGCGGTAGTCGCCGCTCTTCAGGCGGCTGGTGTCCATGCTATGTCGCTGCTCGTTGAATTCCCTGACCTGCTCGTTTCGAAGCAGCAGGTAGAGCGGATCGTCACTAATGGTGGGTTTGCTCATGGTGGTCGCCCGGGCTACGCAAGTAAGCTATAGGGTAACCAAGCTCCCCGATTAAGCCCAGACCGGATCGCTCCTTGAAGCCCATACCCGACAGCGCCACCGGATTTCTGCTGACCCGCCAGTGGCGCGACAGCGACGCCGGGGTGGAGCTGGAGCTGTGGCTCGCCACCGACACCGGCGCCCATCGCCTGCTGGTGCCGGCACAGGAGGTGCTGTTCTTCCTGCCCAGCGCTGAGGTGGAGCGTGCCCGGGCCCTGCTGGGCCGTGACTTCAACTATCGGGTTGAATCGCTGTCCCTGCGCGACTTCGCCATGCAGCCGGTGAGTGGGCTCTACTTCCGCAGCCAGCGCCAGCTGCGCCAGGCCCGTGACCGCCTGCAGGAGGCCGGCTTCGACCCCCTGGAAGCCGACCTCAATCCGGCGGACCGTTACCTGATGGAGCGCTTCGTACGTGGCTCGCTGGCTTATCAGTCAGCCATTCGGCCTGCCACTTTTCCCTCCACCCCGTCGGCTGCGGTGCAGGTGCGCAGCGCCGACTACCGGCCGCATCTGCGGATGTTGTCACTGGATATCGAGACGGCCATCGATCGCCTCGAGCTATACAGCATCGGGCTGTACGCGGTGGATGAGACAGGCCCCGTGCGCAAGGTATTCATGCGCGGCGAAAGCAGCGCGTTGGATTACGTGGAGTGCTGCGGAAGCGAAGCAGACCTGCTGGCGCGCTTTATCGACTGGTTTGTCGACTACGACCCGGACATCATCATCGGCTGGAACGTCATCAATTTTGACCTCTGGTACCTGCAGCGCATCGGCGACAAGCTGTCTCGCAGCCTGCCACTGGGGCGCGATGGCCGGCCCTGGCACTGGCGCGAGCTGGACGACGACGGCGAGCGGCGCGCGGTGCAAATCCCCGGGCGCGCGGTGTTGGACGGCATCGACCTGTTGCGCACCGCCACCTATCGCTTCGAGAGTTTCTCGCTGGAATCAGTGAGCCGCGAACTGCTGGGAGAGGGCAAGTTACTGCACGGCAGCCAGCGGGGCGAGCAGATTCGTGAGTTGTTCCTGGAGGACAAGGACGCCCTGGCCGAGTACAACCTGCGCGACTGTGAGCTGGTATGGGATATCTTCGAGACCACCCGGCTGCTGGACTTTGCCGTGGCCCGCAGCCAGATGACCGGGCTCGCCATCGATCGCCAGGGCGGCTCGGTAGCGGCCTTCGATTTTCTCTATCTGCCGCGACTGCACCGGGCGGGCTTCGTCGCCCCCAACGCCAGCCGCGAACAGATCGCCAGCCCTGGTGGCTTTGTGCTGGACTCGGAGCCCGGCATCTACAGCGATGTGCTGGTACTCGACTTCAAGAGCCTGTACCCCAGTATTATCCGTACCTTTCGGGTAGACCCGATGGGGCTGGCGGTGGGCACGGCGCAGGACACCGCAGTCGAGGATACGATAGAGGGCTTTATCGGCGGGCGCTTCTCGCGCACTGCACACCTGCTCCCGGATATCATCAAGCAGCTCTGGACGCTGCGGGATGCGGCCAAGGCCGGCGGCGACCAGGCCCAGTCCCAGGCCATCAAGATCATCATGAATTCCTTCTACGGTGTGCTGGGTACCCCGGGATGCCGCTTTTTTGATGCGCGGCTCGCCAGCTCCATCACCCGGCGCGGGCACCAGATCATCCAGGAGACCCGCGACCAGATCGAAGCGCTGGGGGACCACGTGATCTACGGCGATACCGATTCGGTGTTCGTGGCGGTGGCCGACCGTGAGGGCCAGTCCGCCGCCGAGCGGGGCCGCTGGCTGCAGCGTGAGCTGAACAGCTGGTGGCAGGCGCGTTTGACCGATGAATTCGGCCTGGAGAGTGTGCTGGAGCTGGAGTTCGAAACCCATTTCTCGCGTTTTGTCATGCCCACTATTCGCGGCTCGGAAAAAGGCAGCAAGAAACGTTATGCCGGCGTGGTGGAAAGCGATGGTGAATCACAGCTGGTGTTCAAGGGCCTGGAGAACGTCCGCACCGACTGGACCGCGCTGGCGCGGGGTTTCCAGAGTGAGCTCTACCGGCGGGTGTTTGCCGGGGAAGACTTCGAGGACTACGTGAGCAGCCTGGCGGCCCGGGTGGAAGCAGGCGATCTGGACAGGGAACTGGTATACCGCAAGCGCCTGCGCCGCCGGCTCGACGACTATGAGCGCAATGTCCCGCCCCACGTGCAGGCGGCGAGGCTGGCGCGGGCCCGCGGTGCTTCGCCGCCGGCGCGCGGGGACTGGGTGGAGTATGTGATTACCACTGCCGGCGCCGAGCCCGCCTCGGACCCGCAGGCGCCGCTCGACTACCAGCACTATATCGAGCGGCAGCTGGCGCCGGTGGCTGACGGCATCCTGCATTTCCTGGATACCAGCTTCGCCCAGATCTGCGGCAAGCAGCAGTCCCTGTTCTAGCCCGCGGCGGACTCGCCAAAGAACTCCTCAAGCACCGCGTCGTGTTCGCTGGCAGACAGTCGGGGGCCAAAGCGCGACACAACCCGGGCGCCCGCGAGACTGGCAAAGCGGCCTGCGGTCTCGAAATCCTTGCCGTGGGTGATGGCATACAGGAAGGCGCCGGCAAACATATCTCCTGCACCGTTGGTGTCGATGGCCTCGGCGGGGGTGCCGTCGATCTCGATCAGGCGCTCGCCGTCGAACAGCAGCGCACCGCGGGCGCCGAGGGTAATTACGAACTGGCGAGCGATCTGCCTGAGTGATTCCGCGGCGGCAGCGAGGTCGTCGGAATCGGCCCAGCTCAGTGCCTCGGCTTCGTTGCAGAACAACAGGTCGACACCGCCTTCACCGAGCATTTCCTGCAGGCCGTCACGGAAAAACTCGACCATACCGGGGTCTGAGAAGCTCAGCGCGGTGGCCACGCCGTGGGCACGGGCGTGTTCGCGGGCCTCGATGGCCGCGGCGCGTCCGCTAGGCGAGGTCACCAGGTAGCCTTCCATGTAGAGGTACTCGGATTCCTCGATCGCCTTGTGCACGAGCTCGGAGGTGGCGAGGGTTTCGCTGATACCGAGATAGGTGTTCATGCTGCGCTCGGCGTCCGGGGAGATCAGCACCAGGCAGCGGCCGGTGGTGCCGCCGTCGCGATCGGCGGTCCAGTTGTGCACGACGCCGGCAGCCTCCAGGTCTTCAAGGTAGAAATCGCCGTTGTCGTCGTTGGCCACCTTGCAGGAGTAGAAGCCAGTGCCACCGAAGCGGCTCACGGCAATCACGGTATTGGCAGCGCTGCCGCCGCTGGCGCGCCTGGCGGTCACAAGATGGTCGCTGAGCTGGTCCACCAGCTCCTGCTGGCGGCCCTCGTCGACCAGGGTCATCAGGCCTTTCTCGACGCCCATGGCGGAGAGCTCGGCGTCTTCGACCTGGATCTCCGTATCCACCAGTGCGTTGCCGATGCCATATACCTTGTACTGCTTCACTTGCCATCTCCCGGTTTGAAAGGCCGGTATTATGGTCAATGACTGGGCGGGTCGCTACTTTTATACTGCCCGCCGACTATGAAGAGCAGAAAGCGCCCCCTGAAACGCCCGCTGATCCTGCGCATCGCGCTGGCGCTCACCGTGCTGGCAGCGATGCTGCTGGTCTATCTCGATGCCCTGGTCAGCACTACGTTCAGCGATAGACGCTGGGAGATTCCGGCCAGCGTGTATGCCCGGCCGCTGGAACTGTATCCGGGCCTGACGGCCAGCGCCGATGATGTCGCCGAAGAGCTGGCACTGCTTGGCTACCGCTCCGTCGCTACCCCCTCGGCACCGGGACAGATGCGCAGGCAGGGCGAGCGCATCGATCTGTACACCCGCGAATTCCGCTTTCCCGACGAGCTGCGTCCCGCGGGACGCCTGTCGCTGGAGTTCTCGAGCCAGCGCCTGGAACGATTGCGAAGTGGCGGCACCGGCCTGCCGCTGTATCGGCTGGAGCCGGTGCAGATCGGCGGCATCTATCCTCGCCACCAGGAAGACCGACTGCTCCTCAAGCTGGGGCAGTCACCGGCGAGCCTGAGGCAGGCGCTGCTGGCGGTTGAGGACCGGCGCTTCTACCAGCACTGGGGCATATCCCTCACCGGCATTGCTCGCGCCGCCTGGGTTAACCTGCGCGCGGGCCGCCTGGTACAGGGCGGCAGCACGATTACCCAGCAGCTGATCAAGAACTACTACCTGACCCGCGAGCGCAGCTTCAGCCGCAAGCTCACGGAAGTGGTAATGGCGGCGCTGCTGGAACTGCATGCCGAGAAGGACGAGATTCTCGAGGCTTATCTCAATGAGGTCTACCTCGGGCAGGATGGGCCGCGGGCGATTCACGGCTTTGGCCTTGCCAGCCGCCACTACTTCGACCAGCCGCTGGAGGAACTGGCCCTGCACCAGCAGGCCCTGCTGGTGGGTATGGTCAAGGGCCCGTCACTGTACAACCCGCTGCGCCACCCGGAGCGCGCCCGGGCGCGTCGCGATGTGGTGTTGGGGGTGATGCGCGCTGAGAACCTGATCAACGAGGCGGAGTACCGGGTAGCCATTGCCATGCCCCTGGGGCTGAGCCAGCGGCCGCGCATCATGAACAGCTTTCCCGCTTTCCTGGACCTGGTGCGGCGCCAGCTGCGTCGAGACTACCGTGAGCAGGACCTCGGTGCCGCCGGCCTGAAGATTTTCACCAGCTTCGACCCGCGGCTGCAGCGCCAGGCCGAGGCCAGCATCCAGACGGTGCTGGACGGGCTGGACCCGGGTGGCGAGCTGCAGGCGGCCATGGTGGTCACCAGTTTCGGCAACGGTGAAGTGCGGGCCATGATCGGCGGCCGCCAGCCGCGCTTTGCCGGATTCAATCGCGCCGTGGATGCGGTGCGGCCGGTGGGCTCGCTGATCAAGCCGGTGGTCTATCTCACGGCGCTGGAAGAACCCGAACGCTGGACCCTGGCGTCGCCGTTGGATGACAGTGAGTTCAGTGTCGAACTGGACCCGTCGAATCGCTGGTCACCCGCCAATTTCGACCAGCAGTCCCACGGTACGGTGCTCCTGCACCGGGCCCTGTCACAGTCCTACAACCAGGCCACCGCGCGGCTCGGCATGGAGCTCGGCACCGAACGGGTGCGCGCCACTCTCGAGCAGCTCGGGGTGGAGCGCGAGCAGCCGGATGTGCCGGCCATGTTGCTCGGCGCTGGCGGGCTGGCGCCCCTCGATGTCGCCTCGCTTTACCAGTCCATTGCCGCAGGCGGTTTTAACCTGCCCCTGCATACCATCCGCGACGTGGTGGCCGCCGACGGCACCCTGCTGCAGCGGTTCCCGCTGGCCTACGAACAGGTGGCGTCCACCCGGGCGATTCACCTGCTGCACTACGCCTTGCGTGAGGTGGTACAGGAGGGCACGGGCAAGATTGTCTACAGCGAACTGCCGGCGGGATTTGCCGTGGCCGGCAAGACCGGCACTACCAACGATAACCGGGATTCCTGGTTTGCCGGCTTTGCCGGTGACCTGCTGGCGGTGAACTGGATCGGTCGTGACGACAACGCCGCCACCGGCCTCACCGGAGCCACCGGCGCTGCCCGCGTCTGGTCGCATTTCATGGCGCGCGCCAGCGCCCAGCCCCTGGCCTACCGGGTGCCTGACGGGGTCGAACATTTCTGGGTCGACGAAGCCAGTGGTAAGCTCAGCGGGCGCAGCTGCGCCGACGCTCGCCTGCTGCCGTTTGTGGCAGGTTCCGAACCCACCGAGCGCGGCCCCTGTGCGAGGACTTCCGACCGGATTATTGAATGGTTTCGCGAGCTTTTCTGATTGTCCTGCTGGGGCTGTTGTTGACGGCCTGTGCCAGTGAGCCGACGCGCACTCGCAGCGAGTCGACATCCGAACCGGCAGCCCCCGCCCGCACACCCGCCAGCGTGGCGCCTGCCAAATCCGATCCAGGGCTGCGCACCGCCAGCGCCGGCCTGCTCGACCAGGCCCGCGAAGCCCGCCGCCGCGGCGACCTGCAGCGCGCCGATGCGCTACTGCAGCGCGCCCAGCGCCTTGACCCCGCCAATGCCCTGGTCTACCTGGAACTGGCGCGCCTGCACCGGCAGCGCGGCGAAGAGGATGCGGCCCGGGCCGCGGCGCAGCGGGGTTTGCTGTACTGCGACGCGGGCAGTTGTGACGACCTGCGCGAACTGGCCCGGCCCTAGCCGCCATATCTCACCGATACGGCGGCTACGCCTGGCTCAGGCTGACTCCCGCTGCACAAGCTCAAAGCCTGAATCGCTGGGAACAAACTCCAGCCACTGGTTGATACAGGCCGGCATCTCGCCGACGCTGTGACTGACGTAGACCACCTGGGTATCGCTGTGCCCGGCGATGTGGTCCACCGCATCGAGGATGCCCCGGGTGTGGTGGCGATCCAGCCCCAGGCAGGGCTCGTCGAGGATCAGGATGGCAGGCGATTTCACCATGGCGCGGGCCAGCAGCACCATGCGCTGGATGCCGAATGACAGGGTATCGAAGGGCGCGCGCTCGAGTTCACTCATACCCAGGGTGCGCAGCCAGGCGCGGGCGATTTCCAGCTGCTTGTCTCCCCAGTCGTCGTAAAGCCCCAGGCTGTCAAAGAAGCCGCTGACCACGACCTCCAGCACCGCCATGCCGCGGCTGTAGTTGAGGTGCAGCTGGGTGTCGACCTGGCCGAACTTCTGCTTGATGTCCCAGACACTTTCGCCACTGCCGCGACGCCGGCCGAACAGGGTAATATCCTGGCCGTAAGCCTTGTGGTTGTCGCCGGTGACCAGGCTCAGCAGGGTGGTCTTGCCGCAGCCGTTGGGCCCGGCGATGTTGCAATGCTGCCCCGGTCCCAGGGTCCAGCTCACGCCCGCCAGCACGCGGGTGTCGCCGTAGCTCACGGACACATCGTGGAGTTCCAGCCGCGGCGTATCGATGCTGAGCTCATAGGGGCGTTCCGCCGGCGCCGGCAGGATGTCAAAGGCCAGTTGCGGCGGCGCCATCAGCGCCTGCACGTCCGGGTCTGCCAGTACCGTCTCTCTCGGGCCGGCAGCCACCACCTCGCCCGCGTCGAGTACCAGCAGGTGACTGACGCCGGCGGGAATGTCCACCAGGCTGCGTGCCAGCAGCAGCATGCGGGTTGGGGTCGCCAGCAATTGCTCGAGGATTTCTCGCATGGCCTGCTGGCTGGCGCGGTCGAGCCCGTCCAGCGGGCTGTCGAGGATGAGCAGCGCCGGCGCCTGGAGAATGGCGCGCAATAGCAGGGTTTTGCGCATTTCCCCGGTGGAGATGAACCGCAGCCCCCGGTCGAGGATGTGGCGGATGCCAAGCCGATCGATCCACTGTTGGCAGGTGGCCTCTGAGAGCTCGGCACCGATGGCAGTCGCAACAGTAGTGCCAGGGTCGTGCGCGTCGCTGCGAAACTCTGAATCATCCAGCCGCTTGTCGCGATCGCAGAGACTTTTCTGCTGTTCGAAACACACGTAGCTGCAGTGGCCGCCCTCCAGGGCCTCGCTGCGCAGCAGTTCACCGCTGCCCCAGTCGAGCTGGCGGCTCAGCAGCCCCGCCAGGGTCGTCTTACCGGCGCCGTTGGGCCCTATGCAGGCCCACTGCTCGCCCTCGCGCCAGGTCCAGTTGATGCCCTTGAGCACCGGCAGGGCGCGATAGGAAAAATACAGGGATTCCAGGTGCAGGAAGGCACCATCAGGGGCTGGCATCGCGGTTCGCTAGTTCCTGCCCTGGCGCTCGAGGAATCGGGACAGTGCCTGTTCGCGCTGTTCCGGGGTCATATTTGAAAGCCGGCGGCGCAGGCGCTGGCGCTGCTCCGGGTCCATACCCTGCCAGCGCTGCCGCAGGGCCTGGCGCTGCTGGGGAGACAGGCCCTTCAGTGCGCGGTAACGCTTGCGCGCCTGCTGGCGCTGTTCGGGGCTCATGTTCGACCAGCGCGCAGCATTGTTCGCCAGGCGCTTGCGATCAGACTCGGGCATGCCCTCCCATTCCTGCTGATGCCGCTGCAGGAGCTGCTGCTGGTCCGGGCTCAGCTGATTCCAGGTGGGTGCCTGTGCCGGCCGCTGGGCATGGGCCACGGAGCAGGCACCGGCCTGTAGCGTCAGCAGGAGCAGGGCGGTGACAAGCTGCTTAGCTGGCATGGTCCTCGTTGTCCATCATCCACAGCACCAGGTCCAGGTCCTCAAGCAATTCGGCGTCTTCTGCCACGCTGATGGCAGTGGCGTCCAGCTCGGGAGTGGCGGTGTCCTGAGGCTGTAACAGCGGCAAGGCCACGGCGATCGCCACAATGACAAAGGCAGCCGCGGTCAGGGCCAGCCAGTTCCCGGGGTTGTAGGGTTTGTCGACTTCGGCCAGGGCGGCCTGGCGGGCGCGGTTGAGCTGCGACAGGGTAGCCGCATCGAGGTGGGCGACACTGTCATCGAGGCTGGCGCAAGCCAGCTTTTCCAGCGCCTCGTCGTTGAGGTGGCTGCTGTCGCGATCAGTGTCCCGATCAGTGGTGTTCATGGGGCGCATGCTCTGCCAGCGCGTCTTTCAGGGCATTTATGGCCCGATTGTAGTGGGTTTTTACACTGCCTTCGCTACAGTCCATGGCAACGGCGGTATCGCGGGTGGACATGCCTTCCCAGGCACGCAGCACAAAGGCCTGCTGCTGTCGGGTCGGAAGGTCGCCGATAGCATCCAGCATAGCTTGGTTGGCGATCTCCTGCTGCAGCGCGCTTACCGGGTTTTCCCGCTCTCCGGCTGTGGCCTGTTCCATTGGGTCCGCGACCTCGTCCCCGGTGCTGCCGGGCATGAATGCCATCACCCGACGCCGTACCGCGCGGCGGCGGTGAAAGTCATTGATGCGGCTCTGGAGTATCCGGTAGAACAGTGGTTTCCACTCGTCACGGGGACGCAGGGAGTAGCGGCGCACCAGCCCCAGCATCGCTTCCTGGACCAGTTCGAGGGCGTCATCGCGGTTGCCGACCGACAGCTCTGCTATCCGCAGTGCCCGCCGTTCAACGTCCTGCAGGAAGCCGTTCATGGCACTGTGTCGGTCCAGGCTCTGTTCCCTGTTTCCGGTGGGATTCGGTTCAATCCAGCTGTAGCAGATGGTAGCAGCGGTGTCGGTCATCGTAGCACAGGCAGTGATGGGCTCCCTGTCTATAACGCGGTAGCGCGCAATTCGTTGACAGCCTGCTTGTCAGCCCTTTGGGCGGCTGGCTTAATGAAACTATCGCCAACCGTTATTGCACTGTGTCCCTTTCCCTCGAGCAAATTGAACACGCCCTGAACCAGCACCGGCCCCGCCGCAAGATGCTGCGCGCGCTGATGTTGCGCTCCGCAGTGGCGATGATCGTCCGCGAACAGCGCGGGCGCTGTGAGCTGCTCATGATCAAGCGCGCCGAACGCCGCGGCGACCCCTGGTCGGGGCATATGGCTTTCCCCGGTGGGCGCATGGAGCAGGCCGACCGCCATGGGCTGGATGTCGCCAAGCGTGAAACCCACGAGGAAATTGGCCTGGCCCTGGGTGAGGCCGAGCCGTGTATCGGCCGGCTGTCGGAAATTACTGCCCGGCCCCGGCTGCTGCACCGGCGGCCCATGATCGTCACGCCTTACCTGTTCCGCCTGGCCCGTGAGGTGGAGTTCGAACCCAACTACGAAGTGGCCGAGGTGGTGTGGGTGCCGGTGGATTTTCTCAATGACTACAGCAACCGCGAGACCATGCACTGGAAGCGCGACAGGGTGCCGATTCCCTTGCCCTGCTACATGTTCGAGGGCCGGCGCATCTGGGGGCTGTCGCTGATGATGATAGACGAGCTACTGGAGTTGGTACCTGGGCCGGGTTAAGGGCTACTGACCCTGGCGCAGGAACAGCCGGGTATTGATGATCAGTTCCTGCAGGGCGGGGTCTACGCGGCCGGCTTCCTCCAGTGTCTTGCGGTCGATGGCGCCGCTGACATAGCCCGCCACCAGTTCCAGCAGGATGGGCGACATTTTGGGCGCCATTTCCCAGCGCGGCCCGCCGGTGAGATTGCCAGTGACCATATTCTCGGATTGCCGTAACCAGTAGCCACCGCAGCGCGACAGGCTGTAGTCGCCCACCCGGCCGTAGCTGATATTGGGGGTATTCGGATTGAAGCCGCCCGGGGGAACCTCGTCGATGCGGTCCAGGGCCATGACCCAGGTGCTCTCCAGCGGGAAGTTGCCGACATCCGCGCGGCACAGGCTGCCGGTATCGAGCCAGATGCGCACGGTGTCCTGGAATAGCTCGCCGCGCAGCTTGCGGGTAACGCGCAAATCGACAGAGTTGCCACTGCTGGTGATGATCTCGCCGGAGACGACCAGGTCACTGTCCTGCTGGACGTCGGCGAAGGAGCCTTGCCACAGGCATCCGCACTCCGCCCAGAGGTCCTGGGCAAGCAGCAGTAGAGTGAATACTAGCCAGCGTGCCGGCATGCGCATCAACCGCCCTGCAGCAGCTCCGCGGCATCGCGCGCAAAGTAGCTGAGGATGCCGTCGCAGCCCGCCCGCTTGAAGCCCAGCAGGGATTCGAGAATGATGGCCTCACGTGGCAGCCAGCCCTCGGCGAAGGCGGCCTGGTGCATGGCGTACTCGCCGCTCACCTGGTAGGCGAAGGTGGGTACCTGGAAGGCTTCCTTCACGCGTCGCACGATGTCCAGGTAGGGCTGGCCGGGCTTGACCATCACCATATCGGCACCCTCGGCGAGGTCCAGGGCCACTTCATGCAGGGCTTCGTCGCTGTTGCCCGGGTCCATCTGGTAGCTGTATTTGTTGCCGCCCTTGATGTTGTCAGCCGAGCCCACCGCGTCGCGAAACGGGCCGTAGTAAGACGATGCGTACTTGGCGGCATAGGAGAATATCAGCGTATTGACGTGGCCCTGCTCTTCCAGGGCCTGGCGGATGGCGCCAATGCGACCGTCCATCATGTCCGAGGGCGCGACGATATCCACACCGGCATGGGCGTGGGACAGGGCCTGGCGCACCAGGGTTTCCGAGGTGACGTCGTTGAGCACATAGCCCGCCTCGTCGACGATACCGTCCTGGCCGTGGCTGGTGTAAGGATCCAGCGCCACGTCGGTGATGATCGCGAGGTCCGGCAGCGCATCCTTGAGGGCTTTCACGGCCCGCTGCACCAGGCCGTCGGGGTTGTAGGCCTCGGCGGCGTCCAGCGATTTGCCGTTGGCCTCTACCACCGGAAACAGGGCGATAGCGGGAATGCCCAGCCCCACCAGCTCCCGTGCCTGCTCAATCAGCAGGTCGACGCTGAGCCGCTCAATGCCGGGCATGGAGGGTACCGCCTGGCGCTGCCCGTCGCCGTCCAGCACGAAGACCGGGAAAATCAGGTCAGCCGGTGACAGGCGGCTCTCACGCACCATCTCGCGCGTTGCATCCCGTGCCCTCAGGCGGCGCATGCGGGTGGTAGGGAATTGGCCGCGGGCCAGATTGAATGCCATGCAGGTCTCCTTTTTCCTACAGGGTAGCAAACGCCTTGCGTGCGGCGTCCAGTGTCGCGTTCAGTTCCTTGTCGCCATGGGCCGAAGAAACAAAGCCCGCCTCGTAGGAGGCCGGCGCCAGGTAGACGCCGTTCTCGAGCATGGCGTGGAAGAAGCGCGAGAAGGTCTCGGTATCGCAGGCCATCACCTCGGCGTAGTTGCTGACTGATTCGCGGTCGGTAAAGAAGCCGCCGAACATGGTGCCCGCGTGATTGGTGGTGAAGGCGACGCCGGACTCCGCGGCGGCAGCTTCCATGCCCTCGCACAGGGCGCTGGTATAGGCAAACAGGGGCTCGTAGAAGCCCGGCTGTGAAATGACTTCGATGGTAGCGAGCCCGGCAGCCATGGCGACCGGGTTTCCGGAAAGCGTACCCGCCTGGTAGACCGGGCCCAGTGGCGCGATCTGCTGCATGATGTCGGCGCGTCCGCCGAAGGCGCCCACCGGCATGCCGCCACCGATCACCTTGCCCAGGGTGGTCAGGTCGGGTTGCACCCCGTAGAAGCCCTGGGCACCGGCCAGTCCGAAGCGGAAGCCGGTCATCACCTCGTCGAAAATCAGCAGGCTGCCGTGCTCGTCGCAGACCTCACGCAGGGTCTCCAGGAAGCCTGGCAACGGTGGGATGCAGTTCATATTGCCCACCACCGGCTCGACGATGATGCAGGCGATGTCGCTGCCGGCTTCTGCAAACGCGGCGCGCACCTGCTCGGGGTCGTTATAAGTCAGTGTCACCGTGTGCTCGGCCAGTTCCGCGGGCACGCCCGGGGAGCTGGGGACCCCAAAAGTGAGTGCGCCGGAGCCAGCCTTGACCAGCAGCGAATCCGAGTGGCCGTGGTAGCAGCCTTCGAATTTCACGATCTTGTCGCGGCCCGTGAAACCGCGCGCCAGGCGAATGGCGCTCATGGTGGCCTCGGTGCCGGAACTGACCATGCGCACCATGTCCATGCCAGGGTAGATCGCGCAAACGCGCTCGGCGAGCTGGATTTCCAGTTCCGTGGGGGTGCCGTAGCTGAGCCCCTTGTCGGCCTGGCGACATACGGCCTCTCGCACCGCCGGATGATTGTGGCCCATCAGCATCGGGCCCCAGGAGAGCACGTAGTCGATGTAGCGCTTGCCGTCGGCGTCGACCAGGTAGGCACCTTCGCTGTGGTCGACAAAGAACGGCGTGCCTGACACTGCCTTGAAGGCGCGTACCGGTGAATTGACGCCGCCGGGAATAACTTGTGCGGCCTGTTGGAAGAGTTCCTGGGATTTACTCATGTCGTTCCACTTCAATCGGGGGCGCTTATTATTGCGACTCTCACAGCCGCTCGCCACTCTTCACCGCGGGCAGCCAGCCGCGGGCAGCCAGCCGCTGTCAGCGGTCCCGGGTGCGAATGCGGCCGGGTATCAGCTTGCCCATGCCGATGCGGCGGGCGTTGGAGAGGGCGCGCCAGGTGTATTCCTGGGCCTGGCGTACCGCCGACTGTATGTTCAGGCCGTGTGCCATATAAGCGGTAATGGCGGCGGCAAAGGTACTGCCCGCGCCGACGAAGTTATTTGGCAGGTGCTCCCACTCGAAGCTTTGCTGCAGCCCCGAGTGTCCGTACAGGCGCGTGACGTAGCTCTGGTAGATGCCGGGTTCAGAGGAAATCAGTACCGCATCGCAGCCCATCTCCAGTAGTTCATGGGCGCAGGCGGTGGCGTTGTCGGCGCTGCCTGCCAACTCCAGAGCCTCGTCCTCGGTCAGCACCAGCAAGGTGGTTAACGGCAGCAGCAGTGCGCACAAGGCATCGCCGTAGTCGGACTCCACCGGCAGCGACCACAGTGCCGGGTCGAGTACCGTGGGCCTGGCCGGGTAGTCATTGAGTACCGTGTGTATCGCCTCGATGTGGGCGACGGTGGCCAATTGGTGCAACTTGATCGCCGAGACGTCGATGTCTTCCAGCACCGCACGCATCTGCTCGATAAGCAGCATGTTGTCGACGATTGCCGAGTCCTTGATGTCCTGGGTGTCCTGGATATTGATGGCGGTCATGATCGGTGTGCAGTGGCAGGCCAGGCTGCACATGGTTTCGATATCCGCGGCGATGCCGCCGCCTCCCGAAGGGTCCAGCTCGGCGACACACATTACCGCGGGCGTCGATTTGTTCATGTTTGCCGCCTCCTACGAAGTCTCATCAGAAGGGCTTCAGAATTGCCAGGATAACGATGAGGAACAGGAACAGTACAGGCACCTCGTTGAAGACCCGGAAATAGATATGGGTGTGCTGATCGGTATCCTCGTTGATGGCTTTCACCAGCCGTCCACAATAGAAGTGGTAGACCACCAGGCACAGCACGGCAAGCAGCTTGATCCACAGCCAGCGGGCGGCGAGATAGTAGTCGAGGTTCATGGCGATCAGCGCAAAGCCCATGACGATGGCGATGGCGGCCAGCGGTGTGACGAACCGATACAACTTGCGCGCCATGACGGCGAGCTGTCGCCGTGTCTCCTCATGCTCGCTGGCCGCGTAATACACCATGATTCGCGGCAGGTAGAAGATGCCTGCGAACCAGCACACCACGAAGATGATATGCAGGGCCTTGAGCCAGAGGTAGAGCATGTCGGGTCCTGTTTCTGTTACTTTAGTTCGGGTCCTGGGTTACAGCCGCATCAGGTAGAACTGGTCAATAATATCGCGAGTCAGCACGCCGCGTATGCCCAGGTCGCCGGCGACCCGGGTATCGAGAACGACGACGGCCTCGGCATCCGCCCGGCGCATGGCATCCAGTGCCTCGCGCAGTGTGGCGCGCAGTGACACCGTGGTCATGGACCAGCGCCGCAGGTCCTGCTCCAGCAGGTCGACCCGCGTATCGCTGTCCGGGGCCTCGAGAATAGCGGCAACGTCTGCTCCCTGGACCAGGAACAGGTGTTCTTCCTCCCGCTTCAGCAAGCACCAGTTGGGCCTCGCCGCCTCGTTGTAAGCTTCTGCGCTTATGCAGTGGTCAAGCGCACAGATGCTGCGATCCATGGCGGTTATCACATTGGTCTGGTGCAAGAGCTGGCTGATCGGGTCCTCGGGGATCGCCCGCTGCAGGTAGCGCAGTACGGTGCGATGTGCGGACAGGGCGCGCAGCCCGACTGTATTGGTCAGGGTGGCGGCAACAATGGCCAACATGGTTGGGAATACCACCGAGACATTGCCAGTCAATTCCACAACGCCGAGCAATGCGGCAAGTGGTGCATTCAAAATGGCCGCCATGCCCGCGCCCATGCCGATGACCACGTACAGGGACGGGTGAGAGCCGTACTCCGGGAATGCCGCCATGCCGGCGAAACCTACCAGGCCTCCAACGCAGCTGCCCATGATCAGACTCGGGCCGATGACGCCGACCGGCAACCCAAGGCCCACGGTGACAGCTGTCGCGATGAGTTTCGCCCCCAGTAGCATGCCCAGTGCCAATGCCCCGATGTTGCCTCGCAGGGCGTCCTCGAGGCTGTCGTAGCCGAGCCCCAGCGCTTCCGGGACCAGCAGGCCCAATGCGCCGGTCAGCACACCGGCTGCCAGGAAGCGCACCAGGGGTGGGAAGCGGCCGGCGCGCAGGCACAGTTCGATAATCTTGGCGAAGCTGCCTGCCATTACACCCGCTGCGACCCCCAGCAGCAGGATCAGCGGCAGCTCCAGCAATGAGGTCAGGCTGACCTCGGGAATGGCAAAGCCGATAAAGCCGCCGCCCAGGGCCTTGCTCAGGGTGGTGGCGCTGATCGCGGCCAGCAGCACCGGGGTGAAGCCAATGACGGTGTACTCTGCGACGATCACCTCCATGGCGAACACCACGCCAGCCAACGGGGTATTGAAGGCTGCGGCGATACTGCCGGCCGTGCCGCAGGCAATCAGCAGTCGCTGGCTGTTGTTGGGGAGCTGCAGCCAGTCGGACAGCCAGCTGCTGATGGCCGCGCCCAGCTGCACGCCCGGGCCCTCCCGGCCGCCGGAGTGACCTCCCGCCAGCGCCACGGCGCCGCCGAAAAACTGCACCAGGGCGTTGCGCAGGGGCAGCTTCCCGTAGTGGCCATGCATGCGCGTGAGTACGTGGACAATGCCGGTCTCTCTATCCTCCGGCGACAGCAGGTTGAACACGATGCCCAGCACCGCAGCCACGCCAACCGGGATAGCGAAACGCTGCCAGCCGGGCAGGCTCTCGAAGTCATCCGGTGAGCCGCTGCCGAGCCAGAGGTAACCCAGTGCCTGTATCTGCCACTCGAAGGCCAGTACCGCGAGTGCGGAAAGCAGGCCGGCAACCAGACCCAACAGCGCATACGGTAACAGCGCGCGGTTGTCGGAAAGATTGTGAAAGTTTTGGCCTGCCTGCATGGTTTCCGCACGTCGGCGGGCATAATTACCGCGCCGGTGAATAGGAAAATCCTATATTATCCGTGAATTGAGCGCGGCGACAGGAAACCCGCGCGTGGGCTGGAGCAGGGTAGTGATCAAGGCAGTAATCGTCGGTGGCACCGGTTATACGGGCGTGGAATTACTGCGCCTGCTGGCCAGCCACCCCGAAGTGGCGCTGCAGGTGATCACTTCCCGGGCCGAGGCGGGTCGCCGCGTGGACGACCTGTTCCCGAATCTGCGGGGGCATTGCGACCTCGCATTCTCGGAGCCGGACGCTGCGGCCCTGGCCGACTGCGATGTCGTGTTCTATGCCACCCCGCACAATGTTGCCATGAACTCGGTGCCGGCGCTGCTCGATGCCGGTACCCGGGTGATCGACCTGTCGGCGGATTTTCGCCTGCGCGATGCCGCGGTCTGGTCGCATTGGTATGGCGAGCCTCACGCCTGCCCGGAGGTCATTGAACGCGCGGTATACGGTCTCCCGGAGATGTACCGGCAGCAGATTGCCGGCGCCCAGCTGGTGGCCTGTCCTGGCTGTTACCCCACCGCAGTCCAGCTCGGCTTTTTTCCCCTGCTGGCCGCTGGTGTGGTGGAGCTCGACAGCCTGGTGGCCAACGCCGCCTCTGGCGTCAGCGGGGCGGGCCGCCAGGCCAAAATCGACAACCTCGTCTCGGAGGCCTCTGACAACTACAAGGCCTACGGCGTCGCCGGCCACCGCCACCTGCCAGAAATCGAGCAGGGCCTGTCGGCAATGGCGGGCAGCCCGGTGGAGCTGACCTTCGTGCCTCACCTGGTACCGATGATTCGCGGCATCCTTGCCACTCTCTATGCGCGACTGACGAAGGAGGTAGATCTGCAGTCCTTGTTTGAGGATCACTATCGAGATGAGCCGTTCGTCGACGTGTTGCCGGCCGGGCAGCTTCCACAGACGCGCAGCGTGCGCGGTGCCAACCACTGCCGTATCGCGGTGACGCGACCGCTGGGGCGCGATACCGCGGTAGTCACGGTCGCCGAGGACAACCTGGTGAAGGGCGCCTCGGGCCAGGCGGTGCAGGCCATGAATATCATGTTCGGGCTGGCTGAGACCACCGGCCTCGACGGGATTGCCCTGCTGCCATGACCAGCCGTTCCGTAGTCATACAGGATGACCCCAGCTCGCGTCGTCGCCGTCGTTTGCGCTTTGCGCTGGCAGCTCTGGGCCTGTTCCTGGCAGGTGTGTTGCTCGGTGGTTACGGCAATCTCTACCTCGGGCTCGAGAGCGCCTGGGAGAATCGCGACCTGCGCGAGCAAATCGTCACCCAGACGCGGCAGCTGGAAACCCTGCGCCAGTGGCGCAGCGATGCGGAGACCCGCCGCGAAATCGACCGCGCGGCCCTGGAACTGGTGCGCAAGGAACTGGCCGAGCAACAGGAGGCCATCGCCGAACTCGAAAAGGGCGTGCATTTCTATCGCAGCCTGATGGCGCCGGAGGAGCAGTCAGAGGGTTTGAGCGTGCGCAGCATCGACCTCAAGCCGGCGCTGGACGAGGGTCGCTATCAATTCAGGATCCTGGTGCAGCAGAGTTCTCGCAAGCACAACCTGCTTACCGGCACGCTGAGTGTAATGGTGCATGGCGACGAGGGTGGTGAGGAGAAGGCCTATAACCTGTCAGATCTCTCAGAACAGGTGCCGGAGCCGCAAATTCGATTGCGCTTCAAGTACTTTCAGGCTATAGATGGGGAGCTCGCGTTGCCAGACGGTTTTACCCCGCGCACAGTGAGCGCAGCGGCGCGGTCCAGCAAGCCAAGGCGCGTAAATATCCAGAAAGAATTTCCGTGGTCGGTACAGGAGAAGATTAGCGATGTTAGGCGGTAAAGACGGCAAGAGCACTTTCAGCTCCTCAAGTTCGACCACCCTGGTTTCCCGCGATACGGAGATCATTGGCGACATGAAGTTCAGCGGCAACCTCGACATCGAGGGCATCGTACGCGGCAACATTGTTGCAGTCGACGGTAAAGATGCCATGGTTCGCGTGGTCGACAAGGGCCTTGTAGAAGGCGAGATTCGCGCCCCCTCCGTGATCGTCAATGGTTCCGTGACCGGTGACGTCTACTCCAGCAAGCACCTGGAGCTGGCCTCGAAGGCCCGCGTTCAGGGCAATGTCCACTACACGCTGGTAGAGATGGCGATTGGCGCAGAGGTCAATGGCAGCCTCACGCACACGGCGGACGCCTCCAAGAAATCCAAGGAGCCCCAGCGCGCGAAAGCTGCCGAGGGCGAGGACGCCCAGGGCGGTGTGACAGCGCAGCAGGTGACCCCGATCAAAAGTTGATCAAAATACTTGGTTATTACATAATGCTCGCCCTTGAGGCAGAGGCATTATGAGCGCAACCGAGACCTTCGTACCCGGCATCCTGCAGTTGACCAATCGCGCGGTCGACAAGGTTCGGGAGTTGATCACCGAAGAAGGCAATCCTGAACTGAAGCTGCGGGTGTACATCACCGGCGGCGGTTGTTCCGGCTTCCAGTACGGCTTCAGCTTTGATGAAGATATGGCGGATGACGACACCACGGTGCAGAGGGACGGCGTTACCGTGCTCGTCGACCCGATGAGTTACCAGTACCTGGTTGGCGCCGAGGTGGACTACACCGAGGGCTTTGAGGGTGCGCGTTTCGTCGTCAACAACCCGAATGCCGCCACCACCTGTGGCTGCGGGGCATCTTTCTCTATCTAGGGGTTCTATCCAAGAGCTCTATCCAAGAGCGCTATCCGGGCACTCTATCTCAGGACCCCGGGAAAATAGCTCCAAGTACCCTCGGTCCTGCCGCACCCGTCACCGCCGGCACGTTGCCAGGCAGCCCCTCCAGTGTTTGCCATGCCAGCCAGGCGAAGGCGGCGGCTTCAACCCACGCCGGGTCACAACCCAGTTCCGCGGTGCTGCCCAGGTTGATGGGCGACAGCCGTCGGTACAGGCGCCGCATCAGGTCAGTATTCGAGGCGCCACCGCCACAGATATAGACCTCATCGAGGTCAAACGGGGCGAGGCTGTCGGCGATGCTCTGCGCGGTGAACTCGGCAAGGCTGGCCTGCACATCCTGCGGCGCAATCTGCTCCTGTGCTTCCAGCACTGCGTCCAGCCAGGCCAGGTTGAAGACTTCCTTGCCGGTACTCTTTGGGGGTGCAAGCTGCAGGTAAGGGTGTGCCGCCAGCGCGGTGAGCAGATCATCCTGGACTTCACCTTCCGCAGACCAGGCTCCCAGCGGGTCGTAATGCTCTCCGCGGTGGCGGTAGATCCACTGGTCCAGCAGGGTGTTGCCGGGCCCGGTATCGAAGCCGCTGACCTCGCCTGCCAGCAACAGCGAGGCATTGGCTATGCCGCCAATGTTAACGACCGCCCGGCGCTTGTCGGTATGTCCGAACAGGTAGTCGTGGAATGCGGGTACCAGCGGTGCTGCCTCGCCGCCGGCCGCCAGGTCGCGGCGCCGGAAGTCGGCCACTGTGGTGATGCCGGTGAGTTCAGCGATGGTGTTGGGGTCGCCAAGCTGCAGCGTATAGGGCTTCTCCCCTGGCGCGGCCATGCTGGGCGGATGGTGGCGTACGGTCTGGCCGTGACTGCCGATGGCGCGCACGCGCCCGGCGGCGGTCCCGGATTTGGCCAGCAGGCTGTTGACGGTATCGGCGAAACACTCACCCAGCTCCCTGTCGAGCATGCCGAGGCTGTGGATCTCATTCTCGCCCGGATGTGACAGGGTGTGGATGCGCTGCCGCAGGGCGGCCGGCATGGGTTGCTCATGGCAGTCGAGCAGTTCGAAACCCTGGCGGCCGATCCTGGCCAGCACCGCGTCTATGGCGTCCATGCTGGTGCCAGACATCAGGCCGACAAGCAGGTCGTCGGGCACGCGCTCAGGGTTTGGGGTCGGTCTGGTTGAAGGCCAGCTGCTGCTGGCGTATGGAAGCCAGCTGCAACTGGAAGCCGTGGGTCTGAGCCAGGAAGCGAGGCATCTCCTGCTCGGTGAGGCTCTTGCCCTTGGGAAGCTTCTTGTGAATGGTGCGCGGATTGCGGTGCACACCGTTCACCAGGAATTCGTAGTGCAGATGCGGGCCGGTCGCGGCGCCGGTCGAGCCCACGGTACCGATCACCTGGTTCTGGGTAACGCGGTTGCCCTTGCGAACGCGTCGTTTGTTGAGGTGCAGGTACTTGGTGGTATAGGCCTGGCCGTGCTGGATGACCACGTAGTTGCCATTGGCCTTGGTGTAGCCCGCCTCGGTGACGCGGCCATCGCCGGCGGCGAATACCGGCGTACCCCGCGGTGCCGCATAGTCGGTGCCGCGGTGTGGGCGGCGGGTCTTGTAGATGGGGTGCAGGCGGCGCGGATTGAAGTTGCTGCTGACTCGGGTGAAGTCTACCGGCGCCAGCATGAACTGGCGGCGCATGCTCACACCCTCAGCGGAGAAGTAACCGGCCCGCCCGCTTTCATCCTCGTAGCGGTAGGCGGTATAGCTCTTGCCATTGTTGATGAACTCGGCGGCGAGGATATTGCCGTACTTGTAGTGCTCGCCGTCGATGTAGAGCTCTTCGTAGACCACGTGAAAGACATCGCCCCTGCGCGGATCCAGCACAAAATCGATGACCCCGCCAAATACGTTGGCCAGCTCCATGATCACGGTTTGCGGCAGTCCCGCCCGCTGGCCGGCCAGGAACAAAGAGGATTCAATGCGCGCCGAGGCAAAACTGCGATGGGCCTCCGGCTCGCGAACAAGTTCCTCGGCAATGTAACTGTCGCCCTCGCGCCAAAGGATCACCGTTTCAAGCGGTGACTTGATGCGCTTCAGCGCTGCCAGTCGGCCGTCATCATCAAGCAGGAAACCAAACTTCTCGCCGGGATAGAGCCGGGTCAGGGTTTTGCCCTGGGGAGCCTTGCGAACCACGTGATAGACGTCAGTATCGGTAAGCCCTGCGCGGCCGAATAGCAGTGACAGGTTGTCGCCCGCGTTGACCGTGATATCCACCCACTGCTGAGGCTCGGCGGCGACCGGCTCTTCGGGAATCTCGGTGGGGGCATCAAAGGGTAGTGCGATCGGCACAACGTTGCGGCTGTCGGCAACGTCTTTGCCAGGTGCGAAGGCCATGAGCATAGTGACGGCAAACGCGCACACCGCCGCAACATAGAGGTGTCGGCGGGGGTAGCTGGGGTGTTCAGGGGGGCGCGTAGCGCCTGTTTGTGGCGTCACCCTGGTCATTGGTCTTGCTGGGGGCTCTTTATTCCTGAGTATAACAAAAACTAGTGTTTTCAAAAGATTACGAAATATAGCCCTCTTGCCCGCGTCGCTCTGCCCCTGGGCTATACAAATCAGCCTGTTCCTTGCATTTGGCGCGGGTTCGGGTATGGTTCGCGCTTCTATTTTTGGACAAAAAATCGACGAATTTCCAGCGCTTAGGTAACTATTGTGATAGGGGACCCAATTCTTGAGGACCTGAAGGCCCGCGAGCTGGTTTTTCAGCTCACCAGCGAAGCAGAGCTGACTGAGCACCTTGCCAGTGGCAGCCGCACCGTATATTGCGGATTTGACCCCACGGCGGACAGCCTGCACATCGGATCACTGGTGCCACTGCTGATGCTGCGCCGCTTCCAGCTGGCGGGGCACAAGCCAATCGCGCTGGTAGGTGGCGCCACTGGCCTGGTAGGCGACCCCAGCTTCAAGGCCCAGGAACGCCAGCTCAATACGCCGGACGTGGTTGCCGGCTGGGTAGAGAAGATTCGCTCCCAGGTAGAAGCTTTCATCGATTTTGACTGCGGTGACAATGCTGCGGTGGTGGTCAACAACCTCGACTGGACCGCCGATAAGAGCGTTCTCGACTTCCTGCGTGACGTTGGCAAGCACTTCTCGGTAAATGCCATGATCCAGAAGGAATCCGTAAAACAGCGGATCGAGCGCGAGGGCAGTGGGATCAGCTTTACCGAATTCACCTACATGATCCTGCAATCCTACGACTTTTCAGAGTTGAACCACCGCTTCGGCTGTACCCTGCAGATCGGTGGCTCTGACCAGTGGGGCAATATCACCGGTGGCATTGACCTGACTCGCCGCCTCCACGGAGAGCAGGTGTTCGGCCTGACCATGCCGCTGATCACCAAGGCAGATGGCAGCAAGTTCGGCAAGACAGAAAGTGGCACCATCTGGCTGGATCCTTCGCGAACGTCGCCCTATGCCTTCTATCAGTTCTGGATCAATACGGCCGATGCCGATGTCTATCGGTTCCTGCGCTACTTCACCTTCCTGGCCGTGGCGGAGATTGACGAAATTGAAGCTGCAGATCGTGAACGCCAGGGTCGCCCCGAGGCGCAGGGGATTCTCGCTCGTGAGGTGACGCGGCTGGTGCACGGCGAGGACGGCCTGTCGGCAGCTGAGCGCATTACCGAAGCCCTGTTCAGCGGCGATACCTCAACGCTCTCTGAAGACGACCTCGCGCAATTGCGACTCGATGGCCTTCCCAGTAGCGCGTTGCCTGGCGACGCCCTCAGCCAGGGTACGGTTACTCAACTTCTGACGGACGCGGGCATGGCCAGCTCCGGCAAGCAGGTAAAGGACGCACTGGGGCGTGGCGCGGTGCTGGTGAACGGTGAACCGCTCAGTGAGGCGGACAATATGGATCCGGGCGCCTGTTTCGCCGCTGAACGCGCGGTCTACGATCGCTTTTTCCTGGTTCGGCTGGGTAAAAAGAAGTACCACCTGTTCGAGCGCGACACGGCCAGCTAGGCCCAGCTGCAGCCCCGTCGATTTGGTCTATATTTCATATAGATAGCCGAGGCTTTAACAGTACTGAAAAAACTTGGTGCTGGGTGTTGCCACGGCCGGGCCGATGCGTATAATACGCGTCCTCGGTTCGGGGGACGTCCTCCGGAACTTCTCAAAAGCGGTATCTGACGAGTTCCAAAAGGACAGGAATCCCGGGCTTTTCTGCGGTCCACTGCGAGCGCAGAGT
>JAAUXY010081779.1_pt1 | contig 25150 bp, 18 predicted proteins | sample 7278121 | NCBI WGS metagenome assembly JAAUXY01 (sample SAMN14350117, study PRJNA611818) | marine sediment metagenome | isolation source: surface marine sediment (1.8m) | place: French Polynesia: Moorea | collected 2018-08 | reverse complement strand
TCAGCCGCCGGCCGACTGCCGCATCGACTGCGCGTGCAGGCCGTAGGCCTCGCGGATCCCGGGCAGCGTGTCCTCGCTGACCGACAGTTTGCCCACGACCGTTACATCGTCGGGAACGGATTCCTCGTCATCGCCGCCATCCAGCAGCGTCTTGGCGCCATGCACGACGTCCACGAGGGTCGCCGGCGACGCGTCCTCCGGATGCAGGTTGTCCTCAATTTCGAGCGATTCCGCGATTTCCGGCGAGAATCCCCAGGCTTCGACGATCGAGCGGCCGACAGACGGCGTCCAGTCCCTGAGGAGCGTCTCCAACGATGCCGGGTCGCCCATCAGGCCCGGGAAGTCGCGCGCCTTGGTGAGGATGTAAAGCTTGCCGACCTCGTGCAAGAGGCCGCCGAGGAACGCGTTGTCGGCGTTGACATTCTGCGTCTGGCGGGCGAGGACAAACGACATTGACGCGAGCGCGAGGCTGTCAGTCCAGATCGTCTTGATCTGGTCCTTCATATCCTCGTGCTCCGACGCGTTGAAGATCTGCTCGACGGCCAGCGTGATTGCCGTGTTGCGCACGACCTCGAATCCGAGCCGGCTGATCGCGAGATTCAGATCGACGATCTCGATGCCGGCGCGATTGTGAAACGCGGAGTTCGCGGCCATGAGCAGCCGTGCCACCAGTACGGGGTCGGTGCGGACGACATCCGCGAGACGTTCCGACGTGCAGGTCGGGTCTTCGAGCGCCGAGCGAATGTTGATAACGACGTCGGGAAAGGAAGGCAGCTTGATATTGCGTGAATTGAGGTCTTCCGCAAGCTGCGTCAGGAACTGGGCTTGTTCTTCGGCGGACACGAGGGAACTCCGGGTTCGTTGGAACCCGGCAACCCTAAACTCTAAAGGTCACGCACTCAACTGCAGGTAATCGTCGCGACGGTCGAGAAACTCGGCCGGCTGGCGCGCGAGTATCGGCCCGTACTGGTACAGCGTGCCCAGTGCGCGCAGGAAGCCCTGGCGACGGCTGCCGACCAGCTTTTTCAGCAACGAGTTCAGCGCGCGCGGCGAGAACATCGTTGCCTGGCCATCGTCGATCTCGCCACTTTCGAGCAGCGGCTCGCTGGCCGGGCTCGTCATGAGTACGACCGGCACCTCGGAGCGCTGCTCGCCGAAGGCGACGTCGCGCAGCACCTCGAGCGACTTCTCGTTTGGCTCGGCCAGGTCGAACAGCACGAGGTCGGGCCGCGGTGACTTGCCGTAGGGCTCGAGCCGGCGGACATACGCGCTGGCCTTGCGCGTCTGATCCATGCGCCGGATGGTGCAGGTAAGACCACTCTGACGCATGCTCTCTCTCAGCATCGATACGCGGTAGCCGTCATCGGCGATCAGCAGGACATCGAGGCTGTCAGGCGTTTTCGACATGCTTTATCTCCATTCTCCGTAGGACCAAGCGTGAGAAGCGGCTTACGCTCGGGACGTCAATAGTCCGTTTATGCGCTCCTCGAACCATTTAAATGCCAGAAGCGTGCCAAAACGGCTGTTTTAGACATCCGCGCTATAATTCCTGTTATTTCTCAATAGCTTAAGTAAATCGTTGAAAAGCCTGATGAAAATGGCGAGGTGACGATAGCCCGCGAAATATCGCCAAATACACCCCAAGTCGCGAAATATCGTGACTTTTTGGCCCAGACGGTGTTAAAACAAGGACATGCTCGCGACTGGCCCCGAGATTCTGCTCCGCCTCGTCGATCTCCTGATCATTCTCGGCGCCATCGGCATGCTGTTCTGGGTCGCGTCGCACCGCCGTCTGTCCTCGCGCGTGCCCACCCGGGGCCGCAACCTGATCCTCTGGGGCATCTCCATTACGGTGGTGCTGCATCTGGTCGAGATATCCCTGTCGGTTTTCAGCACGGAGCCGCTGGGTTTCTCCACGTCGTATCTGGTTGCGAGCCAGATGCCCGTGTGGCTCCACTGGCTGCTGTCCCGAACCGCCCTGGCGATGATCTCGGTGGGCGCGCTGCTGGCCATCCGCCAGCGCCGGAGGGTCGATGAGGCCATCGCTGCCTCCAAGGCCAAGGTCCTGGCGGCCGAAAGCCAGCTGATGCAGTCGGAGGCGCGGTTTCGGAACCTGTTCGAGACCACGTCCAACGCCGTCTATTGCTATACCTTCGAGCCGCCGATGCGCATCACGCTACCGGTCGATGCCCAGATCCGGCGGAGCCGCGACGCCGTGCTTACCGAGTGCAATCACGTATTTGCGGAGTCGCTGGAGCGCGAGAAGCCGGCCGACGTTATCGGCACGACGATGACTTACCTGGACAGCACCAAGGACGAAGACGCGCACGCGCGTTACTTCGAGGCATTCATCGAGTCCGGCTACCGGCTTACCAACTACGAGATGATCTACAAGTCGGTCGAAGGTGAAGACCGCGCGCTGTCGATCAGCGTTACCGGTATCGTGCAGGACGGCCTGCTGCACAGGATGTGGGGCGTCGAGAGCAATATTCTCGATGTTCGCCGGACGCGCAATGCTCTGCATCGTCGGCGAATGTTCCAGGAGCTGCTCGGCAGCGTCTCTTCACGCCTTGTCATGACGCGTTACGCGGAAGCCGACGAAGAGATCATTCATTCGCTCGAGCAGGTTTGCGCCTTCGTCGGTGGCAACGGTTTTTCGCTGTCGTGGGTCGATTGGGAAGCCGGTGTTGCCTACAACGACTACTCGTGGCTCAAGGGTGAGCGTGACCCGGTGCGTTCGACGGTGCTGTCCGACTGGCCTTACCTGACCGACTACCTGGTCAGGGCCGAATCGCTGGTCATCAACAACGTCGATACCTTTGCCAAGGAGGGCTCCAAGACGGACCTGACGACGCTCCGACGCCGCGGCATCAAGTCCTTCATGTTCCTGCCGCTGGTGGTGGCTGGCGAAGTCGTCGGCTCGGTCGCGGTCGGATCAGACGAAGAGTACCAGGACTGGACCGAGCAGGACCTTTCCGACATGCGAGTGTTCGCGGACCTGTTCGCGAGCTATGTCCTCCGTGTACGCCAGCGTCGAGCACTCGACGAGGCGCTCGAGGGCCTGCAATCGGCGACCGAAAGACTCGAAGCCGAGAACGTCTACCTGCGCAACGAAATCAAGTTGAGTCACGATTTCGACGAAATCGTCGGCGACAGCGAGGTGCTGAAGCGGACGCTGCAGATGGTCGAGCAGGTTGCGGACACGATGACGCCCGTTCTCATTCTTGGCGAAACCGGGACGGGCAAGGAGCTGATCGCGCGCGCGTTGCACGAGCACTCGAGCCGCAGCGGCCGGCCGCTGGTCAAGGTCAACTGCGCGGCATTGCCTGCGAACCTGATCGAGTCCGAGCTGTTCGGCTACGAGAAGGGCGCGTTCACGAGCGCGGATTCGTCGAAGCGCGGCCGCTTCGACCTCGCCGACGGCAGCACGCTGTTCCTCGACGAGATCGGCGAGATCCCGATAGAGCTGCAGGCCAAGCTACTCCGGGTCCTGCAGGAGGGCGAGTTCGAGCGTCTCGGCGGCGGTGAGACCGTCCGCGTCGACGTTCGCATCATCGCGGCAACCAACCGCGATCTCTGGGAGGCTGTCGAGCAGGGCGAGTTCCGGTCCGACCTGTTCTACCGAATCAACACGTTCCCGATCGAGCTTCCGGCGCTGCGCGAGCGCGGTGACGACATACGTCTGCTTGCCGAACACTTCGCACAGCTGCACGCGCAGCGGCTCGGACGGGAGATCGAGGCCATCTCGGCCGACATGATGCAGCAGCTCAATACCTATTCGTGGCCTGGCAACGTTCGCGAGCTCGAAGGCGTCATCCAGCGCGCGTTGATTTCATCGACGGGCCCCGTTCTTAAGCTCGGCCGCTCGCTGGCTGCCCGGCCTGCAGCGCCCGCGACGGTGCCCGAGGTGGTGGCGCCGGCACCGGACCTGCGCTCGGTCGAGCGCGACCACATCATCGCCGTGCTTGACGAATCCGGCTGGAAGATATCGGGCAACAAAGGAGCAGCGGCGATGCTCGGAATTCCGCCGAGCACGCTCAGATCCAAGATGAAAAAACTCGCCATCGAGCGGCCGGCCCGGCAGCAGGCCGGAAGCTGACATATTGCGCTCCCAAGCGCTCGCGAATACGTCCCGAGAGCCCCGCCGTCACTGCTGATCCCGACTGTGAGCAACATCACGAGAAAATTGTGAAGCCGCTCACAAATTCCTGATTCTGTGAGGAAATTCCGTGCTTTCCGAACGCGCCTGTCGGAAAGTGGCGACACCCGCAATGAACGCGGGCGGCGCAATGAATCGCGCCATTGATGCTGCGAAAGAAGGAATGAACCTTGAAGACGGCAAGTCAGCGACTTGCGGCCGCAGGACAGCGGACGCGAGCGTGTGTTTTTGCCTGCGTACTGCTGGCGTACGGCGCCCAGGCGAATGCCGCCGGGACCGCGGTCGGTACCGTGATCGAGAACACGGCGTCCGTGAGTTTCGACCTCGGCGGTACGCGGACCACCATCGTGACGAACACGACGACGTTAACCGTCGCCGAGCGCGTCGACGTGGTCGTCACTCTTGCAAGCCCGCAGCTGCTGGTCGCGGCCGGCGACGCGAACCGCGCGCTGCTGTTCACGGTAACCAACACAGGTAACGGCAGCGAGACCTTTTCGTTGGGCTCGGACAACGCCATCGGCGGCGATGACTTCGACCCGATTGCTGCCGTTCCAGCCATCTACTTCGACAGCGACGCCAGCGGCGACCTGACCGCCGCGGACGTTGCCTACACGCCCGGCGTCAACGACCCCGTCCTCGCAGCGGACGAGAGCGTCGATGTCTTTCTCGTCAACGACATTCCCGCGGCCGTCGCCAACGGCGATATCGGCCGCAGCCGCCTGACCGCAAGCTCGCTGACCGGCACCGGCACGCCCGGTACCGTCGTTGTTGGTGCCGGCGACGCCGGTACCGACGCCGTCATCGGCACGACCGGCGGCGAGGCAAGTGCGGAAGGGGAGTACGTTGTCTCGGACATCGCCGTCAACGTCGTCAAGACGCAGCTCGTCCAGGATCCCTTCGGCGGCAGCGAACCCGTACCGGGCGCAACGATTACCTACACCGTCACGCTCGAGGTCGTCGGCAGCGGCACCGCCACGGCGAGCGTGTTCCGGGACCCGATACCGACCTACACCACTTTCCTCCCCGGAAGCATCACGTTGAACGGCGCATCACTGACAGACGCCGCGGACGCCGATGCAGGGGAACTGGACACCGCGACCGCAGCCACGATCGTCGTGCGGCTTGGTGACCTGACGCTGGCCGACGGCACCCAGACCGTCGAGTTCCAGGCGACGATCGACTAGTTGGAGAACGACATGAGCGTACAGAAATTTGTACTGGCAATGATTGGCGTCCTGCTTGCAGGCGGGGCATTGGCGCAAGACTCCGTCGAATTGACGAGCAGCGTCTACAAGCAGGTGCTTGTTGAAAAGGACGACGGCAGCACGGAGACGCAGCTCGTCGCGGCGGACAACGTCTTGCCCGGCGACCGCCTCGTGTTCCGCAACACGATCAGGAACATCAGTGCCGAGCCTGCCGAGAGCATCGTCATTACCAACCCGATTGAGGAAGAACTCGTCTACGTCGCTGGCTCCGCCGAGGGCGAGGGCATGGCCATCGAGTTCTCCGTTGACGGCGGCCAGAGCTTTGCAGCCGCCAATGCACTGAGGGTCGTCGACAACGGCATCGAAAGGCCGGCGACCACCAAGGATTACACGCATGTCCGCTGGGTCATGCAAACCGAACTCGCTGCGGGCGCGGAGGGCACGACGTCCTTCGCGGCCGACGTTGAGTAGCACTTCGCTGAAAAGCACGTTTTCTAAAGGAGCAAGGAGTACCGTGATGAAAACCGTGAGCAAGACGTTTGGCCTGTTGGCAAGGCTGGGCGCAATCGCCGTCGCACTGTTGCTGGCGCAGCAGGCGATGGCTGTAGGAACCGACCCGGGTGTCCAGGTTCAGAACCAGGCAACCGTGACCTACCAGGTCGGTGGCAATAACCAGGCACCCGTCGATTCGAACCTCGTTGAGTTCGTAGTCGACCGGCGTGTCGATTTCACCGTAACTCGCATGGGTACCGGGTTGACGACGACCGTCCTGGGCACGTCCCAGGTCTTCGTCGACTTCTACGTAACCAACCTGAGTAACGGCGACCTCGACTTCAACCTCGACTTCACCCAGCTCGTGCCGGGCGATGGCGACATCTATGGCGTTGGTACCGCAGACACGGGCGTCGACATGGACAACGTCACCGTCTCGGTTTCCGCGGCGGTGGACCCGACACCCGGCACCGGCGACGGTCCGGCACCGGTGTTCGGCGGACCGGCGATCATTGACGATCTGCCGGAAGACCAGTCGATTCGCGTGCGCCTCTATGCTGACGCGCCGGCGGTTGCCCCGAACGGCGCGGTCGCGGGCCTGAGCCTCGACGCGACGGCGGCGGATCCGACCACGACGGTCGATCTGCAGGAGAGCGGCAGCTGGACGCCGGGTTCGATCGACAACGTGTTCGCGAACGCCAGCGGTGCGACCGGCAACGTTGCAATCGAATCCGACAACGACGGCTTCCTGCTGCAGGCTGCGGCGCTGTCGATCGTCAAGTCGCAGGCCGTGATCTCGGATCCGTTCGGCAGCGGCCGGGCCATCCCGGGTGCACGTATCGAGTACACGATTACGATCAGCAACACGGGTGCGGCAGGTGCAACGAGCATCTCCATATCGGACCTCGTCGATGCTGACGTTACCTTCGTGGCCGATGCGTATAACGGCAACGCAAGCAACGTCGAGTTCGACCGCGGCACCGGCACCAACTCCTTCTGCCTCGCGGATGCGGCAGATGGCAACAGTGACGGCTGCACCTTCGACGGTACGACGCTGACGATCTCGGGTCGCGACGATTCGATTCCGCCGGCGGATCCGGATGTGCCGATTGACGTGGCCGCCGGTGCGACCGTTACCGTCAACTTCGTTGTCGAGGTCCCGACCACCTAAAGGTCGACCGGCAACACATCACGGTGCTTAAAGGACTGCGCACGACTGACCCGATCCGGGGCGTTCCGACGAACGTCGCCGGGCGGGTCCGACGCCGAACGGGGCCACCTGGCCACGTTCGGCTCGGCCGTGCGCAAGAATCTCGGGGGGGACTTAAGTGCCCCCCGAGTCACGTCTGGCAAATGTCCAAACGTTACCTGATGCGCCGTTTCACGCTGTTTCTGACGCTGATTCTGCTGTCGCCGGCGGCTGTTGCCGCACCGCCCGGCGCCATCATCAGCAACCAGGCGTCCCTCGAGTACCAGAATCTCGCAAACCAGCCCGTCGTCGTGCCGAGTAATACGGTCGAGGTCCGCGCGGCCGTCGTTCGCAGCAGCGCCGCGATCGACTTCACACGCGTAACGGCGGGTGGCGGCCAGTGGCAGGAGCCGGTCGGCCCCTCCGCCTGCCTGCAAAACGGCAGCTACGTCGTCTTGCCTGATCCGCAGATTCTCGGCGGCACGGTCATCGATCCGGCTGCGGCACAGTCGGTCGACGTCAGCGCCGCGTACAACACCGGCGAGCCCGTGTTCCTGCGGCTCGTCGACAGCGACCAGAACGTCGACTTCCAGGTATTCGATGTCGCCACAGTAACCGTTCGGAATGCCGTCACCGGCGACGCCGAAACCGTACGCCTGACCGAGACCGGTCCGGATACGGGTGTCTTCGCAGGCTTCGTCCCGACGGTGGGCGGAGCACCGACCAGCGGTGATTGCATGCTTTCGGTGGCGCCACAGTCGACGATCACCGTCGACTACACCGACCCCGCCGACGCGAGCGACAGCGCGCAGGCAAATGCAACGCTCGACCCCGTGCAGCGCGTCTTCGAGTCGCGCACGGGCACCGTCATCAGCGGTGCGACGATCGAAATCGTCGATGCCGCGACCGGACTGCCGGCCGTCGTCTATGGCAACGACGGCTTCAGCCAGTTCCCGTCTGCCATCACCAGCGGTGGCACGACAACCGACAGCTCGGGTACGTCCTACGTGTTCGGCCCGGGCGAATTCCGTTTCCCGGTGGTGCGCGACGGCGACTATCGCCTCGTCGTGACGCCGCCACCCGAATATGCGGCGCCGTCGACCGTCGACCCGGCCGACCTGCAGAACCTGCCTGGCGCACCGTATGCGCTCGGCACCGGTTCGTTCGGTCTCGAGTTCACGAAGGCGGGCGACGTAACGATCGCCTTCGACGTTCCTGTCGATCCGCGCGCCGAGGCCTTGTTCCTGCAGAAACGGACGCTGACCACGGTCGCTGCGCCCGGTGATTTCGTCCGCTATGAACTCGAGCTCGAGAACACCTCTACAGCCGGCGTCGCCAGTCAGCTGCGCATCGTCGACGAGCTGCCCAGCGGCGTTCGCTACGTGCGCGGCTCGACGAACGTCGACGGCTCGAACGGGGCAGACCCGGCTGTCAGTGACGACCTGCGTACGCTCGATTTCACGATTCCGTCACTCGATGCGGGTGAACGCGTGTCGATCAGCTACGTCGTCGAGATCGTCGCCGGTGCGCGCGGCCAGCAGATCGTCAACCGCGCGTCGGCGGTCGCCGCCGCGGGCCTGATCTCGAACGAGGCCACGGCGGTCATTCGTCTCGAGGAAGACCTCTTCCGCAGCACCGGAACGATTCTCGGCCGCATCGTCGAAGGCGACTGCAGCCAGGACACGTTTACCGAAGACCAGGGCGTGGCCGGTATCCGCGTCTACCTCGAAGACGGCCGCTACGCGGTCAGTGACCAGGGCGGTCGCTTCCATTTCGAGGGCATTGCCACAGGCACGCACGTGGCCCAGCTCGATACGTTCACCGTACCCGACTGGTTCGACGTAATCGGCTGCTCCGACACGCCGGCTTTCGCCGGTCGCGCCGACTCGCAGTTCGTGCGCATGACGCCGGGCGGGCTGCTGCGCGCCGACTTCTACCTGCGCCGCAAGCCGGCGCCCGAGGGTCGGGTCGATGTCGAGCTGACCAGCCGCGAGGCCGACAGCGCGGACCAGGTCGGTTACGACGTGACCATCAATGGCTTCGGCAATGTGGCAATCGAGAACATCGACCTGATGATCATGCTGCCGGACGGTGTCACGTACGCAGATGGCAGCATGCGTGTGGATGGCAAGTTCCTTGGCGATCCGCGTGTCAGCCAGCAGGTCCTGTCCCTGGCGTTGCCGAACCAGGCCGGCAACTGGAACGCGCAGGTCTCGTTCACGGCCGACATCGCCGGGCACGTCAACGGTGAGCGGGTAACCCGCGCAATCGCGCGCTTCGACTCACCGATCGAGTCCGGCCAGCAGACCCCGGTCGCCGAGACGGCCATGGTGCGCGAGCCGAGCGTGGTCGAGAACGCCGGCTACGTGCTCGATCTCAAGTTCGACATCCTCTCGGCCGAACTGTCCCCGGGCGACAAGCAGACGCTCGACCAGCTCATCGCCGACTGGCAGGGCGTACAGGACATTCGCATCTCGGCGGTCGGTCACAGTGACAGCAACCCCATTTCCGCGGCCAACCGTCACCGCTTTGCCGACAACTACGTACTGTCGCAGGCGCGTGCGGAGGCGGCTGCTGCTTACGTAGCACGCGGCCTCGGCCTCGACCCCAGCGAGCTGCAGGTTGCGGGTCGCGGTCCCGACGAGCCGGTCGCGGACAACGCGACCGCGGCGGGCCGCAAGAAGAACCGTCGCGTCGAAATGGTACTGAGCGGTCTGCGTCCGAGCCGGCCGTCCTTCCTCGAGGTCACCAAGGCCTCGAGCGGTACGCAGGTCGCGCCGACGAAAGGCGCGGTACCCGGTACCGAGCGCCGTCGTTCCGCGGCCGATGAAGGCACCGAATCGGCAATCCAGAGTGAGCCGCCGATGGACACGCTGACGCCGGGCGTGGCCATGCTGCTGCCGCGCCGCGGCTTCGAGCCGGCGATCCCGGCGACCAAGGTCTCCATCCAGCACGCGCCGACGCAGTCGGTCGCGCTGTGGATCAACGGCATCCCGGTCAATGGCGTCAACTTCGACACGATCGATACGAACGCCGCCAATACGATCGCCATCTCGCGCTGGAAGGGCGTCGAGCTGAACCAGGGCGAGAACGATATTCGCGCGGTCGTTCTGAATGCCGACGGCGGCGAGGCACGGACGCTGACGCGTCGTGTGTACTATTCAGGGCAGCCGATCCGGGGCGAATTCGTCGCGAGCGAGTCGACACTCGTTGCCGATGGCAAGACGCGCCCCGTTGTCGCGGTCCGCCTGTTCGATCGCGCCGGACGGCCCGCGCGTCGCGGCATGGTCGGCGGATTCAGCGTCGCGGCCCCGTATCGTTCCTGGTGGGAAGTCGATAACGAGCGCCGCAACCAGCTGGTTGAAATCGGCGCTCGCGAGGCAACCTACCGAATCGGCGAGAACGGCATCGCGCTGATCGAGCTGGAGCCGACGACGCGCACCGGTGAGGTCAAGGTCAACCTCGAGTTCGAGAACTACCGCCAGCAGGAGATTCGGGCCTGGCTGAAACCCGCCGAACGTGACTGGATCCTGGTCGGCTTTGCCGAAGGCACGGTCGGCTACAACACGCTTTCCGACAACGCGACAGCGGCCGAAGAGGCTGGCAACGAGGACGGCTACTACGACGACGGTCGGGTCGCGTTCTTCGCCAAGGGCCAGATCAAGGGCGAATTCCTGCTGACGCTCGCCTACGATTCCGACCGCGAGCGCAGCGAGAACCTCGACTCATTCAACACCGTGATCGACCCTAATCGCTACTACCCGCTGTATGCGGACACGTCCGAGCAGCGTTTCGAGGCCGCGAGCCAGCGCAAGCTGTACGTGAAGCTCGAACGCAACCAGTTCTACGCGCTGTTTGGCGATTTCGAGACGGGCCTGACCGTCACTGACCTGGCGCGGTACCAGCGCGTCTTCAACGGATTCCTGAGCGAGTACCGCGGCGACAACGTCGGTTACACGGCTTTCGCCGCCGAAAGCAGCCAGGCATTTACGCGCGATGAGCTGCGCGGCGACGGCACGTCGGGTCTCTACCAGCTGTCGAACGCGCCGATCATTGCCAACAGCGACAAGATCCGCATCGAGGTCCGCGATCGATTCGATTCCGGCCGGGTCCTCGAGACAACAGTGCTGACCCGTTTCCTCGACTACAACCTCGATACGCTGAACGGCACGATCTACTTCAAGCGGCCGGTTCCGAACCGCGACCTGAACTTCAACCCGGTATTCATCGTTGCCGAGTACGAGTCGCGGACAAGCTCCGCAGAAGACCTGATTGCCGGTGGCCGAGGTTCGCTGCGCACCGCCGACGATCGCGTCGAGTTCGGCGTCACCCGGATCGAAGACCAGACCCAGGGTGCCGAGGCCGACCTGACGGGCGTCGACTTCCGCTGGCAGGTCAACGACAGCACGCTGCTGACGGCAGAGTTCGCCGAGACGAATGCGACCGTCGGCGGCGTCGACGACAGCGGCCAGGCGCACTCGGTCGAGCTCGAACACAACGGTGAGAACGTCGACGTTCGCGCGTTCATTCGTGAGGTCGATGAGAGCTTCGGCCTCGGTTACCAGAATGCCGCCGACCAGGGCGTGCGCCGGCTGGGCATCGACGCGCGCGGCAAGATTGGCGAGCGCTGGTCCGTCGAAGGCGAGGCCGGCTGGCAGCAGAACCTCGAAACCGAAGACATTCGCAACCTTGCCCGGGCCCAGCTGCGCTACGAGCGCCAGACCTTCACCGGCACGCTCGGCGTTACTCACGCGGCGGACCGTTTCGAGGACGGCGATACGCGTACCAGCAACCTGGCGGAGCTCGGCCTGTCGAAGCGCGTCTTTGACGGTCGGGTCACGATGCGCGCCAACGGCAGCACCGGGCTCAACGAAGACGCCGAGAGTCTCGATTACCCGACCCGCATCGTCATCGGCGCGGACTACCGCGTCATGGACGGTGTGGACCTGATCGCGGAGTACGAGGACGCACGCGGCCGCGACCTCGAGGCGCGCATGAGCCGGGTCGGGCTGCGGGCAACGCCGTGGGCACGGGCGCAGGTCGATACGTCGGTCACGAACGAGATCACCGAGTTCGGACCGCGGCTGTTCGCAAATGTCGGCCTCGTGCAGGGTTTCCAGCTCAGTGAGCGCTGGACCGCCGACATCGGCATCGACCAGACGCGCACCATGCTCGACGCGGACGCGCGGCCGTTCGACCCCGATCGCGAGCTGTCCTCGGGCTCGTTCAACGACGACTTCACATCGATCTACACCGGTGCCATGTACAACGCGGAGCTGTGGAGCGCGAACGCCCGCGTCGAGTACCGCGATTCGGACACCGAGGAGCGCACGTCGCTGCTGTTCGGCTGGTATCGCGAACCGACGACGGGTCACGGCCTGTCGGCTGGACTCACCGTGTTCCAGGGCGAGACGGTCACGGGCAACGAGATGCTCAATGCCGACATGAAGTTCGGCTGGGCGTACCGACCGGCCGGCAGCCGCTGGGCATTCCTCGACCGCGTCGACCTTGTCTACGACGACCTCGTCAATGGCGCCGACGAGCAGCGCAGCTGGCGCCTGATCAACAACTTCAGCGCCAATCGCCGGATTGGCGCAGCCGCGCAGATGTCGCTGCAGTACGCCTTCAAGTACGTCCGCAGCGATTTCGATGGCGCCGGCTATACGGGCTACACCGACCTGATCGGCTTCGATATCCGTCGCGGCTTCCGCGGCCGCTTCGACATCGGCTTCAATACCAGCATCTACCATTCACACGAGTCGAACGTTATCGATTACGGGGTCGGTGTCGATCTCGGTGTGAACGTTGCGACCAACCTCTGGCTGACGCTGGGTTACAACGTGCTCGGTTTCGAGGATCGCGATTTCAGCCAGGCGCGCTACACCGCCAGCGGTCCCTACCTCCGCTTCTCCATTAAGGCCGATCAGCACACATTGAAGAGCATTGCGGGTCAGCGATAAGCGTGTAACCTCTGCTGGGTGACCAGACCCGATCTTTCCGACTACTTCGGCGACTCGAGCCCGCTCAAGGCGCATTTGCCCGGTTTCCAGCCGCGTGCCGGCCAGGCCTGGATGGCTGAAGCCGTGGCCGAGGCTATCGCGGGCCGTGACAAGCTCGTCGTCGAGGCGGGTACCGGCACTGGCAAGACCTTTGCCTACCTGCTGCCAGCGATGCTGGGTGACCAGAAGACCATCATCAGTACCGGGACCAAGGCGCTGCAGGACCAGCTGTTTCACCGCGACCTGCCGCTGGTCAGCAAGGCAGTAGGTCAGCCCGTAAAGACAGCCCTGTTAAAGGGGCGCAGCAATTACCTCTGCGTACAGCGCCTCGACCAGGTGGACGAGGTGCCCATAACCCTGCTCGACGATCTCGCCGCGGTCCGCGAGTGGCGATACAGGACCGACAGCGGCGATCGCGCGGAGCTTTCAGACGTTGCGGAGGACTCGGCTATCTGGCCCCACGTCACGTCGACGGCCGATAACTGTCTCGGCCAGAAGTGCCCGCAGTACAACGATTGCAACGTCGTCAAAGCTCGTCGCGAGGCACAGGAAGCGGATCTCGTCGTCGTCAATCATCACCTGCTGCTCGCCGACCTCGCCATGAAAGAGGAGGGCTTCGTCGAATTCCTGCCCGGCGCGGACGCCGTGATTCTCGACGAGGCGCACCAGGTGCCCGATCTCGCCGTGCAGTTTTTCGGTGTCGGGCTCGGCAGCCGCGAGCTTGAACGTCTTGCTGACGAGGTTCGCGCGAGTACGCTGCCCGTGTCGCAGCCCGGCTTGCAGCGGCGCATTGATCGGCTGCAAACGGCTGTGCGGGTGCTGCGCGCCGAGTCGCCGCGCGACGAGGGCCGCCACGAACTCGATGACCTGATGCCGTCGCTGCGGGCGCCGCTCGACGAACTGCGCCTTGCGCTTGCGGAACTTGCGAACGGAATTGCCGATCTCGGTGATGCGGCCATCGAGGTCGAAAAACTCCATCAGCAGCTCGTCGGCGCCGCGGAACGGCTGGCGCTCCTGGTCAGCGACGACGCCTGGGACGGATTGCGCTGGCTCGATGTGAATCCGCGCAGCGTCCGCCTGAACCTGACGCCGCTGGATGTTTCGGCGAAGCTCCGCGGGCTCATGGACAACGATCACCAGGCATGGGTTTTCACGTCGGCGACGCTCGCGGTCGGCGAGGACTTCTCGCATTTCGCATCCCGCATGGGACTGGGCGGGGTAACCGGCCTGACGTTCCCGAGCCCGTACCCGGTCGCCGACAACGGGCTGATCTATTTGCCGACCGGACTGTCGCCGCCATCGGCATTCGGCTACACGGACGAGGTACTCGAGGCGGTCACGCCGGTCTTCGACATGACCGAGGGCGGTATCTTCGTCCTGTTCACGAGTCATCGCGCACTGAACATCGCGCGCAAGTGGCTGACCCGGCACAAGTCCGTGCTGTCGGGGCGCCGGGTGCTGGCGCAGGGCACGGCGCCGCGCGACGACCTGTTGCGCCGTTTCCGCAGCGAGGGCAACGCCGTCTTGCTGGGCACGTCGAGTTTCTGGGAGGGCGTGGACGTTCGCGGCAGGGCGCTGACGCTCGTGGTCATCGACAAGCTGCCGTTTGCATCACCGAAGGACCCGCTGATGATGGCGCGACTCGAGTACATTCGCCGCGAAGGCGGCAATGGTTTCACCCAGCACCAGGTGCCGCAGGCGGTGCTGACGCTGAAGCAGGGCGCCGGCCGTCTGCTGCGTGACGAACTGGACTACGGCGTCATCGTGCTTTGCGATCCCCGAATATCCGGCAAAGGCTACGGCCGTACCTTCCTGGAGGCGCTCGAACCGATGCCGACGACCCGTTCACTGGACGACGTGCGCGCGTTTTTCGAACGTCACGAACAAAAAGGGGCGGTCGCGTGAAGCTGCTGGCGCTCGATACGTCGTCGGACGCGTGCACCGTCGCTGTGATGAACGATGGTGAGATCATCGAACGTCATGAAGAGCAGCCGCGCGAACACACGCGCATACTGCTGCCGATGATTCGCTCAGTGCTCGACGAGGCAGGGATGGACATCACCGACGTCGATGCCATCGCGCTCGGCAATGGCCCGGGCTCGTTCATCGGTATGCGTATCGCCGCGTCGGTGGCGCAAGGGCTCGCCCATGGCGCCGGAGTAGAGATCGTGCCCGTATCGTCGCTGGCCATCGTCGCTGCGCTGGCCGGTGCGCCCGGAGACACCGTCGCGGTCACGCAGGACGCGCACATGCAGCAGGTGTATCTCGGTATCTACCGCATCGACGACAAGGGTTATCCAGAGGCCGTCGTCGCCGAGCGCCTGCACGACCAGGTCGCCATTCCCGAGCTCGCCGCGTCGGGGACGGTGCGGCCGGCCGGCTGCGGCTGGGAACGATACCCGGCACTTGCCGCGGCCAATCGCGACTACCTGGCCGGCGACGTGGAGGTCCGCTACCCGCGCGCAGGCATGCTCGCGACGCTGGCGGAACAGGCCGCTTCGGCAGGCGCGGCGATCGCTCCCGATGCCGTTAACCCCGCGTATCTACGGCAAAAAGTCGCGGAAAAACCGGCGGGGGCGTAACCGTCCTGTAATATAGCGCTGATGTAATGCGCTCGCGCCAAAGGACCGGGCCAGCCCATGACCACCAGCAAAATACTCATAGTCGAAGACGAGAAGCCGATTCGCGAGATGATCGCGTTTCACCTCGTCCGTGCCGGCTTCGAGACCGTCGAAGCCGCCGACTGTCGTGCGGCACGCCAGCTGCTCGCCGACGAGCGGCCGGACCTGGCCCTGATCGACTGGATGCTGCCCGATATGAGCGGCCTCGAGTTGACCCGGATGCTCAAGCGCGACAAGAGCAACGAAGACCTCGGCATCATCATGCTGACGGCGCGCGCCGACGAGTACGACAAGGTTGCCGGGCTCGAAGGCGGCGCCGACGACTACGTGACCAAGCCGTTTGCGCCGCGGGAGCTGATTGCGCGTATCCAGGCCGTGCTGCGCCGTGCCAGGTCGGCCGACGAGGAGGTCATCCGCGCCGGCGTCCTCGAGCTCGACACGGCGGGCCATCGTGTTTCCGCGGACGGCAAGGAGATTCGCCTCGGGCCGACCGAATACCGGCTGCTGCGCTTTCTGATGACGCATGCCGATCGCGTGTACAGCCGCACACAGCTGCTCGACAGGGTCTGGGGTGCCAACGTTTACGTCGAGGAACGTACCGTGGACGTACACGTGCGCCGGCTGCGCAAGGCGCTTACCGAGGCCAAGGCCGATGACTACATCCAGACGGTTCGCGGCGCCGGCTACCGCTTTTCGACCCGCGACGCGTAAACTAAGCCGCGTCGGCCCCCGGGCCGTACTGGAGGACAAATGCCGAAATCCTGGCGCAACCTGATACTTGGGACAGTCGCGTTCCTCGGCACGGGCGCGCTGATCGGCTGGATCTACGGCCGGCCCGAAATCGGCCTGCTGGTTGCCGCCCTCGCGGCGCTCGCCTGGCAGATCCGCCAGCTGCTGAGCTTCCATCGTGCCCTCGGCACGCGCAACTTCGATGCCTTCCGTTTTGGTGACGGTATCTGGCAGCAGGTCTTTTCGCGCTTCAGTCGTGCGAACGAGCGCGCATCGAAGTACAAGGAACGTCACCGCGTCCTGCTGCGCGAGATCCGCAAGTCAACCGATGCAATGCCGGACGGTGCCGTCATCCTGAACGGCAGCAACCAGATCGTCATGTGTAACCGCGCCGCGAAGCAGCTTGCCGGACTCAAGCCGCGCAAGGACCGTGGTCAGCGGGTCGACAACATCCTGAGGCACCCGGAGCTGACCGAGCTGCTGCAGTCGGACGACTTCAAGGCGTCGATCGAGATCGAGTCGCCGGTGTCGCCGATCGGCTGGCTGAACTGCCGCGTCGTTCCTTACGGCGCCAACCAGAAACTGCTTTTGTTGCGCGACGTTACCGAGCGGCTGCGCCTGAACAAGATGCGCCGCGACTTCGTGGCCAATGCCTCACACGAGCTGCGTTCGCCATTGACCGTGATCTCCGGCTACCTCGACAGCATTGCCGACGACGGCGCGCCCGAGGAATGGGTATTCCCGGTCAGCCAGATGCAGGCGCAGGCGCGGCGCATGAATGCAATCATCGCGGAACTCCTGGAGCTGTCCCGGCTCGAGAGCGCCGGCCTCGCGAGCCTTGACAACACGGTGGATGTCGCCGGCCTCATGTTTGCGGCAAAAAAGGCCTACCAGTCATCGAGCGGCGAGCACGCGGATATCCAGCTCGAAATAGAGTCGGGTGCCGTCTTGCGGGGCAACAGCAGCCAGATCGAATCGGTCATCACGAACCTGCTGTCGAACGCTTTGCGGCACACGCCGGCGGACGGAACCGTTACGCTCCGTTGGGAGTCCAACAAAAAAGGTGCCGACCTGACCGTGACGGATACGGGCGAGGGAATTTCCGCCGAGAACATTCCGCGGCTGACGGAGCGTTTCTTCCGCGTTGATCGCGGCCGGGCGCGCGAGGATGGCGGCGTCGGGCTCGGGCTTGCGATCGTCAAGCATGTGCTGAGCCGGCACAACGCGGAGCTGCATATCAAGAGCACGCCGGGCCAGGGCAGCCAGTTCCGCTGCCATTTCCCGGCGGCACGCATCGACGCGAGTCGCGACCTCGATGTCGCCGGCGCGACAGGCTAGGACTAAGGACGATCAGAGGAACGATATACCGTGCAGGCATCCAACCTGACCGACCACATCTCGAGACGCTTTAACAAGGACATCGAGGACCTTCGCAACAACGTGCTCACGATGGGTGGGCTCGTCGAGGCGCAGCTGTCCCGCGCCATCGCGGCGATCGTTAGTGGCGACAGCGAACTGGGCATCCAGGTCGCCAACGACGATTACAAGGTGAACAGCCTCGAGGTCAGCATCGATGAAGAGTGCAGCCGCATCCTGGCAACGCGTTCGCCCGCAGCGAGTGACCTGCGTCTCATCGTCGCCATCATCAAGACAATTACCGATCTCGAGCGCATCGGCGACGAGGCCGAGAAGATCGGCTTCCTCGCATCGCAGCTGGCCGCCATGGACCGGCCGTCAGATTCCTACCGCGAACTCAAGTATCTCGGCAACCACGTGTCCGAGATGCTGCGTACGGCGATGAACGCGTTTGCCCGCTTCGACGTCGATTCCGCGCTGTCGGTGGTCAAGGAAGACGAGGCGGTCGATGACGAATACGACGCGATCACGCGCCAGTGCATCACCTTCATGATGGAGGATCCCCGCAGCATCCGCCGCTTCATGAACGTGACCTGGGCTGCTCGCTCGCTCGAGCGCATCGGCGATCATGCAAAGAACATCAGTGAATATGTCATCTATATGGTGCAGGGCCGCGATGTCCGGCACACTGAGGGCTTCGACGACCGGGAATCAAAGACTGACTGAGCATGTCCCTACCTGACAAACGCCTGCTCAACATCGCGGGCTTCCTGATTTGCTCGGGCCTGATGGCCTACGCCTTGTACGCCGAACACGTACTGATGCTGATGCCGTGCCCGCTGTGCGTGTTCCAGCGCATTGCCGTCATTGCCATGGGTCTCGTGTTTCTCGCGGCGGCACTGCACCATCCGCGCGGCAAGGGCCGATTCGCCTACACCGGCCTGATGGCGCTGGCAGCCGCCGGTGGCATCGCCGTCGCCGGCCGGCACGTGTGGCTGCAAAACCTGCCGCCCGACCGCGTCCCGGCCTGCGGTCCGGATCTCGCCTACATGGTCGATACTTTCCCGTTCGCCGACGTGCTGAAGATGGTGTTTACGGGATCCGGCGAGTGCGCAACGATCGACTGGCAGTTTCTCGGTTTGACGATGCCGGCCTGGGTGCTGATCGCGGTGGTCGGGCTCGGCGCAGCCGGAATCTGGAACAACCTGCGGTCGGTCGCGCCGCGGGCCGACGCTAGTCCGACGGCGGATCCAGCAACCGCTCCATAATCCGCTGATACATCAGGGTCAGCGTGTGCACGTCTGCGATTCGCACGTGCTCGTTGACCTTGTGTATGGACGCGTTGATCGGTCCCAGTTCGACGACGTCGACGCCAGCCGGTGAGATGAATCGGCCGTCTGACGTGCCGCCTCCCGTTGACAGTTCCGGCGATCTGCCGGTGTGTTCTTCCACCGATGCCGCCACGGCGTCGATGAGCACGCCGGGATCCGTCAGGAACGGTTCGCCTGACAGGTGCCAGTCGAGTTCGTAGTCGATCTCGTGCAGGTCGAAAATCGAATGCACCTTCGACCGCAGTTCCTCGTGATGCCACACGGTGCAGTAGCGGAAGTTGAAGCGAGCCGAGAGTTCACCTGGCGTTACGTTGGGCGCGCCGACGCCTGCCTGCACGTTGACGACCTGGAAGCTCGTCGGCGGAAAAAAGTCATTGCCGTTGTCCCACTCGACCGAGTGAAGCTCCGCCAGCACCGGCGCGAATCGGCGGATCGGATTATCGGCCAGCTGCGGGTAGGCGACGTGGCCCTGAATGCCGCGAACCGTCAGCATGCCGCTCAGAGACCCGCGGCGGCCGATGCGTACCATGTCGCCGAGTTCGGCGTGGCTTGACGGTTCACCGATGACGCACCAGTCGATGTGCTCGCCGCGATCGGTCAGCGCCTGCATGACCTTGAGCGTGCCGTCCCGCGCGCGGCCTTCCTCGTCGCTCGTGATTAGCAGCGCGATCGAGCCCACGGGTTCCGGCGTGGCCGCGAGATACCGCTCGATCGCGACGATCATTGCGGCGAGCGACGCCTTCATGTCGGCCGCGCCGCGCCCGTACAGCACGTCGTCTTTCATCGTCGGCTCGAACGGATCCGTGTCCCACTGCTCCAGCGGCCCGGGCGGCACGACGTCCGTGTGACCGGCGAAACAAAGCACGGGTCCGTCGCTGCCGCGGCGGGCCCACAGGTTCGTCACGTCGCCGAAGGGCATCGACTCGCAGACGAATCCCAAGGGCTCGAGGCGTTCGGCCATGAGCTGCTGGCAGCCGGCGTCGTCGGGCGTCACGGACGGGCGACGCACGAGTTCCACGAGCAGGTCGGTGACGGCCTGTTGCCAGTTTTCGCTGGTCATCATCGGGTTTCGGACTTCCTGCAACATTTCGATAACATTACGCCGGTAAGCTGCCAGACTTTTTCCGGAGCCACACGACCGTGCGCGCGCCAAAGAGAATCACAGCAGCTGCGTTGCTTGCAAGTGCCTTGTCTATGACAGCGGCCTCCGCGCCTGCGTGGGCGCAGGCCGGTCGCGACTACGTGTATGTGGTTGGCTCGTCGACCGTCTACCCGTTTGCGACCGTCGTCGCCGAGCGCTTCGGCCGCGGTTCTCCGTACAAGACACCGAAGATCGAGTCGACCGGTTCGGGCGGCGGCTTCAAGCTGTTCTGCGACGGCATCGGCGTCGACTACCCGGATGTCAGCAACTCGTCGCGGCGAATCAAGCCGTCCGAGCTGGCTGCGTGCGACGCCAACGGCGTCGACGAGATCGTTGAGGTCAAGGTCGGCTACGACGGCATCGTATTCGCTAATTCGCTGGAGTCACCGGAAATTTCGCTGACGCATGCGGACATCTACTACGCGCTGGCGCGGCAAGTACCCGGCGAGCGTGAAGGAGAACTCGTCCTGAACCCGAACCGCTACTGGTCGGATGTCAATCCTGCGCTGCCCGAGCTGCGTATCGAGGTGCTCGGTCCGCCACCGACCTCGGGAACGCGTGACGAGCTCGTCGAGCAGGCGATGGAGCGCGGCTGCAATACGGTGCCCTGGATCCTTTCGCTGCGCGATACGGACCCGGACCGGCATGCGAGCATCTGCCAGACTGTGCGCGAGGACGGCGTGTTTATCGAGGCGGGTGAGAACGACAACCTCATTGTGCAAAAACTCGAGGCGAACCCGCGCGCGCTCGGTATCTTCGGCTTCAGCTTTCTCGATCAGAACATGGCCAAGGTCAAGGGGGCTGCCGTCGAGGGCGTCGAGCCCAGTTTCGAGGCTATCGCCGACGGCAGCTACCCGGTGTCACGGCCGCTGTATTTCTACATCAAGCGCGCGCACGTCGACGTCATCCCGGGCCTGCGCGCATTCCTTCGCGAACTGACGAGCGATCGCGCCTGGGGCGAGGAAGGTTACCTGTCGGAGCGCGGCCTGATCCCGATGCCCGCGGCGGAACGGCGCCAGGTTGCGCTGGACGTTCGCGACCTCGTTCCCATGAAGGTCGCGGGCCAATAGGCAACCGGCGCCCACACACGTTCGTGCTAGTTTAGCCGGCCATGGAAACATCCACGCTGATTCTCGTTCTCGCTGCTCTTGCGTTCGCCGCGTTCTTTCTCGGTCGCGAGCGTTCGCTGGCGCTGGCGGGCGGCAGCGGGCGGGAGCTGCATTCGCTACCCGGCTATTACGGTTACTTCACGGCGATCTGGTGCCTGTTGCCTGCGCTGGTGGTCGTTGCCGCGTGGCTGTGGCTCGAGCCGCGCATCATCGTGGCGCTGATCGTCAAGGGCTTGCCGGATGCCGAACGCTCGATGTCCACCGGCGAGCTGACGCTGCTTGTCAACAATATCCAGAACCTCGCGGCTGGCGATGCAGTGAGCGGTGAGGTCGATGCGACGCTCAAGGCGGCTTCCGAGCGCTTTCTCGAATACCGCGGGCGAAGCCGCGTGCTGCTGAGCGTCATCGCACTGGGTCTCGCCATGGGCGCTGGTAGCCTGGCGCTGTCGCGAGTCCGCCCCGGCCTGCGAGCCCGCAACCGCGTCGAACAAGTGGCCCGCGCGTTCCTCGTTGGTGCGTCGAGCATCGCCGTGTTCACGACGATCGGAATCGTGTTCTCGGTGCTGTTCGAAGCGATTCGTTTCTTTCAGCAGGTGCCGCTCACGGAATTTCTGTTCGGTCTCAACTGGAGCCCGCAGACTGCAATTCGCGCCGACCAGATCGGCTCATCCGGCAGTTTCGGTATCGTGCCGCTCTTGACCGGCACGCTGATGATCACGCTGATCGCGATGTTCGTCGCCGTACCCGTCGGCCTGATGAGCGCGATCTATCTCGCCGAGTATTCGCCGGCGCGCACCCGCGCTTTCGTCAAGCCGACGCTCGAAATCCTTGCCGGTATTCCAACCGTCGTGTACGGATTTTTCGCCGCGCTGATCGTGGCACCTTGGGTGCGCCGCGCCGGCGAGGCCATGGGCTTCGAGGTTGCTTCGGAGAGCGCGCTCGCCGCCGGGCTGGTCATGGGCATCATGATTATCCCGCTTGTGTCGTCGCTATCCGACGACGCCATCAACGCGGTGCCCTCGTCGATGCGCGATGCGGCGCTCGGTCTCGGCGCGACGCGCTCCGAGACGATGACCGGGGTCATCCTTCCGGCGGCGTTGCCGGGCATCGTCGGCGGCATCTTGCTGGCAGTGTCACGCGCTATCGGCGAGACGATGATCGTCGTCATGGCGGCCGGACTCGCCGCGAACCTCACGGCGAATCCGTTCGAGGCAGTAACCACGGTCACGGTGCAGATCGTGACCCTGCTCGTGGGCGACCAGGAGTTCGATAGCGCGAAGACGCTGGCAGCATTCGCGCTCGGGCTCGTCCTGTTCCTGATCACGATGTTCTTCAACGTGGTCGGACTCAACATCGTCCGCAAGTACCGGGAACAGTATGAGTAGCACCGGGGCCAACCCAGTGCGAAGCAGGGTACAGGCGGGTCTTAGCCGGCGTTACCGGCGTGAGTTCCTGTTTCGCGCCGGCGGCATCGTCGCGACGCTGATCGGCCTCGGTTTCCTTGTCCTGTTCTTCGGTACGCTGATCATGCGCGGTGCGTCGGCGTTCACGCAGACGCAGGTTCTGCTCGACGTCGATCTCGATCCCGGCGTGCTGGGTGTCGGTGCACCCGTGGACGTCGGTCTCGGCGACTTCGATGCTGTCGTCTCGCGGGCGCTGCGCGACCGCTTCGGGGAGCTGTCTACGCGCGAAGAACGTCGCCAGCTTTCGCGGCTGCTCAGCATCGATGCCGCTTTCCGAATTCGCGACGCTGTTAGGGCGGAGCCTGGTCTCGTGGGCCAGCGGGTATCCGTCTGGGTGCCGGCGTCCGCGAACATCGACATGTACGTCAAAGGGCAAGTCGATGCCTCGATCGACGAAAGCCTGAGGCCCGTGTCTGATATGCAGATCCGCTGGGTCGAGATGCTGAGAGACGATGGCGCGCTGAAGCGTCGCTTCAATACTGACCTGTTCGCGAACGGCGACTCGCGCGAGCCCGAACTCGCGGGTATCCGCGGCGCTCTCGTCGGCTCGTTCTTCATGTTGATCGTCACGCTTGTGCTGGCGTTTCCGCTCGGTGTCGCGACAGCGGTGTACCTCGAAGAGTTCGCGCCGAAGAATCGCTGGGCAGACCTCGTCGAGGTAAATATCAACAACCTGGCTGCCGTGCCTTCGATCGTATTTGGCCTGCTCGGGCTGTCGTTATTCATCGACTGGCTGTCGATGCCACGCTCCGCGCCGCTCGTCGGCGGCCTGGTGCTGACGCTGTTGACCCTGCCGGTGATCATCATCTCCGCTCGCGCCGCGATCAAGGCGGTGCCGCCTTCCATTCGCGAGGGCGCCGCGGCGCTGGGGGCGTCCCGAATCCAGGTCGTTGGCCACCACGTATTGCCGCTGGCGCTGCCCGGGATTCTGACCGGGACGATCATCGGCATGAGCCGGGCGCTCGGTGAGACCGCGCCCCTGCTCATGATCGGCATGGTCGCGTTCATTGTCGACGTGCCCGGCAGCCTGTCAGACCCGGCGACGGCGCTGCCGGTCCAGATCTACCTGTGGGCCGATAGCCCGGAGCGCGCCTTCGCCGAGAAGACCGCCGCCGCGATTCTCGTGTTGCTCGGATTCCTGCTGCTGATGAACCTTGCGGCCGTCGTCATACGCAAACGCATGGAAACCAGGCTGTGACGTCATTGAGCCGCGGCCCGCGCTGTACGACAATGCCCGGCAATGTCTGATACCGACCCAAAGTCCCGGGTCAGCGACCTGCCGAGCATGGATGAGGTTGCGCCGATGTCGAGTGCCCGGACGCAGCTCCGCGCGGCACCCATGCGCCAGTTCACCGATCCCGAAGGTAAGACGGTCGGCAAGGTCCGCTGCGACGATCCCTTCATCGTCGCCGAGGGAGTCAACGCCTACTATGGCGACATCCACGCCATCCGCGACGTCACGCTCGAGATCGGCAAGCGCGAGGTCATCGCACTGATCGGCCCGTCGGGCTGTGGCAAGACGACGTTCATCCGCTGCCTGAATCGCATGAACGATTCGGTCGACAATGCGCGCGTGACCGGCAAGATCACCCTGGACGGCCAGGACATCTACGCGAAGAGCCTCGATCCGGTCGTGCTGCGCGCCCGCATCGGCATGGTGTTCCAGAAGCCGAACCCGTTCCCGAAGAGCATCTACGACAACGTCGCTTACGGTCCGCGCATTCACGGGCTTGCCGGCGACCGTGCCGAACTGGACGATATCGTGCACACGAGCCTCGACAGGGCAGGGCTGCTCGGGGAGGTTCGGGACCGGCTCGACGAGCCCGGCACCGGGCTTTCCGGCGGGCAGCAGCAGCGCCTTTGCATCGCCCGAACGATCGCGGTCAATCCCGAGGTCATCCTGATGGACGAGCCATGTTCGGCCCTCGATCCGATCGCGACGGCGCGCATCGAGGATCTCATCGACGAGCTTTCCGAAGATTACGCGATCGTGATCGTCACACACTCAATGCAGCAGGCCGCGCGAGTGTCCAAACGCGTGGCTTATTTCCATCTCGGCCGACTGATCGAGGTCGACGAGACTGACAAGGTGTTCACCAACCCGCAGCACAAGCTGACCGAGGACTACATCACCGGCAGAATCGGGTGAATCCGCTGCGCGAGGGACGCGACAAGGCAAAGCACCTCTCTCGTCTCGGGATACTACTCGCTGTGGTCGTTGCCGCTGCATTCGTGCTGCGCAATACGGCGAGCGACGAATCATCCGCATCGAACGATCGGCCACCGGAGCGTCTGCAGCGGCAGGAAGACGCGCCCGCCGACGGTCATCCTCAAATCGCCACCAGCTCCGACTCAC
>JAAUXY010061237.1_pt1 | contig 25184 bp, 19 predicted proteins | sample 7278121 | NCBI WGS metagenome assembly JAAUXY01 (sample SAMN14350117, study PRJNA611818) | marine sediment metagenome | isolation source: surface marine sediment (1.8m) | place: French Polynesia: Moorea | collected 2018-08 | reverse complement strand
TACCAATGCCTCGATCGACTTCGTGGTGGCGCAGACCAATTCCACGGAAGAGACAGACCTGGTAATTTTTGGTGAAAAGTCGGGCAGCCCGATCCCCTACAGCGATTCGGACAAGGTCCTCAACCGTAACTTCACCTCGGCCGGCGTGGTATGGGAAGACATCCCCGTCTGGGCTACCAATGAAGAGACCCAGACCACCCCCGATCTCACCAGCGTCGTACAGGAAATCGTCGACCAGACTGACTGGTGCGGTGGCAATCCGATGGCGTTCATGCTGTACGGCCGCGGCCTGCGTACTGCCTGGTCAAAGGACGCCAACAACGGCCTGCAGCCGGTACTGAACGTGTCCTATGACTCGGAGACCATCGTCCCCGGCAATTCCTGTGCCGCCGCCACCCTCAGCGTGCAGATCACCAATTCCCGTGACGACGTCGAGGAAGAGGGCAGCAATGTCTGGACCGGGTCTGACGACCTGGACTTCCAGAACGGCAGCCGCAACACCGGCCTGCGTTTCCCGGGTGTGAACCTGCCCCAGGGGGCCAAGATCAGTTCTGCCTACCTGGAGTTCGTATCCAAGAGCAACTATTCCGGCAACACCACGGTCAAGATCGAGGCTGAGCAGGCAGATGACGCCGAGGCATTTACCAGCAGTAACGGTACCGTCGACAGCCGCACCTGGAGCACAGCGCTCGACTGGAATATTACGGAAAACTGGGTGGATGTTCAGACCCATCGCAGCCGCGATATTGGCAGCCTGGTGCAAGCTGTGGTTGACCGCTCCAACTGGCAGATCGGCAATGCCATGGCGTTCCGCCTCTACAAGTCCAGCGGCAACGACCGCCGCGCAGACTCCTACGACCGCGACCCGGTGCGGGCGCCGCGCCTGGTCGTCAACTTTGAGGACGACGGCACCCAGGCCGCCGATGTGCGCCTGGTGCGAGAGGAAATCCTCGAAGAGGTGGACAAGCTCAACACCTCGGGCTACACGCCCATCCAGGACACCCTGTATGAGGCGGCCCTGTACTACACCGGTGGGGAAGTGGATTACGGTACCTACCGCGGCGGCCCCAATGACGGTGGTCCGCACCGCTACACCCGTGTCTCCGTGAACGGGTCCCTGGTACCGGGTACCTTCACCAACAACTACCCCTCGGGCTGTTCGCCGGATAACCTGGGCGACAACGACTGTGAGGACGAAACACTGGGCGCTGCCGGTGGTAGCAGTCCCACTTACAGCTCACCGATCGTGGACTGGTGCCAGAAGGAAAGTCACATCATCCTGCTGACCGACGGCCAGGCCAACCGTCCGCACTCAGAGTCAAAGATCAAGACCTTTGTGGACGACAATACCTGCGACACCAGTGTCAGCAATTCTGAGGTCTGTGTGAAGGAGCTGGTGAACTACCTGTACACAACCGACCAGTCGGACCTCAAGGAAGAGCAGATTGTCCGCACCCACACCATCGGCTTCAACTTCTCCAGCCAGTGGCTGAAGGACGTGGCCGAGGCCGGCGGTGGCCAGTACAAGGAGGCCAACCAGGCCTCTGACCTGGTGGCCGAGGTACAGGACATCCTGACCGACGTACTCAAGGTCAACAGCACCTTCGTGGCGCCGGTGGCGGCGATCAACCAGTTCAACCGCCTGAATCACCGCAGCGAGATCTACTTCGCGGTTTTCCGTCCGGAAGAGACACCGAACTGGCCGGGTAACGTCAAGAAGTACCGCCTGGGTGGTGATGACAATACTATCCTCGATTACTCGTCGACGCTGGGTAAGCCGGCCATTAACTCGGCGACCGGCTTCTTCAGCGATGACGCGGTCAGTGCCTGGGGTGGTATTACCGACGGCGCCGAAGTCGAGGTCAGCGGTGCCAACACCAAGATGCCCGATTACGATGCCCGCGATATCTACACCTACTATTCGGGCTCGACCAGCACCACCCTGTCGAACGAGGTCAACGCGCTGACTCCGGATAACACCAACCTGACCAAGGCGATGTTCCATGTTGATGGACTGTCAGACGCTGACTTCGCATCTCACATCGAGTGGGTTATGGGCAGGGATGTCGATGACGAGGACGGCAACGGTGTCACCAACGAGAACCGCTACATCATCGGTGACCCGCTGCACTCCAAGCCGGTGGCGGTGACCTACGGTGGTACCGAGGCCGACCCGGACATCACGGTTTTCTTCGGCAGCAATTCCGGCTTCCTGCATGCCATTAACGCAGAAAGCGGTGTGGAACAGTTCACCTTCATCCCGGAATCCACGCTGCCCGCCCAGAAGTTGCTGCGTGAGGCCAACACCAACCAGCCGCATGTCTACGGCATTGACGGTAGTGTCACGGCCTGGGTGAAGGATGCAAACTCCGATGGCGTGATTTCCGGCCCTGGCGAGTTTGTCCGTCTCTACTTCGGCCAGCGCCGTGGCGGCCGCAACTACTATGCGATGGACGTCACCAACCGCGATGCCCCCGAGATCATGTGGGTCATCGAGGGTGGCACTGGCGATTTCGCCGAGCTCGGCCAGACCTGGTCGCGCCCGGTGCGGGGCCGGATCGACGTGGATGGCGTAGAAAAAGACGTTATCTACTTCACCGGTGGCTATGACCCCGACCAGGACGACTCGGACCTGCGGGTTACCGACGACCAGGGCCGCGCGCTCTATATCGTCGATGCCCTGACGGGCGACCTGATCTGGAGCGGCGGTAATAGCAATGCCTATACCGAAGAATTCGCTGACATGCAGTATTCGTTCCCCGCGGACCTGGCGATTGTCGACATTACCAGCTCCGGCACCGACAACATGATCTTCGTCGGTGACGTGGGTGGCCAGGTATGGCGCTTCGATATCAATAACGGCGCCGCAATCGACAACCTGATCACCGGTGGTGTGATCGGTGACCTGGGTGCGGGCAGCACCACTAATGACGCTGCTAATAATCGCCGTTTCTACCACAGCCCTGATGTAGCTCTGGTCAACAAGAACGGTGTACAAAAGCTGGCGGTGACCATTGGTTCCGGCTACCAGGCACACCCGCTGTCGATGGACAATGAGGACCGTTTCTACATGCTGCTGCAGGATGACGTGTTCGCGATTCCTACGACGTATGTGAAACTGACCCATGACAACCTCTATGACGCCACCGAAAACAACGTCGGCGAGGGAGTGGCAGGTGCGGTAGAGCTTCTCGACTCGCAGCAGGGTTATTACTTCAATACCCCGAATACGGGTGAGAAGATTCTCAGCACGCCGCTGATCTTTAACAACGCGGTGACGTTCACAACCTATGAGCCGAACCCGACCAGGGAGACGAGCCGCTGTATCCCGGCTGCCGGTGTCACCCGCGTCTACCAGATCAACCTGCTGGATGGCGCCCCGCTCAACGACTGGGACGACGTGGCGGGCCTGACCGAGGCTGACCGTGGTACCGAGTTGAAGACCACCAGTATCATCGACGAGCCGGTAATTATCTGTACCGGTGCCGGATGTGATATGTATGTAGGTCCCGAGCAGCCGCCTTCAGAGCTGCTGACCGAGGACCGGATTTACAAGACCTTCTGGCGCAGGGACTAACTGGGAGCCTGGATAAAGCAGGTGGATGGTGAAGCTAGTGAGTAAGCAAACGCGCATGACGCCAAAACGTGAGAGGGGCTTTACGCTCATCGAGATCCTGATTGCCCTGGTGGTACTGGCAATCCTGATGGCGGTGGCACTGCCCGGCTACAACAGCCAGGTAACGCGCAGCAATCGCAATGATTGCATGGGCGTCATGCTCGGCTTCGCCCAGGCCATGGAGAAGCACCGGGCCCTCAACTACACCTACCTGGGTGCAGCTGACGGCGGCGATACGGGCACACCGGCAAACACGCTGCACCCGGCCCAGTGCCCGATTGATGGGACTGCGCTTTACAACCTGACTATCGTGTCGGCGACGGCGACGGAGTTCACCCTGCAGGCCGCGCCGGTGGCGGGCAGGAGACAGGCGGGCGATGGTCCGATTCGCATCAACCACCTGGGCCAGCGTTTTTGGGACCGTAATAGCGACGGATTTGGCGCTGGCGACAACACCTGGAAGACAGATTGAGCCGGCCCGCGGCGCGGGCGGAGGAGTGTGATATGAAGACTATACAGATGCTGCTGTTGAGCCTGGTACTGGTGCCGTCGATGCTGTGGGCCCAGGACGAGGCTGCCGGCGAGCCCAACGAAGTGGTCGTGGCTGTCAGCGATATTCCCGAACGGGTCATGGCGACGGCGAAGGAAGCCAAGCCGGGCGCATTCGTGACCCAGGCGCTCAAGCAACTGCGCCGTAACGACGAAACCTACTACCGGATCTATGCCAGCCAGGTCGGTCGCTACTGGGTGATCGTGGTGCGCGCCGATGGCGAGCTGGTGCGGGTATTCGAATCACCCAACCCGCCGGGTTCTTTGATGGGCTCCTGAAATGACGGCATCACACCCGCCCGGGTGTGATGCTACTTTGGGCAGCGCCGCTTGCCCGGCTTATTCAGGTAGGGCCTGCCGCCCCGGTTCAGCGTAAGCACCACGTCCGGTCGCTCCGCTCCCTCTTCATAGCACAGTATAAAGCTGCCATTCTGGTAGGTGCTTCCCATGGCGGTAAACGCCAGGTAGGGCCTGCCCAGCGAGGCGCGCCAGGCGAGCCTGCCGCGCTCCTCCGGCCACATGCTCATCTGAAGCGCCTCGCCCTCATCGAGCCTGCGATCGCGATTCCTGTCGCTAAACACCACGACCTGTCGGCCCGTCCATTCGCGCTCACAGTCCTGGCTCTCGTCGAGGGCGCACAGCACGACGTCGCCCTGCATGTTCACCGCCTGGCCGCGCGCGAACTGCACCAGGCGCTGCAGCTCCAGTATCGAGAGTGCCTGCCGTTCCCGGGTAATCAGAGAGCCCAGGCCGAGGCCGGCCTGGATCAGCAGGGCGGCGATCGCCGTTGTCAGCAGCAGTTCAATGAGCGTATAGCCCCACTGATCGGGTAGCGTGTGTCGCATCGGGCCGTCCCTGGCACCTTGAACAACATGAATTCATCCCGGGGGTGCTTTTCCCCGGTACAGGTATTGAGTGTAGGTCGGGCGGGAGTGGGGCAGCCGGGAATCTGGCTACCCAAATGATCAATCGTCGAGTTCGAGTTTCTTCAGGCGGTAGCGCAACGAGCGGAAGCTGATACCCAGCAGCTTGGCCGCCGCGGTCTTGTTCCAGCGCGATTGCTCGAGGGCCCGGGTGAGCACCTCGCGCTCGATGTTCTCCAGGTACTCATCGAGGTTACCGAAAGCTTCCTCCACCGGGGGTGGTCCGGCGTGGCTGATGGGTTGGGGTGTGGGCTCGAGCTCAATACCCTGGGACAGGCGCAGGTCCTCCACCTCGATGCGCTCGCCGCTGCACAGGGTGCAGGCGCGTTCCAGTATGTTTTCCAGCTCCCGCACGTTCCCCGGGAAGCCGTATGCTACCAGTGCATCCATGGCCTCCTCGGAAAGCCTCTGCACTGGTTGTTCCGTGGCGCCGGCGAGGCGCTGCAGCAGGAAATTGGCCAGCAGTGGGATGTCCTGGCGACGCTCCCGCAGGCTGGGCACGTGCAGGCCGATGACGTTGATGCGGTAGTAGAGATCACTGCGGAAGCGGTTTTCCGCCACTTCCCTGGCCAGGTCCTTGTGAGTGGCGCTGAGTACGCGAACGTCCGTGGCCACCTCGGCGGAGGCACCGATCGGGCGTACCGCTTTTTCCTGGATGGCGCGCAGCAGCTTCACCTGCATGGCCATCGGTAAGTCAGCTACCTCATCGAGGAACAGGGTGCCGCCGCGGGCCGCCTGGAACAGTCCAGTCTTGTCGTCGGTGGCGCCGGTAAAGCTGCCCTTGGTATGGCCGAACAGCTCACTCTCCATCAGCTCTGGCGGGATGGCGCCGCAGTTCACCGGAATGAATGGGCCGCTGGAGCGCGGGCCCCGGGAGTGGATCAGTCGCGCCACGATTTCCTTGCCGCTGCCGGATTCGCCGCTGATATAAACCGGCGCCTGGCTGCGGGCCAGCTTGTTGACCTGGGCGCGCAGGTCGGCAATTTCCGCGGTTTCGCCGATCAGGGTAGTGTCTTGCGCCTCACTGCCACCGCCCGGTTCCAGCTTCAGCGCATTCACCACCAGGCTGCGCAGCCGCTCGAGTTCGATAGGTTTGCTGATGAAATCGAAGGCCCCGGCCTTGAGGGCGGTGATGGCGGTTTCCACGCTGCCGTGGGCGGTGATCATGGCCACCGGGGTGTCGCTGTGGTGTTGCTGAATATGTTCTACCAGGCTGATGCCGTTGCCGTCGGGCAACTTCATGTCCGTCAGGCACAGGTCGGTGCCGCCGAGGTCGAGTGCGGCGCGAGCCTCCGTGAGATCGGCGGCGGTGCGGGTTTCCAGTCCCATACGACTCAGGGTGATATCCAGCAGCTGCCGGATATCCGGTTCGTCATCGACAATCAGTACGGTCTTGGCAGTCATGGCCCTGTCTCAGCACCCTGGAGCAGCGTCACACCAGCCGCGATACGGTAACGCGGAAGCAGCTTTCCCCAGCCGCGGTAGGTCGATAGGTGAGCGTCGCATTATTGATTTCGCACAGTTCCTTGCTGAGGTACAGCCCGAGCCCTGTGCCCTTATCGACGGTAGTATAAAATGGCTCGAACAATTTTGCCCGCTCTGACTCTGCCACCCCGTGCCCTGCGTCGATGACGTCGACCACACAGCGCTGAGCCTCCGGGTCTTTTTTCACCTTTATACAGACCTTGCCGTGGCCGTTGGCCGCCCTGCTATGTCGCAGGCCGTTGTCGAGCAGATTGCCAAGCACCCGTTCCAGGTGGGCGGGGTCGAAGGTGACTTCCAGCCACTCCTCCGGCAGGGCGAGGTCGATATCGACCTGCTCGGGCCTGGTCTGTCGATACTGCGCAATGAAGCTCTGCATCCAGCCCTTCAGGGCCAGCCGCTGGGGGTTGGGGGGCTGGCGACGGCTGATCTGCAGCACGTTTTCGATAACGCTGTTCATGCGCTTGGCGTGGTGCTGGATGATGCCGGCGAGTTCCTGATCGTTGTCTACCAGTTGCTCTGACTCGCCCAACAGCTGCGCGGCGTGACTGACCGCGCCGAGTGGATTGCGTATTTCATGGGCAATGCTGGCGGTGAGCCTGCCCAGCGAAGTCAGTTTCAGGGACTGCGCCTGCTGGGTGACCGCGGTGTAGTCCTCCAGGAATACCAGGGCATCGCCGTCGGCCAGGTCTTCCAAGGGGCTGAAATTGGCGACTACCTGGGGTGCATCGTCGGCGATGTGCAGGGGCGTGGCATCGTGGGTGCCGGACTCCTGCCAGGCCTGGAACTGCCTGGCCAGCAGTTCATGGTAGTCCGCCAGCCGCCGACCCTGCTCGAGCGCCACCGGTCGGTTGGGATCGAGCAGCCGCGCCGCCGCCTGGTTCATGACCCTGACCTCACCGTCGGCGTAGACCAGCAGGATGCCGGTCTGCAGGTTGCGCACGATCTGTTCGTTGAGGCGCTGCAGGTTGTACAGGTCAGCGGAGCGCTCACGGGCCAGTTTCTCGGCCCGCCCTACCCGGCGCGCTACCACCTGTATCAGCAGCGACACCGCGAATACCAGTGCGCTCAGCAGCCCCGCCGGCAGCAGGCTGTCGAAGGGCAGGTACTCCTCGTTAATGAGTCGCAGGGTGTCCGCAAGAATGGCAATCACGCTGAGGGCGGCGATCAGGGTGGCGATGGTGGCAATGTCGATGACTACAGCGCTGGCCGCCGCGGTGGCCAGCAGCAGTATCGGCAGGCCGCTGGACATGCCGCCGCTGGTGTCTGACAGCAGGGTGATCACCACGATGTCGGTGAAGAACACGCTGAACTGGGTTACCCGGTCATGGATGAGCCGGGTTTGCATCAGCGCCAGCAGCACCAGGTTGGTGGCCAGGAACACGATCGCCACTACCAGGTACAACTCGGGGTTGAGTCCGCCCAGCAGCCTGCGGGTTTCCGAGATCAACGGGCTCAGCAGCAGCACGATCGAAAGGATCGAGCGGTACACCACATAAATGCGAAACAGGGAGACTTTCTGCTGTTCCAGGATGGGCGGGGAGGGTCGGTTCAGTATGGCCGGCCGCTGCGACATAGGGCACTCATGCTGCGAGATGACCTAGTGTAACTGCTCCAGACTTTGCTTAGGAAGGCGCATTGCAAGACAATATGCGGCCCATAGACAGGACCGGAAACATGCCCGCCTTCGACATCATCATGGCCCAGATCAATACCCTGGTCGGGGATTTCGACGGCAACGTCGAACAGGTGCTCGCCCTGGTGCGCCAGGCGGAGGCGGAGTCGGCCGCACCGGTGCTGGTATTCCCGGAGCTGACGCTCTGCGGCTATCCCCCCGAAGACCTGCTGCTGCGGCCCAGTGTCGAGCGCCGTGTCGATGCGGCGCTAGCCACGCTATGCGCGGGCGTCGATCACGCTCACGTGGTAATCGGCTACCCGCGGCGGCGAGACGGGCGCCTGTACAACATGGCGGGTGTGATTCACGGCGGTGAGGTGATTGCCGAATACGCCAAGCAGTACTTGCCCAACTACCAGGTGTTTGACGAGAAGCGCTACTTCGAGACTGGCGATACCGCCTGCGTGGTGGATATCCACGGGCTGCCGGTGGCGCTCAGCGTCTGCGAGGATATCTGGGAACCGGGCCCGATTGCCCAGGCCCGTGCTGCCGGCGCCGGCCTGTTGCTGAACCTCAACTCCTCGCCCTTCCACCGGGGCAAGCAGCAGGAGCGCGAGGCTCTGGTGGCCGAACGCGCCCGGGACAACAGCCTGCCCATCGTCTATGTCAACCAGGTGGGCGGCCAGGACGAGCTGGTATTCGACGGCGGCTCCTTTGCGGTGAATGCCGACGGTGAGCTCTGCGCGCGGGCGCCGGCCTACCTGCCGTCCCGGGAACTGCTGCGCGCCGTGTTCGACGACGGCCGCTGCCGGCTGGAAGCCGCAGAGATCGCCCCGCTGCTGGACCCGCTGGAGAGCGTCTATGAGGCACTGGTGGTGGGTGTGCGCGACTACGTGAACAAGAACCGCTTCCCCGGCGTAGTCCTTGGGTTGTCTGGCGGCATAGATTCCGCACTGACCCTGGCGGTCGCTGTAGACGCCCTGGGCCCGGAGCGGGTCGAGGCTGTGATGATGCCGTTTCGCTACACCGCACAGATGAGTGTAGAGGATGCCGCCGAACAGAGCGCTCGCCTGGGCGTGGCCCACAAGGTGATTTCCATCGAGCCGATCTATGAAGCCTTTGTGGCCAGCCTGGCAGAGGAGTTCGAGGGCCTGGATCCGGACACTACCGAGGAGAATATACAGGCCCGCTGCCGCGGGGTGTTGCTGATGTCGATCTCCAACAAGAAGGGCTCGCTGGTGTTGACCACTGGCAACAAGAGCGAAATGGCGGTGGGCTATTCCACCCTGTACGGCGACATGGCCGGTGGCTTCGATGTCCTCAAGGATGTGCCGAAGACCCTGGTCTATGCCCTGGCGGAGCACCGCAACCTCAGGAACCCGGTGATCCCGGAACGGGTGATCACCCGGCCGCCCTCCGCGGAGCTGCGCCCGGACCAGAAAGACCAGGACAGTCTGCCCGATTACGATGTGCTTGACCGTATCCTGGAGCTTTACATCGAGGAGGATATGAGCGCCGAGGACATCATTGCCCAGGGCCTGGAACGCGCTGACGTGGAGCGCGCCCTGCGCCTGGTAGACCTCAACGAGTACAAGCGCCGCCAGGCGCCCATCGGCGTACGCATCACCCGCCGCGGCTTCGGCCGCGACCGCCGCTACCCCATCACCTCAGGCTGGAAGATCGGCCACTGACGGGCCAGTGGCATCTATTCACTGAAGCACTGAAGCACTGAAGCACTGAAGCCGCGCCTGCGGCACGCGGGACCCATTCGGGACGCGCTAAAAGCATGCCGTCCATGGCTCGCTCGACTGCGGCCATCCATGGCCGCAGACGGTCCCGAAAGGGTCCCGCGCACCACATGCGCTCTACAGCCCGAACTCCCCATAGCAAACTTCGAATCTGATGTGCCGGAGTCTCGCTATGAATGAGGGCGTGGACTGGACTTAACCCTACCCCGGACCGTAAACGGCCATGGATGGCCGTTTCCGAGCGAGCCATGGACGGCATGCTTTTAGCGCGTCCGGGGTAGGGTTAAGTTCAGTTCATGCCCTCCCTACGGAGCACTTATCCAGGCATCGCTGGCGCCGAGCGAGCCATGGAAGGCATGCTTTTAGCGTGTCCGGGGAGGGGGTAGGCCCAGTTCGCGCCCGTCCTACGCAGCTACCTTCGACGGCAGCAGACACACAGGTGAGGTCGATCTGAGGCAGAGCTTCAGAGAGAGCCGTCTTTGGGGCGGTTATCGAATTCCGGGGGTGCCGTGCGGTCGAACAGGCCCAGGGTGGCCCTGTTGATCCAGGAGCGATCGATGCCCTCGGCTCTGTAGCTGCTGATGAAGTTGCCGTCGTCGTCGATCGACGGGTGCTCGGGGTAGTTGAGCACCAACACGTCCAGTGAATCCTGCGCCAGTTCGTCCAGACCCAGCAGGATGTAGCCCTGCACCATCACCGCCAGGCCATCGGCCACCGCCGGCGTCTGTGGGAAGTTCTCGACCACGTAGCGGCCGCGGTTCACGGCGGCCACGTAGGCACCGCGCTTGAAGTAGTAGTTGGCGACGTTGATCTCGGAGCGCGCCAGCAGGTTGCGCAGGTGAACCATGCGGGCGCGGGCGTCCGGGGCGTAGGGGCTGTCGGGGTAGCGCGCCAGCAGTTGTGAAAACTCCGCGAACGCCTCGCGGGCATAGGAGGTGTCGCGCTGGGTGATGTCCTTCGGCAGCCAGCGTTCAAACAGGCCCTGGTTCTGGGTGTAGGCAGCCAGCCCTTTCATGTAGAACGCGTAGTCGACGTTGGGATGCTGCGGGTGCAGGCGGATAAAGCGGTCGGCGGCCTCGATGGCGGCTTCGTGTTCGAAGTTGCTGTAGTGGGCGTAGATCAGCTCCAGCTGCGCCTGCTCGGCATAGCGGCCGAAGGGGAAACGCGATTCCAGCAGCTGCAGGGCCTGCACCGCGAGGTCGAAGTTCTTGTTGCGCAGGTAGCGCTGCGCTTCCTGGTACAGCTCGTACTCGGAGGAATTGGCGCCCGGCGGCAGGTCGATCTCGTCGTTGCCTGAGCAGCCCGCCAGCAGTGCGGCCAGTACGACCAGCACCAGCCCCAGGCGGGATCGGCTGCGGGGCCGCGGGAATGTGCGTGATAACATGTTGATTTGCGGTATTTTTGAGCCGCGTATTTAACCACAGGAGCCCCCTGATCGCCATGCTGGAGCACATTGAACAGGAGGCTGTCGTCACCGGCGAGCAGCACGGCAAACGCTTGGACCAGGTGGCCGCCGAACTGTTCCCGGAGTTCTCCCGTTCCCGGCTACAGGCCTGGATTCGCAGCGGCGAGCTGCTGATTGATGGCGCCGCGGTAAAACCCCGGGACAAGGTGGCTGCCGGCGCCCGCCTGACCCTGGTGGCGGAGCTGCAGGAAGAGGTGAGCTGGGAGGGGGAGCCTATCGCCCTCGACCTGTACCACGAGGACGCCGACATCCTGGTGCTCAACAAGCCCGCCGGCCTCGTCGTGCACCCGGCGGCGGGTCACAGTAGCGGCACCCTGGTAAACGCGTTGCTCAATGAATACCCCGAGCTCGCCAACCTGCCGCGGGCGGGGATCGTGCATCGACTCGACAAGGACACCTCGGGCCTGATGGTTGTGGCCCGTTCACTGCGCGCCCACACCAGCCTGGTGGACCAGTTGCAGGCTCGCACCGTCAGCCGAGAGTATGCCGCAGTCACCATTGGCGCCATGACCGGCGGCGGTACCGTGGATGCCCCGATGGGCCGCCACCCGAAGCAGCGGAAGAAGATGGCGGTGGTCAGTCACGGCGGCAAACCCGCCATCACCCACTACCGGGTGGCCGAGCGCTTTGCCAATCACACCCTGGTGGCGGTGCAACTGGAGACTGGCCGCACCCACCAGATTCGCGTGCACATGGCGCACATCCACTACCCGCTGGTAGGGGACCCGCAATACGGTGGTCGGCCGAAACTGCCGCGCGGTGCGGCGCCGGAGCTGGTCGAGGCGCTGCGCGGTTTCCCTCGCCAGGCCCTGCATGCCCGTCGACTCGGGCTGCAGCACCCGGCCACCGGTGAGGACATGCTGTGGGAATCCGAACTCCCCGATGACATGGAAGCGCTGCTGGATTGCCTGCGGCGTTTTGACCCGGCGTGAGCCTGCTGCAGCCGGACTGGCCGGCCCCCGATAACGTCGTGGCTTTTTCCACCACCCGCGAGAGCGGCGACACCGTTCGGCCGCCACCCCTGGCTGACCTTCCCGAGCCGCGGATTACCCAGGTGCACGGCACGCTGGTGGTCGATGCAGGGGAGGTGACGGGAGTGGTGGAAGCCGACGGAATTATCAGCCGCCAGAGCGGCATTACCTGCCGGGTAGTCACCGCGGACTGCCTGCCTATATTGCTCTGCAACCGCGCGGGAACCGAGATTGCCGCGGTACACGCCGGCTGGCGCGGCCTGGTGGCGGGTATTCTGGAGAATGCACTGGACCGCTTATCCAGCCCGGCGCAGGAGCTGCTGGCCTGGATCGGCCCTGCTATCGGCCAGGCCAACTACGAGGTAGGGGCCGAGCTGCGCGAGGCGTTCCTGGGAGCGGCCGAGCCCGGGCAGTCTGATGCCGTGGCAAGCTGTTTTGCTCAGCGGGGCGACAAGTACCTGGCCGACCTGGTGGCACTGGCCCGCGTACGACTGGCAGCCGCAGGTGTCGAGGGGGTATACGGTGGGCAGCACTGCACCTTTGCCGACCCCGCGCGTTTCCATTCCTGGCGCCGGGACGGCGGTACTGACGGGCGCAATGTCACCGGGATTTGCATCCTGCCGGGCAGCGACCTGCCGGGCAGCGACCTGCCGGGCGGCCTGTAGCCTGGGAGAGGGACCACTAACACATACTTGAAACAGGGCTATTTGCCCCCATTTACGGGGTATCACAGCAATCGAACCGCTGCGCTGGCAGCGAAGAGGTTTCAAGCAATGCGAATGGACAAACTGACCAACCCCCTGCAGGTGGCGCTGGCCGACGCCCAGTCGCTGGCCGTTGGGAAAGATCACAATTTCATCGAACCGGTACACCTGCTGGTGGCCCTGCTGCAGCAGCAGGGTGGCGTAGCCCGCCCGCTGCTGTCCAAGGCCGGCGCCAATATTGCAGCCCTGGAATCTGCCACTGAACAGGCCGTGGAGGCCCTGCCGCGGGTCACCGGCGGTGGCGGCGATATACACCTCGGCAATGATACCGGGCGGGTGCTGAACCAGGCGGACAAGCTGTCCCAGCAGCGTGGCGACGCCTATATCTCCAGCGAGCTGGTGCTGCTGGCCATGCTTGCTGCCGGTGGCAGTACCGGCAAGTTGCTGACGGACGCCGGCGTAACCACAGCTGGCCTCAACGGCGCCGTCGACTCCCTGCGCGGCGGCGAGACCGTCGACGACCCGGCGGCCGAGGAATCTCGCCAGGCCCTCGACAAGTACACCATCGACCTGACTGCCCGCGCTGAAGAGGGCAAGCTCGACCCGGTCATCGGTCGTGACGACGAGATTCGCCGCTGCATCCAGGTACTGCAGCGCCGCACCAAGAACAATCCGGTACTCATCGGTGAGCCCGGCGTTGGCAAGACCGCCATTATCGAAGGGCTGGCCCAGCGCGTGGTCAACGGCGAGGTGCCGGAGAGCCTGCGCGACAAGCGCATCCTGTCGCTGGACCTGGGGGCGCTGCTGGCCGGTGCCAAGTTCCGCGGCGAGTTCGAAGAGCGCCTGAAAGCGGTTCTCAACGAACTGTCAAAGCAGGAAGGTCGCATAGTGCTGTTCATCGACGAGCTCCACACCATGGTCGGCGCCGGCAAGGCCGAGGGCTCCATGGATGCCGGCAATATGCTCAAACCGGCGCTGGCCCGTGGCGAGCTGCACTGCGTTGGCGCCACCACCCTCGACGAGTATCGCCAGTACGTCGAGAAAGATGCCGCCCTTGAGCGCCGCTTTCAGAAGGTGCTGGTAGATGAGCCCAATGAGGAAGACACCATCGCCATCCTGCGTGGCCTGAAGGAGCGCTACGAGGTACACCACGGCGTGGACATCACCGACAGTGCGATTATTGCCTCCGCCAAGCTCTCGCAACGCTATATCACTGACCGCAAGCTGCCCGACAAGGCCATCGACCTGGTAGACGAAGCCGCCAGTCGCATCCGCATGGAAATCGACTCCAAGCCGGAGGCCATGGATCGCCTGGAGCGGCGCCTCATCCAGCTCAAGATCGAACGCGAGGCGGTGAAGAAAGATACCAGCGAGGCCGCCCGCAAGCAGCTGGAACTGCTGGAGGAGGACATCGCCCAGGTCGAGCGCGATTACGCCGACCTGGAAGAAATCTGGAAAGCCGAGAAAGCCTCGGTGCAGGGTGAAGCCCAGATCAAGAGCGACCTGGAACAGGTGCGCATGGAACTCGAGGCCGCCCGTCGCGCCGGTGACCTGACCCTGATGTCGGAGCTGCAATACGGCAAGATTCCCGAGCTGGAAAAACAGCTGGAGCAGGCGTCCAAGGCCGACGCGGGCGACAAGACCCTGCTGCGCAACAAGGTGACCGAGGAAGAGGTGGCCGAGGTGGTATCGCGCTGGACCGGGATTCCGGTGGCGAAGATGCTGGAGGGCGACCGGGAGAAGCTGTTGCGTATGGAAGACGCGCTGCATGAGCGCGTGGTCGGCCAGCACGAAGCGGTGGAAGCGGTGGCCAATGCCGTGCGTCGCTCCCGTGCCGGTCTGGCCGACCCCAATCGCCCCAACGGTTCATTCCTGTTCCTGGGACCCACCGGTGTCGGCAAGACCGAGCTGTGCAAGTCGCTGGCGGAATTCCTGTTCGACTCCGAGCAGGCCATGGTGCGGGTCGACATGTCGGAGTTCATGGAGAAGCACTCGGTGGCACGCCTGATCGGCGCGCCCCCCGGCTACGTGGGCTACGAGGAGGGCGGCTACCTGACCGAAGCGGTGCGGCGCCGGCCCTATTCCCTGCTATTGCTGGACGAGGTCGAAAAGGCCCACCCGGACGTGTTCAATATCCTGCTGCAAGTGCTGGAAGACGGTCGCCTCACCGACGGCCAGGGCCGCACCGTGGACTTCCGCAACACGGTGGTGGTGATGACCTCGAACCTGGGCTCGGACCTGATCCAGGATATGGCGGGTGAAGATAACTACGAGGCCATGAAGGCCGCGGTGATGGGCGTGGTGGGCACACATTTCCGCCCCGAGTTTATCAACCGTATTGACGAGACGGTGGTGTTCCACCCGCTGGGCCAGGAACAGATTCGCGGCATCGCCCATATCCAGTTGGCAGGCCTGCACGCCCGCCTGCGGGAACGCGAGCTCCGGCTTGAAATCGACGATGCACTGCTCGACAAGCTGGTGGAAGTCGGCTTCGACCCGGTCTACGGCGCGCGACCCCTGAAGCGGGCGATCCAGCAACAGCTGGAAAATCCCCTGGCCCAGGACCTGCTGGCCGGCAAGTTCCCGCCCGGCTCAACCATCCACGCCAGCCTGCAAGGCAACTCGGCGGCCTTCACAACGGAACAGGCCGCCTGACCACCGAAGCACTCCGGCGCTCCCGCAGCAAAGCGGGGCGTCGGATAGAACACTAAAGAAGTCTGAGAGTCGGCTAGCGCCTCGAAGAAAACTTAGAGGCGCTGAATCCAGGCGGTTCTATCAAGAGCCGCAGTGAACGTCGATCAGGTCCTGCGCTTTCTTGCGCTGGGTCGACTTTTCCTCTTCGGTGAGGTAGCGGATGCCATCGTCGTCGCGGATGCGCACGCGGGCTTTCGAGTTGAGAGTATCGAGGTTGGCGCGGGCCTGGTCGCAGACCGCCGGATCCTTCTCGATGGCCGCCTGCTGCTCGGCAGCATTGGGTTCCTCGCTGCCCACCGGTGCCGAGGAGGCCCAGCCGGGCGGATTGTCGGTATTTTCCTCGGCGGTCACGCGCCGCCTGAGGCCCGTCTCCGTGGAGACGAATTCATACTCAATGCCCGCTGCCGGGGGGCGATCACTGTGAACGGGATTCCCCCTGGCGTCGACCCACTTGTAATAGCCCTTTTCCGCCAGTGCAACGGGCGCCATGGCGGCGCCGAGAACCAGCGCTGCCAGCAGGGCAGAAATTGTCTTTGCGGGTGCGCGCAAGAGTCGCTCTCCGACATTGAATTTCGCTCGAAAGTAACCCATGTCCGGTGCCCGTGCAACTCGGGTTTCATAAATGTTGACACAGGTCCTTTAAGCAAGAAGAATGCGCTCTCCCGGTGTGGGAACAGGCGGTTCACGTATTGTGATTCGGCCTGTTAATGGCGATGTTCCTGTTGCAGGAATTGCCGACGCCCGGGTACCCGAAAACGGTGATCGCCGTATTGGCGAGCATCGTGGCCACCATCTGCGCTACCTCGCAGGGCGACCGACAGCGGGCTTGTGTCTCTTATGGCATTCCCCTCTCTACCTCCCTTTGCACGCGAGCTCAGCACAGAGGTCGCCTGGTGTAGCGTGCTTCCGCTTCCAGACGCTACTTCGTGCAATCTGCGCGGCCGTACGGGCCCCGCGAACCTCGCGCCGGACATGTGCGCGTGGCAAATAAGAGGTAACAACGGTGGAATTACTTTCCGGCGGCGAGATGATCGCCAGGGCACTGCAGGACGAGGGCGTCGAGTTCATATACGGCTACCCCGGTGGCGCAGTGCTGCATATCTACGATGCCCTGTTCAAGGAATCGAGCATCCCCCATATCCTGGTACGGCACGAGCAGGCCGCCACCCATGCGGCCGACGGTTACGCCCGCGCCACCGGCAAGCCGGGTGTGGTGCTGGTCACCTCCGGCCCCGGCGCCACCAACGCCATTACCGGAATTGCGACGGCCTACATGGATTCCATCCCCATGGTGGTGCTGTCCGGCCAGGTGCAGTCGCACCTGATCGGCGAAGACGCTTTCCAGGAAACCGACATGGTGGGTATTTCGCGGCCTATTGTGAAGCACAGCTTCCTGGTGCAGCGCGCCGAGGATATTCCGGCCACCATCAAAAAGGCCTTCCATATCGCCACGTCCGGTCGACCCGGCCCGGTGGTGGTAGATATTCCCAAAGACCTCACCAAACCGGACGAGAAGCATGCCTACGAGTACCCGGGCTCGGTGAAGATGCGCTCCTACAACCCGGCCAGCCGCGGCCACTCCGGACAGACCAAGAAAGCGGTAAAACTGTTGCTGGGCGCCAAGCGGCCGGTCATCTACAGCGGCGGGGGGGTGATCCTCGGTAACAGCAGCGAACTGCTCACCGAGCTGGCGCAGATGCTCAACTACCCGGTGACCAATACCCTGATGGGCCTTGGTGCCTACCCGGCCACTGACCGCCAGTTCCTCGGCATGCTGGGCATGCACGGCTTCTACGAGGCCAACATGGCCATGCATCACGCCGATGTGATCCTGGCAGTGGGGGCGCGGCTGGACGACCGGGTGACCAATACCGTCGACAAGTTCTGCCCCAGTGCCAAGATCATTCACATCGATATCGATCCCACCAGCATCTCCAAGACCGTGCAGGCGGATATCCCCATCGTCGGCCCGGTAGATGCGGTGCTCAAGGACATGATGTCGTTGATAAACCAGCAGCGCGAGGAGCAGCCCGACCTGCCGGACGCGGTGGCCCTGGAGCGCTGGTGGCAACAGATCGAGCAGTGGCGCGCCGCCCACGGCCTGTGGACTGCGCCCCGCTATGAAACCGGCGGGCCGATCAAGCCGCAGCAGGTGATCGAGTCCCTTTACCGGGTGACTGATGGTGAGGCCTTCGTCACCTCCGACGTCGGCCAGCACCAGATGTTTGCGGCCCAGTACTACAAGTTCGACAAGCCCAGGCGTTGGATCAACTCCGGGGGACTGGGCACCATGGGCTTCGGCCTTCCTTCCGCCATGGGCGTGAAGCTCGCCTTCCCCGACTCCGACGTCGCCTGCGTGACCGGTGAGGGCAGTATCCAGATGAACATCCAGGAACTCTCCACCTGCAGCCAGTACGGCATCCCGGTGAAGATCATCAACCTGCACAACGGCTACCTGGGGATGGTAAAGCAGTGGCAGGACATGCAGTACGAAGGGCGCCACTCCGAGTCTGCCTACTCCAACTCACTGCCGGATTTCGTGAAGTTGGCGGAAGCCTACGGCCATGTGGGCATACACATCGAAGACCGGGCCGAGCTGGACGCCAAGATGGAAGAGGCCTTCGCCCTCAAGGACAAGCTGGTATTCGTCGACGTGATGGTCGACCCGGCCGAGCACGTCTACCCGATGCACGTGGCCCCCAACGGCTCCATGGCTGATATGTGGCTCAGCAAGACGGAGAGAACCTGATGAGACGAATCATTTCTGTCCTGCTGGAAAACGAGCCCGGTGCCCTGTCCCGGGTTGTAGGCCTGTTTTCCCAACGTGGCTACAACATTGAAACCCTCAACGTGGCGCCCACCGAAGACACCACCCTGTCGCGCCTGACGGTTACCACCATCGGCGATGACCGCAAGATCGAGCAGATCACCAAGCAACTCAACAAGCTGGTCGACGTGGTCAAGCTGGTGGATCTCACCGAGGGTGCCCATATCGAGCGCGACCTGATGCTCATCAAGGTCCGCGCCACCGGCGCCCAGCGCGCCGAGATCAAGCGCTGCACCGACATCTTCCGCGGCCAGATCGTCGACGTCGGCCCCTCGGTCTACACCATCATGCTGTCCGGCACGGCTGACAAGCTCGACTCCTTCGTCGAGGCCATGGGGGATGCGGCGATTCTGGAAGTCGTCCGCAGCGGTGTTGCCGGCATAGCGCGCGGTGAGAAAGTGCTGCGGCTGTAGATTGCGCTTCGTAGCCGTGTGGCATGGTGTTGTGCCAGTAGTACGCGCGGCTACCTCGGCTCGCTAATCAGGACACGCTACAAGCACGTCCATGTGGGCTCGGCGCGGGCCATCCATGGCCCGCGACGGTCCTGATTAGCGAGCCGAGGCATCCGCGCTTACATCGAGCGCTCTCAATACGCCAGCTATTCGCAATGCTGCACATACGGTGGGCCCCAGCATTTCAGCCGATTGAGCAGTAGCATCCGGGATCGATCTTCGAAGCAAGTTGCTGAGATGTGGCAGCACAAGAGGCCAGACGCCGTGCATGGGGTTTCCCGGACCGTCGCCGGCCCGGGACGGCCGGCGCCGAGCCCACATGGATGTGCTTGCAGCGTGTCCGGGAAACCCCATGCACGGTGGCTGGCCGTCGCTACGAAGCTGCGGACTGCTACGAAGCTAAAGACCGCTATGGAGCTACAAACCGTCCAGGCACAAAAAAGCCGGCATGTAGCCGGCTTCTTCAAGAACGCGGGAGGAGATATCAGGCGCTGAGTGCCTTGACCTGCTCGTTGAGGCGGCTCTTGTGACGGGCAGCCTTGTTCTTGTGAATGATGCCTTTGTCTGCCATGCGGTCGATGACCGGCACGGCTTCGCCGTAGGCGGCTTTGGCCTGCTCGGCGTCGCCAGCTTCGATGGCGGCGTTTACGCGCTTGATGACCGTACGCACCAGTGAGCGCAGGCTCGCGTTATGAGCGCGGCGCTTGACTGCCTGGCGTGCCCGCTTTTTGGCTTGCGGTGAATTTGCCAACGTTGTTACCTCTATACACAAATTTTGGGGAGGCGCGATTATTCACATTTCGCCCCGAACTGTCAACGGTATCAGGGGCTTAGGCGGCTCACTATCAGGGGCTGAGGGCTCTCTCTCAGGGGCTGAGCGGCACCATCAGGTGATGGGAGAGGTCGCCGATGAGGCGGGGGTACATCTCCCGGCGTTCAAATTCCCAGCGGCCTTTGCGTTTACGGAAACGGTCGCGGTACTGGCCGGCGATGATCACTTGCAGGGGGAAGTCCTCGCGGGCCTGCAGCACCGTGAAACGGCTGGTGGCGCTGGCGCTATCGCCCTCGTCCGACAGCTGCACCGAGACGTTGGTGGTCATGTGTTCGGTGCAGGGGGTGCCGGTGTCGGAGTAGATGCGCGCCGTCTTCTGGTAGAGCGCCAGCACCGGCCCTTCGCCGGCACATTCTTCGCCGTCCGGGCTGACCACGCAGGCGTTGGCAAACAGTCGCGCCACCTCCTCGAAGCGCCCGGCATCGATCAGGTCCGCGTAGTGGTAAATGAGGGTCTCAATGGCGTGAATATCGTCGTGTCGGTCCATGGCCACAAAATAGCATTACTAATAACTATTAGTTAGTATCCTGCCATGACTGGCGCCCATCCACCCACTGGCAAACCCACCCCCGAACGCATCCTCGACGCCGCAGAAGACCTGTTTGCCGAACGCGGTTATGCGGCCACTTCGCTCGGTGATGTCGCCGACCGTGTGGGCATTCGCTCACCCAGCCTGTACAACCACTTCCGCAATAAGGAAGCCCTGTACGCGGCCGTCGTCGACCGCCTGCTGGCGGCCTTTACCGCGCCCCTCGACGAGCTGCGCCAGGCACCGCTGACCGCGGAGGGTATCTACCGCTGGCTGGAAATCACCGTGCGCATGCACCACCAGCGCCCCAACCTTGCCCGCCTGCTGCAACACGCGGCGCTGTCCGGCAGCCCGCACACTGATGCCCTGGTAGACGGGCTGTTCCGGCCAATGTTTGAGCCGCCCGACAACAGCCAGGCGCCGCACCTGGGGCCAGTCGCAGAGCTGCAACCCTGGGCGATAATGGGGCTCAACAATATGGTCATGTCCTACATCACCATGGCGCCGATGTACCGTGACCTGCTGGGCGAGGACCCGCTGGGTCCCGAGGCCGAGGAAAAGCAGCTCCGGCTGATCATGACGCTCGCGCAGCTGGTACTGGGCACGCAAGAGCCTTCAGCCCCAGGCTGAATACTTCAGATGTTGTCTTGCTTTGGTCGGGTCCGACTGCCTGCCGGTGGCAGCACGCTACGCCGTGGAGTGGTAGGAGAAGAGAGAAGAGCTTTGAGTGGGGCGGAGATCAGGCCCGGCGCGCCGGGCCCGATCAGCGTTTATTGCCGGCAGAGCTTACGCCGCCTTGCAGGCTTTCTTGGCTGCCTTGATCTGCTTCTTCTCGCAGTTCTCTGAAGAGCCTTCACCGACACACCACTTCTTGCGGTTGTCCCAGGCGGTCAGCGGCATTTTTTTGCCGTTGGAGCACTTCACGTGGTAGTTGCCGTATTCGGTGCCATCGGCGGTCTTGCCGTTGGAATCAAAAACAATGCTGGTGGGCTTCGCGGCAAACGCAGAAGCAGACAGGGCCAGCAGGCCGCTGGCGATGGCAGTAGTGACGATAGACTTCATGGTGTCCCCTTGGGTAATGGTCTAAACAAAAAAATAATGGTCTAACTGTGGAACCGCGGCGGATTCTAACGGCGTTTTACGACCTGTGCTGTGCACCAGATCATGGAATTGCGGTCGCACCGGAAAGGGGCGGCAGCGCACTCGAGCGCACCGCCGTAAGGCGTTGATTTATATAAATTTAATTTGGGGGTTGAGCGTCCGCGAGGTTCATTAAACTTTGGTAATGAACCCCGCAAACCGAGGCCCGGGAGCTGAAACTAGAAGGCCAGGAACAGGAGTATCCAGCCCACCACGGCCAGGCTGATCGCCTCTCCCGCCTTGTCGAGGCGGAACAGTGCATAGATGTAGGACAGAGGCGGCAGCAGCACTGTGCACAGGCCCCATGAATAGTCCTCCTTCCAGGATGCGATGAGCAACACTACCCAACTGGCCAGCAGCACGGCAACGCCCAACACCATCAGGAGTGAGTTTGTGGCTTCCATACAATCTCCAATAAACCGGTCTTTGAAGCGGGCGCAAGCATAGCATGAATCCGACCGCACATGGCCTCCCCGGGCGGCCCAATCTGCCCTCAGGATGACTAACAGGGAGCTTTCCGATAAGGTGTGCGCCTTTCCGGAAGAGCGTTCCCCGCGCATGGATCAATTCGCCGATATTCGGCCCTACAACGACGCAGAAGTGTCCGCGGTACTGGAGCGGCTGCTGGGCGATTCCGAGTTCCTGGGTGCCATCTGCCGACTCAAGTTCAAGGGCCTTGCCGACTGGCTGGGCCTGCCGCTGCGCGCCCTGGTGCGTCGCGTGCTGCGCCGGGAACTGGCCGGAGTTACCGACGTCGAGAGCTTCCAGATGGTTATCGAGCGCTACATGTCGCAGATGATCGAGGACAGCACCGCGGGATTCTCGGTGTCAGGGTTGGAGGGGCTCGACCCCGACACGCCATACCTGTTCATGAGTAACCACCGGGACATCACCCTCGACCCGGCCTTCACCAACTACGCGCTGCATCACAACGGCCGCGATACGGTTCGCATCGCCATCGGCGACAACCTGCTGACCAAGCCTTACGTGTCGGACCTGATGCGCCTCAACAAGAGCTTTATCGTCAAGCGTTCGGCGCGCGGGCCGCGCGAGGTGCTCAAGGCCTATCGCGCACTGTCGGCCTACATCCGCCACTCCATTCAGGTGGACCGCGCGCCAGTCTGGATTGCCCAGCGCGAAGGGCGCGCCAAGGATGGGCTGGACCGCACCGAGCCCGCCATTATCAAGATGCTGGCCATGAGCCAGGATCGCAAGACCGAGAGCTTCGGCGACTTTATTGCCTCCCTTAACCTTGTGCCGGTATCCATCTCTTACGAGCTCGATCCCTGTGATGCGCTCAAGGCCGCGGAGCTCGAGCAGCTGGCCACCAACGGCAGCTATGAAAAGGCCGAACACGAGGACGTGGCGAGCATCGCCACCGGCATCAGGGGTAACAAGGGGCTGGTACACGTGGCCTTTGGTGAGCCGCTGGGCGCCGGATTCGAAACCCCTGAACAGGTCGCCGAAGCAATGGACCGGCAGGTGATCAGCAATTACCGGCTGCACGACACCAACCTGTACGCCTGGAAAGCCCTGCACGGCGGTGAGCCCCTGCCTGCGTTGGGCGAGCTTGCGGGTAGTTGCAGCGAACAGGCCTTCCTGCGGCGCATGCAGGCCATTCCCTCCGCCCAGCGCGACTATGCCCTGGCGATCTACGCCAATGCCATTCACAGCCGTCAGTCTCTACTGAGCAGTGAGGGTGACGACGCCGTTGCTGTCTGAAGAATCCAAGGAAGAGATTCGCAAGGCCTATACCGGGCTCATAGAAGGCAAGCGCTTGAGTCCTCGTTGGGGGCAGCGGCAGATGATTGCCGAGATAGCCAATACCCTGGCACGCATGGAGGACGACGACCCGGAGGCCACACCCCAGGTCGCCATTGAAGCCGGCACCGGTACCGGCAAGACCATCGCCTATACCGTGGCCGCCATTCCCCTGGCGCGGGCAATGGGCAAGACCCTGGTGATCTCTACCGCCACCATTGCCCTGCAGGAACAGCTGGTGCTCAAGGACTTGCCGGATATTCGCCGCCACAGCGGCCTGGCCTTTGATTTCGTGCTGGCCAAGGGAAGGCGCCGCTACATCTGCCTGTCGCGACTGGATCGCCTGCTGGCGAGCGGTGGCGGGGATGATCCGGTGATACCGCTGTATCCCGATGAAGTAGCAGCACCGGGCCAGGATGCTCTGCCGGTCTACCAATCCATGGCTGAAGCGCTGGGCCGCGGTGAATGGGACGGTGATCGCGATGCCTGGCCGGAGGAAGTTGCCAACGACACCTGGTTCAGCGTCACTACCGACCACAGCCAGTGCAGCGGCCGGCGCTGCCCGAATGTTGGCCAGTGCAGCTTTTTCAAGGCGCGTGATTCACTGCAGCACGCTGACGTGATCGTCACCAACCACGACCTGGTGCTCTCCGACCTGGCCCTCGGCGGCGGCGCTATTCTCACGCCGCCGGAGGACACGGTTTATATCTTTGACGAGGGCCACCACCTGCCGGCCAAGGCGCTCAACCATTTTTCGGCTTTCAGCCGGCTTTCCACCACCCGCCAGTGGGCGGAGGACTGCCAGCAGCAGCTGGGGCAGGGCGCAGCGCTGCTGCAGGTCGCCGAACTGGCCGAGGCCATGGTCAAGCTGCAGGGGCGCTTCGAGGCGACCGCCGCGGAACTGGATGCGGCCAATGACCTGCTGCCCGCTATCGAGGGCATGCCGGAGCCCCGGGATTCCAACGACACTGTTCACCTGCGTTTCGAGATGGGCGAGATCCCGGTGGCGCTGGCCGAGCAGGCCGAGCGCCTGGCGCGACAGTTCAGCCAGCTGCACGAGCGCCTGCAGCGCCTGGAGAACCGCTTTGAAGATGCCATGGACGATGATCTTGCTGGCATCGACAGCACCGATGCCGAGGCCTGGTATGCCGCGGTTGGCGCCATGCTCGGCCGTGCCGAGGGGAACCTCGCCCTGTGGTCTGACTACGCCCAGGCGCCGACCGTGGGGTCCCCCGCCGATACCGAAGCCGTGCCCATGGCCCGCTGGGTCAATGTGATACCCGCCGGGGCCGGGGTGGCCTACGAGCTGCGCTCCAGCCCGGTGCTGGCGGCGGAAATCCTCACCGAGCACCTGTGGCCACAGGCGGCGGGGGTGGTAGCGACCTCCGCCACCATGACCGCGCTCAACAGCTTTGAACGCTTCATCCTGCACTCGGGCATGCCGCGTTCCGGCAGCTTCAAGGTGGTACCCAGCCCCTTTGAACACCAGCGGGCGGAACTGCGAATCCCCGCCATGGACTGCGATCCGGGCGACCCGGAGGCCCATACCCAGTGCCTGGTGGAGAACCTGCCCGCCTGGCTGGATGCCGGGGAGGGCAGCCTGGTGCTGTTCTCATCCAGGCGCCAGCTCAATGATGTCTACCAGGGACTGCCGGCGCAGTGGCGCGACCGCATACTGATGCAGGGAGACTACAGCAAGCACGAGATCCTGCGCCGCCACCGCGAGCGCATCGACAGCGGGCAGGGCAGCCTGATTTTCGGGCTCGCCAGTTTCGCCGAGGGTGTTGACCTGCCAGGCGACTATTGCCGGCATGTACTGATTGCCAAAATTCCGTTTGCAGTGCCCGACAGCCCGCTGGAAGCCGCGCTCTCCGAG
>JAAUXY010148790.1_pt1 | contig 25197 bp, 20 predicted proteins | sample 7278121 | NCBI WGS metagenome assembly JAAUXY01 (sample SAMN14350117, study PRJNA611818) | marine sediment metagenome | isolation source: surface marine sediment (1.8m) | place: French Polynesia: Moorea | collected 2018-08 | reverse complement strand
TCCGGGTCCTCTTCGATCACGCCAACCGACTTATCGTCGATGATGTCCATGAGCGTAGCCCGCGTCTTGCGGTGGATCTTCAGATACTTGCCGTCGTAGTTGCCAAGCTCAGTCTCATCTACCGTGAACTGCGCAATCTCTTCCGCGCGGTCCTCTTTTGCGACCGCATAGACCATGGCCCGGATCAGGTTGTCCACCTGCTCCTGGGTGTAGTTCTCGATCTGCGCCTGGGCAGCCCGGGAACGGGCAATCATCTCTTCCATTTCCTGACGGGCAAGTTCTTCAGGCTCGTGGATATCTGTAATCTGCTTGGCTTCGGACATGGTCTCTTGTCTCCGAGTCGCTGACTTTAAGAAAAAAAGGGCCCGCATTTTACCCCACCTGGGCCCTGCTGGGACAGTTTGATTCGATGCCGCAGTCCAGCAGCGGCAGAACGGCGCTTTGTGCCTATCTGCAGCCCATTTGACGCCAGTCAAACGATGCAACCGCGAGAAATCTAGACTGTTCTGCACCACATCGAAGCAGGGGAACAGAATGGAATTCGAAATCCGCGAAGAAGCGCGCCTGGTGCTCGACCAGGTGGAGCGGTTCATCAATGAAAAGGTCATTCCAAACGAAAGCGTCTTCATCGAGCAGGCGAAAACCACGCCCGCCGGTGAAGATACGCCGCTCATGAAGGAGCTGCGCAGCGAGGCCAAGGAACTGGGGCTCTGGAACCTGTTTCTGCCGGACGAAGAATACGGTGCGGGTCTCACCAACAATGAGTACGCCGCCATGTGTGAATACACCGGCAGGTCGGCACCCGCTTCCCGCGTGTTCAACTGCAACGCGCCCGATACCGGCAACATGGAGATCCTGCTGGAGTTCGGCACCGCGGAGCAAAAAGAAAAGTGGCTGAAGCCGCAGCTCGAAGGCGAGATCCGTTCCTGCTTCTCGATGACTGAGCCTGACGTCTCCGGCGCAGACCCTACCGGCATCCGCACCACGGCGGAACGCGACGGCGACGAATGGGTGCTCAACGGCCACAAGTGGTTTACTTCAGGCGCCATCGGCGCCCGCTTTGCCATTGTCATGGCCGTGACCAATCCACAGGGAGCCCCGCACGAGCGCGCTTCCATGATCATCGTCCCCACCGACGCACCCGGATTCAATCTGGTACGGCCGGTATCCGTCATGGGCCACGTCGGCGGCGGCGGTCACTGCGAGATCCAGTACCACAACTGTCGGGTACCGGCTGAAAATCTGCTCGGCCCCCTGCACGGCGGCTTCATGATTTCCCAGGCGCGGCTTGGACCGGGACGCATTCACCACTGCATGCGCGCCATCGGCATGGCGGAACGGGCCTACGAGATCATGTGCCGCTACGCTAACGAGCGGGTCACACACGGTTCTCGCCTGGCGGACAAACAGTTTGTTCAGGAGTGGGTGGCCACATCGCGCATGGAAATCCTGCAGTCACGTCTCCTGACGCAGTACGCTGCCTGGAAAATGGACAGAGACGGAAAGAAAGAAGCGCGTCAGGAACTCTCCATGTGCAAGGTTGTGGTTCCTAACATGGCGATGAACGTGCTGGATCGCGCAATTCAGTGCCTTGGCGCGCTGGGCGTTTCTGACGATACGCCGATTGCCGCCATGTGGCGCAACGGCCGTGCACTGCGCATTGCCGACGGCCCGGACGAGGTGCATAAAATGGTAATCGCGCGCAGAGAGCTCAAGCAGTACGCCTGAGAACTATAGACTGCCAATCCCCCAGAGGATCCCGCGGCGGAGCAGCTCATAGTAGACAGGCGAGTTCCACGAGCCTCGCACGACTTTGTTGATGTCGATCATAGGCTTCATGTCGTGCTTGCCGGAGCAATGGCCCAGGGAAAGGTAGAGCACCTCCCCTGCACCCCAGGTGTGCAGATACATCTGCGGATGAGCTTCCCGGTCGGTACCATAGTCAGAGCGCACGTAACCCAGTGACGGCTCGCTGTAGGAAGCCTCCAGCAGAACGCGTTGGTCGCCGAGCGCTTCGCAGTAATAGGGCTCTTCATCGTCGACCTCAAAGTCTTCGATCCCATCGGTGAGCGGATGCTCGAGGTCTGTCACTTTGATGGCAATGTGTTGATTCGGCGGATGGGCGATGAATCGACTGCCGAGAAAGTTCATGAAGTCCGGTGCGAGATCGGGCGTATCGACCTTGCCGCCTTCGACGAATTCCAGGAGCGCATTCGTGGCATGCAACGCAAACCAGCGGCCGCCCGCCTGCAGAAACTCGCCGAGGGCAATCTGCTCCTCTTCCGAGGGGCGCAGATCACAGGTATAGGTGATCAGCAGGCGCGAGGCTTTGATCGCCTCTGTGTCGGCAAAGCTGTCGGCAACGCGGGTGTTGATGTCCTCGTTCTCCGCCAGCAGCTTGAGCAGCTCCAATCGTGCAAAGTTCGTGTCGTGGTACTTCGCATTGCATACCAGGTACACATCGATTCTCTCCGCCTCAGCCATGGCCCTCTCCTCTCGAGAATTCTTCTAAGCCGGCGCCCAGGCCACAGGAAATACTCCGGGAAAGTCGCTCAGCGGCTGACCATCCTTCGGGTTGAAGTCGTACAACCCTATCGGGTCTGGAATCGACTGGCTGCGACGGTGCAGGTAACGAACGTCGGCACCGGCCCAGAGCGAGGCATGACTGCGCCGTGGGTGCGGCAGCGTCACGCCACCCCGCGCTGAATGCAGAATGTGGCCGTGAAAGAGAATGACGTCACCGGGCTCGTAATCCCAACCCATGACGTCAAAAGATCCCCGGTTTGCCTCGATGTTCGGCAGCGGCGGCAAACCAGGATCTGCGAAAGAATCGAAGTACGTCCACTGCTCGAAGGACTCAGGACCGATCAGGCGCTCACCCCGGGCGTGTGCAGCGTCGGTAGCGGCGACGCCCTCGGGATCCGATTCGGGATCGCGCCCCACCGGCGGCCGATAGGTCACGTTCCATAGATGCGAGCCGCGAACTACCTCGAGACTCGCTTCCCGGGGAACCGGATCAACGCACACCCATGCACGCACGAGCTGATGACCTTCGACGTTGTAGTAGCAGGTGTCTTGATGCCAGGCGCTCGGCGCAATTGGTCCCGCGGGCTTGTAAAACATCTGGTCCATGTAAAAACGCACCGGCGAGTCCAGCACGCGGCCTACAATCTCGGCAATGGGTGAGCTTTGCATGGCCCGCGCCAGGTCTTCGCTATGCATCGCCGGAAACTGGTCAATTCTGAGCGGCATCCCCACACCGGCGGACATCCCATCAGGATGCGCCTCGGCATACTCGAGCCCCGTTTCGATGAGGTCCACCCACTTTCGGTCCAGAATGCCTTTGAGCAGAATCGCACCATCGCGATGGAATGCTTGCTGATCTGCCTCGCTGACGTTGACCATGGCCTCTCTCCCTTCCCAGCGGCACCACTATATCGGTAGTCACGCTGCAAACAAATGCACGAGCTCGCCATCTTCTTACCGCTACTGCCAGGGGCTACACTGACGCGAGACTCGCACCTGGGGCTAACGCTTGAAAACCGACCTCACAGACGCAGAAAAAGTTCAGCTCTACGAAGACGGCTATGTCGTCATCAAAGAGGCGATCGATCCCGAGCAGGTGGCCGAGGCGAAAGCGCTGGTCGAATCTTTCCTGCCGCGCGACGAGCGGCAGCTGCTGGTACCCGGCAAACTTGCCACCGACGAGCGCATTACGGGTCTCCTCAACGGCTCCTGTCTGAAGCCAACCCTCGAGCACGTCATGGGCCCCTTCCCACCTGTGATCAGCTGTCAGGTTGCGGTTACGCCGCCCTACTACGACTTCGGCGGACCGGGCACCCATGTTGATGGTGGTTGGTCCGGCGAGCTCCCCAGGACCGCGGCAGAAATTGATCCCGAGACGCATCGGCCGTATGACGCCGCACGCTACTTCGGTGCAGACGACGACAAACGCGGCACCAACGATGGGTTGTTGTGGATGGATCCCGAACGGACGCTCTCCTATGGCTCCTACACGACGCTGGTAGGCGTTGCCCTGAACGATCAGCTCGAGCCCGGCAACGGGCAGTTCGCCGTGTTGAAAGGACTGCACGAAGAGGTCGAAGACTGTTTTCGGGAACAGCGGGACAGAGGTTCGGTAATTGGTCCCGAAGGTTTCGAGTGGCCGCGTATCAAAATCGACAGCCAGGGGCGCCCGTACAACAACGGCCTGCCGGAACGCATCCGCAAGCTGGCAACCGAGCGCGCAGCGGCCGGGACGCCTTCGGAATCCTGGCCATGGCCAGAGCTCACCCCGGTCTGCCTCGCCGCGGGAGACGCCGTGATTGCGCTGCACGCCCTGCCCCACACGCCAACACCCAATCTCGGGCCGAATCCACGCATGAACATCTATTTCCGCGTGCGCAGGCTTAGAGAAGGCAATCCCAACGAAGGCACGCGCCGAGTCGCACACGGCGTCAGCGATCATCCGGACCGCGGCTACTTCGGTCAGTATCTCGAGTACCCCGACGAGTACAATCCCTGGCAGACCAGCATCGATAAGCTGTGCGATCACTGGAGCGAGTGGGATGGCATGCAGACGATTGTCGCGGATCGGCGTAAACAAGCCGGCTGACTGGAGAATCCCATGAAAAAGCGCGTTCACCTCGTCGGCAGTCTCGGGCTCCCCGACGTGGATACCGTTTTTCACACTCTGTCTGAACACCTCGGGGAACTGGCGCCATATTACCCGGACGGTGAATCCGGCGTGCGGACGAACTGGGTGGGCTGGCAGGGCGCCGTATTTGCCAATCACCCCGATTTCGAGCCGTCCGGCACCGGACCAACCGGGCAACCGCTCTTCGCGCTCAAGCCGGACGCCGAGCCGGAGAAAGTCGTGTTCGAAAAGATAGGCTACGCCGCGGAAGCCATCGGCTCTTATGCACGCTTCAAGCAGCTGAAAGCGGACGGGGTGATACCGCCGGCAACCAGGTTCCAGGTGTGCCTGCCGACCCCCACGGCTGTCATATCGACATTTGTCGCCTTCGAAAACCGCGTCGCCATCGAAGCGCCTTATACCCGCGTCATGATGGAAGAGCTGAGCGAAATCGTGGGCGCCATCCCTCTGGAAGATCTGGTCATCCAGTGGGATATCGCCATCGAGGTCATCGCGTACGCAGGCGCGCTACCACTCCACTACGGGAACATCCCGGAAAATACGGTGAATAGAGTCGTCGATTTCATCGCCGCGATACCGGACGCCACAAAGGTGGGCATTCACCTGTGCTACGGCGACCCGGGACACAAACACGTCGTGGAGCCAACCGACCTAGGCAACTGCGTGACGTTTGCTAACTTGTTCAACAGCAAAACGCCAGACCGAATCGACTATATCCACATGCCCGTGCCGCGAGAGCGCAACGATGACAGCTACTTCGCGCCGCTGAGCGGCCTTGATATCGGGACAAGCCGCCTTGTGCTTGGATTGGTCCATCACACTGACGGGGCGGATGGCACCAGGCTCAGAATGGCAACCGCGGCCCGCCACACCGACGATTATGACATCGCCACCGAGTGCGGCTTCGGCCGCCGTCCGGAAAACACCATCGCTGAGCTCCTGGACATTCACCAACAAGTGCTTGCTTGAGGCTTGACGGCCTCGACGCCTATCTGGAATATGCCGCCGAAGAAAACCAGGCTCACTGGAGGACCGCCAATGATCATACATTCGAGCCCCCTTCCCGCCGTTGATATCCCGGATGTCACGATAACCGCGCATGTGCTGCGTCGCGCAGATGAGCTTGCTGATCGGCTGGCCATTCGAGATACGGCCGGAACGAGTTCGTACACCTACGCCGAGCTCAGAGAAAAAATCCACGCGCTTGCCGGCGGTCTGGCCGCCCGTGGAATTGCGCCCGGCAAGGTCGTGGGCCTCATGGCGCCAAACCTGCCGGAGTACGCCGTCGTCTTTCATGGGGTTGCGGTGGCCGGCGCTGCCGTCACGACCATCAATCCGACCTACGGCCCGCAGGAGGTCAGACACCAGCTGGCGGACGCGGGCGCCACGCTCCTCTTCACCGTGCCGATGTTTGCCGAGACCGCGCTCGAGGCCATCGAGGGCACCGATGTGACGGAGGTGGTGATCATTGGTGACGCTGGCCAGGGTACAACGCCGATGGCGGATCTCTATGGAGACCCGATCGAGCAGGTGCCCGTCGACGTTGCCACCCACACGGTTGTGCTGCCTTATTCTTCAGGCACCACCGGCCTGCCCAAGGGCGTCATGCTTTCTCATCGGAACCTCGTCGCCAACATCGAACAGTGTATCCACGCCATCCGCTACCAGGAAAACGAAGTTGCCCTCGCGGCGCTGCCGTTTTTCCACATATACGGCATGCAAGTACTGATGAACGGACTCCTGAGCAACGGCGTTGCCACCATCACAATGCCGCGCTTCGACATGGCTGAAGCGCTGCAAGCGGTACAGGACCTCAAGATCACCCGTTTCTTCGCCGTCCCGCCGATCGTGCTTGGACTCGCCAATGCGCCGATTGTCGATGACTACGACACCTCATCGATCAGACAGATCTTCTCAGGCGCTGCACCGCTGGGCGCTGAGCTGGCCGCGCAGGCCTCAGCGCGCATGGGCTGCGAGGTCGTGCAGGGATACGGCATGACGGAGCTCAGCCCGGTCAGCCACTCCACGCCTGAGGGCGACTTTCGGCCCGGCACGAGCGGGGTCACGCTGTCCAACACCGAATGCCGGATTGTGGATCCTGAGAGCGGCGAGGATCAGCCCGTCGGGGAGCGCGGAGAGCTCTGGGTACGCGGCCCGCAGGTGATGACGGGGTATCTCAACAACCCCGCGGCAACTGCCGAGACGATCGACGCAGACGGCTGGCTGCACACCGGCGACATTGCCATCATCGACGAGCACAGCCACATGTCCATCGTCGATCGCATGAAGGAGCTCATCAAGTACAAAGGCTTCCAAGTGGCGCCGGCGGAGCTCGAGGCGCTCCTGATCACACATCCGAAGATTGCGGACGTTGCCGTCATTGGTATCCCCGATGACGAGGCGGGTGAGCTGCCCAAGGCGTTCGTCGCCACGGCGCCGGGTGAGACCGTCACGCTCGATGAAGTGCAGGCGCTGATCAGCGACAACCTCGTCAGCTACAAGCAGATCAGAGAGCTCGAAATACTCGACGCCATACCAAAAAGCGCGTCCGGCAAGATCCTGCGCAAAGATCTGCGCAACCGATGAGGATCATGCGGCGACGGATTCCCGTCCGCTCGCCGCATCCGGCTCCGGCGCCAACCGACGCACCATGAGAATGGTGGCACTCGCCCAGAGGACAACCACCACGCCGAGCCCAATCCAGGCAGGTGAGCGGAAGTACGGATCGAGCGGCCACACCGCGGCCCACCAGCAGATGGCCATGACGGTGAACGCAACCCACATGGATACCGACTGACCCAGCGAGGATTGCCGCCGCATCATGAGCGGAATGACGAACGGCAGGCAGAACCAGATCGTCCAGCCAAAGCTGAAGAAAAAGAGCTCATCCGCAAGGGCCCCTTTTACCGCAATCCAGATAACGGTAACACCGGTGAGCATCACCAGGAGCAAACCGACCCAGGCGCCCTGGGACACCTGCGGCAACAGCTCCTTTCGACCCCAGCGCAGCACCTGATAGAAGAAAACCATTTCCAGCACGCTGGTCACGACGAGACCTACAAAAAACAGCTGCAGGAACCAGTGGTCGTACACGTTGAACCACTTGTCGTACAGCAACAGATAATGCACGTCGTGGGGAATGAATACGAACGTGCCGATGAGGGGCATTGTGTAAATCTTGTGCTTGAAACCGAGATAGGCGGCACTGCCAAAGTAGTAGAAATTACAGAGCAGTGACATTGCGCCAAAGGCGAGCAGTCTCGGCACCCCCGCATCGATGTTTGCCAGCGTTCCGCCGACGTCGTAGAGCGCATCCACTCGACCGACCCTCCTTCAGCTCGCCTGTTGCGATCCAACCAACGCGGATACAACCACCTTCAACCGCTTTTTGAAATCCTTCGAATCCAGCTCATGCCGCGTCAGCCGGTCCAGCTCATACCCGCGCATCAGATTCAGCAGGGTTCTGGCGGCATCCAACGGACGCGGAGCATCCAGCGATTTCATGGATTCAGCAATCGCTGAAATCATCTTGTCATCCCAGGCGTGAAGCGACCTGGCAACCTGCTCATCACGCGCAGCAAACAACGTCATTTCATACTCGGCGAGGAGCATGGCCTCGTCCTCAAACTCTCTGTGCGTCAGCTCCACCAGATAGTTCACCAGGTCGGCTTGCGACGTGATCGGACCGGAGCGCACGTCAGCCTGAAGCTGATTTGCACTGGCAAGGTAGTGATCAAACGCCTCTCTCAACAGGTGGTCGCGCGACGCAAAATAGTAGGTCGTCGAGCCCAGCGGGATACCTGCCGCATCAGCAACGCGCCGGTGAGTGACGGAATCCACCCCGCCTGCAGCAATCAACCTCAACGTCGTTTCAAGGATGAGCTCGCGGCGGCCTTCCCCCCGCCGACTGGATTTCGAAGGACTTTTCATTTGTACGATAGTACACATTACGGTAGCATCACGCACAATATGTACGATCGTACAAATGGACGAGATAGAGAGAGTGGGAGCCAGCATGCAGATCATCGAAGCGCAGAAGATCATCACAACCGATCCGAGCCACGCACGCGCGACGTACGCCTCGGAATACGAGAACGGATCTGCGTACACGCAGGACACTTACCGGCCCATTGAGCAAGGCGTTGTCCCCATTACCGACGCAGGATTCATTCACGCCGACGCGGCGTACGACGTCGTGAGCGCCAGCGCCGGTTACATGTTTCGGATGCAGGACCACATCAAACGATTCACCGCCTCCTGCGAGAAGTTTGCGCTGGTGAATCCCTACAGCGAAGCCGAGACCGTTGAGATATTGAACAACCTGGTCCGCCTGACCGGGCTCAAGGACGCCTACATCTGGTGGGCGGTTACCCGTGGGGAGCTGGAAGGCGGTGATCGCGTCAAAGCCGAGTATCGCAATAAGTTCTACGCCTTCGTCACTCCCTACATGTTCATCCACGGCGACGCAATGCGAACGCGCGGCGCAAAAATCAAGATCAGCACGGAGTATCAGCGCATTCCTCCCGAGGCGGTGGATCCGACGGCGAAAAACTTCCACTGGATGGATATGAAACTGTCGATTTTCGAGGCGCGCAGCGCTGGCGCAGAATGGTCTGTTCTGACCGACGCGCACGGCAATCTGACAGAAGCGCCCGGCTGCAATGTGTTCCTCATCAAAGACAAGGTTCTGAAAACCCCTGATGCCGGCTGCCTGGAAGGCATCACCCGCCAGACCGTGTTCGACCTGGCCGACGAGCTTGGTCTCGGCCTCGAAGTCACGAAGGTCCCCGCACAGGAGCTCATCGACGCCGATGAAGCGTTCCTGACCTCGACCGCGGGCGGCATCATGCCTGTTTCCGTAGTGAACGAAAAACCGCTCGGCGGTCTCAACGGACCGGGCGAGCTCACTACCCAGTTGCACAATCTTTATTGGGAAAAGCGTTGGAGCGGCTGGCTTGGTGAACCGATTGACTACACGGGATCCGTTGGCGGTTGATGGGGATCGGTTATCGACGCAGGTACCGTTACACTAGAGCCACCGAATCACCACGAAGAGACACAGACCATGACCCGAGCGGAAGACGCGTTGTCACCCGAAGCCCTTGGATTTGATCCCCGGCAGCTGTCTGAGCGCTATCGCCACGAGCGCGACAGACGCGTGCGCGACGATGCTGAATCCCAGTTTGTCGAGGTCACCAACGACTCGCCGTTTGCGAACAAATACCTAGCGGATGATCCCTACAGCGAGCCGCTGGAACGTGACCCGATTCGAGACGAACGCGAGGTCATCATCATCGGCGGCGGCTGGGTTGGCATGATGACCGCAGCGCGCCTGATCCAGGCCGGCGTCACCGAGGTGCGGATCATCGAAAGCGCCGCAGACTTCGGCGGCACCTGGTACTGGAACCGCTACCCCGGCGCCCAGTGTGACATTGAGTCTTACAGCTACCTGCCGCTTCTGGAAGAGACCGGCTACATGCCCAAGCTGCGATACTCGTTTGCGCCGGAAATCTACGAGCACGCACAGCGGATCGGCAAACACTTCGATCTCTACAAAGACGCCGTCTTCCAGACCTGGGTGACCGGACTGCGCTGGGATGAGGACGACGCCCGCTGGGTGGTTTCGACCAACCGCGGCGACGAGATGAAGGCGCGCTTCGTGTGCCTCGGCACGGGACCCGCGAACCGCCCCCGACTGCCGGGCATTCCGGGCGTGGAAACGTTCAAAGGCCATTCGTTTCACACCTGCCGATGGGACTACGACTACACCGGCGGCAGCCACGAAGGCAACCTCGACAAGCTGGCCGACAAAACCGTGGCCATCATCGGCACGGGTGCCACGGCGGTCCAGTGTGTCCCCGCCCTGGGCGCAAGCGCTAAGCAGCTCTACGTCTTTCAGCGCACGCCCTCCTCGGTCGACGCGCGCAACAATTCCGAGACGGATCCCCAATGGGCAGCCAGTCTCGAGCCTGGATGGCAGGCGGAACGGCAGAAACGATTTGGTGAGACGCTGCTGGGCGGCCCCATCTATCCCGAATTCGAGGACGAGGGTTGGACGCGCATGGTTCGCAACCTCCAGGAACTGGCCGCGCAGGCTGGCGACGTCCCGCCCGAGGAACTTGGAAATCTCGCGCAGCTGGCAGACTTCAAAACCATGGAGCAGATCCGCAGCCGCGTGGACGAAACCATTGACGATCCTGAGCTCGCAGACAAGCTGAAAGCCTTCTACAACCAGTTCTGCAAGCGACCCACCTTCAACGACGAATATCTGGAGACGTTCAATCGTCCCAACGTGGAGCTGGTTGACGTCAGCGAGACGAAAGGCGTCGAGCGGATCACCGAGCGCGGCATTGTTGCCAATGGTAGAGAGTACGAAGTCGACTGCATCATCTACGCAAGCGGCTTTGAGATCACCAGCAGCTACCAGCGCCGCATCGGCATTCCCATCCATGGCGTTGACGGTGAATCCATTTACGACCACTGGGAAGGCGGCACGCGGACCATGCACGGCCTCATGTCACGCGGCTTTCCGAACCTCTTCCTGTGCGGCGGACTGTTTGTCTTTCAGCTGGGCGCCAACTACTGCTACGGCGTGGACGTCCAGGCGGACCACGTCGCCTATACGGTGAGCGAAGTCACGAAGCGCGGTAAAAAGGTCGCAAACGTATCCGCAGAGGCTGAGCAGCGCTGGATAGACGATCAGCTGAGCGCTGAGTCATCACAGGCTCAGCTGATTCTGGGTGGTTCACCCGAAAGCTGCACCCCCGGGTACTACAACCAGGAAGGCACCCATGAGCGCTATCGAGACGTCCGTCTCGAATCTTACGGCAAAGGCCTGGGCGCCTACCGCAAGGTCCTGGACAGCTGGCGGGCAGCGGGAGAGCTCGAGGGACTCGAGCTCTCCTGATCGCTCTAGTTACCGAAGTTCAGACCAACTTCCACACCCCAGGTACGCGGTGCCCGCGGCGCCGCGTACGACCACAAACCGGCCACGTCGAAGCCGATCTGGTAGCCGTCTTCATCGCTCAAGTTGCGACCAAAAACGCTGACGTACCATTCCTTGTATTCGTAGGTAAATGAAGCATCGATCAGCGTCTGAGAGTCGTTGGTCAGCTCAGGCTTATTGGCAAAGTCGACTTCATGATCATCGAGGTAGCGCAGCCCCGCCCAGGCGTGCGCATATCCGGGGCCCAAGGCCCAGCGATAGTCCACGCTGGCGCCGAAAGTCACATCCGGAGCACGTCGGAAGTCGAGGCTGGAGAAATCCTGCACGTTAGGCATGGCCGGGGTGCCGATATCAACGTCGAAGCTGTCGTATTCAGCGTCCAGCAGGCCCAGGTTAGCGCGCAACGTCAGGCCTTCAGCAGCAAGCACCGCCACTTCCAGCTCGGCACCCTGTATGGTGGCGTCAGAGGCGTTCACAACCCGCGTGACCTGCCCTGTGCCGCTGGTGGCAGAAGGCTGCTGAATCTCCTCCTGCTTGTCGTCGTAAGACATGTGGAAGAGCGTCGCGTTGAAGGTCACCCTTCGGTCCGCCCACTGGGAACGGTAACCCACCTCGATGTTGTCCACGGTTTCCGGATCGTAGGGTGCAATGGCCGTTTCAACCGCGTCGACCCGACCGTTGAATCCGCCCGCCCGGTAGCCGCGTGAGTATGAGCCGTAAAACATGTGATCTTCAGAGGATCGATACGTGAGCGCCACCTTGGGCGTGAACTCATCCCAGGTTTCCGAATTGGAGATCGGAGTGAAGAAGTCTGCTCCGCACAGCGCCGGGATCCCTGCATATTGCGACGGGAAGGTCGCCGGATCCTGCCCGCACGGCACAATGCCACGCTGTTTCGAGGTCTTCTCGTCATCTGAGTAGCGCGCACCGACGGTCAGCATCAGCTTTTCCGTCAGATCGTAATCACCCTCGAAGAAGAGCGCCTGCGATTCACTTTCCTGACTCGTGTACTGCGGCAGCTCGAGCACCACCCCGGGCACCGCAAACCCGATCCAGCTCAACAGGCGGATGTCGTACTCCGAGTCCCAGAAATACGCGCCGACCGTGCCCCTGAGCTTGCCGCCGCCGTCATAGGTAAAGCGGAGCTCGTGGGTCATCTGTTCGTATTCCGCCGGGCGATCGGTATGAAACAGCAGCTCCGGCACGGCATCCCAGTCGGAGATGAGATCTTCTTCCGTCTCCCAGGAAGCGCCGATGTAATCCAGGCGCCAGCTGTCATTGATATCCCAGCGCACTTCCAGCTGATGGGTATCGGCGTCAAAGGTGGTGTCCGAAGGTGACAAACCGTTGTGGTCGAATCCCGGACCGGAACCGCCCACGGGTAACGCGCCATCAAACTGCTGGGAGTTACGGTAGCGATCACCGGTGACCGGATCACTGGTGCTCGGTGAGCAGTAGCCAAACGCATCGCAGAAGAGCTGCCCGGGCTGCCCTACGTTCAGCAGTATGTTTGTGTCCTGCTCAGTCTCTTCGAGAACGCTGGTCCACTCGAGCTCGAGACCGTCTGCTGGGAGCCACAGAAAGTTGGCGCCAAACGAGGTGTACTCGGAACGGCCGTCTTCACGACCCGTGGCGACGTTGTCAAAGAAACCTTCGTCCTGCTCGCGGAAAGATCCAGTGAGCTTGACGCCGAAGTTCTCGCCGTTACCGAAGTTCACGAGAGCGTCCACGAGCGTCGTGTCGTAATCGCCAAAGCCGATGCGGGCTTTGCCGCCCGTCTCCATCGTCGGTTTCGTGCGATCGAGCTTGATGACCCCGCCAATCGTATTACGACCGAAGAGCGTACCCTGCGGGCCGCGCACCACCTCGACGCGCTCCAGATCAATGGCCCGCGTAATGCTGCCGGACATGGTGCCCAGGAACACGCCGTCCACGACCACACCCACGGCAGGGTCGAAGTTCTTCTCGACCTCGGAGACGCCAATCCCGCGGATGTAGGCAGCAGCGACGCCACCCGGGCCCTGGTTCGTATCGTCGAGCACCGTGTTGGGTGACATATAGACCAGATCACGGAGATCAGTGGCGAAACTCGATTCGATCTCCATCTGGCCGAGGGCGCTCACGGACATCGCGAGGTCCTGCAGGCTCTCTTCGCGTTTGCGGGCGGTTACGACCACTTCCTCGAGCACGCCATCTTCTGTGGCGGCCAAAACCACCGGTACCGGCAGGCCGACGCTCACCAACAGAACCGCGGCGACTGCGTTCTTACCTATCGACTTGATCATCTGGATTTCCTTTTGCGTTGCACACTGGCGGGGGATCTCATGCGAGATCATGTTGGCAACTACAGCGAACGCCGCTCCCCATTCGACGTCCCAGCACCCGAGTATCCCTTGACGCACAAGCCTTCGCAAGCCAACGCGCCGGGGGAAACACTGGTGTAGAAGGTCTAGAATTGGCCTGTCGACAGGGAGGGGAACCATGTCAGATATCGAAGACAACAAGGCACTTGTCCGCCGCTTCTGGGAGGCGTTTTCGGCAAGCCGCTTCGACGATGCGCTCAGCCTGCTGAGCGACGATGCCAGCTGGTGGGTGGCCGGCACCACGGATATTTCAGGTACCTACACCAAGAGCGAGTTCAGCGATCTGGTGAACGGCGTGGCTGACGGGACCGAAAACGGCGTTCAGGTGACGCCCACGTTGCTCACCGCCGAGGACAATCGGGTGTCCATGGAGGCAACGTCTTACGGATTGATGCGCGACGGCAGGGAATACAAAAACATCTACCACTTCATGCACGAGGTCGAAGACGGTCGCATTACCGCAGTGCGCGAGTACATGGACACCGAGCACGTTACGGAAATTTTCGGCTCGTAGCGCGCGGCTCGGTGGTTACGGGTCAAGCGCGAAGACGTAGACCGCCTGGCCGTTCGCCGGCTGATAGATGTCGGGACTGATGACTGCGGTCAGCGCGCGGAAGACGCCCATGCCGGTCTGCACGGCGACATATTGTCTGCCATCCACCGCATAGGTCACCGGGAAGCCGTGGGTTGGCGCGCCCAGACGCGTCTGCCAGAGCAGCTTGCCGTTCCTCACGTCGAACGCCTTGAAGGTTCTATCCAGATCACCCACAAAGGCTAACCCCCCGCCCGTTGTGAGCACGCCTGTCATGAACATGGCGCGCTGCACGTGGACCCACTGCTCGCGCAGCGTGCCCGCATCGATGGCTACCAGTTTGCCGAGTTGGCCATTCGCACCTGGCATCTCGTAGCTGCGGGAATCGCCGCCGTAGCCACCACCGCCTTCCTCTCTGGCAACAGCACGCCCGACCATGTCGGCACACAGTTGGTGCAGCGGCACGACAAGTCCCCGAGTGAGCGGGTTATAGGCCATGGCCTGCCAGTTGTGGCCACCGTAAATTCCAGGACAGGCGCTGAACGACTCACCGACTTTCGCGTTCTTGATATCCTCCCGGTAGGTCACCCTGCCGGTCTGGCTGTCTATACTCGAAAAGATCGTCTGCGGCATCGTTTCGGCGTGCGCAACGTAACGCCCATCCGCCGCCGCCAGCTGCCAGAGAATGCCGTCTTTACCGACCGTGTAGACATACCTCTCACCGCCGACGGTAGCCACCACTCGCTCAAAGGCCACCTCCATATCGATGGTCTCGCCCGGAATGTGCTGGTAATACCAGACGATACGCCCGGTGGCCGGCTCCAGGGCAAGGGTTGCGTTGGTATAAAGCGCCGCATCGTCAGTGGTCATGCCGCGGCTCGGCGCTACCCAGGGCTTGGCCTGGGAGGTACCAATAAAAAACAGATTCAGCGTTTTGTCGTAGCTACCCGCAATCCAGGTATCGCCGCCCGCGCGAAAGTGCATCGGCGTATCGCCCCAGGTATCTCCCCCGGGAGCGCCGGGAAGGGCAATGGTTGAGGTTCGCCACAGCTCGCGCCCGCTCTCGGGATCGTGGCCCGTGACAAAACAGCCGCCGTCCTTGTAGCGCTCACAGCCGTTGATACCGCTGAAGATGACACCGTCACCGACGATCGGTCCGCTCGTGTGGGTATAGCCTTCGCGCCAGTCGGCCTTGACGGTGCGCCAGAGCGGCTCACCATTCTTCGCATCGATCGCAACGAGGGCGGCATCGTACGTTGCCAGAATGATCTTGTTGTCATAAATCGCAATATTGCGCTGCGGTCCGCCGAGCGTCTTCGATGCCGGCGGATAGGGATAGGCATACTCCCAGATCAGCTCACCGCTCGCGCCATCCACCGCCTGTACCACGTTGTCGGGATGCGTGAGGTACATGATGCCGTCATGCACCAGCGGCGTACCCTGATTGCTGCCGTCGCGCATGGCCAGCGACCACGCAAAGCGCAGGCGCGACACGTTGCGCCGATTGATCTCGTCGAGTGGGCTGTACCCCTGACCGTCGAGCGTACGCCGCCAGGAGAGCCAGTCCTCCGCTGGCGGGTTGTCGAGCATGGTCTGCGTGACCGGGCGATAGTTCGGCACCGAGCGGTTCACGAACGCACTGCGGCTCCTGGCGATTTCGTCGATGCCACCCGCCTCCGACCAGGAGTCGAAGGCTGCGGGTGCTTCACCGGAATGTAAACCATCAGCAGCAATCTCGTTTGCCGCCAGCATGAACTCGACCAGCGCAAGATGTTCGGCGTCGCTCAAAGAGGCAGCATTGCCCGGCGGCATGCTCGCTTTCTGATAGGCAAGGAGCGCAGCTGCGCCCGCGGCGGACCATTTATCGCGAAAAGCGTCGCCGACTAATGCGTTGCCATGAGCAGATCCGGTGAGGTCTGCGCCATGACAGTCAACGCAGTGAGCCTCGTATTGCGCCGCCCCTGATTCCGCGGCAATTGCGGCGCCAGAGTTTGTAAGAAGAACGAACAGGCAAACGAACGTTCTTGCCCGCTGGTGAAGGCAGTTCATGCACCTCGATCTCATGCAACGGCGTTGCCCATAGGCTGGCACATAATCGCAATGTGGAAAAGGCGCTCCTGCTGATGCTAAGCAGCTTTGCGTCGGCGCGGTCGACGGCGACGGCGTCGTTTAGCCCCGTCACCGTTGCTACGTTCCGTGAATGACTGTTGACTGCTGCGAGTGCCATTGACCTCAGCAACGTCACTGCCGTCAACCTTCATTTCAAGCGCGGCCGGTTTGACCTTCGTCAGCCGTTCAACCGCCCTCAGACGCTTGATCTCCGAGGGATCAACCAGTGACCAGGCAACGCCGCTGGATCCGGCCCGAGCAGTGCGGCCGATTCGGTGGACATAGCTTTCCGGCTCATGCGGCAACTCGAAGTTGATCACGTGAGAGATCCCGTCAATGTCGATCCCGCGGGCAGCAATGTCAGTCGCGACGAGCACCCAGGCGTCTCCGTTTTTGAAGTTTTCCAACGCACGCGTTCGCGCGTTCTGTGACTTGTTTCCATGGATCGCCTCGGCAGCGATACCAGCCTTATCGAGCTTCTTGGCGACGCGATTGGCGCCATGCTTTGTTCGCGTAAAGACGATGGCTCGAGTAACGCTCGGATCAAACAGCATCTGCTGCAGCGCCGCCTGTTTGCGATCGGTTGGCACCATGAGCACGCCCTGCTCGATCTTATCGACGGTGACCTGCTTTGGTGTGACTTCGATGCGCACCGGGTGGTGGAGAATTTCAGCAGCTAGATCAGCAACTTCGCGGGGCATCGTCGCAGAAAACAGCAGCGACTGACGCTCACGCGGCAACAAGCGAATGATCTTCTTCACATCGCGTATGAAACCCATGTCCAGCAGCCGATCGGCCTCGTCGAGCACAAGGTGAGAAATCGCGTCGAGCTCGACGTGACCGTTCTCCGCCAGATCGAGCAAGCGGCCGGGCGTTGCAACAAGGATTTCGACACCGCGGGCAAGCGCCTTGACCTGGGGATTCTGACCCACCCCACCGAAGATGCAGGTATGGCGGAGTTTTGTGTGCTGTGCAAAGTTGGTGATCTCGTCGCGAATCTGTGCGGCAAGCTCGCGCGTCGGGGCCAGGATCAGGACCCGGGGCTTCCGAGATTCCGCCTTGACGCGATCTGCCAGCAGCATTTCGAGTATCGGCAGGGAAAAAGCGGCAGTCTTGCCGGTGCCCGTTTGTGCAATCCCGAGAAGATCTTCACCGGCAAGCAGATCAGGGATTGCCTGCGCTTGAATGGGTGTGGGTTCTTTGTAGCCGATATCGGCCAGGGCACGGCACAGGGACGCACCAATCCCGAGGGATTCGAATTTTTTAGTGTTCAAAAATTTTCCTTTGATGCTCCCGGGGGCTTCGCGCCAGCCTTGAGCATCGTTGCCGTGACTGCTAACGCGCTAGAGCGAAAACGGCATATATGAGTGAGTCGAGATGGTCGTTCGATTGAACAGACCGCGCGTTCGACACGCGGGGCGCACAGTGAAGGCCTTAACAAGGAAAGTCAAGGAACTCGTTGCCTTTCTTTTCACCGGAAGTCAAAGAAACTGCGGATTCTGCTGCCAGAGCGTGAAATTCAGCGCAGCGGCAAACGTTACCCAGAGCAGATAGGGTATGAGCAACGCACCGGCAAGCGGTCGTACCCGCCAGAACAGAATCAACGTGCCAACAATCGCCAGCCAGAGGAGCACAACCTCTGCAAACGCCACGCCACCCAGGTTCCATGCAAAGAAGAGCCAGGACCACAGACTGTTGAGCACCAGCTGTATTATAAAAAGACTGAGTTCAACTCGATGCGCAACAAATCCCCCCACGCGCCAGACGAGCACAGAGGCAACCGCCATCATCGAGTAAAGGACGGTCCAGACCGGTCCGAACAGCCACGACGGCGGGGCCCAGGCAGGCTGCACCAGTTGCGCGTAGAAGTTGCTGGCGTCAATCGAGGCAACGGATCCCAGAGCCGCGGCGGCGAAAACCACGATGAACCAGCCAATCCAGCCAACGAATTCGCGCGCCAGACTATTTCGCATCACAGCACCTCAGTAATCGACGCCCAGCTGTTGCGTGAACTGCGGAGCCTCACCTTTCAATACAGCGACAATCCCAGTGGTCATGTTCGCCAGCGCCATCTGCAACGCACACCCCGTTGCTTCCTCGTCGAGCGAGCCGTCGGCGGTCATCCTGCCTGCCCAACGCAGCGTACAGTGACCGTCGTCGATCGGGGTGACCGTGGCGACAACCGCATACTCTTTCATCCCGAGCGGCATACCTCCGGTGAGACTGTAAGAGAACGTGCGCTGCTCGTCGTCGAACATCTCCAGCCTGTGCTGGACGTACCCCATGGTGGCGAGCTCGATGTCGCGAACCATGCCCACACCCTCCCCCGTCACGCTGATGGTGCTTTCGTCTCCCCGCGGAACCCAGTTGAGCACCCGATCGAAGTGACGCACTTCCGCCCAGACCACGTCAGCCGGAAGGTCGATTTCCCGTGCGCATTCAATTTCTATCATTTCTTGTCTGACTCTGCTCCGACGAAGCTCGTGCCTGTGTCAGCGGCAGGATACACTGCGCGACGCTTTCTCTGGAGTCTTCGACCATGACCGTGAAGGTATATGAGCACCCGCTTTCGCCGTACGCGCAGAAAGTGAAGCTGGCTCTGCACTACAAAGACATCCCATATGAGGTCGAAACGCCGATGATTGGCGCCGACGTCGACGCGTTCATGAAGGTCAGCCCACGCGGCGAAGTGCCAGCGCTGCAGCACGATGACATCGCGCTGTACGACTCCGCGGTCATCGGTGCCTACATTGATGAGACCTGGCCAGAGCCGCCTCTACTGCCTGCGCAGCCGTTGGCAAGGGCACAGGTTCGCCTCATCGAGGACGCAATGGACACACACTTCGAAGGCAACACGTGGGGTCTCGGCGAAGTGCGCATCTTTGCCCGCGCGCAGGGTGAAGCAGCCGAACGAATGTGCGCCTACGCCGAAGCGCAGATCCAGGGCTGGTACAGCTGGCTCGAGCCCCGCATCTCGGACGCTGGATGGTTCAACGGTGACGCGTACGGCTGGGCGGACATGTGTGTGGTGCCTTTTGTCAACGGCGCCGGGCGGTTTGACATTGTCCCGTCCGCAGGCAGCCACCTTGCGCAGTGGCTGGCCCGCGTCAACGAGCGCGACGACGTGATCGCCGTCACCGCTGCCGCAAAAGCTGCAGAGCTGGACCCGGACGCCATGCAGGCTGCGGTAGCAGCAGGTTTCAAACGGGAATATCGCGACCACCGCCTCGAGTGGATGATCCGCGCTGGCGGTCTCGACATCGTGGCCGCAGGCTTAGCCGCAGACAATATTCGATTCAACGGGAGTTTTTCATGAGCACGCCAATCCTTCATCACTACCCACCGAGCCTGTTCTCAGAAAAAGTCCGCACGTTGCTGGGCTATCTCGACATCGAATGGCAGTCGGTGATCATCCCACCCATCATGCCCCGACCCCACCTGATGCCGCTCTCCGGCGGCTATCGCAAGACGCCGATCATGCAGATCGGCGCAAACGTCTACTGCGACACGGAGATCATCTGCCGCAAGCTCGCAGCTCTCGCAGGCAACACATCGCTCTACGCACCCGGCTTCGTCGCCGAACGTGTCGCGCGCTGGGCGGATACCGAGCTCTTCCGCACGACGGTGGCGCTCAATTTCCGTCCCGAGGCGCTCGCCACGCAAATGAGCCAGATGTCAGAGGCCGAGATGACCGCATTTCAGCAGGACCGGGCTGAGCTGTCAGGCGGGGCACCCATCGTTGCTGTGGATCCAACGGCTGCTGAGGCAGACTTCTGTGGATTGCTTGAGAATCTGGAGGCATCGCTCAGCCAGCCATATCTCTTCGGCAGTGAGCCCAGCATCGCGGATTTCAGCCTCTACCACTGTTTGTGGTTCGTCGCCGGCAACTCGGCCAACGCGCCGCTCTTCGAACCCTGGCCAGGCGTACGCGCCTATCTGGATCGTATGCAAAGCCTCGGTCACGGCACCTTCAACGAGATCAGCGCCGAAAGCGCTTTGCGCATAGGCGCCGAAGCAGAGCCGGAGCCCCCGGCTGACGCGCGCGTTGACGTGCACCTCGCGGGTGGCTTGAATGCAGGCGACGCAGTCACCGTGGCGCCGAACGACTACGGCCGCATTCCTGTCGCGGGCCAGCTCGTCGCCTGTCGCCGTGACGAAGTTGTGATTGAAAGGCAGGATGAGCAGGCAGGCAGACTGATGGTGCACTTCCCGAATATCGGTTTTGAGGTGACTGCCGCCTGAAGCCAGCACGGATTCGCATATGCCCAACGAACCAGGAAATCCCGACCCGGCCGGAAGCGAAGACTCTTCCAACCGACGAGTTGCGTTTTTCCGCCTGTTCACGTCGGGCATCGTTGTCGGATATGCCGGCTTGTGGGTTGCAGTGATGATCGATCGAGGTGGTGATCTGGCCCAGGCAGCGTTCGGCTTCCTTGTGCTCGCCTTTATCTTTGCACCCGCAGTGCTCGTGTACGCACTGCTCTGCTTTTTTCTCAGCAGGGTCTGGCAGCCACAAAGCTGGGCACCCGCCTTCATCTGCGGTATCGGCTGCGTCGTCCTCGCATTAGCGGTTACGGGCGTGTTTGGACTCGGGCTTCGGATCCACTAAGCAGACGGCGTCACGCGCACGCGACTCGTAGCGGTGCTGCCCTCTTCGACCACCAATGCCATACCGCCGCAGCCAAGCTCCGAGTCGGCCGCGCTCAATATGGCTTCGCCATTGATCGATGCAGAGAGCGTGTCTCCCCTGACAGCCAGTGTCAGCTCACAGACTTCACCGAAATCCCACTCGAACGGGTGACTCGCCAGGACAGTCTAGCTACCGACAACCTTGACGATCCGTGCCTCACCGCCCCGGTGCAAGAGAAACGCATAGAAGCGGCGCATGCCCTGTACCCGCACCGCCACACCCACCGCGTTGGCCATGTGCGACAAAACGTCAGCCGTGACGGTGATGTCCCGCCAGTCCCGGGTACCCTGAATGAGTAACCCCCGCCCTTCGTTCTGTACCAACCGATAACCGTGTACCCAGGGCATGTCGACAAATTCATCGACACCATTCACCCAGGAACGCCGCAGCATACTTTGACGATGTTTGCGCGGATTCGACCGCGTGCTGACGAAATCCGGTTCGCCGTCCCAGCGCAGATAGTCGAGGTGCATTGCCCCCGCTGTCTCTATGCCAACTTCATACGCCGGATAGGCGTCTGCCGGAACGTCGAAGCTGATCCGACCGTGCGCTTCGACGACAACCGGATCGGAACAGACGAATTGCTGCTCGTCATCCTTGTCGTAGTAAGCCACATAAAGCCGGGCTTCAGCACCGTTGCCATCGAGCAGTTGCGCGCTCAGCGTCTGTCCGGGATAAACCCGCGGTGAGGCAATCAGCGGGTACGGATTGTTGGGATTTTCCGTCCATTCGGCAAAATCCTTTGATGGCGCAAACACCGGCGTGCCGAACCGCGCGATGCTTTTCGCAGCGAGACGCAGCGTGTGCTGACCTGACGCGCTCACGCCCGTGGCGTTCCCGATTTCACCCTCGCCGTCGGTGACCGTGAAGCCCTGCAGACTGCCCGGCAATTCGAAGTGGAACTGGGCGCCGTCTTTTGGCGCCCAGGGCGCTGCGCCGGCCATGCGCCGCGCCGTATTGATGATCTCCTGCGATTCCAGCACACAGTCAGACACCCCCCAGGTCGGATCGGCTGAAGGGACGTAGATCCGGTCTGCCACAGGACCGCGCCAGTCCAGGTCTTTCTCGAGGCCCGCATCTATACCCGCAAGGCCGTTCTTGATGCCCATGAGGCAGCCCACGTTGCCGGAGTTGCAATCCGTGTCCCAACCGCTGGTGTTGACGATCTTCATCGTTTCGGAGAAGTCGTCGTTGCCGTGTAACAGCGACAGAATGATGAGCCCGTGATTCGGGACCATGTGACAGTTACCGCCATACTTGTCATAGCCATAGCTCGCGGCCAGGCGTTCGCGAGTCGCGCGCCAGTCGGTTTCCGCCGCCCGCCAGCTGCGCAGATCGTCGATGAGCCTGCGAATGACGGAGTCGGTCGGGATGTAGCCGAGCGCCGTATCGATGAGCTGGTTGATGTCGGACTCGACAAACGCCATGGCTTCCATCACCGCCAGCACCACCGCCCCGTGCACGGCCTCTCCATCATGACTGACGCTCGCCGCACGCTCGGCGAGCCGGGCCGCCTGATCGGCATTACCCGGCGACACCATGGCCCACCCGTCAATGAAGATCTGCGCGCCGATCTGCTCCGATACAATTTTGGAGTTGAGCGCAGCCGAGCCGCTTGCGGGCGCCTGTATACCCTTCTTCAACCGTAAATAGGCGGTGTGTTCCGTCGAGTTACCGAGACCACCCCACCAGAGGATTGTTCTTTCCTCAATCAGATAGTTGAGCCAGCCTTCACCGATCTCCGCTGCAGAAATGTCCGGATTGAATCCATGGTCTCCCATGGCTCGGGCAAAGGTGAAGGTGCCCGCGATGTCATCGTCGGTAACAAGAAGTGGCACGTCGACTTTGTCGTGCACGTAATACTCGATGTCACCAAGCCGTTTCTGAATGAGCTCATACGGCCAGCCTTCGAACGGTCTGCCGAGGTAAACGCCAATCGTCTTCCCCAATACCCCGGCATAAACGCGCTCAGCGTAGTCACCTGGTAAGTCCATGTTGCCCCGCTCCATTGATCAGTTCTCTACGCCGCCGTGTGCGGACGCTTCAATTTTCACCCAGCTCCTGGCGCAACGTCTCCACCACCCCGCCGAACTGCTCGCGGTTGCCGTCGCTCAGCTCGGCGAGCATCTCGTGAGCCTTGAGCAGCCGTTGCTGCTGGCGGGGACCGTGGGTTGCGTGCAGATCTATCTCTCTAAATCCCGGGGGCAGCGCGATGGCTTCTTCAGCTATGTGGTCCAATACCTCCCGCATGCTGAGCTCTTTAAAACTCTCTACGAGCGGCTCAGTCACGTTCTGCAGCGTCAGCCGCTGCCCTGCGTCCGTCGCGCGCAAGGTCAGCTCGTGCAGCGTACCGAGCAGGGTGCTGTCCATGTGCTCACAGCTGCCGAGATCCATGACGAGATTTCGACCACCATCGATCGCGGCCATGGCGGCATCGTAGAGGGTCTGACCATAGAGCCAGGTCATCCGCCCCGCGATTGCAAACACCGTCGCATCCGAGGTCTCCGCGTAGCGCACGGCGGGTTGCTCGTCGGCAGGAATCGGCGTGAGATCGAGTGAGTCCATCGACTCGTTGAACTCACTCTCGCCGGGCGTGGCGCTCAAGAGCACGAGGGTGACATCATCGCAATCCTGACGAATCTGCCCCCCGGTGAGCGTACGCAACAATTGCTCCAACGGGTGCTCTTCGTCTTTGACCGACGTCAGCGCCTCAGCGATCTGCTCGGCGCTGGTCTCATGCTCACCCATGTCCAGCAATCCGTCCGTGTAGACCAGCACCTGATCGTTCCGGTGCAGCTGGATATCGTGCTCCTTATACTCCGCGTCGCCATCCAGCCCGAGCGCCGGACCAGTATGCTCGATCATCTCCACACCGCCGTCCGCACGCAGAACGAGCAGCGGGGGATGGCCGGCCGAGCCGACGATCAGGCGATGTTCCTCCAGGTCGAGGAGACAGTAAGCCGCAGTCACGAACACACCGGGCGCCGGGGGATTGGCACGCAGGGAAGCATTAATCCGGGTGAGCGCCCAGCCCGGCTGATACGGAATGCCGGTTTCAGCGTCCTGCAGATTCATGTGATTCTTGAACAACACCGACAACATCGCAGCGCTCACGCCGTGCCCGGCCGCATCAGCCACAAGCAATGCAAGATGTCGCTTGTCCATGCTCACCACGTCGTAGAGATCGCCGCCAATGGTGTGCCCCGGTCGGTAGAGGGTGCGCACGTTGAAGTCCGCCAGATCAGGCGTCTCGTGTGGCAGCAACGAGCGCTGAATGATCTCAGCGCGGTGCAGATCGCGCTCGATGACGTCAGCCTGCCCGCGCAGCACCTGCACCAGCTGCCCCAGCTCGCTGGCCGTGCGTCGAAGCTCGAGCTGCGCGATGACCTGACGCGACAATGCCAGCAGACTGTCGCGCTGGGACTGAGTCAGCTCACGCGGTTGTCGGTCGATCACACACAACGTGCCCAGCGCCTGGCCGCTGTCGGTCACCAGCGGCGCGCCGGCATAGAAACGAATGGTGGGTGCGTCAGTGACGAGTGGATTATCGGCAAAGCGCTCATCCTGACTGGCATCTTCGACGACAAGCAGCTGGTTCGGATTGAGTATCGCGTGGGCGCAGAAAGCCAGACCCCGGGGTGTCTCCGCAGCATCCAGACCAACGCGGGACTTGAACCACTGCCGTTGTTCGTCAACCAGGCTCATGAGCGCAATGGGCGTGTCGCAGATCTGCGACGCCAGAAACGTGATGTCGTCGTACGCCTGCTCGGGCAGCGTGTCCAGAATCGAATAACTCTGCAACGCCGCGAGGCGTTCCGCTTCACTATTGGGTAGCGGGGCTTCGATCATAGATTCACCATACGCCGATGAGCCGAGCTTGGCGAGATGTGTCGGCTTACG
>JAAUXY010024296.1_pt1 | contig 25227 bp, 19 predicted proteins | sample 7278121 | NCBI WGS metagenome assembly JAAUXY01 (sample SAMN14350117, study PRJNA611818) | marine sediment metagenome | isolation source: surface marine sediment (1.8m) | place: French Polynesia: Moorea | collected 2018-08 | reverse complement strand
GCAGCGGCTATATCATGGCGTACGGTCCTGCTTCACTGCAGCTGCTGGATCTCGATTCGTCAGACATCGAGCCCGTGCTCGAAGACCCGGCGTACGACTTCCTGCAGCCACGCGTCTGCTCGGCCGGACACCTCTACTACCTCAGGCGGCCTTACGAAGCGCCACGTTACGGTGGCAAGAACGTCCTCGTCGACATCGTGATGTTCCCGTTCCGGCTGCTGCGCGCCGTCTTTCACTACCTGAACTTCTTCTCGATGATGTATTCGCAGAAGCCCCTGACCGGCGCCGGCGGCCCGGACATGCAGATCGATGCCAAGGAACTCATGCTCAAGGGCATGCGTATCGACGCGGAACGCGCGCTCAAGCGGGAACGGCCTGTCAACGGCGTGCCGTCGCTCGTGCCGTCAAGCTGGCAACTCGTGCGCCGAAATCAGCACGGCCAGGAAACCGTGCTGGCGCGCCACGTTGCCGCGTTCAGCATCAGCGCGGATGACAGCATCGTGTACACGAACGGCTGCGGTATCTTCCAGCTGACGCCGAGCGGTATCGCTACGATCGCGCGCGACCGGGTGGTGGAAGAGGTGGTTCTTACCGCCTAGGCAAACTGGCGCCAACATGTCCGTGTCGTTCCGAAACATCATCGAGACGCAGCTCAGGTTCCTCTTCTTTCGTCCCATTCGGGTGTCGCTTCAGGGCGATTTTGCGCAGTGGCTGGGCTATGTCCTCGTCGTTACCTGGCTCGTCGGTGTGGGCCGCTACTGGGACCACCCATCGGCGATGACGTTCCAGTACTTGGGCCTCGGCTCCGTTGCGTACATCTTTTCGCTGGCGACGCTGGTGTTCCTGGTCGTCTGGCCGCTTGGTCCCGCGAACTGGAGTTTTCACGGCGTCGTGGTCTTCGTCGGCCTGACCTCTTTGCCCGCGCTCCTGTACGCAATCCCGGTCGAGCGCTTCATGAGCCTCGAGCGTGCGCAGGCGGCGAACGCCGGGTTTCTCGCCATTGTTGCGCTATGGCGCGTTGCACTGTTCCTGCGCTACTTGCATACGGTCGCGCTGTTGCACTGGTTCGTCGTCCTCACGGTGGCGACGCTGCTCCTCTCCGGCATCGTCTTCGCACTGGCGTTGCTGAACCTCGAACACGTCGTATTCGACCTCATGGCCGGAATACGGCCCGAAGACGCGAGCCCGAACGACACGGCTTACCTGATTGTGTTTGGCCTGGCCTTCTGGTCTTTGTTTGCATTCCCGGCCGCCGCTGTCGTATACCTCGGCTGTATCGTCTACCGGGTCACGTCCAAACCCGGCAGGCGTGCACAGTAGGGGCACGCATCAGGCGAAAACCGGAGGCACAGGCATGGGTGCGTGGGGAATCGAATGACTTCGGCGACTGGCAGGCGAATTTGCCGACCTGTCGGCGAGGCTCAGTTCGTAAGCATTGCGTCCGGTCGCACCAGTAAAGAGTCGAGGGTTGATGACCACACGCCAGATAATCGCGTTCCTGATTTACATCGCCTGGTGCGGCTTCAATATTGCCGTGGCCGCGGTGCCCATTGGCGACGGCGGGGTCGTTGCGCACCTGGCGCTGACGATCACCGGCCTGCCGTCATCATTCGTTTCCTGGTTCCTGCCACACGGCTCCCTGCAAGGTGTGATGGCCGCGGCCGTGCTTGGGGCGGTCCAGCTCGTGTTGCTTTTTGCGCTTCTGAACCGACAAAAAAATTGAACGCCCGCGCCACGCTTGGCGAATCACCCACTCCAAATACCGGCGAAAGACTATGGACAACGACACTCACAAGATTCGTGTGCTTATCTACCGCTCACTTCGCGCGCTTGCGGGCCTGCTGATGGATTTCGGCCTCAATGCCCGGGAGTTCGTGGAACTTGCCAAGCTTGCGTACGTCGATGCCGCGATGCGCAAGTATTCGACAACGGCACGGCAGCCGAGCATCACGAAGCTGGTGCAGCGAACCGGGCTCTCGAAGCACGAAGTACGTCGACTCAAAGGGCGGCTTGCGGACGAGGTGGGCCTCGACAGAGCTGTTCTACCACGACCGGACGGCGCGATGCTGCAACTCTGGTTTACCGACCCCGAGTACCTGGGCGAAGATGGTCAGCCCAGGGCACTGCCCCGCGGGCCCGGAGAGGGTACCCTGTATGAGCTCGTCTCAAAGGCTGCACCCGATATTACACCGGGTCATGCCATCGCGCGGCTGCTCCGGAACAACCATGTCCGAGAAGTCGGGCCGGATGTCTTTGAACCCAGGCGCCGAAGCGCTCACACGCTTCGTAACGCCGAGGGGCTCTGGACAATGCTGCGCTCCGCCTTGATGCCGATTTGCCTGACCATCGAGCACAACATGGGAACCACCAAGACCGACGAGATGTGGATGCAGACGACGTCGTACGCGCGACGGGTCCCGATCAGCCGTCTCCCCTATGTTCGAAACGGCGCACGCCAGCGCGGCGAACAGGCGATCTTCGACATCGATGAATTCATGAACACATACTCGAAAGCTGCAGACTCCGATGACAGCAGGTTTATCGGAGTGGGTGTGTTCTACTTTGAAGAGGATTCGCCGTTCGAGAATCACCCCACGACTGTCAAACAGGGCGGTTGACCGTACCCGCTATCCAGACGCACATTTCGCTGCGTACGTCGGGCCGCAACTCCGCACAGTTCGCGCCAACGGTTCAGGCGATATCCGCTACACTGAAAGTAGAAAAACAAGAGGAGAGTCGCCGTGACCAGCGTTTCGAGAAGAACGTTCCTGGAAGCATTGGGGGCAATAGGGGGATCGGCAGCCCTGCGTGCGGCAACCGGTACAGCAGCGATTTCGTCAGTCTCGCGGCCTGTGCTTGCGGCGGACCACAGCGACACACTCGGGTTCAGGACCGCCACTGAACTTGCTTCGATGATTCGCGCGAAGAAGATCAGCTCCGTTGAACTTACACAGTACTTCATCGACCGGATCGAGAAATTCGACCAGGGGCTGAACGCGGTCGTCGTCCGGGACTTCGACCATGCCCTCGAGGCCGCACGCAAAGCCGATGCTTTGCTTGCCCGGGGCGATGGCATGGGACCTCTGCATGGCCTCCCCATGACGATCAAGGAGTCATTCGACATCGCCGGATTGCCGACGAGCTGGGGAATTCCCGCGTTCGAAGAGAACATTGCCCGCAGGGACTCCGACGTCGTCGAACGATACAAAGCGGCTGGCGCACACTTCATTGGCAAGACAAACGTGCCCCTCGCTCTCGGCGATTTCCAGAGTTACAACGACATCTATGGGCAGACCGGCAACCCCTGGGACACGCAGCGCACACCGGGTGGCTCCTCCGGCGGCACTGCGGCGACCCTCGCGGCCGGACTGACCGGACTGGATAGCGGATCCGACATCGGCGGCTCGATTCGAAATCCTTCGCACTATTGCGGCGTGTACGGTCACAAGCCGACGTGGGAGATCATCTCGGGAAGGGGCCACTCATTGCCTGGCCGCTATGCGGCACCGGACCTTGCTGTCGTTGGACCGATGGCCAGGAGCGCAGACGACCTGGCGCTGGCCCTCGACGTCATCGCAGGACCGCAGGAACTGAACGCGGCCGGCTGGCAGCTTCGATTACCGGAACCACGTCACCGATCGATCAAGGACTTTCGCGTCGCGGTGTGGGCGAGTGACGAGATGTCGCCTGCGGGCTCCCAGGTCGCCAACAGGATCCAGGAAGTCGCTGACCTGCTCGCCCGCCGGGGAGCCACCGTGTCGGACACGGCGCGACCCGACTTCAGCGCGAAGGAGAGTCATGACACCTACATGAGCCTGCTGCTGTCGTTTCTCAGCGTTAGTCTTACGCCGGAGAACTATGCAGCGAGCAAGGAACGTGCGGCGAGCTTTGACAGGAACGATACGACGTCAGAGGCGATGCAGGCCCGTGCCACGGTCCTGGATCATCGAGAGTGGCTGGGCTTTCACAACAACCGAGCCAGGATTCGACACCAGTGGAAATCGTTCTTCGATCAGTGGGACATTGTCCTGTGCCCCATTTCCGTCACGACGGCATTCCCGCACGACCACAGCCCGAAGAACGATCGCACCATTGTGGTTGACGGCGTCGAGACGCCGTACTGGGACCAGCTTTTCTGGGCCGGCCTCGCCACGATGCCATTCCTGCCGAGCACCGTGTTCCCGACCGGCGTGGCAGAGGACGGTCTCCCGGTCGGATTGCAGGCAATTGGCGCCGAGTACAACGACCGCACGACCATCGAATTCTCCCGGCTTGTCGCTCAGGAAATCGGTGGATTCGTGCCGCCTCCGGGCTTCCCGGATTAGCCGGTATAGCCCCTCGTTGCCTCCGCCAGCGCGCTTGCCAGTTCCCGGTCCGACTCGCTCAACAGCGGGTTCCACAAATCAAAGATCATGACCACGCGCAGCTCGTCTGAGTCGTTCCAGGCCTCGTGCTCGAGCGTATCGTCGAAGACCAGCGTCTCGCCGATCTGCCACTGACGCGTCTCGAAGCCCACGCGAATTCCGCAGTCGTCGGGAATGACCAGTGGAAGGTGGGCGATGACGCGCGCATTGCTCTCGCCGAAATGCGGCGGGATGCGGGTCTTTGGCGCCAGCGCGGAGAAGAACACGTTCGGGCAGAGGCCAGACAGGCTGCAAAGCGACAGTTCCGCAAGCAGCGCTGCCGTGCTCGGGCAACTCGCGAGGTTTTCCTCGACGGGCTGGCCGCCCTTCCACAAGTGAAACGCGTTCCAGTCGCTCGAGTGGTTGAGGTGCTGCCACTGGTTGACCGGCTCTCCCGGGCGATAGGCGATGTAGGGCTCGAAGCCGTCGTTGCGATCCCGGATCGCAGCGGCCATCTCGTCGCGAATCAGCGGCGTGTGCATCTCGAGTTCGTGCAGGAACGGGAACTGCTCGCGTGCGAAGAACGGAATGGCCGGCAGACGCGGGACGTACAGCTGGTTGCTGTTCGACACGTAGGGATTCGAGCAGCCGGCGCGAATCGATACCGCCTCGTCCCAGCGTTCGCCCTCGGGTCCCTGGAGACCGCTGCGCAGCCCGGCGAGCTTGTCGGTGAGATGCCGGCGCAATCCCTGCGAGTGGTTCTCGACAAACGCCTGCGCATGACCGAGTTCGGCCTGCAGCTGTGGCGGCCATTGCTCGCGCGGCGGCGCAACCTGTAATGCGTGCGTGTAGCTCGTCGCCGCCAGCACCTGATCACCGCGCCCTTCGTACCAGTTGCCCTTCAGCAAGAGCGCCGGTACGTAGTACGGCTCGATCGCCAGTGCCTGCTGGATGGCCATGAACTCACCGTCGGCATCGCCGGCACGGCCGCGGACACCGGCCAGCGTCAGCCACGCGATCAGGTCACCCGGGTCGGCCGCCAGCGCGCGCTCGAGCGTCTCGGTAGCCTCGTCCCAACGTCCGTCACGCGCAAGCTTGATGGCCTCCTCGACGAGCAAAGGCGGCGGACTGAAGTCCGCCGCCTGTTCTCTCGTAACGCTCACCCCTAGAACCGCAGGTTGAACCCGGCGGTGAACACGGTGCCGAGCGTGTCGTACATGCTCGGGAACGTGTTGCCGGAGTTCGAAGCAGTGGTTCCTGCTTCATTACCCACGACCGGCGGGTCCTCGTCGAAGACGTTGTAAATCGCGAGATTTACACCGATCTCGTCGGTCACCTGCCAGGTGCCCGTCAGGTCCACGTAGTTGACGGAGTCGATAGAGCGGAACGCCTCGAAGGTACCCGCGACCTGCGGATCCTCGATATCGACACTGCCAATGTGACGCCACAGGTAGGACACCAGGATGTCGTCGTTGATGATCCAGCTGGTACGCTGGATGAAGCGCGTCTCCGGCAGCGGGTTGCCGCAGGAGTTGCCGTACTTGCCGACGCACTCAACAACGTTGACGAACGGCGAGGACAGCGATTCCTGGGTCAGGTAGTGGTTGATCGTGCCCGAGATATCGAGTTCGCCGAAGCGGCCGATATCCACCGTGAACGCGCCCGATACTTCGAGGCCCTCGGCGCGCAGATACTCGAGGTTCTGCGTGAACGCGTTGGTACCCGAACCCGGCAGCGTCAGCGTGCCGCCGACACGCGTCACCTGGCTGCACACCTCCGGCAGGCCGGCGATGTAGCAACCGTCCAGGATCTCCTGCGCGGTCAGTTCACCGATGACGTCTTCGATGTCGATGTCGTAGTAGTCGACCGACAGGACGAGGTTCGGTACGGCGCTGAAGTCCGGTGTCCAGACGAAGCCGAGCGTCAGCGTATCCGCCGTTTCCGGTCCCGGCAGGTTGTTGGGGTTCGTTCCTTCGAAGTTGTTGACCTGGCCCGAGACGATGTCCTCGACCGTACCGACCTGTGCCTGCGACATGCCTGTGGACAGGCAGAGATCGTTCAGCGTCTGGTCGATGCTGCCGGCGTTAGCCACCGAGCACGGATCGAGAAGAGCATCCTCGAGACCACTCGTGACCGGAGAGCCGATCTCCGACACGTTCGGCGCACGTGTAGCTTCCTGCAGCATGCCGCGAATCAGCAGGCTGTCGATCGGCCGCCAGCTCAGGCCGGCTTTCCACGTGTCGTTGGAACCAACGTGACTGTAGTCCGAGAAGCGGGCACCGACTTCCAGTGCCAGCGAGTCGAAGAACGGCACACCTTCGACGAGCGGCAGGTAGCCTTCGACGAAGAACTCGTCAACATCGAACTGTCCCGTGACGGGCAGGCGGTTGCCGCCGGCGCCACCGAGGCAGCTCGAAGGCGACAGCTTCCAGCACTCGTCGGGCGTCGTCGTACCGATTTCCTCGCGATACTCGGCACCGAAGCTGATCGCCAGCGGCGCATCGGCCGTCGGCAGCTGCAGCGCGTCGATCGGACCCGTTACCGAACCCGAAACGATCGTCTGCCGGTAGTTCTCGTCCTCGATAGCCGTTGCGCTGTTGGCCGCAACCATCGCGGGCGTGATCGTACCGAAACCGCCGAACAGGTTGATCGGGACACAGGACGAATCGCCGTTGTCGCAGGTCACGCCGTCCAGCGAGCGTATCGAGCTCTCGATCGCGTCGACGTTGGTGTAGCCGGCCGAGATGTTGGAACGATCCGACTCACCGCGCTGGAACGAGATGTCGTAGTCCCAGTCGCCCACGATATTGCCGCGTGCGCCAGCCGTAAGCTGGAACATGTTGGCGTTGTAGACCGTGGAGCGGTTGCCGAACTCGACCGTACGACGACGGTAGGAGACGTTCAGCTCGTCCGCCGCGTCGACGATGCCGTTGCCGTTGACGTCAATCCAGTTGACGAAGCTTGCGCCCGTCGGATCGGCGCCGCTGCAGGTTGCATCCGCGCAGACCGTGTTCGCGACACGACCGGCTTCGGCCGCGGCGAGGATGTCGTTGCGGGCAGCATCACCCAGCAGCGGGTTGGCCATCGGCGTGAAGAAATTGAAGCCGAAGATGCCCGAGGGTGCGACCTGCTGGCGAACGTTGATGGACGAATAGCGGAAGTTCGCGTAACCCTCGAGGTGCTCGTTGACTTCTACATTACCGATGACCATACCGCCCCAGCGCTGCTGCGGCGTCTGGTACTGGTTCAGCGGGTTGAAATTGAACACGCTGCAGTTCGAACCCAGCGTGCCGTCCTCGCGGAACTGGCCGAGGCCTGGTCCGCCTGCAATGGCAACGCGAGTCGGCACTGTCGTGGTCGAACCACCCTCGGCGACCGAGCCCGGGCCACCGCAGCCCTGCGGCGCAGGGGCCGGAACGTCGCCCGCCAGGAAGCGGTCGTAGTTCGCACCCGATGCCGTGGCAATGCCGAGCTGGCCGAGCGGTCGCTGACCAAACAGCACAGCATCACGATCGGACCAGTTCATGCTCAGGACCACGTTGCCGCGGCCGTCGAACATGTTTGCACCCATCGTCAGCGATGCACTCTGCGTTACGCCGTCGCTTTCGCTGGTCTCGGTGTGGTTGTAACGCAAGTCGATACCTTCGAAATCCTTCTTCATGACGAAGTTCAGTGCACCGGCAATCGCATCGGAACCGTACACGGCGGACGCGCCGCCAGTGATGATGTCGATGCGCTCGATCAGCGCCGTCGGGATCGTCTGCGTGTCGACGAGACCTTCGATGCTGTACGGCGTAGCGCGCTTGCCGTCGATCAGTATCAGGTTGCGTTCCTCACCCAGACCGCGAAGATCCACCGTCGCGGCGCCGTCGGAACCGTTGTTGACGTTCTGGCCGTCGTCCGGCTTGGTGATTGGCAAAAGCCTAAGGACGCGCTCGACTTCCGGTTGCGCCTGCAGATCGATTTCGTCAGAGCCGACCGAGTAGATCGGGCTCGACGACACGATGCCCGGCACAGTGATGCGCGTGCCCGTTACCGTGATTTCCTCCAGCTCTGTATCGTCGTCCTGTGCCAGTGCGCCGGGTGACGCGCCGAGGACCACGAAGCCGGCCGTGACACCCAAAGCGAGCCTCACCGCCGCGCTGATGCGTGGATTGGTTTTCATGTTCATCCCCTCCGTTATATGCCTATGGGTCATTCCACATTGATCGGAACCATTGGCTTACGCCCCGATCGAACTCGTTGAGTCCAGGCAAGCCCAAGCCTTCTTCCAACAAGTGTGTTGGTAATGTCCTACAGCACCGTTCGTGTGCTAAATATCGTTGCGTTATCAAAACGCTTTTTCGTTATTAGCAATTTGAATAACTAGTTATAGCGTTGCTTTCACGCTACTAGGGAACTTTTCATATGCTCTTTCGAGCATAAAAACGTGTCTTTAGTAGTTAATAAACAACATCGTTATGCCACACAAACGCTGGTGTCTGCGCGAACTGGCGGGGTATTTGCAACGACCTCGGGCCGTGGCAGCCGGGAGTGGTGCCCGACTGCGCAGGGTATTTCGTGGGGGTGCCGACGGCTGGCCGGGGGCTAGCGAACGAGCGGCGCGGTCAAGGAAATACGAGTCGAATCGCGGTGCCGTCCTCGCCCGTGTCGATAGCGATGTCGCCGCCGTGTGCCGTCATGATCTGCCGGCTCAGCGAAAGACCGATGCCGCTGCCCTCGCGCTTGGTCGTGAAGAAGGGGATGAACACCTGGTCGAGGTCGTCGTCGGGGATCCCGGGACCGTTGTCGGTCACGCTCAGGATAACGCGACCCAGGTCGAGCGCCGCGGCCAGCCGAACAGAGCGGCTTTCGCGGCCGGCCAATGCCTCAGCGGCATTTTTCACGAGATTGATGAGGACCTGTTCGACGAGCTGGCGATCGGCATGCAGCTCGAGCGATTCGGGCACGACGTCGATCTCGACGTCGATGCCTTCGAGCTGTGGCGCGAGCAGCGTCGCTATGCCGTCGAACAGCGTTCTTACGCCGATCAGCTCGACCTTCGGCTCCGGGACTTTCAGGAGCTCCCGGTAGCGCGACACGAACTCGATCATCCCCTCGCTGCGCCGGCCGATCGTCGCTATGGCTTCGCGGATGTCGTCCGCCGCTTCCGGATCGTCGAGCATGGCAACCGTGGTCTGCGCGAGGCTCGTAACCGGCGTTAGCGAATTCATGATCTCGTGGGTGAGTACACGGATCAGGTTTCGCCACGCGCTGGATTCGCGAGCGGACAGTTCGCCGGACAGGTTCTCGATCGAATACAGTCGCTCCACCTCGCCCGCCATCCGGATCTCGGCGACCGATACCCTGAGCTCGACCGGCACGCCGCGCAGGCTGGACTGGATCAAGCGCTGCTGGCCGGCCTCGATCGCCGCGAGTTCGGCGGGAAGCCGTTCGTCGATAGAAGCAAGCTCCTCGATATTGCGCAGACCCGGTAATCCGGTCAGGCGCCGCGCCGGGTTGTTGACGAGCGACAGCGTGCCGTCCCCGCGTACGGCGATGAACGGCACCGGCACGTGCCGAATCACCGTGTCGAGGTAGCTCGCCTGCAGGTCCCGGTCTGCGCGCGCGTCCTGGAAACGCTCGAGCACCTTGTTGAAGGCATCCTTGAGTTCGGCGTCAACGTCGTCTTCGATGAATCGCCGCGTGAAGTCCTCGTAGTTCACGGCCGCAAAGAAGTCCTCCAGCGCATCGACGTGGGACTGCACCGTGTGCAACAGCACCAGCACCTGCACGACGACGCCTGCTGCCAGCACGATCGGCACCGCCACGTGATCGGTGCTGGTGATCGCCAGCACGAGCAGCGTCAGCGTCACGCCGATCAGCAGGACCTGCAGAACCGTGAGCCAGCGGAACCGCTGCCGGAATCGTTGCTTCACAGCCCGTGCTTCTCGATGCGTCGGTACAGCGCCGCACGGGTAATGCCGAGCGCGCTGGCCGCGTGCGAGATATTGCCACCCGCCTCCTGGATCGCGGTTTCGACGAGTTTGCGCTCGTTGGCCTCGAGATTCAGCGACGTTGGCTCGGCCGCGGCGGATTGCGACAGCAGGCTGAAGTCGGCGGGCTCGAGCTGGTCGCCGTCGGCCAGGATGACGGCGCGCTCGACGGCGTGCGAGAGCTCGCGCACGTTGCCGGGCCAGCGATGCCGCTCGAGCTCGCGTCGCGCGGCCGGGCTGACCGTTTTCGGCGCAAGCCGATACTTGCGTGCGGACTGATCAATGAAGTGATCGACCAGCGCGGGCAGGTCCTCGAGACGCTCGCGCAGCGGCGGCAGTCGGATCTCGATGGTGTTGATGCGGTACAGCAAGTCTTCACGGAACTCGCCCTGCTCGACCAGTTCCTCGAGCGGCCGGTTGGTCGCGGCGATCAGCCGTACGTCGACCGACACAAGCTGGTCGCTGCCGAGCGGCGTCACTTCGCGGGTCTCCAGGACTCTAAGCAGCTTGTTTTGCAGCGGCAGCGGCAGGTTGCCGATCTCATCGAGGAACAGCGTCCCGCCGTCGGCCGCCTGGAAACGCCCCGACCGGTCTCGATCGGCACCCGTGAACGCGCCGGCACGATGGCCGAACAGCTCGCTCTCGAACAGGTTCTCCGCAACGGCGCCGAGATCGACGGCGACGAGGGCGCGGTCGGCCCGGCGCGATTGACGATGCAGCGCTCGTGCCACCAGTTCCTTGCCGGTGCCGTTCTCGCCGCGGACCAGCACCGTCGCGTCGGTCGGGGCGACGCGGCTGACTATTTTCAGGACTTCCTGCATGGCCGGGGCGCCGGCAATCATCTCGGTCTCGGGCGGCGCCTCGGACAGGGCCGTTACCGTGGCCCGCGTTTGCCGGAGCTCCGAGGCGACCCGGAGTGTCGCCACGAGCTTGTCGTTCTGCCAAGGCTTCAAAACGAAGTCGGCGGCACCCTCGCGCATGGCCTGCACCGCGGTATTGAGGTCGCCGAAGGCCGTCATCAGTATGACAACCGCATCCGGGTCCTCGCCGAGGATCACGTTGAGCCACTTGAGGCCCTCGGCACCCGTGTTCCGGCCGATCGCGAAGTTCATGTCGATCAGGAACACGTCGATCTGTTGCTTTGCCATCAGCCCGGGAATCGACTCGGGGTCCTCGCTCGTCACTACGCTCGAGAAATGCTGGCGCAGCAGCAGGCGCGCCGCCGTCAGGACGTCCGGGTCGTCGTCAACGACAAGAATCGTGGCATCGATGGTCACAGCACCGAAGGGTAGCGAGCCAGGTGTTCGAAATCGATCACTTGTTTGCGATATCGGACACTTTCTTCGATGCCGGATGCCGTAAGGCACTGATTTTTATGGCCCCCGACTTGGCACGCCGCTTGCTCCTATTCATGGCATGAACACTCACCCACAAAACACCGGCATGGACCGCAAGATCGAACGTCCGCAGTCGCATCGCCGGCTCGTGATCGGCGGAGCCGCCGCCGCGGCCGTCGTCGCCCTCGTGCTCTGGGCCACGGCCGACAAGTCCACGTCCTACACGCTCGACGGCCAGCGCATCCGCACGGCGACGGTGTCGCTCGGCGTCTACGAAGACTACATCCCGCTCCGTGCGAGCGTGGAGCCGGAGCGCAGCGTCTATCTCGATGCCATCGAAGGCGGCCGCGTCGAGCGCGTGCTCGTCGAGGAAGGCGCCTTTGTCGAGGAGGACCAGCCGCTGATCGAACTGTCAAATACGTCGCTGCAGCTCGACGTCATCGCTCGCGAAGCCGAGGTCAGCGAGCAGCTCAACAACCTGCGCAATACCGAACTCGCCATCGAGCAGAATCGCCTGAGCCTCAAGAGCGAGCTGATCGAGATCGACTTCCAGATCGCCAAGCTCGAACGCCTGGTGCAGCGCTACGAAGAGCTCGAAGGCAACCAGTTCATTTCGAAAAACGAATACGAAGACGCGCGCGACGAGCTCGCCTACTGGCGCAACCGTCGCGGTGTCACACAGGAAAGCCAGGCGCAGGACGAGCGCATCCGCCTCGCCCAGATCGAACAGCTGCGCGCCTCGGTCGACCAGCTCGAGAAGAACCTGACGCTCGCACGCTCGAACCTCGAGAACCTGCTGGTGCGAGCACCGCGCGCCGGCCAGCTGACGTCGATGAACGCCGAGATCGGCGAGTCCAAGGCACGCGGTGAGCGGCTCGGCCAGATCGACGACGTCGACCGTTTCAAGACGACTGCGCTGGTCAACGAGTTCTACCTGAACCGCGTGCGAATCGGTCAGCGCGCCGAACTTGACGTCGCGGGCGAACGCTTCGAACTCGAGGTCAGCAAGGTCTACCCGGAGGTGCAGGCGTCACAGTTCGAGGTCGACCTGCGCTTCGTCAACGGGGCACCGCGGGACATTCGTCGCGGTCAGACGCTGCAGATGCGGCTGGTGCTCGGCGACATCGCCGAGGAAGCAACGCTGCTGGCGAACGGGCCGTTCTTCAATGATACGGGTGGGGCCTGGGTGTTCGTACTCGGGCCCGATGGCCGCGTCGCGACGCGGCGCGAGGTCAAGTTCGGTCGCCGCAACCCGAACAGCATCGAGGTCGTGGGCGGTCTCGTTGACGGCGACGAAGTCATCATCTCCTCGTACTCCAACTTCATCACGGTCGATCGACTGTTTATCGACCAGTAATTCACTACCCATTGTCAGGGGAAGCACAATGATCGAACTACACGATGTATCCAAGGTTTACCGCACGGCGGACGTCGAAACGACGGCGCTCAACCAGGTCAACCTCGAAATAAGCCAGGGCGAATTCATCGCCGTCATGGGACCCTCCGGCTGCGGCAAGTCGACGATGCTGAACATCCTCGGCATGCTGGATACGCCGAACTCGGGGCGCTACACCTTCGCCGGCACCGAGGTCTCCGGTCGCTCGGAGCGTGAGCTTGCGAACCTGCGCAAGGCGAACATCGGCTTCATCTTCCAGAGCTTCAACCTGATCGACGAGCTCTCGGTGGCCGAGAACGTCGAACTGCCGCTCCTGTACCAGAAGATCCCGGCAGCCGACCGCGCGAAGCGCGTCCAGGAGGTCCTCGAGCGAGTCAACATCGCACACCGCGCCGAGCACCGGCCGCAGCAACTGTCCGGCGGCCAGCAGCAGCGCGTCGCGGTTGCCCGGGCCGTCGTCACGAACCCGAAGCTGATCCTGGCTGACGAGCCGACCGGCAACCTCGACACGACCAATGGCGAGGAGGTCCTCGACCTGCTCGGCCAGCTGAACGCCGACGGCACAACGATCGTCATGGTGACTCACGACCCCGGTCATGCCGACCACGCCGGCCGCGTCGTGCACATGCTCGACGGCCGGGTGCTCTCCGAGAATGTCGTCAACCTGCAGCAGGAAAAAGAGGTCCGCCATGCTTAGCAACTACCTCAAGATCGCGCTCAGGAACATCACGGGCAATGGCCTGTTCAGCGCGATCAATATCGTCGGCCTGGCGATCGGCCTCGCGTGCTGCATCATCATCACGCTGTTCGTGCGCTGGGAGCTCTCCTACGACAGTCACTGGACGGACGCAGACCGTATTCACCGCGTAACCCGTGATTTCTTCTCCAACGACCTGCAGCTGGTCCGGGTCGCACCGCCGATCGCACCGCTGCTCGCGGAGGACTTCCCCGAGATCGAAGACATCACGCGTGCAATGCAGCCGGGGCAGATCGCGCTGAGCCGCAACGAGGTGTCGTTCCAGGAAGAGAACATGATCATCGCGGACTCGAACTGGTTCGAGTTCTTCAACCTCGAGTTCATCAGCGGCGACCCGGAGACCGCGCTCGCACGGCCGACCAATCTCGTCCTGACCGAGCGCGCCGTCGATCGCTACTTCGGCAACGAAGACCCGATCGGAAAGACCCTCAACATCATGGGGCAGGCAGACCTGACCATTACGGCCGTCATCCGCGACCTGCCGGACAACACCCACATGAAGCTCGAGGTCATAGGCTCGATCGCGATGATCCCAATGATGATGGGTCCGGAGCAGCTCGAGAACTGGGGCAGCAACAACTATTTCACCTACCTGCGCCTGCCCGAGGGCTACGACGCCGCGGACCTCGAGTCGCGCTTCACCGACTTCATGATCAAGCATCGTGGCGAAGATTCGCCCGAGGGCGAGCGGCTGGGTCTGCAGGCCCTGACCGATATTCACCTGACGTCGAACCGTGACGCCGAGTGGCGCACGAACGGCAGCCACGCCGTCGTGTACACATTCTCGGCCGTCGCCTTTGTCGTGCTGCTGATCGCGTGCATCAACTTCATGAACCTGACGACCGCGCGCTCGACACAGCGCGCGAAGGAAGTCGGCGTCCGCAAGGTCGTTGGCGCCGACCGCAGCCAGCTCATCGCGCAGTTCCTCGGCGAATCGGTACTGCTGACGGCATTCGCAATGCTGCTCGCCGTGGCGCTCGTGGAATTGATCCTGCCGTCGTTCGCGGCGTTTCTGGAAAAGCCGCTGAGCTTCTCGCTGCTCGACCCCGCAACGCTGCTGACGCTGACCGCTGGCACGCTGCTGGTCGGACTGTTCGCGGGCAGCTACCCGGCGTTTTACCTGTCGCACTTCCGCCCCGTCGTCGTCCTGAAGGGCGCCGCGTCGGGCGGCGGCTCCGCCATGCTGCGACGCGTGCTGGTTGTATTCCAGTTCGCCACGTCGATCGCGCTGCTAATCGCCACGGGCGTCGTCATGGCACAGATGCACTACGCACGCACGATCGACCTGGGCTACGACAAGGAGCGAAACGTCGTCATGCGGCTGCCGTTCTTCGCGGACCTTTGGGAGACCTATCAGCCGATGCGCGCCGAGCTCGAATCGCACCCGGGCATCGAATCGGTTGTGTACTCGTCGCGCGTGCCGAGCATGCAGAACCTCGACGGCTCCGGTTACGTAGCAGAAGGCGAGCAGGTCACGCTCGACACGGTGCAGGGGCTCTCGGACATCAAGGTCGACGCTCACTGGTTCGAGCACTACGACGTTGAGTTCCTGGCGGGCCGGCCGTTCCGAGACAACGAGGTTCGCATCGAGATGCCAACCGCCGAAGACCCGGTTACGAAGGGCTACGCGATCCTCAACGAGTCCGCGGCACGCCGTTTCGGCTGGACGCCCGAGGATTCCCTGGGCAAGGTCATTCGCCAGCCGATGAGCCGTGAACTCGACATGTTCGTGGACCGGGAGATCGTCGGCGTCATTCCGGATATCCACTTCTCGTCGCTGCACGACGAGAAGAAAGCCACGGTCTACGCCGAACCCAACCCGAATTACCAGCGCAACCTGTCCGTGAAGCTTGCACCGGGCGACTACCGCGCGGCGATCGACCACCTGGAGGCAGTCTGGCAGCGCATGGTCCCGGACGAGCCATCGAACTGGCAGTTCCTCGACGATCGCTTCGACGCCCGCTACCGGGCCGAGGCCAAGCAGGCGAAGATGTTTGCGGTGTTCTCGGCGTTCGCGATTTTCGTGGCAACGCTTGGACTGTTCGGCCTGGCTTCGTTCACGACCGAGCGGCGCACGAAGGAGATCGGCATACGCAAGGTGATGGGCGCCTCGGTCTCGGACATCGTGCTGCTCCTGACCTCGGACTTCACGAAGCTCGTGCTGTTGGCCAACGTCATCGCCTGGCCGGTTGCCTACTACTTCATGAACCAGTGGCTGAATCGCTTCGTCTACAAGGCGCCGTTCGGCGAGTGGGCGTGGCTGTTCATAGCCGCCGCGCTGGTTGCTCTCGCGGCCGCGTGGATCACGATCGCAACGCAGGCAGGTCGCGCGGCAACGTCGCGACCCGTACTCGCACTTCGATATGAATAGAGAGTCCCCACTCTCGAAGACTGAGGGCGGCAGCGATGCCGCCCTTTTTTTTGCGCGCGACTAGCGCAGCAGCCGGTCCTTCTTCATGCGATCGACGATCGCCCGGGCCTCCGCGATGATGATCTCGTAGCTCGTCTGGCCGTGTGCCGTGCTCGACTCGACCGAGTACACGCGATCCTTGGTCGCGACCTCGTACAGATCCGACACCAGGACCACGTTGACCGTGTAGTCCGAGTAGGACGCACGGGTGACTTCCTTGTAGTCGTAGCGGAAGAAGTCGACCAGGCCACCGCCCCTGACCTGCGACTGCACGTTCGCGTCGCCCTGCTCGCTGCGGCTCGTAAGTTCCGCGCCTTCCAGCATGGCGGAGACGACCAGCACCGCGTCGATGTTCTTGTCGTCGACGAGCGCCATGATGGCCTCCTCGCTGGGCTCCTTCGCGTCGCTTTCGCGCACGAACGAGTGCGACTCGACATTGCGTCGGCTCAATTCCTGCGTCAGGCCTTCCTCGATGTTGCGTGCCGTCTCGCGGGTCGGCGCAGCGCCGACGATAAGTACGTTCGAAAACGGTGCCGTCGATATCTGCGGTGCCATGAGCACCCGGTTAACCGCCGTCGATTGCCGGGGGCCGGAGGACTCGCAGGCGCCGAGTATCGAGGCAAGCAGTACCAGGAATACGATTCTTGAAGTCTTGGACATAGGGCTACGCGACCTTCACGCGGTAGAAGATGGAATACAGGACCGGAACGACGACCATCGTCAGTATGGTTGCAAAGCCCAGGCCGAACGCGATCGTCACCGCCATTGAAACGAAGAATGCGTCCGGAAACAACGGTGCCATGCCGAGTATCGTCGTCGCCGCCGCCATGGCGACAGGCCTCAGGCGACTTACCGCCGAATCCAGCACTGCATCGATCGGCGCTTTGCCCTCGGCGTTCTGCAGGTTGATCTCGTCGATCAGGACGATGGCATTCTTGATCAACATGCCCGACAGGCTCAGGAAACCGAGCGTCGCCATGAAGCCGAACGGCTGGTTGGTGACGCCGAGGCCGATAGTCACACCAATGACGGCAAGCGGTACGACGAGCCAGATAACCGCCATCTGTTTGAGTGAATTGAACAACGCGACCGTCAACACGACCATCGCCAGCAGGAACAGCGGCAGTTTCGATGACAACCCTTCGCGCGCGTCGTTGCTGGACTTGTACTCGCCCCACCACTCGAGCCGGTATCCGGGCGGCAGCGGAATCGCCTCGACCGCCGGCCGCAGTTCGGCCAGCAGCGGTGCGGCCTCGCCGACGCGCGGATCGGCAAGCACGGTGATTGTCCGTTGCCGGTTCAGGCGCAGTATCAGGTCGTCTTCGAAAACAGTCTCGAATCCGAGCACGACCTGGCGGAGCGGAATCATGCGCTGCGCCGCAGGGCTCCAGATTTGCAGGTTCTGTATCGACGCGACGTCAAGCCGTTCGTATTCGGGTGCACGCAGGATGATCGGCAGCAGCTCATCGCTTTCGCGGTAGACACCGACTCTTGCGCCCTGGAACCCCTGTAGCAGCGCACCCGCGATGTCCTTGCGGCTGATCTGGTTCAGGTTCGCCGCATCCTGCGCGATAACCGGCTGCACGACCTTCACACGCTCCCGCCAGTCGTTGCGAACGCCGAATGTATTCGGATGCCCGCCCATGATTGCCTCGGCCTGGCTGGCGAGATCGCGCAGTACGTCCAGGTCTTCGCCAATGAAACGCGCCTGGATCTTGCCGGGCTCGCCGGGTCCGAGAATGAACTTGCGAACCTGCGGATTGCTGTCGCTGAATCGTGCTTCCAGCATCTGCTGGATGTCCGCGGCGATGCGGTCGATCTCGCGCGAATCGGCCACGTCCACGAGCAGCTGGGCGTATGCGCTGTTGCCTTTCTCGGGTGAATAGGTCAGCAGGAAGCGCGGCGCGCCGCCGCCAATCACGCTCGACACGTGCGCCACGCCGTCGATGCCCCGGATGTAGTCCTCAGCCGCTTCGACGTCGGCGGCTGTACGCTCGATGCTCGTGCCCTGCGGAAGCCAATAATCGACCATGAACTGCGGCCTGGTGGAGTTCGGGAAAAAGCTCTGCTCGAGCCGGCCGAAACCGATCACCGACGCGACGAAGACGACGATCACGACGGCCATCGTCACCCAGCGAAGGCGTATGCACGCTTGCAGGAAACCGCGGAAGGCACGATAAAAGCCACTGCCGTACGGGTCGGTACCGTCTTCTGTTTCCTTCACCTTGAGGAACATGACGCCGAGCAGCGGCGTTACCGTGACCGCCGTCACCCAGCTCAGCAGCAGCGAAATGAGGATGACGGTGTACAGCGAGCGCGTGTACTCACCCGTGCTGTCCTGTGATGTACCGATGGCCGCGAATGCAAGAACCGCAATGATCGTCGCGCCGAGCAATGGCCACGCCGTCTGCTTGACCACCTCCAGCGCGGCCGCTGTTCGCTCCATGCCCTTCTGCAGGCGGACGAGCATCCCGTCCACGACAACGATCGCATTGTCGACCAGCATGCCGAGCGCAATGATCAACGCACCGAGCGAGATGCGTTCGAGCGTGACTCCCGCACTCGACATGAAGACGAAGCTGCCGGCGATCGTCAGAAACAGGATGAAGCCGATCAGGAAGCCGCTTTGTGCGCCCATGAAGGCCAGCAGCACGATGATGACGATGCCGACGGCCTGCAACAGGCTCATGAGGAAACTGTTGATCGCCACCGTCACGCTCTCGGACTGCAACGAGACGATACCGAACTCGACGCCGAGAGGAATCTCGCCGGCCAGCTCGCGCATCCGCGCCTCGAGCGCCTCACCCATCGTCACGACGTTGCCGCCCGACGCCGTCGAGATCGCAAGGCCGACGGCGAGATTACCGTCGTAGCGAAGCAGGCGGTCGGCCGGCTCGACGAACCCCCGGCGAATCGTCGCAATATCACGCAAACGGATTTGTGCGCCGCCGGCCTCGCCGGTCAGGGTAATCGCACCGATATCCTCGACAGAATCGACCAGACCCGTCGGATCGATCGTGATGAACTCATCACCAACATTGACGCGCCCGGAGTTCGAGACCAGGTTGCGATTCTGGAGCTCGCTGATGATGATTGCCGGCGACAGACCAGACTGCGACAGGCGCTCGCGATCCAGTTCGACGTAAACGACCTCGGGCCGGTCGCCGAATACATCGATCTTGGCCACGTCATCGACGAGCAACAGCTCGCGGCGCAGGAACTTGGCGACGTCCCAGAGTTCGTCGTAGGTGTACTCGGATCCGTAGATGGCGAAGAACACACCGTAGACGTCGCCGAAGTCGTCGACTACGAGCGACGGTCCGGCTCCTGGCGGCAGGTTGGCTCGCGCGTCGTTAATTTTGCGCCGCAGTTCGTCCCACACCTGCGGTAGCGTCGTCTTGTCGTAGCGATCCTGCATCGTCACCGTTACGGTTGACAAGCCGCGTTCCGATCGTGACTCGACTTCCTTGAGCTGGCCCAACTGCTGGGCGGCGATCTCGATCTCGTCGCTGACCTCCTGCTCGACCTCCTCGGCCGAGGCGCCCGGATACGGCGTGATGATCAGCGCGTCCTTGATCGTGAACTCCGGATCCTCGAGCCGCCCCATGTTCTGGTAGGCAACCATGCCTCCGATGATGGCAACGGCGGTCAGGAACAGCGTTGTCGTACGATTCTCGAGACAAAACTCGGTGATTTTCATGGCGCCGCTCTACTGGAGTTCGCGAACCTGCATACCCTCGCGCAAGTTGTGCACGCCGGAAACCGCGATGCGGTCACCGGGCACGATGCCGGACATCACCCGTATCTGGTCGCCGGACATATCGCCGACAGTCACCGTCGCAGCCGACACGATCATCGACTCCGGGTCTACCCTCCAGACCCGCGCGCTACCAGTCTCGTCACCGATAACTGCCGAGGCTGGCACCATTATTGCTCGGCCCGCATCTATCGGGTTTTCGCCGGTTACTCGAATTGTGACGTTCGCGGTCATTCCGGGGAGTACGGATGCGTCATCGGGAGCATCGAACGTCAAGCGCGCCTCGAAGGTGCGGGTAACCGGATCCGCGACCGTGCTCACCTCTGTCAGGCGCGCCGGGAACTCGCGCCCCGGCAACGATGCCAGTGAAACGGTCGGCCGGACACGTGCCGTGCGTTCCTCGTTCGACATGTTCGGGTTGGCGCGGCTCCAGTCCTGCTCGGGCACCGTAATCAGGACTTCCAGCGCTGACAGTTCCTGAAGCAGTACGACGTTCTCCTTTGCCTGCACGTTGACGAAGTTCTCGACATAGACGAGGCCGATGTTGCCGGCGAACGGTGCTAACAACCGAGTATCCGCGAGTGCCTTGCGGGCGGTCGCAAGTGCCGCTTCCGATACCTCGAAATTTCGCTGCCTGAGAACGAGGTCCTGCCTCGAAACGGCCCCGGTTTCCACCAGTTCCTCGAAGCGTCGGAACGTCGACTCGGCCGCGCGATAATCTGCTTCCGCCTTGTCAAGCTGGGCCTGAAAATCCGCTGGGTCCAGACGAGCCAGGAGGTCGCCAGCTTCGACATGCTGGCCGCGCACCACCCGCAGCTCGATGATCCTGCCGGCGACTTCGAAGCCGAGTTCGGCCGTGTCCGCAGCGCGGATACGGCCAGCGTATTGCAGGACACGCCCGCCGCCACCGTCTGCAACAGTCATTATCTTGATCGGGCGTACGACCGGGACCGGATCCTCCTGCTCGCCCCCGCAGGCAACCAATAGCGCAAAGCAGGCGGCGAGACCCGCAATCGTCATTCTCATAGCGTACGTCCCATCATTCTTATAGTTCCGCCGGGCGACACTTCGCCGCCTCATCTCTCATCTTCATGCGCACCGGGTTGCACGGGAAGCATCCCCCCAAGACTAACCTGCCGCCTTAATCCAATGCCCGGCAGCTCGCTGGCACTTCCTAGCGGTTTAGCAAGCTCTCCAGGCCGTGGCGTGTTATCGACGCCCATCGCCGGCATAGCTGCTCGACGTCGTCCCAGCGCGTTACCAGGCCACCGTCCCTGGCGATAGCCACGCCCTCGACAGCGCGCTGGTCGACCACGCGGGCGAGGATCTCGCCGGATTCGGAGTCCCTGAGCTCCAGGACTATCGTGATCTCGCCGACCGCCTGCAACGCGATTGCCGCGCGTCCTGCCGGGCTGATGCTCCGCGGCGGCACGGTTGCGGTGATGTCCCGAAGGCGAACGTTCAGTTCGAGCACGTCGGGGCCGGGCTTGCTGACGAAACGTGGCGACGTCATCGTCGCAAGCTCGCTCTCGAAGACCTCGCCGACGAGATCCCGGAATGCGTCCTTTTGCTCCTGCGACAACGGGAACTGGCCCTTGCTGCGGTCCGGGGTGCGAAACGCCAGCCGCGGTGTGTCGAGCATGACCGCCGAGTAAACGCTGAAGTCGGCGCCCGGGCGCACCTGACCAACGTCCCAGCGCCGAACGCTGACGGTCTCGAGACCCTCGTAGTTGAGTTCCGCGGCAACCGCCGTTGAGTTGCCGGTCGGCTGCGGGGCGCAGGCCCCCAACAGCATTAACAGTGGCAACAGTGCGAGCATCGCGATGCTCGCGGGATACCGCTCGCGGTTGAGTTCGACTAAGCTTCGCATTGCCCGCCGACTATGCGCGTAAACTGCCGCACGCGCAACGTCATCACGAATCCAGCGCCAGCCGGCGCAAACCGACGGAGATTGCAACATGCCCCGGAACACCTTTCGAGTGTCGCTCTTCTGCATCAGCGTACTGGTCTTCTTGAGCGGCTGCGCCGCGAGTCCTGCGGAGGCGAAGGACCGGAGCCTCGTCGACCTGTTCGACGACGTCAGCCGCTCAGTCGTCGTGCTCAGGACCGTGCAGCGTGAGGCAGCGCCGAACCAGCCGCTAGGCGAGGTAGCGTTCTCCGGGCTCGGCTCGGGAGTACTCATCGACATGCAAGGGCATATCATCACGGCCGCGCATGTCGTGCAGACGGCCGACCTCGTCGAGGTGGAGTTCACGGACGGCTCCAAGGTAACCGCCGCGATCGTCTCGTCGGACCCGACTTCGGACCTGGCGATGCTCAAGGTCGACGCAATGCCCGAGGTGGCGGTGCCGGCGACGCTTGGTGACTCGGACAGCATCCGCGTGGGCGAGGAGATATTCGTGGTTGGTGCGCCCTACGGACTCGAGCGATCGCTGACCGTTGGTCACATCTCGGGTCGCCACGGTGGCGGCGAGGCGAGCTCGCTGGGATTGGCCGCGCCGGACGCCGAGCTGTTCCAGACCGATGCCGCGATCAACCAGGGCAACTCCGGCGGACCCATGTTCGACATGCAGGGCAACGTCATCGGCATCGTCAGCTACATCCTGTCGCAGTCCGGCGGATTCGAGGGCCTCGGCTTCGTCGTTACGGCTAACACGGTTCGCGCGAAGATGCTTGAGCGGCGTTCGTTCTGGAGCGGTATCACGGCCGTTCCGATCCACGGCCCGGTAGCGAAGGCGCTCAACGTGCCGCAGGCCGAGGCGCTGCTCGTGCAAAACGTCGCCCTTGGCTCGCCGGGTCAGAAGATGGGCCTTCGCCCCAGCCGAATTCCCGTCATGATCGCCGGTCAGACGGTGCTGATTGGAGGCGATATGATCCTGAGCATCGGTGACATGGCCTACTCGAACCGCAACCTGGAGCAGATCACGCACGCGATCGAGGATATGGCCGACCGGGAGATGCTGAAGCTGCGTGTGCTACGCGGCGGCGAGATCGTCGATATCGAGTTTTACGGCTTCTATCGCCAGGGCGACGAATAAAAGACGCCCGGACCAACGGTCCGGGCGAGGGTAGGCAAGCCAGGGAGGGGGTGCGTGCCTACTTGGGGGTCTTCATTATTCAGGTAGCGCAGCCAGGAACATGGCGGTCGCTGCTGCGTCTTCCGGAACAGTTCCCGGCTCTGCAGCCAGGGTCACTCGCGTACCGAACATCAGGATCAGCATCATCGGGATCATCTAGTACTTAGTGTTGAGCAGGTTGAACATCGGTTTGCCCTCGTCGGCCTGATCGCTCAGGCCGCTTCCTCGTTTGCTGCGCCTGCCAGGATGGGGTCGAGCTCTCCCGCCCGGTCGAGTGCGTTGATGTCGTCGAAGCCGCCGAGATGGCGATCGTCGACGAAGATCTGCGGTACCGACGTCCGGCCGGCACGTGCCCGCATCTCCAGCTCTTTGTCGCCGTCGTTGGTCACGTCGATGGCCGTGTAGTCCACGCCCTTGGCGTCGAGCAGCTGCAGCGCACGCTGGCTATAGGGGCACCAGTCCTTGAAGTAGATTTCTGTCACCGGCATCGTTCCGCTCCTGAACTTGAGTACGTAGAGCGCATTTTGGTGGCAATTGACAGACTTATCTATGGCTGGAATAATCTTTTTTTGATATCAATCGTCCATTCGAAGGGGATCATCTGGAATGGAAGTGCTCACCGACATCCTGCAGGGCCTGCGCACCGCCGGCAGCGTCTATTTCTGCGACTTCCTCGACCCGCCGTGGAATCTCGACTACTCGGGGGAGCCCCGGGCGATGTTCCACCTCGTGCGGCGCGGCGGCTGCACGATCGAGGTGGAAGGCCAGACCCACCACCTCGCGCCGGGTGACTTCGTCTTCATGGCACCGGGCGTCGACCACACGATGTACAGCAACGACCCCGCAGAGCCGCGTACGCTGCTCCTGTGCGGCTACTGCAGTTTCGACATGGATGACGACGACGTGCTGATTCGTGCGCTGCCGCGCTTCGTGCTGCTGACGGCCGATGAGCTCGACGCCTGGCCCTGGCTAACGCGGACGCTCGACCACCTGAGCGCCGAATACATGTCCGGCGCACCCGGCAGCGAGCTGACCGTCAACAAGCTGACCGAGGTGCTGCTCGTACAATTGCTGCGTGCCGATTTCGGCCGTTCGGACCAGGCCGGCATCATCGCGGCACTCACGGACAAGCGGCTGCACAAGGCGTTGACGGCTATTCACGTCAACCCGGGCGGCGACTGGACGCTGGACAGCGCCGCCGAACTCGCGAACATGTCGCGCTCCGGGTTCGCGAAGAAGTTCAAGGACACGCTCGACATGAGCTTCTTCGACTACCTGACGCGTCTGCGCATGCGCAACGCCCGCGAGCTGCTGACGACCAGCCAGCTGCGCGTTGGCGATATCGGCGAGCGCGTCGGCTACCAGTCCGAACTATCCTTCGTCAAAGCGTTCAAAAAGCTCCATGGACAGACGCCGAGGGCGTACCGGGTCCATGGGGGTGAACAATGACAACGATAAGACTTGCGACGGCCGTTCTGCTGATCGGAGCGGCCGCCGCGGCCGCAAGCGACGAGACCTCGAATGCCAACGCCTGCATGGACGGCCCCATGCAGCAGTTCGGCCGCTATGTTGGCGACTGGCAGATCGATGACGAGACGCTGGCGCAGGACGGCAGCGGCTGGGGGCCGGGCAACGGTGCCCGTTGGGTGTTCGAATGTATCGGCGATGGCACGGCGATCCAGGACCACTGGATGCCGAAGACGGGCGGCTACGGCACAAACCTGCGTACCTACAATCCCGACACGGGACGCTGGGAAATCGTCTGGGCCGCGGCCGCGCAGAACGGCCTGATGCACATTAGTGCTGAGCAGAATGACGATGGCGCAATCGTCATGAACGTACTTTCACCGGATCAGGATCCGCCGCGCCGCATCACGTTCTTTCCGCCGGACGAGTCCGGCTGGGACTGGGTCATGGAATGGTCGTTCGACGGCGGTGAAACCTGGACCGCGGTCTACCGCATCAGGGCGACACCGTTTCCGCGTAGCCCTCGAGACTGATCTTCAGGGCCTCGCGCAGCCGCTCGATGTAATCGGGCGGAAACTCCCAGCCGACCCCGTCCTCGTCGAGCACGAGACCGCGGCTTGCCGGATCGAGGTTATAGCGCAACGTCATAAGCACGTCGCTCGACACCCACGGGCTCGAGCGGAAGTAACTGTGACCATTGTTCTGTTT
>JAAUXY010156013.1_pt1 | contig 25237 bp, 23 predicted proteins | sample 7278121 | NCBI WGS metagenome assembly JAAUXY01 (sample SAMN14350117, study PRJNA611818) | marine sediment metagenome | isolation source: surface marine sediment (1.8m) | place: French Polynesia: Moorea | collected 2018-08 | reverse complement strand
GATGAACAGCAGGATACTGATGCGGATGGCCTTGAACATGGCCCCAATTACAGCGGGGAATCGCGCCGCTGTCGCGGAACGGTGTCCGGTTTTGGCGCTCCGGGCGGCTCAGTCGCCGGCGGCGATCTGCTCGGGTGAGCGACGGGCGAGCGTGGCCTGCTCGAACGCGTAGGCGTAACCGATCAGGGACTGTTCGCTGTACGGCCGGCCGATGAACGAAAGGCCGATGGGCAGACCGCGCACGAATCCCATGGGCACCGTGATGTTGGGATAGCCCGACACCGCCGCGAACGACGAGCTGCCGATCTGGAAGCTATCGCCATTGGCATGGTCGGTCATCCACGCAGGGCCGTTCGAAACGGCGATGAGGGCGTCGAGCTCTAGGTCGTCGAACGCCGTGTCGAGCCCCGATTGCATGATGCGCTTCGAGGTCGCCAGCGCTTCGAGGTAGGCCGGCTCGTCGAGCCCGCCCTTTTCCTCCGCGGCCTCGAAGATGTCCTGACCGAAGATCGGCATGACGGTGTCGGCGTTTGCCGCGTTGTATTCGATTGCCTCGGCGAGACTCGCGACGGGCGCGCCGGATCTTTCGAAGTAAAGGGCGAGGTCGGTCTTGAACTCGTACAGCAGGACCTCGTACTCGGCGCTGCCGGCGCCTTCGGTATCGATCTCGATGCCGTCGATGACTTCGGCGCCCTGCGCCCGAATTGCGTCAAGCGCGACCTGCAGTAGTGCGTCGACCTCGGGATTGCTGCCAGCGCCCGAGTGCGTGCGCAGCACGCCGATACGCTTGCCGGTCAAGCCGTCTGCGGCGAGTCCGGCCGCATAGTCGACAGGAGTATTGGGCGCCTCGGCCGTAGCCGGGTCGGCCGGATCGCGGCCGGTCATCGCCGTCAGGACGATCGCCGCGTCGCGAACGGATCGCGCCATTGGCCCCGCCGTGTCCTGGCTGTGCGCGATCGGGATGATACCGCTGCGGCTGATGAGGCCGAGCGTCGGCTTGATGCCCACGATGCCGTTGATTCCGGACGGACAGATGACGGAGCCGTCGGTCTCGGTACCGATCGCGACCGTCGTGAGGTTCGCCGCAACCGCCACCGCGGAACCGCTCGACGAGCCGCAGGGGTTACGGTCGGTGTCGTAGGGATTCAGAGTCTGCCCGCCGAGGCTGCTCCAGCCGCTCGACGATCGTCGCGAGCGAAAGTTTGCCCACTCGCTTAGGTTCGCCTTGCCGAGGATGATCGCGCCGGCGTCGCGAAGCTGGCCAACAAGAAAGGCGTCCTCCGGCGCGCGATGTTCGGCGAGCAGCAGCGATCCGGCGCTGGTCGCCATCTTGTCGGCCGTGTCGATGTTCGCCTTCAGCACGACCGGTATGCCGTGCAGCGGGCCGCGCGGGCCGGATGCCCGCCACTCCTCGTCGAGCGCGCGGGCAATCATCAGCGCGTCGGGATTGACCTCGATGATCGAGTTGAGCGCCGGGCCCGCGGCGTCGATGGCCGCGATGCGGTCGAGATACCAGCGCACGAGGCGCTCGGCGTCGACTTCGCCGCGCTGCATGCGGTCGTGCAGGGTGGCGATGCTGACTTCCGTGAAGTCCTCGGCCGGCGGTGCGCAGCTTGCCAGAAGGGCGAGCAGCAGCATGGCAGCGGTGATTCGGAGCAGGCGCACGAGCTACAACGCGGGCTTTCGGAAGCGGAGGATGAAACGGTCGGTCTTGCCGCGCAGTTCGGCATCGAACACGTTCCTGGCGTGATCGTCGTCGGTATTGCGCAGGAGGTTGCTCTCGGCTTCCAGCCGGAAGCCCGCCGTCGTCAGTTCCTCGATGACGATGTCCTTGTCGATACGGTGCAGCGTATTGCCGGTCTCAGCCGGCGTTCCGGGTGTCGCCGGATGGTCGACGATCCCGAGGACGCCGCCGGCCCTGAGTGCCTTGTAGAGTTCCGCGTGCAGCTTCGGCACGTCGAACTTCGGCCAGCCCTGTTCGGGCGATTCGAAGTACAGGTCGTGGTAGGACAGCACCATAAGGATCGCATCGTAGCGGTCGGTTTCCAGTTTCAGCTCGTTGTTCTCCGCCATCAAGACGTCGACGTTGACAAGCCGGCCCTCTGCATGGCGGGCGTTGAACTCGTCGGCGACGAAGCCGAGATAGGCCTGGTTCGAGTGCGCATCATGTTCGATCCTAGTGAGACCGCGACATCGGTGCAAAGTGCCTTGGCCGCCAAGGGGCCTGGAAAAGAAAAAGCCCCGCGGGAAGCGGGGCTTAACTTTCTCTTTTTATTATCAAAAGAGGTAACTGCGAGTTCGGTAGCCGGATGCAGAGATTATTATTGTTATTGGATCTGGATCTTGTTGTTTTTGTAGTTATTGTTCTTCTGGCGTCTAAATCCTGTACTGGTCCGTTGATGCTGCCTCGTGCAGTTACACTTCGCTTGGGCAGATTGATAAAAGCAAGAGCTGTGCCAACCGTGTCCGGCGGCACGCGCAACAAGCGTTTAGCCACCCAGTTCGGTCCATGCGGTCGAAAAAAACCACGCTCTTGTAAAAAAATCCGACGATATCGCCACTTGACACATCAGGCGACAGTCCAAATTGCCCGGCTAAGAATCTGAAAAGGCTGGCATTGCCGTCGGCCAATCGAACATATTGTGGCTGCCCGCGAATGGTCCACGTCCAGCGGCCTTCGTCGTGTTCGATTCGGACCACGCGATTCGCCGGAGTGTCATGGAACTGTCAAATTATTCGACGTTTTTTGCCGATGTGGACCGATCTATCAGCCCTGAGACACTGAAAAATCGACCATTTCTCACCACGCCGACGATACGCATGGCGTCGCCGATGTCGGCCAGCGGGTCGCCGTCGACGATGACCAGGTCGGCCGAGGCGCCGGTTGCGACGCGGCCGACAGCGAGTCCGAGTCCGAGTGCGCTGGCCGCGTTGACGCCCGCGGCCTTCAAGGCCTGCTCGGGGCTCAACCCGGCGGCCACCAGCGCGTGCAGCTCGCCATGGACCGCAACCCCGGGCGGCAGGCCGTTGGGGCGAGTACCGAGAACGATGGTCGTGGCGGCGGCCGCGAGATTGGGTGTCTGCGTGAAGCGGCGGATCGGCGGGACGGGCGGCGCGAGCATCGATGCCGCGCGCGGCGTCCATACGTCGTCGATACCGGGCGTCATTGCATCGGCGAGGCCGGACACGAAGGTGATCGTGCCCGTGCCGCTGGCGAGCTGGACATCCTGGTAGCTGCGTCCGCCGGGCGACGACGGTCGCGTGCCGGAGCCGAGCAGCAGCGAGGCGCCCGAGCCGAGAGCAACCTGCCAGCCCTCGGCCAGAACGGCGACCCCTTTCGCCTGCCAGTCGCGCACTTGCTCGCGGGCGGCCACGCCGGTCGTGCGGTCGCCGCGTACCGTGACCAGCCACGGAAGCTCACCGTCCTGGGCCGGGCCATCGATGTCCGTTGCACTGAGAATCCGCGGTCCCGGTAATCCCTTGCCGGACCAGGATTCGGTCAGGGCGTCGGCTGCGTCGACCTCCGCGACGAGCGTGGTCAGGCCGAGTGAAAGCAGCAGCGGCCCGAGATGAGGAGGTGTAGGTTCGGGCAGCCGGCCGTAGGCGTCGATGAAGCCGGGTAGAACCGTGACGTCGCCGAGATCGATCACGATGGCGTCGTCGTGTTCACGCCGCGGCACGATGCTGCCGATGAGGCCGTCATCGATGACGACGTCGACGTCACGACGGTAGCTGCCGCCGAGGCCGTCGAACAGTCGCCCGGCGCGAATCACCGTTCGTCCCGATGGCGGATCGACGGATTCGATCGAGCGCGTGCCCGAAGCGACGCGGCCGGTGCCACCGGTGCTGCCGACCCGGGCTCGAAACGGTACGTCGCTCGACGTCCAGCTGTTGAAGCGGCGCTTGCGAATCTTGCCGTTGGCGGCGTAGATCATCTGCTGTCGGTCCAGCCAACGCACGGGCGCGAGGAAGAAGTCTTCGTTCTCGATGAGCGGCCGGTGCAGGCGCGGATTCGAAAGTATCGTCATCGCAACCGACCAGCCGTCGGGTCCCCGCGTCAGGTAGGTCACTAGGCTGCCGTCCGGTCGCCAGGCCGGCGCGGCAATGGGGGTGTCCGAGGCGACGAGGATTTCCTCCGGCTGGCCGCGGCGCCTTAGCATCAGGGTCCAGAGTTCGTCGTCCTCGTGAACGTACAGGAGATCGCGGCCGTTCGCGGACCATGTCGGCTCCGTCTCGTTGCCACGGCGCCGGGTCAGGCGCCAGGTCAGGCCGGTCTTGACGTCGACTTCCCAGATATCGAAATCCGTATCGTTGCGCGCCGACGAAAAGACAATACGTTCGGCGTCCGGGTGCCAGCCGGGATGCTGGTCGACGTAGCGGCCTTCTGACAGGCGGCGGCTCTTATCCGCTTCCACCGAGTACAACCAGATTTCGGCGCCTGACGGCGCATGCGCCTCGAACGCGATGCTGTTTGCGTCTGGCGACCAGCGTGGCCGGCGTGCCGGCGAGTCGCCGCCAGCGACGGCCGCCGCCTCACCACCGTTGGCCGGAACCACCCAGATGCCGCCGAGCAGGTCGGTGACGAATCGACCGTCTGAGGCCACGTCGACAGTCAGGTTCGTGCCCTCGGTAAGGAATACGTCCGCATGGACGCAGGGCGCGGCAAGCGACAGTGCTGCGCTGGCCAGCCAGGCTTTAGCTCGCACAGTCGACCCTGACTCCGTCGAGTTCGCCGCCGTCAGCGTCGATCATGAGCCGGATCGGTCGACAGCAGACCTGGCAGTCTTCGATGTAGTCCTGTGAACCCGCGGACGTGTCGATCAGCACCGTGATGCGCTCACCGCAGAACGGGCAACCGATGTCGCGTTCATCGAGGCAGCGATCCATGGCTCAGCCCTCGTACAGCAGCGTGCCGCTTTCGCGCCGCGGGTCCGCCGCGATCTCGAAGCCCGTGCTCGCATCGTAGTGCGCCGCGCCGACGCCGCCGAAGTACATGTTGATGCCGTCAAAGCGGCGGACGGGCAGGTCGGTGTCCGGGAGATCGAGACCGGACTCGGCCGCAAGCTGATCTTTGCTGCCGCTCATGTCGACGTGCAGCCGCGGGTGGGCGATCGCGTCTTCGAGGGGCATTCCAAACTGCACGGCGTTGACGAGCACCTGGTGGATCGCGGACGTTATCCGGTCCGCACCCGGCGAGCCTATTGCGAGGACGCCGCCTTCGCAGCGCGCAACAGTCGGTGCCATGTTCGACGGCAGCCGTGAGCCCGGCGGCCGGCTTGCTACGTCGCGGCGATTGAGTTCCACCTCGCCGAGACCGTTATTGAGCCACAGCCCGGTGCCTTCGGGCATTTCGCCCGCGCCGTAGCCGGCCGAGGCTGTGATCGAGCACCCCAGGCCGTTTTCGTCGACCGCCGAGGTATGCACCGTCGAGGCGGACACGAAGTCCGACAGCAGGCGGCCGTCCGTAGCGGCCTCGATGAGTTTCGCCGCCTCCGGGCCGACCTCGTCGGTAAGGTCGAGGTGCTCACGCCGGTAGTCGAGGCAGGCACGATGCACATGAACGAGCCGATCGAGTGTCTCCCTGTTCCAGCTCCGTGCCTCGGTTTCACCGAACGCCAGCAGCATGGCGGCAAGCACCGCGCCGCCGACGGCCGGCGGCGGGTTCGTGGCGATACGCCAGTCGCCGAGCTCGGCGATCAGCGCGGGCCGCTCAATAGCTTCGTACTCGTCCATATCGCGGGCCGTCAGCGAACCGTTGCCGCGTCGCACGTGATCGATGATGCGTTCCGCGAGCTCGCCCCGGTAGAAAACGTCGGCGCCGCCGTCGGCGATCTTTTCGAGACTCTCGGACAGGTGCGGAACGATGATGCGACTGCCCTTCGGTCGGACATTGCCATCCTCGGTGTGCAGCGCGTGGTAGCCGTCCTTGCTGCGCCCGTAGATGCGTTCGCCGCAGTAGCCGAGGTAGTAGTGACAGGAGGCCGACAGCGGAAAGCCGTCCGCGGTAGTCCGGATCGCCGGCCGGAAGATCTCGTCCCAGGAAACGTTGCCGTAGTGTCGCCACGCCTGCTCGAAGGCGGCGAGCGCACCCGGTACCGCAACGGAACCGCTGCCGACGATGGTCGTCATGCCGCCGCCGTATTCCAGTTCGACAGGCACGGCGCCGTGGCCGCGCTCGGCGGCGTCGAGGCCGAGCCCGGGCACCGCGTGGATGCCGTCGATCGCAACCGGCTCCGAATCCGGCGCCCAGATCGTCACGTAGGCGCCACCGGCGAACGAACAGACGCCCGGCTCCGTGTTCATTGACAGGATCGCGGTCGCGAGCGCGCAGTCGACGGCGTTGCCGCCGGCGGCGGCAACCTCGGTGGTGGCACCAGCGGCAACCGCTGATGTCGTGGCTACGGCAACTCGGGTCACGGGGCTTTAGTCTTGAATCGGACCTAGTAGTGTATGACGGAGCGGATGCTCTTGCCCTCGTGCATGAGGTCGAACGCCCGATTGATGTCGTCGAGCGGCATTGTATAGGTGATGAACTCGTCGATCTTGATGTCGCCGTCCATGTACTGGTCGACCATGCCCGGAAGCTGCGAGCGTCCCTTGCAGCCGCCGAAGGCCGTGCCGCGCCAGACGCGACCGGTGACCAGCTGGAACGGCCGCGTCGAGATCTCCTGGCCGGCGCCGGCGACGCCGACGATGACCGACTCGCCCCAGCCCTTGTGGCAGCACTCCAGCGCCGAGCGCATCAGGTCGACATTGCCGACGCACTCGAACGAGTAGTCCACGCCGCCACCGGTCAACTCCACGATGACGTCCTGGATCGGGTCGTCATAGTCCTTCGGGTTCACCGTGTCGGTTGCGCCGAGCTGCTTCGCGAGTTCGAACTTGTCCTCGTTGATGTCGATGGCGACGATCCGGCCCGCCTTCGCCATCGTCGCTCCCTGGATCGCGCTCAGGCCGACGCCGCCGAGGCCGAACACGGCTACGGATGCGCCCGGTTCGACCTTTGCCGTATTGAGCACGGCGCCGATGCCGGTCGTGATGCCGCAGCCGAGCAGGCAGACCTTTTCCAGTGGCGCTTCCTTGTTGACCTTGGCTACCGCGATCTCCGGCAGCACGGTGTACTCACTGAACGTCGATGTGCCCATGTAGTGGTAGACCGTCTTGCCGCTGGCGCTGAATCGCGAGGTGCCGTCGGGCATCAGCCCCTGGCCCTGCGTTGCGCGGATGGCCTGGCAGAGATTCGTCTTGCCCGAGGTGCAGAAATTGCACTCACCGCACTCCGGGGTGTACAGCGGGATCACGTGATCGCCGACGCTGACCGAGCTGACGCCGGCGCCAACTTCTTCGACGACCGCGCCGCCTTCGTGGCCGAGCACGGCAGGGAAGATGCCCTCGGGATCCTCACCGGACAGCGTAAAAGCATCCGTGTGGCAGACGCCGGTCGCGACGTTCCTGAGTAGAACCTCGCCGGCCCGGGGTCCTTCGAGATCGATCGTTTCGACACTGAGCGGCTTGCCTGCCTCCCAGGCGATGGCGGCACGAGTTTTCATTGGTCTGGTATCCCCGTCAGGCGTTTGCCCGGATGTTCGCACGATTGCCGGCCGCACAACAGCGCGACTAGTGCCCGGACCCGGTCGCGTATTCAGCGCTTGTTCATTTTTTTGTTGCAAAACAGCGTTTTAGTTAAGGCCATATTCATCGGCGGACGCCTATCTTGAAGCCGTGTTACAGGCAATCGGAGGTCGCCATGAAACGCATAACGAGCTTGACGATACTGGCCGCCGGGCTGATGTTCGGCAGCACACTGCCGGCGCATGCACACGGCTACGGCCACCACCAGCACGCGCCACGCGCCCATTTCGATGGCTATTACGGTTATCGCTACGTGCGCTCGCACGAGATGCCGCGCTGGTTACGGCGCAAACCGGCCTTCCGCCACTGGTACTGGAACACGCGCTACAAGCGTAATCGCTCGCTGAGCTGGCCGAGGCTGTATGACATCTTCCTCTGGGAGCGCCGCCACGGCCGTTACTACGGGCGCCGCCACGACGGCCATTACGATCGCCACGGTGGCAACTACCGGGACCATTACGATCGTCCCCGCCGCGACCGCGGTAACGATTCACGCCGCCGCCAGCACGGCAACCACTGACATCGGCGGTTTGCCAGGGCCGGCACCAGCGATGGTGCCGGCCTTGCGAGTGGTGACGGCACTCCTGTAAAAGGAAGGCGTTTAAGTCTTACGCGCACGCGTTTCGCTCATGAGTCTCACCGAACTTCGCGACAGCCTGTCGGCCGTCGATCACAAAATCGTCGAACTGATTGCCGAACGGCAGCGCATCGTTGCCGAGATCGGCCGGCAGAAACGCGGCGCCGGGACCGCGACCCGCGACTACGCGCGGGAGAAGGACGTCCTCGACATGGGCCGCGAGCAGGCCGAGGCGCTGGGGGTCGACCCGGACCTCGCCGAGGCGGTCCTGCGGCAGCTCATCCGCACATCGCTCGAGAGCCAGGAACGCGACCGGGTTATCGCCGAGGGTAAAGGCGACGGCCGCAGCGTCCTGGTCATCGGCGGCGGCGGCAAGATGGGCGGCTGGTTTGTCGAGTTCTTCGCATCGCAGGGCTTCGCGCCCACAATCGCGGACGCGAGCCTCGACGATGAGCCGCCGCGTGTCTACCGCAACTGGACCGATGCCGGTGTCGATTACGACGTCATCGTCGTCGCGGCGCCGCTTGCGGTCTCGGGTCGCATACTCGCCCAGCTCGCGGTGCTCAAACCGCGCGGCCTGGTTTTCGACATCGGCTCGCTCAAGTCGCCGCTGATGGACGGGCTCAACGAGCTGCGCGATGCGGGCTGCCAGGTCACCTCCATTCATCCGATGTACGGCCCGGATACGCGGCTGCTTTCCGGACGCCACCTGATCGTCTGCGACGTCGGCTGTGCGGAGGCTACGGCGGCCGCCAAGGAGCTGTTTGCGGCGACGATGGTGGAACAACTCGACATGGGGCTCGAGGATCACGATCGTCTGATCGCGTACGTACTCGGCCTGTCGCATGCGCTCAACATCGCGTTTTTCACGGCGCTTGCGGAGAGCGGCGAGGCGGCGCCCAAGCTCGCGAGACTGTCATCGACGACCTTCGATTCGCAGCTCGAGGTGTCGGAGGCCGTGGCGCAGGATAACCCGCACCTGTACTACGAGATCCAGCATCTCAACAAGTTCGGGCTGGCGCCGCTCGATGCGCTGTCGGAAGCCGCGACGCGGATTCGCGAACTGGTCGCGACCGGCGACGAGGGCGGCTTCGTCGAACTGATGGAAAAGGGCAGGGACTACTTCGCGATGCGCGGCTGAACACTGCGGCCGAAAACTGACACGGGTCGCGCGACGGCCGCGCGCAATTCTGGTAAAAGTGGCGGCGTTCCGGAGAAGGTATCCCGATGCAGACCGCCGACGAGCTCCGCCAGCAAATCGACGAACTGACCGCCGCGGTAGCGCGCAACGAAGACAAGATGCGCCGCTCACAGCGCCGCGAGCTGCGTCTGCTGCAGTCAGAAGACCTGAAGTCGTTGTTCACCGAGTTGACGGCGGGTCTCCGTGCCAGCTACGGGCTGCAGTATGTGAGCGTCGTGCTCGTCGACCCGGACCACGATATTCGCCACCTGATGATGGCCGCCGGCACACCGGTGGAGGACATCGATACGCTGATTTTCGTCGAGACGCTGAGCGGCCTCGCGCCGCAGTTCGTCGCGCTGAGCCAGCCCTGGCTCGGGCCCTTTTCGCGCTGCGATCACCAGCTGATCTTCGAGGGCGGCATGGAGCTTGCGAGCGTGGCAATGATCCCGCTCAGGGTGCGTGGCAACCTCGTCGGCAGCATCAACCTCGGCAGCTCCGACCCGACACGCTTCACTCGCGAGCACGCCAGCGATTTTCTCGCGCACCTGGGCCTGATCGCGGGATTCTGCATCGAGAACACCGTGAACCGGGCGCGCCTGCTGCGCAGCGGCTTCACGGATGTGCTCACGGGCTGGCACAACCGTCGCTACCTGCTGATCCGGCTGCGCGAGGAGCTCGCCCGCGCCAGCCGCGACGGCACGAGTCTCGTCTGCCTGATGCTCGACATCGACCACTTCAAGGCCGTGAACGACAGCTGGGGGCACGCCGCCGGCGACAGCGTCCTGCGCGACATTGCGCAGCGCATCGAATCGCAGGTGCGTGCCAGCGACGTTGCGGCGCGCTACGGCGGCGAGGAATTCATCGTCCTGTTGCCGGACACGTCAATCGACGACGCGGAGCGACTCGCCGAGCGAATTCGGCGCGCCGTCTCCGGGAATCCGATCGGCCTGCCCGGGGGCGGTGAGACCAGGGTGACGGCTTCGATCGGCATCGCCTCGGTGAAGCCGGAAGCGCGCGCGACCGACCTCAAGACGATTGGCGAAGCGCTGATCGCGCGGGCTGACGTCGCGCTCTACAAGGCCAAGGCGGACGGTCGCGATCGTGTCGTGACTGCGGAGGCCGCATGAAGCGCCTGTTGACATGGCTCGCGGTGCTGCTGCTCACGAGCGCCTGCGGTGGCAGCGAGCCTGAGGACGCGCCGGGTGCGGCCGGTCGTCCCGAGCCGATCGTCGTGTACGCGTCCTACGAGGACCCGAGCTATCTCGAGGAACTCTTCGCGGACTTCACGCTGGAGACCGGTATACGGGTTACGGTCAAGAACGGCCCCTCGGACGAGCAGGTCACCAAACTCGTCGACAAGCTGGACGCCCCGAATGCGGACCTCCTCATAACCCCGGACGTGCAGGGAATCTGGCGCGCCGGCGATGAGGGCGCTTTGCGGCCGTACCAGAGCACGCTGGTTGACGAGCGCGTGCCTGCGACGCTGCGAGATCCGGACGGCGTTTGGTCGGCCGTGTCGCTGGAGCACGCCCAGGTAATGAAGGATCGGCGCTCCGTCCCCGATGACCTGATCGAAAGTTACGAGAGCCTCGCGGTGCCGGAACTCAAGAGCAAGCTGTGCCTGAGCAGCTCAGCCCTGCCGATCAACCGCGCCGTCATCGCGAGCCTCATCCGCAGCAAGGGGCGCCGCGACGCGGAACTCGTCGTGCGCGGCTGGATCGCGAATCTCGCAATGCCGCCCTATGTCAGCGAAGAAGAACTGGTCGCTGCGATTGCCGCCGGGACCTGCGGGGCGGGGATCGTCTCCAGCGTGTCAGAGCGCCCGATCATCCCGGGATTCGCGCAGCAGCCGTTGACGTCGACGACGCCGTACCCGGCCGTCGGCAACATCGAGGCGATGGCGATTTCGAGACACGCAGGCAATCCCGACGGTGCCCGCGCACTCATGGAGTGGCTGACCTCGGCCGAGGTCCAGGCTCGCCATGCCGACGCGACGGGACGATTCCCGGCGGTTGCTGGCGACGGCGAAGTCGCGGACCTGAGCACGACAGGCCCGGCGCGAATGAACACGCCGGTACAGCAGCTCGGCAGCGCACAGATGAGCGCGGCCGGCTGGTTCGATGAAGAGGCGGTTCGGCTGGCCGAGCGGGCCAGGTACCAATAGCCGCTAGCGGTAGTTCTGCCGGCGGCTCATCAATACGAGGAATAGCGGCACGCCGATCGCCGCGGTAAGCGCGCCGACCGGCAGCTGGCGCGGCGCCATTATCGTGCGCGACAGCGTGTCCGCAACCACCAGCAGCGCGCCGCCCGCCAGTGCCGATGCAGGCACGACGATGCGGTGGTCGCTGCCGGCGACAATCCTTATCAGGTGGGGTACGACCAGGCCGACGAAGCCGATGACGCCGACCGTCGTAACGGCAACCGCGGTCGCCAGCGACGAGCCGACGAACACGAAGTAGCGGAAGGAATTCACCGGCAGGCCGAGTATCGCCGCCTGCAATTCGCCCCGCGCCAGCACGTTGAGCTGTCTCGCGGCGAGCACACCACCGATCGTCAACAACCCGAGCAGCCAGAGGCAGCGGGCCGGCTCGTAAGCGAAACTGAGATCGCCCATCAGCCAGAACAGCATTCCGCGAAGCTGCTGTTCCGGGCTCATCGCCAGCAGGAACGTCGTCGCTGCGCTGAAACCGGCGGCGAGGACGACGCCGGTCAGGAGCAGTCGCGTCGGCGTCCAGCTGCCGGTGCCGTGCGCAATCGAAAACACCAGCAGCGTTGCGAACAGTGCACCGCCGAAGGCGAGTGCGTCGACCCAGAACGACGAGAGGCCCAGCAGGATAGCCACGAGGGCGGCAACGGCGGCGCCGCCGGAAGTGCCGAGAATGTAGGGCTCCGCGAGCGGGTTCCTGAGCAACACCTGCATCAGGACGCCCGCCACGGCGAGCAGCCCGCCGACCGCGAATGCGGTAAGCGCCCGCGGTAGCCTGAGTTCCAGGATCAGCGTATTGGCGGGTTCGGTCGCTGTGCCGGCCAGCGCCGCGAGCGCATCAGCGAGGCCCGCGCCTGCGCTGCCGGAGGCGAGTGCGAACAGGAACGTCGCGAAAATGATGAGCGCGAGGCCCGAAAACAGGACCATGCTCTTCTGGCCAGGCAAAGACCTACCCCTCAAAACAGACGGCGGGATTAGTGTAAAGTAATCGACAGTTTAAGGTTTTGTATCGGTTGCTATGAGCAACGATTGGATTGACGATGAGGGATTCCGTGCGAATGTCGGGATCATCCTCACCAATGCCGACGGCAAGCTGATGCTCGGCGGCCGCGTAGGGGCGAAAGGCTGGCAGTTCCCGCAGGGCGGCATGCTCGAAGGCGAATCCCCCGAGGACGCGATGTATCGCGAGCTCGAGGAAGAAGTCGGCCTCGGCACGCGGGACGTCGAACTGCTCGGCGCGACCAGTGACTGGCTGCGTTACCGACTGCCCGACAAGTTCATCCGCAGGAATTCCACACCGTTGTGCATCGGCCAGAAGCAGCGCTGGTTCATGCTGCTGCTCAAGTCCTCGGAAGAGGCCGTCCGCTTCGATCTCTGCGACCAGCCCGAGTTCGACCGTATACGCTGGGTTGACTACTGGCGTCCCGTCAACGAGGTCATCTACTTCAAGCGTCGTGTGTACGCCAGCGCGCTTCACGAGCTCGGTTCGACGGTCTACCCGAACAGAATGCCGCCGCGGCCGCGTTGGTGGCCGAAACGCTGGCAAGCCGTTTTCGACAAGGACATCCAGCGCCGCGAGGCCGGGAGCTAGTGCTGCCGGTCAGAACGCCTTTGTCACCGCGAGGATTATCACGGTCAGCAGGAAGAACACCGGGATCTCGTTGAACCAGCGCAGCCACTTCGTATCGTCGCTGGGCGGCGCTGTCCGCAGCCGCACGATCCAGGCATGGCAGCGATAGTGGTAGATGATGAGACCCACCAGCAGCGCGAGCTTCAGCTGGAACCAGCCGAGGCCCAAAAGGCCCGGATTCACACCAATCAGCAGGAGGCCGAAAAAGGCCGTCAGTACGGCGCCGATGGTCATGATCGCGAACAGCCGCCGTTCCATGACCTGGAAGCGCTCGCGGCTCGGCGTATCGGCCGCCTCGGTGTGGTAGATGAACAGGCGAGGCAGGTAAAAGAGCCCGGCGAACCACGTGACCATGAAAGCCACGTGGAGCGCCTTGATTAGCGCGTAATAAGGGGCGAAAGCGTCCATAGGCCCGGCAGCTTAGCGTAATTTCACAAACGTGACGTGGCGCACTTCTGTTTGCGAGGGCGCCCGCGTAACATAACGTCAATTCTAGAAAGCCGCAGCAAAACACCGTGCCATCGCATCATTCATCTGACGCCAGAACCATCGCAACCCGCGTCATTATTGCGCTGCTGCTCGTCGGCAGCGGCTATCTCGTGTTCGAGCTGGGCCGCAACCACGCCGGCTACGACGTCATCGAGGCGGCGGACGAGCGGCAGGCGTACGAGGACCGCATCGTCGCGCTTGAAGGCGAGATAAACGCCCTCAGTGAAGAAATAGCGCTGTTGGAAACGCACCGCGACATCGACCGCGAGGCGTACAAGGAGGTTGAAGGCAGCCTCACAGAGCTGCAGGCGAAGATCCAGGAGCAGCAGGACGCGCTAGCATTTTACCGTGGCATCGTTTCGCCGGCCGACGGCAATTCCGGTCTTCGGGTTCAGGATTTCCGCTTGAGCCGCGGCGGCTCCGAGCGTGAATATACGATCAGGCTCGTCCTCGTGCAGGCGATGAAGCACGACCGCAAGGTATCGGGTGATGTCGTGCTGCAGATTGCCGGGATCGAAGATGGCGTGGAGAAGTCCTACAGCTACGCGGACTTAAAGCCCGAGAGTGCCGAATCGGCATGGGCGTTTTCGTTTCGCTACTTCCAGGACTTCGATCGTGAGGTGGTATTGCCGGACGGATTCACACCGGAGCGGGTGACGCTTTCGGTCGAGTCGCGGACACGCTCGATATCGAGCATCGAGGAAAGTTACGACTGGCTGTCGAGCCAGACTTAAAGGTTCAGGGAGAGAGTCCAATGCTGGGTCGCAAGAAAAACCGACATAACGTCGCCAACACGATCGTTGGCGTCGATACGCGCGTAAACGGCGATGTGCATTTCGCCGGTGGTCTTCACGTGGACGGTATCGTCCACGGCAACGTATCCGCGGATCCGGACAGCGAGGCGTCGCTTTCTGTCGCGGATGGCGCGACCATCGATGGCGGCGTGACCGTGCCTTATGTACTGCTGGAGGGAATCGTCAAGGGTGACGTTTTTGCCAACAAACGCGTTATTCTCGGCGCCACGGCGCGCGTGATCGGCAATGTGTATTACAATCTCATCGAGATGGCGATTGGCGCCGAGATCAATGGCAAACTCGTGCACCAGCCCGAAGGGCAGGTGCCGCTCCTGGAGCAGACGGCCAAGATCGACGAGCAGTCCAAGGCGAACGAGCCAATCGCCGTCGCGAGTGAGGCTTAAACGAGATATCTGACGTATGGCAACGGAAACAGCATCAGCGGCACCGCCACCACCGCCGCCCATCGTATTCACCGATGCGGCCGCGACGAAGGTCGGCGAGCTCATCCGTGAAGAGGACAACCCGAACCTGAAGCTGCGCGTGTTCATTTCCGGCGGCGGCTGCTCCGGTTTCCAGTACGGCTTCACCTTCGATGAGAACATCGAAGACGGCGACAGCCAGGTTGAGAATTCCGGCGTAATGCTGCTTGTCGACCCGATGAGCGTGCAGTACCTGATGGGTGCCGAGATCGACTACACGGAAGACCTGCAGGGAGCGCAGTTCGTTATCAGAAACCCGAATGCGTCCACAACCTGCGGATGCGGGCAGTCGTTCACGGTTTGAGGCAATAAGCACTCCGTCGGAAGCTCCAGACCTGCTGCCCAACGAGGGCGCAAATCGCACCGAGGTCATCGCCGCCGTTGACCTCGGCTCCAACAGTTTTCACATGATCGTCGGCGAGCTGCGCCACGGTCAGCTCATCATTATCGACCGATTGCGTGAGACCGTAAGGCTGGCCGAAGGGCTGTCGGACGACGGCGTGATCTCCGCCGATGCGCGCTCCCGCGCTCTGGCATGCCTGTCGCAGTTCGGCGAGCGCCTGCGGGCCATGCGTGCGGCGAGCGTCCGCGCCGCAGGCACCAGCACCATTCGCCGCGCCCGCGAGGATTCGAGCTTCATGGCCGAGGCCGAGGAGGCGCTCGGCCACCCGATCGAGGTCATTTCGGGACTCGAGGAAGCGCGCCTGATCTACCAGGGCGTCACGCACAGCCTGCCGCCCAATACCGGCTTCCGGCTCGTCGTCGATATCGGCGGTGGCAGTACCGAGGTCATCCTCGGCAACGGCCCGGATCCGCGCGCGCTCGAGAGCCTGCACATGGGCTGCGTGTCGATGACCGAGCGCTTCTTTCCGGACGGCCGCATCACGGCCAGGCGTTTCGAGAAGGCCCGCGTCGCCGCCCGGCTCGAACTGCGGCCGGTCAAGGCCTTCTTCCGCGGCGCTACCGACGTCGAAGCGATTGGTACCTCGGGAACGATCATCTCGACCGAGCGCGTGGCCCGCCTGAGCGGTCTCGCGGAGTCGGGAGAACTCACGCTCGAGGTCATCGAAGCCCTGATCGACAAGGTCTGCGAATTCGATTCGATCGAATCGCTGGCAATACGCGGCCTGTCCGAGCGGCGCTCGCAGGTCTGGCCGGGCGGACTGGCGATTCTTGCCGAGCTCATCGGCGTCCTGCGCATCAAGGGCCTCCGGGTTTCCGACGGCGCGCTCCGTGAAGGCCTGCTCTACGACCTGCTCGGACGCATGCAGCACGAAGACGCGCGCGAGCGTACGGTGCGCGCGATGGCCGCGCGCTACCACGTCGACCAGCCGCAGTCGCAGCGCGTCGCCGCAACGGCCGGTGGACTGCTCAAGCAGTGCGCTGATGCCTGGTCCCTGACCTCCGAGCTGGCCGCCAAGATGCTGGACTGGTCTGCTCGCCTGCACGAGATCGGCCTGGATATTTCCCACGACGGATTCCAGCGTCACGGCGCGTACGTCGCCGAACACGCCGACATGCCTGGCTTCCCGCGAGCGGAGCAGCGCTTCCTCGCATTCCTGATCGGCAGCCAGCGGCACAGCATCAACCTGCGTTACCTGCAGGAACTGCCGCGTGCGTGGCGGGACGGCGCGCTGCGCCTCGCGCTGCTGCTGCGATTGGCCGTGCTGATGAATCGCAGCCGTCGCGATACAGCGTCACCCGCGGTCAAGCTGAGCGTGGAAGAGCAGGGGCTCGAGCTGAAATTCGACCCGGCCTGGCTGCAGGCGAATCCGCTGACGGTTGCGGACTTGAAGCGAGAAAGTGGCTACCTGGGAGCCGTCGGCTACGAGCTCGGTTTCGGCTAGCTCGACGAGCCCATCAGCGAGAGAAACTCCGTCTGCGCATTGACCGGCTCCGACTGGCCGGGTTCGAGCCGCTCGTAGCTGCCGTCGCCGTGCAGTATCCACGCGTAGGTATTGTCATCGAGGTACAGGTCGAGGTCGCGTTTGAGCTGCCGCTTCAGTGACTTCTGCCGAACCGGGAAGCAGGTTTCATTGCGACGCTTGAGATTGCGTTCCATCCAGTCCGCGCTCGCGCAGTAGAACTCTTCGTCGCCGTCGTTGAGGAAGTAGTAGATGCGCGAATGCTCCAGGAAGCGCCCGAGTATCGAACGCACCGAGATGTTGTCGGACAGGCCGAGCACGCCCGGCCGCAGCGAGCAGATGCCGCGCACGATCAGGTCGACCTTGACGCCGGCCTGGGACGCTTCGTAAAGCGCATTCACGACATCAGGCTCATTGAGCGAGTTTACCTTGGCGATGATCCGAGCTTCGCGACCGGCCTTTGCGTGCTCGGTTTCGCGGTGAATCTTGGCGATGACCGCGTCGAACAGGTTGAAAGGTGAGGTCAGCATTTGCTTCAGGTCGCGAGCCTCGGTCAGGCTCGTCAGCTGCATGAAGATCTTGTGGACGTCTTCGCCCAGCTCCTCGTCGCTCGACAGGTAGCCGTAGTCCGTATAGATGCGCGACGTACTGTGATGGTAGTTGCCGGTGCCGAGGTGTACATAGCGGTGCAGCGTGCCGTGCTCGCGGCGAACCACGAGCGTCATTTTCGCGTGGGTCTTGTAGCCGACGAGACCGTAGACGACGTGCGCGCCGGCCTCCTGCAGCCGGTTGGCGAGCGAGATATTGGCGGCCTCGTCGAAGCGAGCCATGAGCTCGATGATGACCGTGACTTCCTTGCCGGCCCGCGCCGCGTTGACGAGATGATCGACGATAGGCGACTTGGCGCCGGTTCGATACAGCGTGATCTTGATAGCCAGGACATTCGCATCGCTCGAGGCTGCCTTGATGAAATCGATGACTGGCGAGAACGAATGGTACGGGTGGAACAGCAGGACGTTTTTCTTCTTCAGAATCGAGAAGACGTCGTCGTCGGTCATCAGCTGTTCGGGCGTGCCCTGCGTGAACGGCGGATACAGCAGTTCCGGATAGTCGTCGATCTCGCAGACCGTGGCCAGGCGGTTGAGGTTGACCGGCCCCTCGACGAGGTACATGTCGTGTTCCTGCAGTCCGAAGTGATCGAGCAGGAACTCCTGCAGGTCTTCCGGACACTCATGGCCGACCTCGATGCGGACGGCCGCGCCGTAGCGGCTGGCCTCGAGTTCGCCCTCGAGGGCGCGCACCAGGTCGTCGACTTCCTCCTCATCGACGTACAGGTTCGAATTGCGCGTGACGCGAAACTGGTAGCAGCCCTCGACCTTCAAGCCCGGGAACAGCTCGTCGACGTGCATGCGGATGACCGACGACAGGAAGACGAGGTCGTGGCAGCCGGGGCTGGACAGGTGATCCGGCAGCTCGATGATGCGGGGCAGCGAGCGCGGCGCCTGCACCATGCCGCGGTGGCGGCGGCGGCCATAGGCGTCGCGTCCGCGCAGCCGGACGATGAAATTCAGGCTCTTGTTGAGCACCCGCGGGAACGGCCTCGACGGGTCGAAAGTCAGCGGCGTGAGTACAGGTACGACCTGGTTACGGAAATAGTCCTTGAGCCAGGCAGACTGCTCGTCCGTCCATTCCTCGCTGCGCAGGAAGCGAACGCCCGCCGACCAGAGCTCGGGGAACATCACGTCGTTCAGCAGCCGGTACTGCTGCTCGACCACCGACATCATGCGCGTCCTGAGTACGTCGAACACCTGGCTCGCAGGCAGTTTCTCCGGACCCTGCGCTAGCGCGCCGATTTCCATGCGCTGCTTGAGCGCCGCGACCCGAATCTCGAAGAACTCGTCGAGGTTTGTCGACGTAATGCAGAGGAAGCGCAGCCGTTCGAGCAGCGGGACCTCCGGATCCTGTGCCAGCGCCAACACCCGCTTGTTGAACTCGAGCATGCTGAGTTCGCGGTTGATGTACAGGTCGGCGGGCGGCAGGGAGGGGACGTCCACGGGTCTCTCTATCGATTGCGGCCTGCCAGTATATCAGCGCCATCGTTACAGAGACTTTAACCAGTTCCGGTCAGGCTCTCCCGCCGGCGTGGATCGCGCCGAGAATCGCGTCGCGGCTGGCGCCGGTGACGGTCGCAACGCTGCCCGGCGCATTCTCGAGCCGCCGCATGGTGAGCCACGCGAACGCGCAGGCCTCGACCCAGTCGGGATCAAGGCCGATGCTGGCCGTCGTTCCGACCTCGCTATCGGGCAGCCGGCGGCCGAGGCGCTCGAGCAGGCTTGAATTGTGGGCGCCGCCGCCGCAGACGAACACCGCGGCTACATCGGGCGCCCACTGATCGAGCGCCGAGGCGATGCTCGCGGCCGTCAGCTCGCAGAGGCTTGCCTGCACGTTGGCAGGCGTCATTGACCCGATATCGAAGCGCTCGAGCCAGTCGGCATTGAAGTACTCGAAGCCCGTGCTTTTCGGCGGCGTTACCGCGAAGTACTCATCGTCAAGCATCGCGTCGAGCAAAGCGCTGTCCACCTGCCCGCTCATGGACCATTCGCCGCCGTGATCGAAGGGTTTTCCGAGATGACGTTCTGCCCAGGTATCCATAAGCGAGTTTCCCGGCCCCGTGTCGAAGCCCGTCACGGGTCCGTCGCCGGCCGGCAGGATCGTCAGGTTGGCGACGCCGCCGATGTTCAGGATCGCCCGGCTGCGGTCCTCTGCACGAAACAGCCAGTCATGGAAGGCCGGCACGAGCGGTGCCCCTTCGCCGCCGAGCGCGAGATCCGCGCGGCGGAAGTCCGCGACCGTGTCGATGCCGGTCCCCGTGGCAATGACCGAGGGATCGCCGATCTGCAGGGTAAAGCGGTGCTCGGCATCGGGCCGATGCCGGACGGTTTGACCGTGACTGCCGATCGCCCGGACATCACTCGCACTGGCGCCGGCTTCCTCGATGACCGCGAGGGCTGCGTCGCGAAAACACTCGCCGACCCAGCGGTCCAGTTCGCCGAATTCGTCGATCGTGAACGTGCTGGGACTGCGCGTGGCTTGCTGGAGACGTTCACGCAGGCCGGCCGGGTAATCGAAGGCAAGCGTCGAGCGAATGGACAGGCTGCGCTGGCCGAACTCGACGAGCACCGCATCGATGCCGTCCATGCTGGTGCCGGAAATCAGGCCGATGTAAGCGTCAGGCATCGTGGCTTGGCGGGAGGACTACTTGCCTGCGTAGGCGGCCGACGCGAGCTGGGTGCGCTTGAAGTTTTCGAGTTCCTCGAGAAGCGGACCGGCCATTGCCAGGAATCGCTCCCGGTATTTCTCGGCGATTGGCTCGGCATCGGGCAGTTCGACCGTACGCGGGTTTCGGTGCACGCCGTTGAGGCGATACTCGTAGTGCAAATGCACCCCGGTGACGAGCCCCGTTGCACCGACGTAGCCGATGGTCTGGCCCTGCCGCACCCGGGTGCCAACGCGTTGCCCGGACACAAACTTCGACATATGCGCGTACAGCGTCGTGATGTTGCCGCCGTGCTGCAGGATGACGACATTGCCGTAACCGTTCTTGACGCCCCGGAAGGCAATCTTGCCGTCGCCCGACGCCTTGATCGGCGTGCCGCGCGGCGCCGCATAGTCGACACCGCGATGCGGGCGGCGGGTTTTCAGGACTGGGTGCAGGCGATTCGGGTTGAAAGAGGAGCTGACGCGGAAATCGACCGGTGAACGCAGAAACGCTTTCCGCACGCTGCGTCCCTCGGGGGTGAAGTAATCGCTGCGCCCATCGTCATCGACGAAGCGTACCGCCCTGCTGGTGCTGCCGTTGTTCTTGAACTCCGCCGCGACGATCTCGCCGTCCGCGACGAACTTGCCGTCCTGCCAGATCTCTTCGTACTGCACGACGTAGCTGTCGCCCTCGCGAATGTCGAGTACGAAATCGATGTCCCAGGCGAAGATGCCGGCGATATTCATGATGACCTTGTCGGACAGACCGGCGTCGATGCCGCTCTCGAACAACGAGGTCTGGATCACGCCGTGAGCGCTGCGCTTGCGGATCTCGATCGGCCGCTCGACGATCTTGGCGCTGAAGCCCTCGTCGCCGCGTTCAATCTCGAGGGCGCTGGTAAGGTCGAGCACCGAGTACATGCTGACGAGACTGCCGTTGTCGTGCCGTACCTCGAACTCGTCGCCGGGCTTTAAGCGCCGGAACAGCCGCTTGGGTTCGTCGAGCTTTGCGATCGCGGCGAGGTGGCCGAGATTCAGGTTGTGCTGCCGGAACAGCTTGTCGAGCGTATCGCCGCGGCCGAGCCTGAGCGTCAGCTCTTCGTAGTCCGGGATGGTCTCGAGAACGGGGCGGACGAACTGCACGCGCTCGATGACCGGGGCAAGCACGGCCGGTGCATCGCTTGCGGACAGGCCTGCCATGCCGGCCGGCGCGTTCGGGCGCGGCTTGTTGTCGCCGGTCAGTAGCAGGAGGGCCAGCAGCGGAATGCCGAGTCCAACGGCAAACCATTGAAGCGCTTTGGATTTTTTGGGTTTTGTTTCGCCAGACGGCTTGTAATCGTGTAGCAGTGGGCTGGGCCTGCGATGCACGTCCGGGTCTCCCCCTGATCGGATGCCCGCTACTCTACCCCGAGCCATCCGCAAGGTCAAAGAAACTCATTACAGTTCAGGGTGTTAAGCCCGGTTTGTACATTTCGCCTAGAATGCTACAGTTCGCGCGTCTACTTAAGCGCAGCTACAAATCCCTCGCGGGCAATACAGATCTCCGGCCAATGACAGATATAAAAGAACAGCTCGCCGAACTAATGCGCGGCACCGAGGAAGTACTGCCGGAAGGCGGTCTCGAGGTGCGTCTGAAAGAGGGGCGTCCGCTCATCATCAAGGCCGGCTTCGATCCGACGGCGCCGGACCTGCACCTGGGTCACACGGTACTCATTAACAAGATGCGCCAGTTCCAGGAGTTCGGTCACGACGTCGTATTCCTGATCGGCGACTTCACGGGCATGATCGGCGATCCGTCGGGCCGCGATGTGACCCGGCCGCCGCTGACGCGCGAGGACGTCGAGGCCAACGCCGAAACGTATAAGGAACAGGTCTTCAAGATCCTCGACCGGGACCGCACCCGCATCGAGTTCAACTCGAACTGGATGGGCAAGATGGACGCGGCGGGCCTGATTAAGCTTGCCTCGCATCACACGGTTGCGCGCATGCTCGAGCGCGACGATTTCAGCAAGCGCTACAAGGGCGGCATGCCGATCTCGATTCACGAGTTCATGTACCCGATTGTGCAGGGCTATGACTCGGTCGCGCTCAAGGCCGACGTCGAGCTGGGCGGCACGGACCAGAAGTTCAACCTGCTGGTCGGCCGCCAGCTGCAGCAGGACTTCAAACAGCCACCGCAGATCGTCATGACGACGCCGCTGCTCGAGGGCCTGGACGGCGTAGAAAAGATGTCGAAGTCGAAGGGCAACTACATCGGTATCACCGAACCGTCTGGCGAGATGTTCGGCAAGATGATGAAGATCTCCGACGAGATGATGTGGCGCTACTACGAGCTGTTGAGCTTCCGCTCGCTCGACGACATCGCGGCGCTTCGCAAGAAGGTGGACGACGGCATGAATCCGCGCGACGCGAAGTTCGAGCTCGGCATCGAGATCGTCGATCGTTTCCACGGCGCGGGCAGCGGCGAGGCGGCGCGCGACGAGTTCATTGCCCGCTTTCGAGAGGGCGCAATGCCTGACGAGATTCCCGAGGTCGAGCTCGCGACCGAGGGCGGCGAAATGGGCGTTGCCCATGTATTGAAGGGTGCGGGCCTCGTGTCGAGCACGTCCGAGGCTTTCCGGATGATCAAGCAGGGCGCCGTGAAGATCGACGGCCAGAAGGTCGACGACCGCGGGCTGAAGCTGGCCGCCGGGACCAACGCCGTCTACCAGGTCGGCAAGCGCAAATTTGCGCGCGTGAGCCTCGCTTAAGAGGAATCCTCGCGCGAACTGTCGGTCTATACTCTGCGTAGCCAACGCCATGGAGATCGCAGTGCCGAAACTGAAACTCATCTTGCTGGGCCTGGTCCTCGCGACCGGTAGCGCTCTCGCGCAATCGGACCTCGAGGAGCGCGAGGCGGCAGAGGCCCGCATGCAGCAGGCTTTCCGTGATGGCATGGCAGAAATCGTCGAGGACCTGAATCGCGGGTCTTTCGAGCGATTCGTGGCTGCGATCGACCAGGACGACATGCTCGAGCGAATTTTCGGCCTTCGCCTGATCGATCCACGCATGAAGCGTGACTTCCGCGAGGACATGGAGGAGCGCGGCCGCTTCGAGGGTTTCATTCAGTCGAATTTCGCACTCGAGGCGAGCGACGGTCTCAAGGCCACGCTGCTGCTCGTCGAGTCCCGCGGTGACCGCGGTCGCGCCGTTATTCGCTACGACCTGCCGTATTTCCAGGTTAACTATCACGAGTACGATCTGACGCTCGACAAGAAAGATCGCGTCGTGCTCATCGACTGGAACGACTACTACTGGGGTCACAAGTTCTCCGACCGGATGGGGCTGTCAATGATCCAGGCGCAGCCGAATACGAACGCGGCACGCAAGCTGATCGATTTCCCGGCCGTGCGTGACCAGCAGATATTCCAGATGATGGAGATCCTGAAGTCGACGCGCAGTCGCGACTTCGAGAAGTACTTCGAGATTGTCGAGGACCTCGATCCCGACATGAAGCGCCAGCGCGCCATCATCAAGCTCGGTCTGGACGCGACACGACAAGCCCGCAAGCGCCGCAACCAGCGGCAGATACTCGAGTGGGTGGCGGAGTATTTTCCCGAAGACCCGCTGTTCTCGATTGCGTTGCTCGACTACTACTTCCCTGACAAGCAGTACGAGAACGCCTACAACGCGCTCGTTCGCCTGCAGAGAAAGCTCCGTGTTGACGATGCCGTTATGAACGCGCGCCTGTCGTCGGCGACGCTGGTGCTCGATCGTGTCGAGGACTCAGTTGCTTACGCGCAGCGTTCGGTTGAGCAGGATCCCAAACTCGAGCTCGGATGGTGGGCGGTGTTTCGTGCGTACGTCGCGGCTGAGCAATACGCTGCGGCTGTCGATGCCCTGGAGACGCTCGAGGCGACCTTCGGGCATTCGCTCGGCCCGGACGCGCTGAGCAAGGACCCGGCCATGGGTTCGTTCTCGCGTTCCGAGGAATACCGCAACTGGTTCGAAGGCAATCGCAGCTAGCCCACGGTCGTGGACGTTGAAATCATCGATTTCGCGCCCGAGCATGCCGCCAGGTTCCGGACGCTCAACGTCGAGTGGCTGGAAAAGTACTATCGCGTCGAGCCGATTGACGAACTCGTGCTCTCCAACCCGATCGATAAGGTGATTCGCCCGGGTGGCGACATCCTGTTTGCCCGCCTGGGCGACAAGATCGTCGGCACGGCGGCGCTGAAGCATGCCGGTGACGGCGTCTACGAGCTGACCAAGATGGCGGTGACCGAGTCTGCCCAGGGTTTGGGTCTCGGCCGAAAGCTACTCGAAGCCTGCGTCGAGCGCTTCCATGAACGCGGCGGCAAGCGCCTGTTTCTCGAGTCGCAGCGGCGCCTCGGGGCTGCGCTGAAGCTCTATGAAACGTCCGGATTCGAGCACGTCGAGCGGCCGGTCCCGTCCCAGTACGAGCGTGCCGACGTGTATATGGAGTACCGGGGCCCTTGAAAACTTGCGCGGCGGGCCCGAAATCCTCCATCGGGCAGTGGCCGGCAGATGCCGGGCGGCCATCCGCCGCCAGGGCGGCAGAATCCGGGAATTTGCGTTTTTCCCCGTAAAAACGGCCTTTTTCGGCCCCCGGAGCAGAGCCCGGAGGGCCCCGGAACGGGCCGAAAACCGGGTAGTCACAAAACTGCAAATAAAGTGTTGACGGCCCGGATTTGGTCGCTATAATGCCCCGCTCGCTGAGGGTACGGTGTCCTTCAGCAAGACCTCCAAGACAATACAGCAGTGGCCATAGGGCTGGTCAGCAGTCCCGCTCGGCCTGTATACTTGATGGTCTGCCTCGCGAAAACGGGGCCCGCTCTTTAACAAGTCATTCAGATAATTTGTGTGGGTGCTTGCGCCGGACTTTGCGAAGGCAAAATCAAGCGTAAGTAACTCAAGTTAAATCTAAGTAATTTGAGGGATTACGCTCTTCAAGCTCAAAGCTATCAACTGAAGAGTTTGATCCTGGCTCAGATTGAACGCTGGCGGCATGCCTAACACATGCAAGTCGAACGGTAACGCGAAGAGCTTGCTCTTTGGCGACGAGTGGCGGACGGGTGAGTAATACTTAGGAATCTGCCCAGTAGTGGGGGACAACTCGGG
>JAAUXY010098375.1_pt1 | contig 25239 bp, 16 predicted proteins | sample 7278121 | NCBI WGS metagenome assembly JAAUXY01 (sample SAMN14350117, study PRJNA611818) | marine sediment metagenome | isolation source: surface marine sediment (1.8m) | place: French Polynesia: Moorea | collected 2018-08 | reverse complement strand
TGGATGCTGATGGGTCAGCATCCACGGCAGCCATGGCGTGACGCGATTCCAGGTGCCGACATAGGGCACGGCCGTGAGCTCCGGATTCTGGACGTCGGCGCTGTCCACCCAGTAACGCATCATCTCCGAGACCTGGGCCATCTTGCCGCCGGATTCCCGTGGCCATTTATTGGGCTGCAACGCGTTCGGATAATAGAGATGCATGTCCGTGGTCAGGTTCAACTTGTCGCCGACCTGTCGCCACGGAAAAATCAACGGGATCTTGCGTGGTTTCGGCGCTGAGCCGTCCTTCGGGAAATCCTCAGGCGCCAGGATCAGCCATTCGCTGATGGTGTAATTGAACGGGTCGTTGGCCACGTGCACGACCTTGACTTCCTCGCCGCTCCACGGATTCGTCCAGCTGTCGATCATGCGGCGCTGACCTGGCTGTTTGGGAATCCCGCGTTCATCGGCCAGGTCGGTGTAGTAGATCACTTCCTTGTTCAGGCGGCGAATGGTGCCGTCTTCCTGCGGGATCAACCGCGTGGCCAGGAATGTCTCGAACCCACAGAGTGGTTTCACCGCCTCGCCCGGGCGCACGCCAAGCACCTCGCCGGCGCAGTAGCCAATACGTTCGTTTTCCGGATTGAGGTCGCCCTGGATGCGTGCCCAGGTATCCCGGTTGAAGATCGGGTTCAGGAAATTGATCTCGGTTTCGAACTTGATAGTCATGCGGCAGTTCCTTGGTTCGTATTGTCGAGCCGGCCGCTGGCTGGCCGACATGCGGGCGGGGAGTGTAGCGAAACTTCAGCGATCCCGCGCGCTGCTTCACGTCGTCGGCTGTGCCACCGTTCGGCAGGTGGATTAGGCGCGGCCGTGAGCAGCAAAAAGAAAAGCCGGATGCCTGACGGCATCCGGCTCATTCATTTGGAAATGCTGGTCGAATCCGGGAGCTAGAAACGATACTCGGCGCCCAGCACGACCGCCCAGAGCTCGGCGTCGTCAAGATCGTACCAGTCGAATTCCGCGCGAATGCCCCACTGCTCTGCGATGGAGACCACGGCGCCGACGCCGACCAGACCACCGTCAGTATTGGCGGAACTCTCGGTTTCACCATTAAAGACGAGATCCGTGTTGTAGTCGTAGAAACCGAGCTTGCCGAAAAAATCGATTTCCTCGCTCGGCGTGGGAATGTAGCCGACCACCGAAACATTGAAGCCGGAGAAGCTGATTTCAGCCAACCCACCGCTGGCGAACTGACCGCCGAAGACCCCGGCCGGAACCGTGGTCTCGTAATCAGTCGTATTCAAATACCCGCCTTCGATGCCGAACCAGCGGTTGAACTTGTAACCGGCGGTGAACTGGAAGCCGACCTGGCTGTCGTCGAAGACCTTGTCATCGGTCTTGAAGTCGCCGAACGCAGCCCCGGCACTGATTCGCCACTGTCCTCCCTCTTTCTTCTCGGTGTCCTGGGCCTGCACCGAGAACGCGGCCAGAGCCATCGCTGCGATCAAGAAACGTTTCATCAAGAGTCTCCTCCAAATTTGGCCTGTGCTCGTTCCGAGCGCCGTTGGCCGGAGAGTTTTGCCCGGTGGTACCTGTTCCCCCAAGGTCAGTGGCTTTGCCGTCCCCGCCGGACCTGTTGTTCGATGGCTGGTCGAGCCCGACTCGTTCGGCCGGCTCGCTTACCCCTGTGTGCCGGAGTATAAGCCGGTCCGGGGTGAGATCAAGCCGCTTCAGCCGTTACCGGCGGCCGTTTTGAAGAAATCCGGCCATTGACTGGTCGCTTCCGGCAGGCCGGCAAATCTCAGGTTTTGATGCTTTTCGGCGAGGGCCTGCGCCGCAGCGTGAACCGGGCTGCCGGCCCCGGCACAAGCCACTGCCGGGTGTTCCAGCGTCGCCAATGCGTCGGCAGCGGGGTAGCTCAGCTGCGAGCGGGCCAGGGCTTGCCAGTGGCCGTCGGACTTGAGCCGTTCACGAACCTCGAGCATCAGTCTGTCGTTATCCAGATCGGGTTCTGTCCACCGAATGGATGCCGGAACGCGCTTGAACCACGGATAGAACAGGCGGCCGTCTCGCTGCATGTGCCAGGCGCGAGTCAAATGGCCGCCGTGCCAGTCGGGCGCGAGCGACGGCAAACCTTCCGCGAGAATCGATTCCGTTAACGCGGCATCGATCAACGGGGGGTCTTTCATAATGACACCACTGAATTGCTCCGGTGCCTGACGAATTGCTTCGAGCGCGATCCAAGCACCGGTGCCCTCGCCAAGCAGCCGCAACCGGCGCGACGTCAGCGCAGCGGCGATTTGCACGCAATGCGCGGCGCAACCGGCAATATCCGGCGGCGATACGGCGGCCAGTTGCAGACTTTCTCCATGCCCCGGCAGGTCCACGGCCACGGCACCATACAGTGACCCGGTGAGCGGGTCGCTGGTTTCGGCGGAGCCACCCGCATCGTGCAATACCAGCCAATCGCAGTTCGGACCATGCCGGCGCAGTCTGAAGCTCCCGGTCGCGAGCTGGCAGCTGTCGTGCCAGATTCTGCCTGCGATGGGCGCCGTTTGCGGTGCCTCTCCGGCAGTATCGCCGGGATCGTTTTCCAAATGTTGCAGGGCGCGTTGCAGGGCTGCATCACCATCCGCTGACACGGTGACCTCCACATACTTGCTGCGTTCGCCGATCCGGTCGAGATGCGCCGCGAGCGGGTCACGCTCCGCGGCGGTAATCAATGCCGGTACCTGCAAACGCGTGAGCGCAGGTCCGGCGTCGTAGTCGAATGCCGCGCGATACGCATGGCGGTAATTGTCGCCCGCATCGAGAAACTCCCGGACGTAGTTCTGCAGACCCTCGGGCGATGGCATGGGATAGTTCATGCGCGTCGCCAAGCGTCGATCGTGCCAGGGGAAGAAGACGGTCTGCTCTCGTAACCGCGCCCAGAGCCACGCCAGATGACTGCCGTCCCACTCAGGCACGAAACGCGGCAGATAATTGGCGCGAATGTTTTCGAGTTCCGCTGGCGTCAGCGACACGAGTCCGTTGACGGCAATGCTGGTGACGCGGTCCGGATGCGCATCTCCTACCGCTACCGCCATGCCGCCGCCGGTGTGAAAACCGTAGATCCCGAAGCGCTCCAGCCCGAGCGCATCCGTGAACTCCACGATAGCAGTTGCCAGTTCCTCCAGGCTGATCTGTTCGGCGTCGAGCGGGTCGGACAAACCGTAGCCGGGCGTGTCCGGCGCGATCAGCGTGAAATGCTCTGACCAGTCGCGCATCAGCGGTTCGTATTCGCGCGAGGATTGTGGTGACTGGTGCAATAGCAACACGGCCGGGCCGCTGCCACTGCGCCGGTAATGCACCTGGCGGCGTCCCCATCTGCCTTCGACTGTCGCGAAATGTCGACTGATCTGCGTGCCCATCGGATGCTCCGTCATGTGCCGGCCGACTCAGTATAGTGGCTGACCAATGGCTGCCGGGATTGGCGGCAGTGGGTATCATCAGGCGGGCCGTGGCTGGCGGTCCCGGTATTCTGAATGAATAATGCATCAGACACGGGCGTGCGGAGGAAGCGTCGATGATTCGTAATCGCCGATCGGCGAGCCTGGCGATTTGTTTGGCCGCGCTGCTCACGAATCACGCTATGGCGCAGGAATGGCCGGCGTATGGCGGCGATCCCGGCGGCAGTCGTTTTTCGCGCCTGGACCAGATTAACCGCAACAACGTCGACGATTTGGAGCTCGCCTGGCAGTACCGCACGGGGGCCGTGCGCAACAACCCCGAACTCAAGTGGGCGATCGACTTCCAGGCGACGCCCATCCTGCTTCCCGAGAGTGCCGGACGGCACCTGATCGTTTGCGATCCGTTCACGCGCGTGATCGCACTGGATCCGGCCAGCGGCGAAGAGCGCTGGCAATTCGATCCGGGTATCGACAAGCGGCCCCTCGCGGGTCGGTTCAAATGCAAGGGTGTCGCGCAGTGGCAGGAACCTGAACCCGTGCCGAATATGGCCTGTCAGCACCGTTTGTTCATTGCCACGGCGGACAAACGCCTCATTGCTATCGACGCGGTCGATGGCAAGCCGTGCGAAGACTTCGGTGAACAGGGCGCGGTCGACGTCGATGCACTCATCCGGGCGACGCAGCCTGCCGAGGGAGTGGAAGCCACCCAGCTGCTGTCTCCGCCGGCCGTCGTCAGGGATGTCGTCGCGGTGAGTTCGACTTCCAATAAATTCGAGAGTGCCTATTCCGTGAACGGCGCGATCCGGGGCTTTGATGCTCGCAGCGGCGAGTTGCGCTGGAGCTTCGATCCGCTGGTTCGCGACGCCGCAACCGGGCTGGAGCCGACGGCGCCGGAGATTGGCGGCGGCAACAACTGGACACCGATGTCGGTCGACAATGAGCGTGATTTGTTGTTCATCCCGACCGCGAGTCCCGCCCCGAATTACTGGGGTGTCCACCGGCCTGGCAACAACGATTACGCCAATTCCATCATTGCGGTGCGCGGCTCAACGGGTGAGGTCGTCTGGCATTTCCAGACACTGCATCACGATGTCTGGGATCGCGATGTCGGTTCGCCGCCGATACTCGTGGACATTCCCCGTGATGGCGAAGTCATTCCGGCGGTTATTCAGCTGGTCAAGACGGCCATGGTGTTCGTGTTCAATCGCGAAACCGGCGAGCCGCTATTCCCGATCGAAGAGCGGCCGGTGCCCACGGATACTGATATTCCCGGCGAAGTGTTGTCTCCAACGCAGCCATTCCCGGTCAAACCACCGGTGCTCGTGCGCAATACCATCTCGCCCGATGATGCGTGGGGCTTTACGACGTTCGATCGCGCTGTCTGTCGCAGGAAGATTGAAAGCATGCGCCATGGCGGGCATTACGAACCCATGATGACCACCGGTACGATCATGTTTCCGCAGCCGGGTGGCGGCAGCAACTGGGGCGGCGGCGCCTTCGATCCGAATCGCAACTTGCTGATCACGCCCGTGTCACAGATTCCGTACTACGTTCGCATGATTCCGCGGGACGAAATTGATCCGGAGCAGGCCGCGAAGCCGGGCGCCGGCGCGCCAATGCAGGGTCCGGGATACATTGGCGGTACGCCGTTCGGAGTCGAGCAGGGACCTTTGATGTCGCCATCTTTCTCGCCGTGCACGGCGCCGCCGTGGAACATGCTGGTCGCCGTGGATATGGTGGCAGGCGATATCAAATGGAAGGTGCCGTTCGGTGTGCTGGACAAGCTGATGCCGGTGCCGATTCCACTGGATTACGGCACGCCCTCGGCGGGCGGACCGATCGTAACGGCGGGCGATCTCATCTTCATCGGCGCCACTTCCGATTCGCGGATCCGCTCTTTCGACATCGATACCGGCGAGAAGCTGTGGGAATACCGCGCGCCGACCTCGGCGCAGGCGACCCCAATGACCTATCTGGTCGATGGTCGCCAGTTCGTCGTATTCGCGACTGGCGGCCATAGCTGGTACGACGCGAAGGGCGTGGACGATTATCTGCTGGCATTCGCACTGCCGAACGGTGCGCAATGAAATCCCGGCGTCAGTTTCTGAGCATTATGGCCGCCGCGGGATTCGGCAGTTTGCTGCCGCTGCCGGGTGCAGCGTCCCTGCGACGCACGCTCGACTACAACGATCCCGAGGATGCCTTGACCGCGATGGTGAAAATGCGCGGCAGCCTCGTCGCTGAGGATGTCCCACACTGGTACTACGGCACGATGTACGCGGTCTTGCCCGGCAAGTCGCCGCAACCGTTGGTTAATTTCGAGGGTTCGGAGATTGACTACTACGAAAAACAGCCGGATGGCAGCTATCACGCCTACGGCGCAACGGTTAGTTTCTTCCGCGATCGCGAGACCGGCAAGCGCCTGGAAACGTTCACGAACCCCTGGACGGGAGAGCGGCATGCGGTGCGTGCCAACTCCATCTCGATGAAGGCGCACTACATCTATGCCGTCAACGGCTTCAAGCGCTCCGATGATGAGCGCCCGTTGCCCGAGACGCCACAGATTCAAAACCTGCTTGGCTGGCGGGAATCTGGCGATCACGTCTGGTTGACCATGCGACGGGCCTACCCGGCCGGGACGCCGGCCGGCGAGCATCAGCTCGTGCGCGGTTCGCTCGCCGAGCTGCATGATCCCGATACGAACAAGGTCTACACCACCGCAGCGCCCACCTTCGTCTCACCCTATTTTTCGTGGCTCGGCATGGGCGACCTTGGCGGCCATGCGCTGTGGGTCGGTCCCGCCATAAAGCTGGACAGCGTGAAACAGTATCCGCGCGAGCTGCTCGATTTCCTGGAACAGAATTTCCCGCACAAACTCACGGCGCGACCCGCGGCCTGAACAGTTCACTCTGTCGCCGGTTCCGGAACTGTTCGTGCAAGCTGTGCGAATTCGAGAAAATGCGACCTATTCCGCTGAGCGTGCAACCTGCCGCTGATTAGACTTGCGCCACTCCGGTGGAATCCGGTCGCGTGATTATGTCAAGTCTGTTCGACATGCCCCTGGTGCTGGCCGCGGTCTCGTTCGTGGCCGGTTACATATTGGCCAAGCTGGGCGCGTTGCTGGGCCGTGCATCGGTGTCCGAGGAAGACACGTCGGACAAGGATCGGGCGCTGCGTTCGGCCGAGGCCGAATTGCGCGTGGCGCAGAAGAAGATCGAGGAGGCCGAGGCCAATTTCGAGGCCAAGAATACCGAGGCCGGTGAATTGCGGGCCGAGCTGGAGGAACTGCGCGAAGAGCACAACGAGTTCGAAGAGCAAACCACGTCCCTGCGCGACCAGTTGCGGGACGAGTGTGAGAAGACGCAGAAGCTGCGGACCGAACTGAGCGAGCGCGCCGAGGCAGGTATTCGCACCGAGGTGAAGCTGCGCGACGCCGAAACCGAACTCAGCCTGGCGCAGGCGGGATCGGACGCCATCAATGACGAGATTCAGCGGCTCGCCGAGGAACGTGAAGAACTGACCAACCGCCTGAAGACGCTGCAGCAGCAGGCCGACACCGAGGCCTCGGACGACGATCGTCCCGCGGCGGACGGCGGCTTCGCGCTCGACTACTGAGACGCCTCATCCGGCCATCCCCCTTGAGCTAGACTACAGCCCCTTTGCATTTTTCAGGGGTTGACCGTGAAACTCGGTTTTATGGCCGGCTATTCCCCGGCCAGTATCTCTATTCCAATGGACGAGGTGCTCGAGGCCGAGCGTCTTGGTTTTGATTCAGTCTGGACCGCAGAAGCCTACGGGTCTGATGCGGTGTCCACGGCCGCATGGGTTCTGGCCAAGACCGAGCGTATCCGCGTCGGCACGGCGATCATGCAGATGCCGGCGCGCACGCCGACCTGTGCGGGCATGACGACGATGACACTAAACGCGCTGTCCGGCGGTCGTTTTCTGCTCGGTCTCGGACCATCCGGTCCGCAGGTCGTGGAAGGCTGGTATGGCGTACCGTACGGTCGACCAATGACGCGCACGCGCGAGTACATCGGCATCATTCGCCAGATCCTCGCGCGTCGTGCTCCGCTCGAGCACGATGGCTATCACTACCAGATTCCCTACAAGGGCGAAGATGGCACGGGGCTGGGCAAGCCACTGAAGAGCATCCTGCGCGGCGATCCGAACACGCCGATCTACACGGCCGCGATTACGCCGGCCGGTCTGCGAACTGCGGCGGAGCTGGCCGACGGCGTGTTCCCGATCTGGATGAACCCGGATCGTTTCGATTTGTTGGGGCCGCATCTCGACGACGGCTTCGCCAAAGCTCCGGGTGAAAAGGGCCTCGCCGACTTCGACGTTGCACCGGTCGTGCAGATCGTCGTCGGTGATGACCTCGATGCCTGCCGTCTACCAGTGCGCCAGAACATGGCGCTGTATATCGGTGGCATGGGCGCGCGCAACAAGAATTTTTACAACGACTACACGGCGCGCATGGGATACGAGGCGGCCGCCGGCGAGATTCAGGAGCTGTTTCTGAGCGGTCGCAAAGTCGAAGCGGCCGCGGCGGTGCCGGAGCAATTGATCGACGACTGCGCGCTGGTCGGGCCGCCGGCGCGAATCCGCGAGCAGTTGCAGCGCTGGAAAGCAGCGGCGGCGCGCGGCGAAGTCGGCACGATGCTACTCGGAGGTGCCACGATCGAGGCGCTGCGACTGGTCGCCGAGGAAATGCTTTGAGCCAGGTGCAGTTCGGCATGCCCGTGCCCCAGGTCTTTATGGATGGCCGGGTCGATATGGCACTGGTTCGCAGTGTGCTCCGAAAAGGCGAGGAACTCGGCTATCACAGCGCCTGGGTGCAGGACCAGGTTGCCGGAGATACACCGTTACTGGAGTCGGTGAGTTTACTTTGCTATGCGGCAGCGATTACCGAGCACATGCGGTTGGGCGTGTCGGTCATCGTCTTTCCGATTCGCAATGCAGTGCAGCTGGCCAAGAGTTTCGCCACGCTCGACCTGATGAGCGGTGGTCGGACGATCCTCGGCATTGGTCTCGGGCCGGTTTTTGCCGGCGATAACTATTTCCAGATATTTGGCACGACCGCAGGCGAGGCGCTGCAGCGTTTTAACGAAGGCCTGGACGTCATGCGGCGCCTGTGGACCGAGACCGAAGTGAATCACGCGGGCGAGTTCTACATGCTGCGCAACACCGCGATGGAGCCCAAGCCGATGCAGAAACCGCATCTGCCGGTGTGGTTCGGTGGTCAGCATCCGCAGGCATTGCGGCGTGCAGCACGCGAGGCCAACGGTTACATGGGCGCCGGTCCGACGACGACGCAGGATTTTGCGTGGCAGGTCGACCAGCTGCGGCAGGGTCTCGACGAGGCCGGTCGCGACCCCGCCGATTGCCCGATTTCCAAACGCGTCTACCTGGCCATGGACGAGCCCGATCCGGCGCGGGGCAAACGCCGCCTGGACGAGTTCTTCGCTGCGCGTTACCCGTGGCAAATCGACAAGAACCCGAACTTCGTGGCCGACATTTGCTATTGGGGCGGGCCGGAGCAGGTTGCCGATGGACTGCGCGACGTGGTGGCAGCCGGCGCGGACATGATTCTCGTGAATCCGCTCTGGGATTTCGAGGCGCAACTCGAGATTCTCGCTACCGAGGTCCTGCCCCTGCTGCACTAATGGACGTCGACCTGATTCTGGATGCGCGCGCCAGTGCGGCAGAGCTGGCCGCGCTCGGCAGGCTGGCCGAAACCGCCGGGATACGGGGCGTCTGGGTTTCGAGCCTGCTCGATTCCCGCGATCCGTTCACTAATTTGTCGGTGCTGGCGCGCGATACGGAGCGTTTGCTGCTCGGTCCGGTGGCCGTCAATCCGTTCGACACGCATCCGGCGCGCATCGCGGCAGCGTGGCTAACACTCAATGAACTCGCGAGCGGTCGGGCCCGGATTGTCATCGGCGGTGGAGGGGAAGCGCTCGAGGCGCTGGATATTCAGCCGCTGCGTCGCGTGCGGGCCGTCGCCGAGTGCGTCGAGATCATGCAAGCGGCAGCAAGCGCGGCACCCGTGAACTTTTCGGGCGAGCTCTACACCGTTCGCGGTCTCCGTATCGGCTGGCTGTCGGCGCCGGCGCCGCCGGTATTCGTCGGGGCGAGCCAGTCGCAAATGCTGCGCATGGCGGCGCGCGTAGCCGACGGCGTCATGATGAGCGACATGCCGGTGGCGTTGACCGCCGACGCGTTAGGCAGACTCGATGCCGCGCTCGGCACTTATGGCAAGGCGCGCCCGGCATTCGCGACCAATGCCTTTACGGCCTGGCATGTGTACGCGGACCAGCGGGAAGCGAGGCTCGAAGCCAGACGCTGGCTATTGCTGCGCGGAATCTTTCGGCCCTGGCTACTGCAGACCTTTCTCGACGCGGCGGATGTGGCGCTGGTGATGGCCAGCCGCGATGCGTTTATTGACGCGTTCCGCCGGGGCAGCGCCGACGTCGTCGGCGTGCCGGAACGCGTGCTCGATGCGCTGGTCGACAATGTCACCCTGTGCGGCAGTCTTGACCAACTCGATAGCAAGGTGGAGAAATTGAGCGCCTATGCGGCCGCCGGCTTGAGCGCGATCTCACTGCGTCTCTACGCTCAGCCGGCCGACAGTATTCGCTTGCTCGGCGAACGGGTCGTGCCGGCCCTGCGCGACGTGTGACCGGTCAGCGCCCGATTCAGGCGCTGCGTCGATACAGCAGATCCGTCGAGATACCCTGCTCGGACCTGCACAGCGGCTCGGCCACGCGGCCGCAGGCAATACGCTCCGGGGTCGGGTTGCCGTAAAGGGTCGTGCGCTGACGCGGTTCGCGATGGAGCGCTTTGATGAGTCGCTCCATTTCCAGCGGTGGCATTTCCTGGCCGTGACTGGCGCCAGCAGCGCGCGAGATCGATTCGTTCATCAGCGTGCCGCCCAGGTCGTTACCGCCAATGCGCAGGCCGTCGGCGACGCCCTGCGGGCCCAGCTTGACCCAGGAGACCTGGATGTTGGCGATCAACGGATGCAGCGCCAGCCTGGCCACCGCGTGCATCAATAGCGCTTCGCGATAAGTTGGTCCCGGACGTGCCTGACCGCGCCGATACATCGGTGCCTCGAGATGCACGAATGGAAGCGGCACGAATTCGGTGATGCCGCCAGTCTCGGCCTGCAGGTCACGCAAGGCGAGCAGGTGGCGGGCCCAGTGCTCGGGCCGCTCGACGTGGCCGAACATGATGGTGCTCGTCGTGCGCAGGCCGACGTGGTGTGCCGTGCGAATCACGTCCAGCCATTCACGGGTATTCAGCTTGTCGGGACAGATGACCTGGCGGACCTCGTCGTCGAGAATCTCGGCAGCAGTGCCTGGCAGCGTGTCCAGTCCGGCGTGTCTCAATTGCTCGAGAAACGCCTTGATGCTGATGCCGAGTGTGCTGGCACCGTGACTGACTTCCAGCGCTGAAAACGCGTGGATGTGCATGTCGGGTACGGCCGACCTGATTGCGTGGCAAATGTCGAGGTAGGTGCGACCGGTGAAGTCCGGATGAATGCCGCCCTGCAGGCAGACTTCGGTCGCGCCGCGCTCCCAGGCCTCGGCACTGCGTCGGGTAATTTCGTCGATCGCCAGGACGTAGGGCGCGCCTCGCAAATCCTCGCTGGTCTTGCCCTTCGAAAAGGCGCAGAAACGACATTTGTATTGGCACAGATTCGTGTAATTGATGTTCCGGTTGACCGCGAACGTAACGGTGTCCCCGCAGACGTCCCGGCGTAATTCATCGGCTGCCGCGAATACCGCTGCCATGTCCTCGCCGCGGGCGCGGAACAGATCAGTGACCTGCTGCTCCGTCAACCGATCACCCTGCACGGCGCGACAGATGGTGTTCTCAACGCTTGCGTTGCGCGTCGGTCGCCGCGGAACCGGCCGGAACGGCACGCTTTCGCTAAGGCCTGCGGCCCAGTCATCTTCACGGGCATAGCCGCTGGCATCAGCGACGCGCAGAACCGCGCGAAGCAATCTGGCGTCGATCCACTGGGCGCGCTGTTCGATATATCGCGGATAAACCGTCAGGCGCGGAATGAGGATCTTGCCAGCGGTCGCGGTCTGCCGCGCCAGTTCGTCGAGCTGTGGCCATGGCGACTCGGGGTTGACGTGGTCCGGCGTCACCGGTGATACGCCGCCCCAGTCGTTGATGCCGGCGTCGATGAGCTGCGTCAGGCGTCCAGGGTTCAGATTGGGGGGTGCCTGAATACTCATGTCCGGGCCAAACAGGAGCCGGGCAGCCGCGATGGTCCAGAGCAGCTCGTCGAAATCCGGGGCCGGCGCGTTGGCCATCTTCGTGCCGGGTTTCGGCACGAAATTCTGCACAATGATTTCCTGGATGTGACCGTACGCGCGATGCGATTCCCGCAGTGCGAGCAGGCTGTCGATGCGCTCGTCGCGCGATTCACCAATGCCAATCAGGATTCCGGTTGTCAGTGGCACCATGGCCTGACCGGCTGCATCGATTGTCTTGAGCCTGACCGTCGGGTCTTTGTCAGGGGAGCCGAAATGCGGGCCACCGCGTTCACCCAGGCGTGGCGACGCTGATTCGAGCATGATCCCCATGGATGGGGCTACACTGCGAAGTGCCGCGTAATCCGCGTGGCTCAGCACGCCGGGATTCAAGTGTGGCAGCAGGCCGGTTTCGTCCAGCACGAGTTGCGCCACGTGCCCGAGGTAGTCGAGGGTCGTCGCGAAACCGAGTTGCGCCAATGCATCGCGCGCTGCCCGGTAACGCAGCTCCGGTTTGTCGCCGAGCGTGAACAACGCTTCGTGGCAACCCGCGGCCTGGCCTGCCCGGGCAATGTCGAGTACCTGCTCCGGTTGCAGGTAGACACTCTCCAGCCGCCGCGGTGTTTTTGCATATGTACAGTAGTGACAGACGTCGCGACAGAGTTCGGTCAGCGGAATGAAAACCTTGCGGGAGTAGGACACGAGCGGGCCGTGCCCGCGATCCCGCAAATCGGCGGCCTGCGCGAGCAGCTCTTGCAACGACAGGGCGTTGGCGGCGACGACAATGTCGTCGCGACTGGCGCTGTACCAATCGATCTTCACTGTTCCTGTCCGGCCGCTCGTGCGCTCGCCTGCAACGTTCTCGCGGCGATGCCGCTGGTATGAAGGAAGTCGCCGGTATGTCCACCGATATGCCCGGCGCACAGCGCGCGGAGGTCGTCATCGGTGTCGATGTCGCGGCCGAATTCGGTCACGACAATGCGGCGTGTGCGCAGGCCGGCCGCCATGCCAGCCTCGAGATGACGGCGCGCGCTGTCGGCGCCGTAGCGGAATGCAATCGCGTCCGGCGGCGACACCACCAGGGCGTTGGTACCACCGTCGCGGGCCGCCGGACAGACGCACAGCCCACGGTAAGCGCCAGCCAGTAGACGACTGATCGCCGGTCCCGTTGCGGTTGGCAAATCACCGGGCAGAATCAGCAGCCGCTCACAGTCAGCGGCAGCCAGGCTTGCCGCGGCCCGGTCGAGAATGACGCAGAGATCACGGTCGCCCTGATCATCCAGCCACTCCCATTGCCGGTGCGCGGCGATGCGTGCCGCATCACTCCGGCCAAGCAGCAACTTGCGCGTGACTTGCGTGGCGTCGTCGACTGCATCCATGACATCGGCCAGCATTGCGGCAGCCAGGGCAGCGCATTCGTCGTCTGACAGCGTCGGGCGCAGGCGCTGCTTCGCCGTGGCGAAATTGCGCACCGGGATGACAGCGGCAGTAATCACGGCACCTCCCGGCGCAACTGGGTTGCAAAAGCCAGGCATTCCTCCGCCAGCCGGATCTTGTCGTCGAGTTCTGTCATTATCGTATTGCAGACGTGAACAGGGATGCCCCGCGCGATGATGTCGTCCGCAAGCGCCCCGTCCGTCTGGTCCAGTATGAATCCATCCACCAAATTCTGGTAGTGCTCGGCGATGGCTCCGGCCGTCGCCGGCAGGCCCAGCTCCCGCATGATTTTCGCCGTCGGACCCTTGACCGCGCGCCCCGCCACGATCGGTGACACGGCAATCACGGGTGCGGCCGCGCCCGTTAGCAGTTCCCGCAGTCCCGGCACCGCCAGGATGGGGTCGATGCTGAGGTACGGATTGGACGGGGCGATTACGATCGCCGCTAAATTTCTGGGAATCAGTGTAGCGTGGACCTCCGGGGTCGGTTTTGCCGATTCGGCACCGGCGTATTCAATCCGGGTGACGGCGGGTTCGGCCCGCAGGCGCACGAAATACTCCTGGAACGGCAGTTCCGCGTTAGCCGTGTGGACGCGGGTCTCGACCCTGTCGTTCGTCACCGGCAGCAACCGCGCGTCGATGCCGAACCGCTCGCAGAGCAGACCGGTCAGTGCTGTCAGCGTCTGGCCGCCTGCCAGGGCGACGGTGCGCATGACATGGGTCGCAAGATCGCGATCTCCTAGCTGAAACCAGTCCGGGCCGCCAAATTCGCGGACCGCGTTGAGGAAGCTCCAGGTCTCGCCGGCGCGGCCCCAGCCCGTTTCCGGGTTGACGACCCCGCCCAGCGTGTACATCAGGGTATCGAGATCCGGGCAGATCCGCAGGCCCAAGTGATCGAAGTCGTCACCGACGTTCGCGATGATCGACAGCTCGTTGCCCGGCAACAGGCGCTGGAATCCCAGCGCGAGTTTCGCGCCGCCGATGCCCCCGGATAACACGGTGCACGGCGCGCTCAACGAAATAGATCCTCGTCGACCGGACGCAGCACCGCGGCTGCCGGCTGCCGGCTGGTGGATGGCGAAAGACCGCGAATCAGGACGGCCGGGGTCGCCTCGGCGCCCTCACCGATCAGCAGGCCCGCGGCGGTTGCCAGCGCGTCTGCGGGTGCCGTTTCCGCGACCTGCATCGGTCGACCGAACAGGTCCTCGGTGCCACGCAGGTCCTCGATCACCGGCACCGCGGCGCAGCCTATCGCGACGCCGGTCGTACCCAGTCGCCAGGGCCTGCCGACGCTGTCGCTGATGATCACGCCTGGGGCCACACCGGTCAGCGCCTCGAGTCCGGCGCGCAGCTTGCGGGCCGATGCGTCGGGGTCCTCCGGCAAGAGCAGCACGATGTCTTCATCGCCTGCGACATTGGACCGGTCGATGCCGGCATTCGCTAGGATGATGCCGAGGCGATGTTCCACGATCAGGACCCCGGGGCGTTTGCGAATCACAGCGGTGGATTCGCGCAGGATGAGCTCGACGGCGCGCGGGTCTTTGTCTGTTTCGGCGGCCAGTTGCCGAGCCTCGGCCGAGGGTTTGACGGTGCCGAGGTCAACGATCCGACCCTCGGCTTTGGACACGATCTTCTGGGCGAGCACGACAATATCGCCGGGCAGCATTTGCAGCCCGGCATCGTCGACACCGGCCGCGATGATCGCGGCCAGGTCGTCACCCGTAGCCACGAGCGGCAAGCCGGGAAGCCGATATAGGGACAGGTCTGCCGGGTCCGTCATGTCAGAATCCGCGCCGCGCCTGGGACCCGCGATGGTATCGGCCGGCCGGACGCGGGTCCACGAGCCCCCGTCGGGCTGTGGTTATACACTATAGTTATTGGGGGATTTACAGCAGCCAAAAAAAACTTCCCGGCGGATGGAGATTTATAAGGAGTTCATCTTCGAGGCAGCCCACGTGTTGCCTCACGTTCCGGAGGGCCACAAGTGCGGCAGACTGCACGGGCACTCCTGGAAGGGCACTATCTATGTGCGCGGCGAGATTGACCCGCACACGGGGTGGATCATGGATTTCGCCGATATCAAGCGCGTTTTCGAACCGATCTACCGGGAGCTCGACCACAATTACCTGAACGATATCGAGGGTCTCGAGAACCCGACCAGCGAGGTGCTGGCTCGCTGGATCTGGAGGCGCCTCAAGCCGGAGCTGCCGCAGCTGTGCCGGGTCGTGATCAATGAGACCTGCACGTCCGGCTGCGTCTACCAGGGCGAGGATGACAGCGACTGATGCGGCGCACATGGGGCTGGCCCTGGAACAGGCACGCCAGGCCCTGCTGGCCGGAGAGGCGCCGGTCGGCGCCTGCCTGGTGCATGGTGCGGCCGTAACAGCCGGCCGCAATGAAGTCATTGCCAGCCTGGACCCAACCGCGCACGCGGAGATGCAGGTCATTCGCGAAGCGGCGCGCGCGAACCGGGGCCTGCGCCTGGACGGCGCGCGCCTGTTCGTCACCGTCGAGCCCTGTGCGATGTGCCGCGGCGCCTGTTTCTACACGGGCATTGCGGAGATCGTGTATGCCGCGAGCCTGGAGGATATGCGGGCAATTACCGGTCACGAGTCGCACTCGTTGGATACGGCCGCCGAGACGTTCCGGATGACGGGCGGAATGATGCGCGCCGAGAGCCTGGATCTGCTCCAGGCCTGGGCGGCACGTCAATCAGCGTGATGGCGGCACAGTACGACCGCATCGCCGAGCCCTATCGTCGCACGCAGTCCTCATCGCTGCGGCAGTGGGTCGAGGTGCCGAGTCTGTTCAGCCGGCTCGGCGATATATCCGGCTGTCGCGTGCTGGAACTGGCCTGCGGTGACGGATTCTATTCGCGGCAGCTCGCCGCCGCGGGCGCGACGGTACTTGCCGTGGATATTTCGCCGGCAATGATCGAACTCGCGCGCGCGGCCGAGCGAGACGATCCCCATGGTGTCGAATACCACTGCGCGGATGTGGCATGCCTGCCCGACTTCGGGCAATTCGATCTGGTCGTCGCGACTTACCTGTTGCACTATGCGCCTGACCGCACGCAGCTGGCAGCCATGTGCGCGAATATCGCGCGCAGTTTGCTCCCCGACGGTTCGTTCATTGCGCTGAATGAGAATCCCGCGCAACCGGCCGAGCCGGGCGGTGCCTATGCACGCTATGGGTTCAGCAAATCGGTCGAGGAGCCAGTGCAGGATGGCGCGTGCATTACCTACCAGATGCTGGCCGGACGTGAACTGTTCAGTTTCTCGGCGCATTACTACAGCGCGGCCACGTACGAACAGGTTTTGCGCGACGCCGGCTTTCGCACCATTGCCTGGGCACCGCTGCACGTCGATTCTGTTGGCGAAGCCACGCTTGGCGCGGAGTATTTCTCGGCTTACCTCGCCAACCCGCCGGTGTTGTTGCTCGAGTGTCGCCTGTGACCGCACGCTTCTTGCACCAACACTTTGCAGCCCAGGCCCGAGTTCGTCCTGATGCGCTGGCGCTGTCCGGTCATGGTGGTGAACTAACTTACGGTGAGCTCGATCGCCGCGCGCGAGCACTGGCCGGTCGACTGCGGCGCGAAGGCATCGGCGCGAAGGACCTGGTCGCGCTGTGCCTGGACTGGCCCCCGGATTTCTTTACCGCGATGCTGGGCGTCCTGTATGCCGGCGCCGCGTGGCTGCCGATCGAGACCTCGCAGCCAGCGGTGCGGATCCGCGGCCTGTTGTCCGCGACGCAACCGAAGCTGGTGTTGACGAACAGTTTCCTCGCGGAGACCTGCGCGACTGGTGTCACGCTGGTCTGGACGGTCGATGGCATGGTCGATACCGAAATTCCCGTAACGGACCTGGCGAGCGTTGCGGCAAATCAACTGTGCTATGTCGTTTTCACGTCCGGGTCGACCGGTCAGCCGAAGCCGGTGATGGTCAGTCATGGCAATGTCGCCGGGTTGTTTGATTATTTCCAGTCGCGATACGGCATCGGGCCGTCCGATGCCTGGTCGCAATTCCACAGTTGTGCGTTCGGGTTTTCGATCTGGGAAATCTGGGGCGCATTCCGACATGGTGGTCGCCTGGTTACCGTGCCGCCGAAGGCACGGACCGACCCGACGGCCTTGCGGCGTTTCCTGGAGACGGAAGCCGTCACCATCCTGAGTCAGACACCCGCCGCGTTCCGGCAGCTGCTGCTCGATCGTGCCTTTGACTCGCTCGACGGCCTGGCCCTGCGACTCATCACTTTGAGCGGTGAGGCGTTGCCAGCGCCGGATCTGCGGCGCTGGTTCGCGGCTCACGGCGACCGGGGGCCGGTGCTGATCGATACCTATGCGCTGACCGAGACCGGCGGCCAGGTCAGTTGCCGCGAATATCGCGACGCCGACGCAGAGACATCACTCGGCGACCCGCTGCCCGGCGTCGAGTTGCGTGTGCTGGACGAGAACCATCAGCCAGCAATCGTCGGCGAGCTGTTCATTGGCGGGCCGGGTGTGGCGCTTGGATATCTCGGGGACGCCGAGACCACGGCGCGCAAATTCGTGCGGCTGGACGAGGGCAGGGCCCGGTTTTACCGCACGGGAGATCGCGTCGAGCGGTTGCGTGACGGCCAATTGAGATTCCTGGGGCGGACCGACAGTCAGTTCAAGTGGCGCGGTTATCGCATTGAACCCGGCGAGATCGAAACTGCGTTGCGCAATTGTCCCGGTGTCAGCGACGCGGCTGTTGCCTTACATGGTGCCGGTGACCACGCGCGCCTCGTGGCCTATTACGTCCCGGCGGACGACCACGAGCCAGGATGGACTGACGATGCCACGGAGTTCTGGCCTTCGATCGGCCCTTACCAGGTCTACGATGAGTTTCTCTACGACCTGATGAGCACGGACACGGCGCGGCTGGCTGGTTATCGCCGTGCCCTCCAGCAATTGTCGCCCGGCAAGATCGTGCTGGACATCGGTGCAGGAGAGCATGCGGTGCTGGCGCGGTATGCCGCCGAAGCCGGCGCACGGCACGTTTATGCCGTTGAGGTCTTGCCCGAGGCCGCGGCGCGGGCTCGCCGTCTCGTCGAGAAACTGGGGCTGGCGGATCGCATCACGGTGCTCGCTGGCGACGTGGCCGACCTCGAGCTGCCAAACCCGGCCGAGGTCATTACCCAGGGCATCATTGGCAACATCGGCAGCGCCGACGGCATTGTGCCGATCTGGAATGCGGCTCGCCGCCTGATTGCAGACAATGGCACGCCGGTGCCGGCGCGCTGCGATACGCTCATCGCGCCGGTCGAGTTGCCGGATCGCCTCCGACAGCAACCGGCCTTCGGTCCGATGGCGCGTCACTATGTCGACAAAGTTTTCGCCCAGGCTGGCCGCCGGTTTGATATTCGCCTGTGTGTCCGCAACCTCCCGGCGTCGAGCCTGCTGGCACCTCCCGCCGTCTTCGAGAGCCTCGATTTCCGGATGCCGCTGGTCGCAGATGCAGCCGGCGGACACGAATTTCAGGCGACGCGAGCCGGCCAGCTCGATGGTTTCCTGCTCTGGACCGTTGTTCAGACGGACGGCGAAACCACGCTCGACAACTTCGCCTCCAACAGAGCCTGGTTACCGGTCTTTATGCCGCTGCCCGATGAGAGTATCGACATCACGGCCCGCGCGAGCATTGGTCTGCGCTGGGCACGCATGACCGGCGCGGGCATTTGTCCCGATTACCGGCTCGAAGGCAAGGTGGACGAGCAAGCCTTCGTGTGTCTCAGCCGTTATCAGGAAGACCAACTGAACGGTACCCGTATTCATCGTGCCCTGTGGAGTTCTGCAGGGCGTGAATCATCGGGCCGCGGATCGCAGGGGTTGCAGGACTGGTTGGCGGCGCGCCTGCCCGGATACATGTTGCCCACATCCTGGCAGCGGTTGGCTGGTTTGCCGCTCAATGCGAACGGCAAACTGGATCGAGGCGCGCTGCCGGAACCATCGCGCGAGCGCCCGGCACTGGGGACGCCGTACCGGCCACCCCGACCCGGCATCGAGCAGCGCATCGCAAGCGTCTGGACCGATGTGCTCGACCTGGACGACGTGGGCGCGGACGATAACTTTTTCGAGCTTGGCGGTGATTCGATCGCCGCGGTGCGCCTGGTCAGCGAATTGCAGCGCGCGGTCCAGCATGACCTGAGCCTGGCCGCCGTGTTCGATGCGCCGACCGTGGCCGGCGTGGCCCGGCTTTGCCAGACCATCGCGGCGCCGGCGTATGACGAGGGCGAATTGTGACCGCGGCGGGGTTGTTGGCTGAATTACGCTCTGCCGGCGTCGAAATCTGGGCCGACGGCGACCGTCTGCGCTACCGCGCGCCGCGAGGCGCGCTGGACCGCGATCGACGCGACCAGTTGCTGGCTCTGAAGCCGGAACTGCTGTCGCTATTGCGGGACGCCGGGCCGGCGCCGCTGACCTGGCAACAGCAGAGTTTCTGGTTGCTGGAGCAACTCAACCCGGGCAGCACCGCGGCCAACGAGCAATTCGTGATCCGACTGTCAGGGTTGTCAGGTGAGCTGGACATCGACAGGTTGCAAAGCGCGTGGCATCAGCTGCTGACTCGTCATGACGCTCTGCACTGCCGCATTCAACATTCTGCGGCAGACATAGGACAGATTCCCGAGCAATACCTGCAGCGTCACCCCATTCTTGTCGAACCCGGCCGGCAGGACGCCGAGGCACTGCTCCGCCTGGCGAGCCAAGACATCAATGACCCATTTGATCTGCATCGCGGGCCATTACTTCGGGCCCGTTTGCTCGACTGCGACACCGGCGATCATGTCTTGCTCGTCACCGCGCACCACATTTGCGCCGATGGGTTGTCGGTCCCGTTGATTCGTGACGAACTGGCGCGGCTCTATGGCGGTGAAACGCTATCCGCCGCGCCCAGCTACCAGGACTATGCCCGTCGGCAACGGGCTGCCGACGACGACGCCCGGGCGCTGGACAATTTGCGTTACTGGCGGGAGCAGTTGGAGGATTTGCCGCCTGCCGTTGCATTGCCGCGGCGGGCGCAGACGACAGCACGACGTTTACAACATCGTGTGCGGGTCGAATTGCCGGTCGACGTCGCCGATGATCTGCGACGCCTGGCACGCCAGCAGCAGGTCACCAGTTTCATTCTGCTGCTCGCAGCCCTGCGCGCTCTGATCGCCCGGCTCTCAGGACAACACGACGTACCGATCGGCTCACCGGTAACCGCGCGCGATAGCGCGCTAACGGCCGGAATGGTCGGCTGCCTGGTGAACAATCTCGTCTACCGGTCCTCCACCGCCGGTAATCCCGGTTTCGACGAACTCCTGCGGCGCGAGCGGGCCACGGCGCTGGCGGCCTATGACCATCGCGAGCTGCCGTTCGAGAGAATCGTCGCTGAACTGAATCCGGCGCGCCGGGCCGGTGAGCACCCGCTGTTCCAGGTGCTCATGCTTTACGACGCGGCGGTCAGCGCCGCTCCGGTTGGTGGTGACGTCGAATTCGCGCTGGAAGCGTGGTTGCCGGAACGGCAATCATTTTGGGACCTCGAGTGGAACTTCCATGACAGCGGCTCCGGTGGCCCGCTGGCGATCACGCTGGGCTATTGCCGCGAACTATTCGACGACTGGTTTGCCGACACGTTACCGGCGCGACTTGCGGTGCTATTGCGACACGTCTTGCGTGATCCGCAGGCCCGGTTGTCCGATCTCGACGTCCTGTTGTGGGGCGAGCAGCAAAAAATCCTGTTCGGCTGGAATGCCGGTGAAGTGCGGGAGGCTGCGAATCTGACGCTGGATCGCCTGTTCGCCAGGCAGGCAACGGCAACACCGGATGCCATTGCGATCGAATACCGCAATCGTCAGGTCAGCTACAGGGAACTGCAACAGCAAGCGGCGCAGCTTGCCGCGGTATTGCAACGGCGCGGCGTGGCACCGGGGCACCGGGTCGGCCTGGCCCTCCCGCGGTCGCCGGAACTGGTGGCCGCGATCCTGGCAGTCCTGAGCCGCGGTGCGATCTGCGTGCCGCTCGATCCCGGATATCCGGCCGAGCGACTGCGTCGCTACGCAGAGATGGCTGAGCCAAAGGTAATTTTTGGCTGGGGCGCAAACCGACGGTCGCTGTACACGGATCACGATGTGATCTGGCTCCATGAGTTCGATTGGGTGGGCGAAACGGGATCCGTCGACGAATCGCTGGCCCGTCCAGATGATCCCGCCTGGTTGCTGTTTACGTCGGGATCGACCGGTGAGCCGAAAGGCGCGCTGGGATCACATCGTCAGGCGGTGCAACGCTGTTGCTGGATGTGCGATGGCTTCGATTTCCGCGCTGACGATGTGTTCGCCCAGCGCAGCAGCCTGAACTTTATTGATGCGTTCTGGGAAATCTTCGGCGCGCTCAAGAGCGGCGCGTCGATTGCGATCATCCCGGACGAAGACGTACGCGATGCGGCGCGCTTCCTGCAACAGCTCGCGCGGTGCGCGGTGAGTCACGTCGTGCTGGTGCCGGCATTGCTGAAAGCTTTGCTCGACACAGCGGCAGACATTCGCGCGGCGTTGCCCGAACTGCGTCTCGTTATTTCCAGCGGGGAAGCCTTGCCACCGGAATTGGTGCAACGTTTTCAGCGCGCGGCCCCGGGCATACGGCTGTTGAACACCTACGGTACGTCCGAGGTCTGGGATGCCAGTGTCGCGGATTTGACCGCAGCGAAGGTCACCTCGCGCCGCATCCCGATCGGCCGGCCGATACCCGGCCGGCCGGCTTACGTGCTCAGTGATGCGTTGCAAATACAGCCGCCCGGCGTGGTGGGCGAATTATTCATTGGCGGCGTCGATAGCGCGGCCGGTTATTGGCGCGACCCGGTACGGACTGCCAGTCATTTCCTGCGCGACCCGCATCGGCCAGGTGAGCGGATTTACCGCACTGGCGATTTGGCGCGCTGGTTGCCCGATGGTGCACTGGATTTGCTGGGTCGCCGCGACCGACAGGTCAAACTGCAGGGGCTGCGAATCGAACCAGGCGATGTCGAATCGGCGCTGGTCCAGCACGCGGGCATTGACGCAGCCGCGGTGGCTGTACGGTCGGACGGACGCTCGCAAAAGAGACTCTTTGCGTGGGTCGTGCCGGTCGCCGCGGGGGTGGCGGAGACGCGCGCATTGCGGCGTTACCTGCTGGAGCAGTTGCCGGTTCAGGCCCTGCCGACGGTCATTACCGTCGTGGACCAATTGCCGCTCCTGCCGAACGGCAAACTCGATTACGAGGCATTGCCGGATCCGCCCGCCAGCGCCGCATCGCGGCCTGGCAAACTGTCCGGCGTCGAGCGTGTCATTGCATCGTCGTGGCGGCAGTTGCTGGATACCGGGCCGCTGGATCGCACCGCGGATTTCTTTGCCCTCGGCGGGCAATCGCTGCTGGCGACCCGAATGCTCGCGGACCTCAATGGCCGCCTCGACGTCGAGCTGTCACCCCGGGACCTCTTTCTCGATCCGACCATCGAGGCTCTCGCTGCCGTGATCGAGCGTCGCCAACGGCAAACCGCTATCGATTCGCAGCTCCCGGCACCGCGACCGCGTGAACCGTTGCCGCTGTCCTGGGGCCAGGAACGACTCTGGTTCCTGGAACAGCTCGACCCCGGCAGCCCCGCGTACCACATTGCGTTCACGATCGACCTGGAAGGCGACCTGGATCGCATGACTCTCGCGGCCGCGGTTCAGGATCTCGCCGACCGGCACGACAGTCTGCGAACCGTGTTCCCTGCGTCTCGCGGGCGGCCAAGTCGTCGCGTGCTTGACCACGTCGACCCACCGATCACGCTCTGCAAGAGCGATGCGGAATTTGCAGCAATGGCCAGCCAACCGTTCGATCTGGTTGCTGGCCCGTTGATCCGCTTCGGGATTGCTACCGCGGGTCTGCGGCAGCACCGCTTGCTGATCGTCGTGCATCACCTCGTCTCGGACGGACAGTCCAGCGGTGTGCTGCTGCGGGACCTGGCGGAGCTTTATGCGGCCCGCCGCGAATGTCGCGCAGCGAAGTTGCCGGTTCTGACCACGGGCTACTGCGACTTTGTCACCTGGCAACGCCGCGCGCTGAGTGCTGCAGCGCTGGCGCGACAAGTCCACTTCTGGCGTGAACAACTGGCCGGCGCGCCTGCCTTGCTGGAACTTCCGAGCGACCGCCCGCGACCGGCCGAGCAGGGCTTCCACGGCGCCTGGGTGCGGCGGAACTGGCCGGCGGAACGGCTGCGCAGTCTGCGGCGATTTGCGCGGCACCGTCATTGCTCACTGTTCATGCTGCTGCTGGCCGCCTTTCATCTGTTACTGCAGCGCTACTCCGGCCAGACAGATATTTGTGTCGGCACGCCTGTTGCGGGCCGGCCCCGCGCCGATTTCGACGACCTGGTTGGCCTGTTCATCAACACGCTCGTCATTCGCCTGCGGCTCGACCCGGCCAGCGACACCGATGAATTGCTCGCGATGACTCGGGCCGCCGTCCTGGCGGCGCAAGCCCACCAGGACGTGCCGTTCGAGCAACTGGTCGACGCGCTCCAGCCGGAGCGCAGCTTGAGTCACGCGCCGCTGTTCCAGGTGATGTTCAACCTGACCGCGGTCCCGGATACCCGGTTGTCTGCGGGCGATGTGACGTGGCGGCTCGGCGGATTGCTGGAGCACGGCGTCAGCAATTTCGACCTGAGCCTGAATATCGGCGAACACGCTGACGGTGCCGCACTGATATTCGAATACGACCGTGACCTGTTCGATGCCGTCAGCATCGAACTAATCGCGGACTGCTACGAACGATTGCTCGATGAAATGCTTGCAAGGCCGCAACAGATGATTGGCACGCTGGCGCTGCTGGATGCCGAGTCTCGCGCGCGATTGCTGCTCGACAATGTAGCGACACGGCCGTTCGAGACACCGGTCCACGAACAGGTCGGTCGCTGGGCGAACGCGACGCCGAACGCGTGTGCAGTCGTTGCCGACGCGGGCTCGCTCACATACGCAGAACTCGACGCCGACGCCGAGCGGCTGGCAACGGCGCTGGTCAGCCGGGAAATCGGGCGCGGTGACGTCGTGGCCGTCTGCGGCGACGCCGAGCCCGCGCTGCTCACCGCCATACTCGCGATCCTGAAGACCGGCGCGGCGTTTCTGCCCCTCGATTCCCGTGCACCGGCGGCGCGACTCGGTCAAATGCTGGAGCTCGCGAACCCGGCACTGCTACTGACGACTTCACCAACACCGGTAGCGGTATCCGGATTCTCCGCGCTGGATACACGCGAATTGCTGGCGCTGTCGCAGCCCGCGGCGCGCTGCGCTCAACAGCCGGTGTTGCCAGACGATCCGGCGTACCTGTTGTTTACGTCCGGCTCGACCGGTGCGCCGAAAGCCGTTAGCGTCAGTCACGCCAGCCTGGCTGCCGCGGCCGACGCGTGGCGTGCGGCGTACGACCTGTTACCGCAGGACCGGCATTTACAAATGGCGAATCCGGGCTTCGACGTATTTACCGGCGACTGGGTACGCGCGTTGACGAGTGGTGCAACGCTCGTCATGTGCCCGCGGGAGCGTCTGCTGGATCCGGCCAGCTTGTACGCCTACCTGTGTGAGCAGGCGGTCACTTGCGCGGAGTTTGTGCCGGCCGTCGTGCGTTTACTTATCGGGTATCTGCGTGATTCGGGTGGCGATCTGGCGCACTTGCGTCTGCTGATTGTCGGTTCCGATTACTGGACCGGTCGCGAATACAACGCGCTGCGCGATCTCGTTGGTTCGAATACGCGCATTATCAATTCGTACGGTGTTGCCGAAGCGACCATCGACAGCAGCTGGTTTGAGTCCGGTCAGCACTTGGCGGAAGACAAGCCCGTGCCGATTGGCCGGGCATTCCCGCACGCGTGTCTGTATGTGTGCGACGACAAGCTGCAATTGCTGCCGCCGGGAATTCCCGGCGAGCTGTGTATCGGTGGGCCAGGTGTTGCTCAGGGCTATGTGAATAGTCCCGCCCTCACCGCGGCGCGTTTTGTCGCGGATCCGTTTAGTGCTGAGTCGGGGGCGCGGCTGTACCGCACGGGTGATCGGGCACGCTGGCGGGCGGATGGCGAACTGGAATTGCTGGGT
>JAAUXY010187876.1_pt1 | contig 25246 bp, 29 predicted proteins | sample 7278121 | NCBI WGS metagenome assembly JAAUXY01 (sample SAMN14350117, study PRJNA611818) | marine sediment metagenome | isolation source: surface marine sediment (1.8m) | place: French Polynesia: Moorea | collected 2018-08 | reverse complement strand
GCCTCGTTCAGCGCGGATGGAATGCGTTTGGTAACTACGTCCAAAGATGGTATGACGCTGATATGGGCAATCGACGGAGAATTGCTCCAAGCACTTCTCCGGGCAAGAACATCTCTTTGCCTGGAAACTTCGTTCCGCGAACAGACCCTTGGCGAAGAATCAGTGAAGGCTGAACAGAAGTATCAGGCGTGTCAGCGCTGCTTGAAGTCCTTCAGACAGACGCAATCGAGCCACGCAGACTTGGGCGTCCAAGCAATACAAGACTACAAGCGCTGTCTCCAAGAGTCTGGGTGGTAGTGCCGTACTGCAAACTCTAAGGACTCGCGCCAGATGGCAGACTAGCTGATTCGTAATCAGTTGGTCAGGGGTTTGAGTCCGCCCGTCGGCTCCATTATAAGTCGTTTGATACCAATATTTACAGGATAAGCGGCTGAGGCTAGGGAAGGGCGAAACGGCGTTTAGGGTCACCATAGGCAGTTTGGCGTGAAACTTGGCGAGACCTGATGAAACGCCCTGAACGCCGATTTCGGGTTGACCTACTGATTACTGGCCCCCGTAGACCGGCATCCACGAAGTAGAGACCGACTGCTGGGGACGCTTTCGGTCGCCACGCGAAGATCTACCTGAACGGGAGGCACTGCGCGAGTGGATCAGGTGTCCACCGCCGGGGATGGGCCTGCTCCGGGCCTTCGAGCACACCTGCCTCGGCCGCGGGCTCTTGGGGGCGGTCAGTGACACACACGCGGAAGCCCTGTTTCTGATCTCGTTCCTCGGGTCCCTGCGTTTCCGGTAAGCGGATCGCGCGTTCTGCGCATGGTTCCAGTAGCTGCCCCGCGGGCGACAAGCCCCCAGCGCCGCTAGGAGCTCGGCCCTGAAGTTGGGGGCAGAACGTTCGTTCGCCCGCCGGATCCTCAAGATGGGTCCACCACCCGGATTCGTGGCCTCTACGGCCCCCCCGACAGACGCCGTCAGACCTCTATTTCGGCCTGCCTGCGTATTCCGAGCCAAGGCGACCACCCATTCCGATTCTCACCGACCACCGTTCCGAAGCCCGGCGACCGGCGCCTAACTCCTCGCAGACTCGTCGTTTGGCGACCTCGACAGCCCCTCCGCTCCGCCAGGGACGAGAGGCGCCGAAGGGGGAAGAAAAACACAGTGGGACCATCGGAATGGTGGTCGGGCACCGTTGGAATAGGTGGTCGGATCCGTTGGAATACGTACCTGCCGGCCCGGAGTAATCGATCGCCGAGCCAGTAGTCTCGCCAGGGGCCCGCCGAATGGCGGTAGACTCCGATCTTCTGGCGGGGCCGCCCCGCTCGTCAGATCGGTGGCGTGCGAGTCTCCAAGTGGTTGTGTGGGTATGGCTGAGAGCAATGATGACTGGATTCGGTTCCAACTTCAGTCCCTGAAGTGGATTCGTTTCGAGGAGTTGTGTATCGCGCTGCTGAGGGCGAGAGGACACAAGGAGGTTCGCCATCTTGGCGCGTCTGGCGGTGAGGGAGGCGTCGATATCCTGAGCGTGGGTCCAGGGAGCCGTCGCTGGGTCACGCAGTGCAAGCGGTGTCGGTCGCTCTATCCGAGTGACATCCTGCCAGAGGTGAAGAAGGTGATCTCAAAGCCGCTCGAACCGCCGCCAGAGGTCTACCGCCTCGTCGCGACGTGTAATGTTTCTCGGGCCGTTGACGAGGCTCTTCAAGAGGAGGCCAAGAACGCACCCTTTCTGCTCGAGATCGCCACCACCTGGGAGGTCACCAAACTGGTGGCCTTCCTCAGGGACGACTACCAGGAGATCCGCGAGAGCTTCATCCCATCCCGTGGCGAGCGGGATGAGGTCGCGAGGATCGTCGATAGGCTGGTCGAGTCGCGTACAGAGGAGTTCAGAGGCCGGGAAGCCGACTACCGAAGCCAGATCAAGGCGCTTTCACAAGCTGTTCAAGACCTTGCGGCCCAGCGTGGGCAACCGGATGCTCCCAAAGGAATCGAGTTTGCCCTGGCACAGTTGGCGGATGGTGAAACAGCGGCTGCCGAGACGATCTTCAGCGAGATCCTCGAGCGCAAGTCCTCGGAGGCCGCGGCGGCGAAAGAAGAAGCCGCGAAGGCGGCTCGACATCTAGGAGCTCTGGCTTTTCTCGCCAGTACAGAGAAAGCGATCGACTACTATCGACGTGCAGTCGAGCTTGATCCAGAAGAGCCATCCGGCTGGAACGAGCTGGGTCGGCTGTTCCATCGAACAGGAGATCTTGCAGAGGCAGAAGCTGCTTTTCGGGAAGTACTTGCTCGGGGCAACTCCCTTACAAGGCCACTGCCCGTTGCAGTCGCTTACGGCAACCTGGGAGTGATCTACAAGACTCGCGGGGATCTGGAGGTGGCTGAGGCGATGCACCGCAAGGCCCTCGCGATCGAGGAGAAGTTCGGCCGCAAAGAGGGCATGGCAGCTGACTACGGCAACCTGGGGCTGATTTGTCGAATCCGTGGGGACCTGGACGAAGCTGAGGCGATGCACCGCAAGGCCCTCGCGATCGAGGAAAAGCTCCACCGCAAAGAGGGCATGGCGAACCAATACGGCAACCTGGGGCTGATCTATCAGACCCGTGGGGACCTAGAGCAAGCTGAGGCGATGCACCGCAAAGCCCTCGTGATCGAGAAGAAGCTCAGCCGCAAGGAGGGCATGGCGAACCAATACGGCAACTTGGGGCTGGTTTACAAGACCCGTGGGGATCTGGACAAGGCCGAGGTGATGCACCGCAAGGCCCTCGCAATAGACGAAGAACTTGGCCGCAAGGAGGGCATGGCGAACCAGTACGGCAACCTGGGAGTAATCTACCTGACCCGTGGGGACCTGGACCAAGCGGAGTTGATGCAAGCCGAATCCCTCAGGATCCATGAGCAACTCGGGAGCAAGGAAGGCGAGGCGGCCTCCTACGACAACTTGGGGCTGATCTACAAGACTCGGGGGGATCTAGACAAGGCCAAGGCGATGCATGGTAAGTCGCTCAGGATTCATAAGCAGCTTGGCCGCAAGGAAGGTATGGCTGCTGCCTACTGCCACCTGGGGCTGATCTACGAGACTCAGCGGGATATGGACAAGGCTGAGACAATGCTCGGTAAGGGCCTGGCGATCTACAAGGAGCTCGGCAGTAGGCAGGGCATTGCGGCCGCTTATTGCAACCTAGGATTGATCTACCAGTCCCGAGAGGACCTGGAACAAGCCGAGGCGATGCACCTCAAGTCTCTCGCTATCTCTGAGCAGTTCGGTAGCAAACTGGGCATGGCGGCCAACTACGGTAACCTGGGGTTGATTCACCAGACCCGCGGGGACCTGGCCGAGGCCGAGGCGATGCACTGCAAGTGTCTCGTGATAGAAAAAGAGCTCGGCCGCAAGGAGGGCGTGGCAAAAGCCTATGGCAACCTGGGATTGATTCACGAGAAACGGGGGGAAATGCCCCAGGCGCGAGAATGCTGGGAGCGGTCACGCGAACTGTTCGTCGATATCGGGATGACTTACATGGTGGCGCGGGTTGAAGGGCAGCTCGCTCGGCTCAAACCCGAGGAAGGATCCGTCGAATGAGGCCAGACCCAAAGCGCCTTCTCCCGCGAGATCGACTCGGGTCCCGCCTGGCTGAAGGTCGTCCCACGCGAACAGATCGATCGAGAACTTCCCCTCCGCCCGTTGCCGATCGCTGAGTTCGCGCACGGACCTCTGCGTCTCGACGTCTCTCGGCGCCGTGGTGGCGACGATGAAGTGCGAGAGCGGGGGTTCGAAGCCCTCCGTCTGCTCGACTTCAGCCTCGATCTCGCCGACTGTCAGGCCGAAGGGCGGTACGCCGCCTCTCCTTTACTCTCCCCGGCTGGCTGCGGGCCTGCTCAGGCGTCGGCGGCTCATCGTAACCCCTCTCGCTCCATTGCTTAAGTAATGCCCATCTTCCTACACGTTTGCACCTGTTGGCGAAGCTCGATGATGATGGGATCAAGGTGCTGCCTGCACGCCCATGCCTGGTTTCGCCAAGCAGGCCAGGACTTGCCGAAGACCTTGTCTAAACTTGGCTTCATCAAGAAGAGCACTGCGAAAGTCCGCTATTACCCGATCTCGCACAGACTGCGCTAGGTCTGGCCTAGATGGTGACCACTCCGAAAACACGTAGTCATCGAGAGTAACTGGGATCAAGACCGAAACACCTCCTTCTCGAGCCTCGCGTTGAAGGGACTCTTCAATCTCGTTCAGCACGCCCGGGCGCTCAAGAGAGTCACGCGAGCAGACCACCAATACACGATCGTACTGGTTCACCCCTTCACGCATCAATCTGTGGAGTTTCACTCCGGGCTCAGCATCTCTAGAAAATATGAATGTATTGACCCCAGAACTGATCAATGCTTCATTTAGCTTGACTGCAAAGGCGGAATCCGGGCCGCCGTAACTAATAAACACCGACAGCATCGACTTACCTACCGCCCTCTCAGGGCCAGCTCCGTCCTTTTTCTTATTTTCTGGCAGCGCTCTTATTACAGCCGAGCTTTCCTTTGCTAGGCGATCTATAATAGACATAGATCTAGTGGTAATCGCTCCAGCCGGGCTCGCGACGTCTATCATTGCAATGATTCGATCATCCAGCACCAGTGCCTTCGCGTATTCGGCCCGAATTGCGTCCGCAAGCGCAGGGTAACGAGACCCTCCTTCTTCAGCAGACCAATAACATGACTTAGAAGAACTTATTGCCGCAGCTTGAATGACCCCCAGCTCCTTGAGATTCAAGAACTGCCCTTCCGCAACTGCTAGTCCTTTGTTAGCCAAAACCACTAGGTCGTTCTCTCTCCCTGCCTTCTCGGCAGGTACCAGTATGCAACCAAGGGTGTATTTCCCCATGAAGCCAACTACTCTTTCTAGAAATTCCCTTAGAATCGACTCCTTTCCTGTTTGCCTAGCGATGGCCCCTAGGGCTTCAAAAAGAAACGCTGCGTCCGATCTGGCGATTTCATTCCAGAGCATATGACCGAGGAGCGGCGAAATTCTTTCGAAATAAGAAAGGTGGGCGCCAGTGAACGTGCGAGGATTATCCGATTCGAGATTCAGTACGCCGACCAGGCTCTTGCCCACCATCAAGGGTACAGCCATTTCGCTTCTCGTATGATCGTCTTCTTGAGCTGTCCGGTACCGAACATCGAATTTAACCTCCGGCACTAATACGGGCGCTTTGGCGTAGGCTACGTAGACCGGTATGCCCTCAAAGCTCCTGTTTACAGGTCGCGTGAGCATTGTTTTCTTCTTTTGCCTGAATCCAACGCTTGTATATTCCTCGAGGAGGCTTTGCTCTACGTCATAATGAAGAATCTCGCCTCGGACTCCTGCTTCTTCCGGCCAATTGCGAAGGTGGCTTTCTAGAAATCTAGCCATTGAGAAATCGCGGCCGTGTTCAAGCAGCGTTTCTTCAAGACCTTGCAGGTGCCTAGTCATCTCTCCCTCAGCGCTACGATGGAGACAAAAACAGAAGATTTGTCACTGCTGGGTTGCTAAATCGTTGACTTCACGCCGCATCCCGGCATACCAGTACTGGCCCAGGGGAGCACTGTGCTACCCAACCCAGAACGGCCCCCGAGGAGATTGCAGCTCCACGGGAGCCCGGCCAAGCAAAGGAGAACACCCAATGCTCGACCAAGCGAAGTCTAGCGCCATTCCCCGACGAACGCTCGCCGGAGAAGTCCCGCAACCGCCCGACGCCGATCCGACACCGCTCCCCGAGGGCCTGTCTCGATCGGCCCCCGAAGATCCCCTCTACAGCATCCGCGTCGCCGACAGCCCCGGCACCTTGTGTGCCGTCTGCGGCAACCAACAGACCGGCTCCGGCCCGGTCGGCTACATGGACGACGAGCCGATCTGCGACCTCTGCCTGCTCGAACGCTCGACCGACCTCGGTCTGTTGCTGGCGATAGTTTCCGTCGTCCGCGTCTATGCCACAAGCAGCGGCACGCCCGAGGCGCACCGAGAAGCTCTTGAGGAACTCGGCGCCTTTTCCCGCATCTACCACCGCATCGCCTCCAAGTCATGGCCGGCCCGGATCATTCGGATTCCAGGATTCACGGGCTGGAACGATACCACGCACTGACCAGGCAACCGAGAGGAGGTTCGCATGTCGAAACCTGTGACCGTCTCGGAAGCCCAGGATCAGCTTCTCGAGACCGCTTTCGAACTGTATCGGATCATGCAGCGCCTTCACCATCAGCACGAGGGGTTGAAGGCGCAGTATGAGAGTTTGCGGGAGTTCTACAACGCTGATGAACCCCCACCCGAGGACGGGCCGCGATCACTTGAGCTGCAAGTGGCTGAAGAGACCGATGTAGCCGTCGACAATCTCCAGAATGTCGCTGAGGAGCTTTTGAAGGCGGCTCGCCTCAACGACGCCTGGATTCGTAGCCGGTGGCGAGCGAAGCAGAAGGAGCGGGTGTAATGACCCGGCGACGCCGGAGGCTGGCTCAACGTGAAGACCATCCACGAGAGCGTCTGTTCCGCCATGGTGCGCACGCTTTGTCGAACGCTGAGTTGGTAGAGATCTTGTTGCGCAACGGTTGTCCCGGTTCGACCGCCAGGGACCTGGCGCGGGAGCTTCTGAGCGAGTTTGGGAGTCTCATCGGGCTCGCGGGCCTGGATCGGGCGTTCCTTCATCGCCGAGGCATCGGCAACGCCAAGGCGGCGACCATCATCGCCGCCTTTGAGATCGCCCGGCGCGTGGCCAGGGAGCGGATTCCGCGGCGGGACCTGCTGGACCGACCCGACTCCGTGGCGAGCTATCTGAGCCTGCGATACGCCCAGGGTGATCAGGAGACCATGGGTGCTTTGTTTCTCGATGTCCGCAACCGGCTGATCGGCGAGAGCGAGGTCTATCGGGGCACGTTGAGCCGGGCGGCGGTCGAGCCCCGGGCGATCTTCAAGGAGGCGCTGTTGCAGTCGGCTTCAGGGTTTCTGCTGTTCCATACTCATCCGAGTGGTGATCCGTCACCCAGCCCGGAGGATCTCTCATTCACTCGGCGCATGGCGGAGGGCGGTGAGATGCTCGGCGTGAGGCTGCTCGACCACATCATTCTCGGGAGCGCCGGTCGGTGGGTGTCGTTGGGGCGACGGGGGATGTGGTGAATCGCTGATCGATCTGAGAGGGGCCGCTGCTCTGGCGGTCCCTCTGTCGGTCCAGACCTGGGCTGGGATGGATGACTGCTACCGGCCCGAGATCTCGGCCCCACGGCCCTCCCAGAGCCTGACAGACGGCTGGGAACTGCCCCGCCGGTCAGTTGGTGCCGCTGTTGCCTTGAGCCTTGCCATCGAACGGCTAAGACGTCCCGGCCTTGTTTGCTAACCTCGGCTCGATCAAAAACAAGGAGAGTGCGCCATGGAAACCCCGGCCTGGTTGGAGTCCCTGATTGAGACCGCCGCCAACTGTTCCGAGTCTCACGCCCCATCCTTCAAAATGGGCTACCGCTACGGTGAGGAGGACGGGTTCTGGGAGGTACTCGTCTATCCGATCCCGGTGCAGCTCGTGGGCGGTGACGAAGACGGGACCATCGTCTCGCCGGGGTTTTCCATGGATCTGCGGCAGATCGGCTCCGCCTTCGACAAGGTCGTTGGTGAGCAGTGGTCCGTCTACCACCATCTCGATGGCCCGGAGGTCTTGATCGAGGGCATCTACCAAGGGCACGAGGTCGTCTTGCGGATGTTGGCAGAAGCACCAGAGGACGAGGAACCGGGAATGTTGCTCGACATCGGCGAAGCGAACACCGCCTCCGGCGTCAACTAAGGTGTAAGCAAGCTGCGCGGCTGAGGTAACCCGCCCCCGGTCTTCGGGTTGCGGCCCGGCCGGGATGGGGATGCTGCTGACCTCGGGGATCATGCACCACACCTCACAGGCAGCAGGAATGCCCGGCCCGGACTTGACCCGCACCACGGCCTCCTCAGGGGTCTCGACCAGCACCCGGCAGAAATCCGTCGGACTCCGCGAGAAATCTGCGACTCCCTGGTTGACCACCCGTCGCGATCCCTCATAGCCACTAGGGCATGGACAGCGCGGGTGGCACTCACGCCTCACCCGCCACAACCAAGGAGGTCCACCATGTCTTTCGAGTTCTACCAAGGCACCGCCAGCGAGAACACCGCCCCGAAGATCACCATCCGCAAGGGCGGTCAGTTGGTGCTGACCAGCGGCGCCGTCGCTATGTTGGGCGATGATGTCGAGAATGTGCAGCTCGGGTACGACGTCAAGACCAAGGTCGTCGGCATTCGGGGTGCAGATGAGGATGCGGAAGGGCGCTACCGTCTCCGCAGCCAGAAGAACGGCCGGTCTCGGCTGGTGACTGGCAAACGGTTCTTCGCGCACTATGGCCTGACGATCGACAAGGCCCGGACGTTTGACGCCGAGGCGTACGACGGCGGGATCGTCGGCTTCAAGCTGACCGAGGCGCCGGTGGAGACCCCAGCCCCGTCAAAGAAGGCCCCGGCGAAGAAGACCGCCGGGCGGCGCAAGACCCGGTCGTGATCGCACCCGCATCGGTCTGGAGAGAGGGCGGCCCCGGTGGCCGCCTTTTTTCGTCTTCGTTTCACGGCTCGGCAAGGCAAGACCCGGCAAGACACGGCTTGGCTCGTCTGGACCTGACCGGGGAGGGGCTCGACATGACCCGACATGGCCCGCCTTGATCTGAGATTCAAGCAGGCGGCTTCCGGGATTCCCACCGTCCCCTGGGGTGATGCCCAGACCAGCCGGGATGGTCAATTGCCCCCCCTCGGAGAACTCGGCCCCAAGACCCAGAGCCTCCCAGAGCCCTGCCACTAGCCTGCCCTTGCTCTGGCCTGACACCCGCTCTCCGCCTCACCTGACGGCTTTCTCGGCCCTCTCCTGATCACCCGATCAGTACGCGAAGAGATCCGCCGGAGAATGACGCACCTTGCCAGCGATACACCGGGGCTGGCTCTGGAAGCCCGAGGCGCCGTCCTGCTCCAAGCGCAGGGTGGGTCCGTTGTTGAGGAAGGAGGCCGAGGTGCTGGTGTCGTCGATCCTGATGCGCAGGTTGTTCTCTTTCGGGCGTAGGGTGTCGAAGCCGAAGCTCTCGTTGCTGGCGCAGCGGACAGCGACGCAGGCAGAGCCTTCGACGGAGCTGCCCGCGGGGCGGCGCAAGGCGCGGTCGTGATCACGCCCGTATCGGTCTGGAGAGAGGGCGGCCTGGTGGCCGACCTCTCTTCGTGTGCTGGTTCAGGCCAGCGAGTTGTCTTCGCCCATGGCGCTAGCGCTAGCTGCCCGCAATCGTCAAAAACAATCTGACGACTCCAACAGCTGCTACCAGAAAGACAAGAACCGCTGTAGCAAGACGCAGTTTGGCTGTAGCGAGTTTCAGCCGTTCTTCTCCATTGGGACGCGTCCGTTTCTTTCTAATCTGTAGCATGATGTGCTCCTTTCGTTGGTAACGTCGTTGGGTAACGCCGTTCAACGTAGTTACGCGCAGAGACTCCTTGAACACCCTCAACTATTTTCGATAAATCTGAGGGCGACCCTGTAGCCGCCGTCTCTTCGTGGGCCTGTCGCCCACCTGCCCTGGGTTGACCCCCAGACTGGCCGGGATGGTCACCTGGCGCGCCGCGGAGATCATGCCCCACAGGCTCGCCCAGAGCCTCCCAGAGCCCTGCCACTAGCCTGCCCTTGCTCTGGCCTGACACCCGCTCTCCGCTTCACCTGACCGCCCGGTAAGCGCCTCTCCTGACCATCTGGTCTGCACCCGAAGAAGGCAGGATTCGACCGGCGACCAGACCGATGGTGGGCCGCCCCACTGAACCCGGTGGTGGTTGCTGCCGACTACCGTTGATCGGGCTTTCCAGGGCAGCCCCAGGCTCTCTGGCAGGTCGATCTCCACAACATCGAGTGTGTATTCCAAGAGCACCTCGATGAGTGCTCCTTGAAGTGCGCAGAGAGCGACGAGATTCGCCGACAAATCCGCCGTTGGCTGGTTGACCATCCGTCGCGAAACCACTTACTCCTTTCCACGGACGAAGAAACGCACCACCGAGAGGAGCAAAACCATGACCAAAGCGACACCCGCCCAGCTTTACCTTGTTGGCCTCTCATCAGGCAGCCAGGGCATGCGGCATTGCCTCGACATCATCGCCGGCATCCTCGACGACGACCACGATGCCGAGAGCTTACCCTGGCATGAGATCACCTACGCCGACAGTATGGCGGTCAGGATCGTACTCACCGAGCGCTACCGGCCGGCCACCGTGAACAAGATGCTGTCGGCACTCAGGGGCGTGCTCAAGCAGGCCTGGCGCTTGGGCCTGATGGAGGCCGATGCCTACCGCCGGGCTGCCGATGTCGAGAACGTCCGGGCCTCACGGTTGCTCAGCGGTCGGGCGCTGGCGAGCGATGAGATCGCGAAGCTTTTCGGGAACTGCGCCGCCGACACCCCAAAGGGCGCCCGCGACGCTGCACTCTTGGCGGTGCTCTACGGCTGTGGTCTTCGCCGTGGCGAGCTAGCCAGGCTCGACGTCGAGGACTTCGATCTTGACGACTGCTCGATCGTGGTCCACGGCAAGCGCAACAAGCAGCGAACCGTATACCTGAGCAGCGGCGGTTGCCGATTCGTTGCGGCATGGCTTGAGCACCGTGGTGGCGCCCCCGGCCCGCTGTTCTGTCCGATCGACCAGACGGGCGAGATCAGGATCAGCCGGCTACGGGGCGAGTCGGTCGCCTACATCGTCAAGCGGCTCCAGCAGGCGGCCGGTGTTGAGCACTTTTCAGCGCACGATCTTCGTCGGAGCGCTGTGACTCACATGCTCGACGCCGGGGTCGATGTCCTCACCGTTCAGAAGCTCGCTGGGCACGCCGACGTCACGACGACCGCCCGCTACGACCGCCGCGGAGAGCAGGCAAAGAGGCAAGCGGTGCTAAGTCTGGATCTGCCCGAAGCTGCTTGAGACCCTCCAAGTCTACAGCGCGGCTTAAGGCACTTCCTTTCTTCGACGGCTGTGGTATCTTGTCGCCGGCTTCAGCGGGCAGAGTCCAGATTCTCCAATACGAACATGCGGTCTGATCATGGCACGAAGGATAACTGAGAATCGCGTCTTCATCGCCAGCCCAGGTGGCCTGGAGGACATACGGAAGATCTTCCGCGAGGTTCTTCTGGAGTACAGTGAGGATGAAGGTGTGCATCACCGTGTGCGCTTTGAACCGGTGGGATGGGAGTATACGCTTCCAGGCCGTGGCCGCCCACAGGGACTGATCAATAGAGAGCTGGGTACTTGCGATTTCTTCGTCCTAGTGTTGGGAACACGGTGGGGGTCTCCGCCTTCTCGAGATGGATCAAGTGTCTACTCCTCAGGCTGTGAAGAGGAATTCTATTTTGCAGAACGCTGCCTTGGCGAAGAGTATTCGCCAATGCGACAAATAATCGTGTTGTTTCGCGCTGTGCCACCAGAAATGCTTGCGGACCCGGGGCCGCAGCTCTTAAAAGTGCTGGAGTTTAAGCAGCGTCTCGAAGACGAAAAACGATATCTTTATGACACTTTCGATGAGGGTCCTGGATTTAAGCGCATTTTGAGGCGGCTCTTGGCGCAATGGGTGCGTGACCACTCGCATGTCACTAGCTTGCCGTCCCCAATTGCGACGCAGTTTCGCGACGAAAAGACACCCGAGATCAACAAGGCTGAGACGTTGGCAGGAAACGGCAAGCTCATAGAAGCAGAGGACCTATTCGTGCGCGCCGTTGTACGCGGAAACGACTTTTACGCTCTCGATAGCTACGGGCAATTCCTTCGCCGCGCAGGAAGACTGGCGCAGGCCGAGGTTATGTTTGAGAGAATTCTGGAAATGGCAGGCGATGAGTTCCGGGCCTGGAAGGCCGAGGCAATATCCGGTCTTTCGTGCATCGAAATGGATCGAGGCAATCTAGAAGAAGCAGAGGAAGGGATGAAGAGGGCGCTGGAAGTATTCAGGACAACGGATGACAACGCAGGTACAGCAGCTGCTCTCTGTAGTCTCGGAGCGGTTTACATTCACGAGAAACGGCTTGGTCTAGCGAAGGAAGCACTTAACGAGGGGCTTCGCTTCGCTCATGAAGCAGATAATCTCCATATTGTTGCCCGCCTCAAAATTAACCTCGGTCTAATCAGCCTGATGCGCGGCAAGCTCAAGGATGCAAGGGTTCAATATCAAGAGGTCTTGCAAATCAGCAGAGATGGCGGCAGTCCTGAAGGGATTGCGAAGGCCCATGAGGGGTTAGCAAGAGTTTCTCATAAACTTGGGGAACAGTCAGAAGCGAAAGAGCATTCAAGGGCCGCTTCTGATTATTTTCAAAAACTCGGAATATCCACGTCAACCTCAGAGGTTCACAGGGAATCTGCGAAAAGATCGACAGAGGCAGTCGATCCTCCCCTACATGTCGAAGATATCGATGCTGTCGCCGGCACGAAACCAGCCGGACGACTTGATTTCGATTCCTGAACACAGTGAGATCTACGCCGCCCCCTATCAGTGGAAGAATACACTCTGGCGGTTCCTACGAGCCGACAGCGAGCACGTCATCATCGAGCTGTGATGCATAGGATCCGTGAGCACTACCGAGGGCAACTCATCGCATGCCTGCGGGCTTCGGAGGATGAGGCTCTGGGATGCTCCTCTCCACGACGAATCCGCCCAAGTAGGAAGCCTGCCGCCGAATGCTCCTCGGGCTATCCACGGCCGTTCCAGGCCCCGGCGGCACGGCGATCTAGGGCAACGTCACCCGGAGGCTCTTGTGGTGGGCCGGGCACCACGATTCAGAATGTGCCTTCGAGGTAGCAGTTCCAACGGTGATCACGGATGCTGTATGCTGGCGGCACGGAAGCCGAGACTGAAAGGCACGGAATCCGTGGCTACCTGGAAGATGAATTCTGCGAAGCAGTACGATCGTCTTCGACCGAGATCTCGCTGCGCCCGTCTGGATCCTTGGTCAGGAAGCCGTTCAATCTCACGGTTTGGGTAGCGGGCCATTCGCGAGAGCTTGGGTAAGCAGGATGCATCCAAAGCCGGCGACAAAGAAATGTAAGGCGGCCCAGATCCAATGCTGCATCAGATAACGATCTTGGAGAACCAGCAGGGCTCTCGAGTCATGCGCCTCGATTCCTCTTAGCCGAACCTCTCGAAGAGACTCTCTGTTCTCAGGCGGTGGGATCTCCGTATCGAGTTCCGTCTCAAACTCCCAATTTACCGCGTCGTGATAATTGAAGCGCTCCCAGTACTTGAATATCGCGAGAAACCCAGCAATTCCCACCAGCATCATAAAAGCAGGTATCGGCCAGTTTTCTGTGTGTAGAGCGTGGTCTCGTGGCAAGAAGCCCAAAAGAGCAGTTTCGACAGCGAGCAGGAGCGCACTAAATGTTGCGCGTTGAGTTTCATTGTGGCGCTGCCAGTCGCTCTGATTTCGGTACATATTCCAAATTACATTCACTCGGACGTCGGACATGCTTCGCTCCTGATCAAGATTAGTGGATAAGTGGCAACGGATTGGGATCCGCCCGCGACGTCCGATGCCACCAGGTGGATGTGCCCGGACACGGCAACCGAGACCGCGGGTTGATGCTGAGAATCAAACCTCTCGCAACCGCTTGAGATGGTTCGAAGCGATCTCAATGATCCGCGTATCCTCGACAGCTTGTCCGACGGTAAGTGCCTCCTCGTAGTAGTGAACGGCGGCCTCTTCCTTTCCGAGCTTGTGGTAAGCCAAGCCTAAGTTACTCAGATTGGCACCCTCGGCTCTTCGTTCGCCGATCTCGCGATGTATCACTAGCGACTGCTCGTAGCAATTGACTGCTTTCTTTATCTTCCCTAGGGCGGAGTAGGCTAAACCCATGTTGCCCAGCGCGGCACCTTCGCCACGTCGGCAGCCAATCTCGCGATGGATAGTCAGCGCTTGTTCATAGTAATCAATCGCTTTTTCTAACTCCCCCAGGGCGGCGTAAGCCAAACCATTAACGGTCAACACGTTACCTTCGTTTCTCCGGTCGCCGATCTCTCGATGAATGGCCACCGCTTGCTCGTAGTAGCCGATCGCCTTTTTCGGCTCCGTCGGGCGGTGGGCACTGCCCAGTCCGGTAATGGCGTTGCTCTCGCCACGTCGGTCGCCAATTTCACGAGCAATGGCCAACTGTTGCTCGTGGTGGCCGAGTGCCCTCTCACTGTCCCCCAAACGACAGAAGGCACACCAAGGTTCCCCTGCGCGTTGCCCTCGCCGCGACGGTCGCCGATTTCACGAGCAATGGTCAGGTGTTGTTTATGGTAGCCGATCGCCTTCTTCAACTCCCCCAGATCGACGTATGCGAGGCCCAGGCTGCCCAGATCAGCACTCTCCCCAAGCCTATCGTTTATCTCGCGATCGATGAGCAAAGCCTTTTTGTGGCATTCGATTGCTTTCTCCAATTCCCCCAAGTCTTTATAGGCGAGTCCTAGATTCGTTAGAGTGCTGCCTTCACCGTGCCGGTCGCCGAGAGATACAGCCGCCGATCTCCCGGCCTTAAGCCAAGCGATCCACTTTCGAGGATGGAGGCGCAGACTAAGAATGTAGGCACTGCAAGATGAGTACATCTTACAGAGTTTTGCTGTCTCATGATCATTGTCCGCTTCGGTCGCGGCCCAAGCTTGCCCAACACTGATGTTTCTCCACTCTGCATCGAACAACGCAAAACCTTCTAGAATCTTGCCGCCGCCCTTCAAGTACAGTCGGTTAGCTTCCTCAAGCACACCGACGTAGTGGGCCGCATGTTGAGCAGCTGCTTTGTGACGTTCCACAACTTCCAATTGGCTGGCAGCGAAGTCGCGCGCCAAGTCGTGTAGGCGACATCGTCCGCTTCGCCACTCAGCAAGTCCAGCCCGATACACAGTCGCGAGCACGTTTCTGGCAGCGTCAGCTTCCATCGCCCACACGGCGGCAGCGCCGGCGACATCGAAGTCTCCTGGGAAGACAGCCAACGTCCGCCATTGCTGCCGTAGCTCCGGCTCCAGAGCTTGGTAATTGAATCCGATCGCCTGCTCTACCTTCTCCATGAGCCCCAACCGCTTTTCCCGCCGTTCAAACATCTGCATGTATTCGTAGGGCTTCAAGAATGGGTCTTCAGCGAATGCGCTGCCTGCAAGCCGTAGGGCCAACGGCAGCCGGCCCAGGAGCTCAGCGAGCCGGTCAGCTTGCGCGCCCAACTGCGGCGCGAGACTAAACAGCAACTCCCGGGCTGCCTCCGGCGTCAGGGCGTCGAGGTCCAGTCTGTGGAGCTTTGGTAGGGCGAAGCGCCAGCGCGACGTCACCAGCGCCAAGCAGCCAGTATGGGGCAGCAGCGACTCCACCTGCTGAGGGCTGGCCGCGTCGTCCAGGAGCACGATCGCCCGCCGGTTCCTCAGCGTCTGGTGGTATAGCCGGCGCACGTCCTCCTCCGCCTCAGGCAGCCGCGACTGCGGCTCATAGGCACGGATAACCGAGGCCATCGCATCCCGAGTGCTCAATGGATGGTCGCTCGCCCCGCCCAACTCGACCAAGATGTGACCGTCCGGGTAGTCGTCGCCCACCGTCTCGACCAGCTTGAGACCGAGCTGCGTCTTGCCGATCCCGCCGAGGCCACGAACGCCGTAGATCATGGCCCCGCCGTGCTCGCCGACCATCCGGTGCAACTTTTCAAGTTCGTCAGCCCTGCCGGAGAAGTCGCGGGTCGCTGGCGGGATCACAGGCTGCCGCTCTCTGGGCTGTATCGACTCCGGTTGCTTTTCCTGGAGCCAGTCCTGGAGGTCGTCCCAGGCGAACAGATCGACCGTGAACTTCCCCTCGGCCCGGCGACCGTCGCTGAACTCGCGGATGAACTTCTGCACTTCGGCGTCTCTCGGCGCCGTGGTGGCGACGATGAAATGTAAGAGCGCGGGTTCGAAGCTCTCGGCCTGTTCGACCTCTGCTTTGATCTCGCCGGTCGTCAGGTCCTTCTTCGGCCACCGGCCTCGCTGCTTGCACTGGATGCCGACCCACTCATCGGTCTTCGGGTCGCGGCCGAAGATGTCGACGCCGGCCTGCGGCTGTCCAGTGCGGCCGTTCTTCTTGGCGTCGATGAGCCTCGGCCGCCAGAGCTTGAGGCAGAGGTCTTCGAAGTCCTGCCAGTGGGCAGGCGGCTCATGGTCCGTCCTTCGCTTCATTGTGACCGGATCTTACAGGCGCAACCCGGCGCCCTCAGTCGATCGCGCCGAGGACCTTGCCGTTCTTGATCTCTTGGGCGATCCGGAGCAGCAACTCGTCGCAGCGCTCGAACTCGAGGTGGCGGAGCAGTGCTCTAGGCGGACTGCTGGTTGAGACTACCCCGGGCCGTCATACGGGGAAACGCCGTCGTCGGTCGGACAGATCCCCCAGAGCACACCGAGTCTGGCACCGTGTCACCACTACCGCCTGCCCGAGATCTCGGCTCTCAGGGCCTCCCAGAGCCTCCCAGCTGGCTCAGAGTCGATGCCGGAGGCTCCGCCTGCTGAGTCCGTCCGGTGAGCCGCCGCCCAGGGCTATCTAAGAGTATTCAATCTCCTTCTCATCTCAACTTCCCATCAGCCAACAGACTCACCTACACCCTGACTTCCAACACCCCTCGAGATCACCTCCCTTTGACGGCAAGGCAACCCGCTATGGGCGTTCAAAGCCGATCTTCTCAGCCTTGCCGAGCTCGAAGAATCAGCTGACGCCCTGACTCGTTGACTTGAAAGCGGACTCGCTGGCCTCCAGGGGCGATTTCAGGACCCTTGCGGGATTCGTCCAGGAGGATCTGCTCGACCAAATCGACGACGTTTTCCCGGGTGGCTACAACTCCCCGGTTCACCTGGAGTCGGTGCAGTCTCAGGAGTCCCGGTGACCCGTCATTTCCAGCAATCATGACGAATTGATTTCTTCGAAACTGCCGAAGATCCAGGCAGGGTGAGGCTGCCGTTTCAAGGCTTCCTGGATGACGGCTCGCTGACCACAGACAGAGCAGAGCTTCATCTCCCCGTCATCGGTGATCGGCTGCTGATCTTCGTGCCCGTCCCCGTAGGTACCGACCTCAAGTCCCGATTCAGTTACCGACTCCAGGACACCCAGAAGCTTTCGGGCTCGAGCAAGCTTTTTCTTGCGGCTCCGGTTGGCGAGGAAGCCATACTGGCGGATTCGCACAAATCCCGGAGGCAGGGTATGCAGGAGGTAGCGTCTGATGAACTCCCCAGCTTCCAGGATGATCGTCCGCTCCCTGTCGTCTGCTCCAGTCTTCAGCTTGATCTCGACCTGGCCGTTCTCGAAGCTGCGAATCCGATCGTTGGTGATCGGCACGCCTTGCCCGACGTAGCTCACGACCGCCTCAGGTGTCCCGTCGACCCGCTCGGAGTAGACTGTCCACTTTGCGTTTCGAGCCTCTGCTATCAGCCTTTCGAACTGATCGGGGTCGGTTAGGTTTTGGAGTTGGCTGCCCGAAATGAGATCGCCTTTGTCGTAGGCTTCTTCCAGTCTGTTCAGGAAGTGATCCCGAAATCGTTCCGCCAGCTTATCGGTCGGTAGGAACTCATCAGACTTGGCCTGGATCCACCGATCACCTTCAAGGGAGATCCCGCCAGCGGGCGTGCAGACGTGTAGGTGTGGGTGGAGCTCCATCAACGTCCCCCAGCTCTGGTACGCCCCGAGAAGGCCGATCTCTGCCCCGAGGTGCTCCGGGTCAGCGGCGGTCTCCTGAAGCGCACAAGCGACGCTGGAGAACAGAAGAGCAACGACCTTGCGGGTGTTTCCGAGGATGAGCCACTTGAGGCAGCCAGGCGGCACGAAGACCATGTGCTGGTAGTCGACCGGCAGCAGCTCTTGCATGCGGGCCTCGACCCACTTTCGTCGCTTGGATCCCTCACACTTGGGGCACATGCGATGACGGCAGGAGTTATAGCTCTGATCTTTAAGGTCGCCGCAGGCCGTGCAAACCTTTCGATGACCGCCCAATTCCGCGGTACGGCAGGCCATGATGGACTTCATCAAGCGGCGTTGCTCGAGGGACGTCTCGGGGTGCTCCCGCAGGTAGTCCTCTCCATGGCCCCGGAAGATGTCAGCAACCTCGAGTTGGGGCCGTTTATGCTCCCCGTCAACGAAATGACACCCGAGAAGTGGTGGGGCCGGTGACGACTGAGCCGAGGTGGCGCTGATCAGCATGGAGCCCCACTCGAGCAAGACCGCAGATCCATTCTCACCGCCCTGTCCTCGCCATCTGCATACTCGCTCTCACGTTCGTTCAACCTCGTTAGCCCTAGTGTAACGCCCTGATACCGTCTCGTATATGCCTGACTTATGCCTCAGTAGTGCTCTACTGCCGCCTGTGTCCATTCGAGAGGATGGTGAAGGGGTAATGACGGGCCAGGCCAGATCGGGCCTTACAGGGCCTCTCAGAGCCTCTGGGGGGCGTTTCATGACCAACTCCCAGCCATCGGTGGCTGGACGGCAAGCCCCAGAGCGGTCACCAGGTCATCATGAGTCCCGACCCGGAAAGCGCCGTACTTGTCGTTGGCGTTCTCATCGACCCTGATCTCGTAGTCGAGCAGTTCTTCAGCAAGCGCCCGGGCTTCCGAAGTACACGGCAGGTGAATCCGCCCGGTCTGTAGGAGGGCCTGAAGACGCGACACGAGCCAAGCCTTGCCGAGCTTGACTCCGGTGTTGTCCTGCACCCGTCGATCACCATGGGTGAAGTAGACCGGCGTGACCAACGGATGCCGCTCGAGAAGTAGGTCCACAATGGGCTGACCGACGCCTGTCGCATCGACGTAAACCCAGGGATGAGACTCACTGCGTGCTGCCACGCCCTCTGCTACCTCGCCGACTCTCTTCGCCACTTTCGGGTAGGGAGTGCCGAGGGGAAGCCGCTGGAGGTATCGGGCCATGTAGTGCCACACCTCGAGGTCGTTCTCCTCGAGCCGCCGTTCTGACTCCATGACGCAGATAGCGGTCGGGTCGCGTTTCTGCCCGATGTCCACCCCGATTACAGGTCCCATGATTCAACCTTCTCTCGGAACGCACGGTCCACGTCTTCACGCCCGAAGGGTTGCGTCTCGGCATCAAGAAACTGACAGTCGTATTCCTGAGAAAACCACCACTCGCCCATGGTGCGCCGTTCTTCGTCGAGAAACTCTCGTGAGATCCTCGGGCAGTCGCTCGCGGGCACCCGGTAACGCTCCCAGGGCTCGTCTGACTTCCAGGCCTCGTACCACCAGCCGCGAGTGCCGAAGGGTGTTGAGAGCGTAATCAGTCGACCGCCGGAAACCGCCAGCATCGGCCGGACGGAGAAGTACAGCTCATCAGGTACCCGCGCCGCCTCGTCGATCACCAGCAGCCGGACGCCGGAGTAGCCGCGCACAGAGTGTTCCTTGCCTGGGAGGGAGATGATGCGCGAGCCGTTCGCGAGCTCGATGCGGAGAGCGGATTCAGCTTCAGTCGCCACCGGCTGCTTAAGGCTTTCCCGGATCTCAGCGGTCTTCTTGTAAAGCTCCTGGCTTTGCCGCAAGGACGGCGACAGCAGCAAGACCAGGGCCTCGCTCTCGTAGTTCGCCAGGTGGACGGCGAGGAGCGCCGCCATGGTCGACTTGCCGGACTGCCGAGAGCAGTTCAGTAGGACCCGAGGTGCAGTACTCCGCAACAGGCCTGCCTGCCACCTGTCGGGCTCAAGATCGGCAGCCTCCGCCAGGACCACCGGGTCGAGCGCCGTCGCCAGGTCGAGGGCAAGATCAGAAGCCGGCATCCTGCAATGCCTTAGCGACGGCCACCCGGGCCTCGGGGTACGGTTGGAGGGCATCAGACACCAGGCGCCGGATCCCGTGCCATTCCGGGATCACCGCAATATTGATTTGCTGCCCGTCCTGAATGTCGCCGAGGAGCTTGGCTTGAAGCGTGATCTGTTTGAGGATGCGATCGGCCGCGCGCAGGGATAACGTGTGCTTGCTGTCCGCGCGTGCTTCCTTGAGGACCTCGAGACAAGCTGCGTTGATCGCCTTGAGTTGCGCGATCGTATCGATGGCCTGTCGCGTGTCCTGGACTTCGACTTCACGCTGATGCTCGACGAGGCCGTTCACGCGGGCCAGCTCTGAGGCTTTCTGGGCCTTGGCCAGGCGGGCAGGAAGGTGGTTCACCTTGTGACGCTTGAGGGCTGAGAGCGAAAGCTCGTAATGGTCCGAAATCGAACGAAAAGTCCGATTCATAACCAGATCCCGGTCGATATCGGCCAGTTGCGGGTGAAGGCATACGCTGCACCTACGAGGCATGAGAATGGAGCGCCGGGATCCCGTCGCAGGGTCCTCTACCATCTGGAGTGATGGTCGCATCGCTACCTATGCTTCCGACGCATTTCACGTAAGGTTGAGAGATCTGCTCGAGCTGCTGCCTGAGCGCCTTGTCGTATGCCCAGACGTACTTGAGCTTGGCAGGCATCTTGACCCTCTGGGCGTTGGGATCGACGTTCTGACGCAGCCAGGGGACGCTCTGCCCACCTGGCCCGTAGCGGTCGTAGAGGGTGCGGGGGTGGACGATTTTCGACTTCACTTTGAGGTAGGGCTGAGTGGCCGCACCGAGGAAGATCCAGTTGGTGGCCTGGTAGATCGTCCCGACGTGACCCTGCCCCGCATCGGCATAGCTGACGACCAGCTTGAGCCCCGGGGATTGGTGCTTGAGCATCCGGAGGCTGATCGCTACGCATTTCGACGTCGGATGCTTCCTGGTCGAGGCCGGTGCCAGGGCTACCCGCACCAGCTCGCAGACCTCCGTGTCCTTCAGCTGGAAAGGTCGGGCGATGTGTCGATTGGCGCCGACGCCGTAGAGGATGGCGCCGACGAACCGACCGGATTCCCACACACCGATCCTGACGAGCTTGAAGGCGGGCATGGACCGGCTGTAGTGAAAACGCATCACGGCGTGCTTCGCTGCGGCATGCGAGCAGAAGTCGAGACGGAGATCACTCACCGCCTTGCTCCCCGGGGACGAACTGAGACCCGCAGTCCGGGCAGGTCACGGGTTTCTTCTGGTCGAGGCGCGACTGGTCATCAGCGCCTACCGGCTGGAAGTCGGGTCCGGTCAGAAGGGCTGCGACGTCGCCGGCGTCCAGGCTCGCCAGCAGCTCGCCAGCATCGGGGATGTCTGACAGCACTTTCTGAAGCCCTGCTTCGTCCCAGATTGCCACCAGGTCAGTGAAGCCCAGGTTGCCGCCGATGAGCGCGAGGTTGTTGTGGTCGATGGCGAAGGCCACGGCAGCTTCTCTCGACTTGGCGTCCACGCCGAAAATCACTGGCACGGCCCACTGGTTGTTTTCAAGCTTGAGGATCCCTCTCGGAGGGTCCATGCCCTCCTGGCGCATTCGCTCGAGAGCCTCGGTTCTGCCGTTGCCGTAGACCAAAGAATTCAGCTTCGTATCGAACTTCGGCGGGTCGCCGAAACCATGGAGTTGGATCGACTTGATCAACGCGTTGAGGTCATGTCTCTTGGGATTGTCAGGCCAAAGGCGCAGGGCCTGGTCGAGGGGAACGTAGCGGAGCTCGAGCTTTTCTTGGTCAGGCATTCTCAGTTCACCTCGACGCCAAGTTCCTCATCGACCTCTGGCACGCTATGCGGCTGCACTTCCCCAGGGAGCAGATAGATGAGCTTTCTCGGTTCCTTGGCGAGCAGGATCGCCGCACGGTGCTCGCCGACGTAGACCAGCCGTCCGACACCAGCTGTACTTGCGACGGCGCGGCCAACGAAGGGATACAGCCTGGCATGGGGATGACCGAACCGCGTCACCGCGTCGAGGGACTCCTGAGGCCAGCCCCGCAGCGGCAAGAGGCACAGGATCTCAGCCTTGTGCGTTCGGAGCTTCTCGAGCAGATCCGGCGTCAACAGGGACTTCGGGCGGACTCTGAGCCACGGCTCGTCCGCAACCAAGGTAATACCCAGAGTCTCGACCTGTATGAGGATCTCGGAGACGTTCACAACAGCAACTCCTCATCTGGCGGACATGCCTCCATAACAGGCCCCTCTGTCCTTTCAGGAACCGTCCCAACCGTCCCAACCGGCCCACGGCGGTCACTAGAGCCTGGTCCTCCGGCCTCTGATGGGCCGGTTCCCGGGGCCGGTTCTCGAGTGTCGAGGTAAGAACCGTCCCACAGAAATCGGCCCAGGCCCCCACGGTCTTCAGGCTCGTGGGACGATTGGGACGGTTGGGACGGTTTGCCCGGCATGAGAGTCTCTTGCTTCAGATGCAAGACATTTCGCCGGCTTCCTTGAAGCGTTCGGCGGATCGTGTTGCGCTGCCGTTTGGTATCAGCACTTGCCAGGACGCCACGCTCACGCAGCCGCTTCCACAACGTCTTCGGTGTGGTCGTGATCCCATCGGAGGTCGCCATTCTCTGGGCTGCCTGAAAAGCAGCGTCTGGCTCGAGGAAGGCGTCGTCCCCAAGGAGCCAGCCAACCTGTTGACCCTGTGCCTGCAACTGGCCTCCAACGCCCTTCCGCCAACCCCATGCCTTCGGATCGCTGGGTGCTTCACCCTCGCTCGAGGCCAGGTGAGCTCCTCCAGAGGCAATTGCCGATCGGAGGAGGTCCAAGAACCGACGAACTGGATCGACCGCCGACAGGTGAGCAGCTTGCGAGCCCGCCGCCCGCCGGAGAGCTCCTATGGCCTCATCCATCCAGCGATTGGCCACGTCTTCACTCATCGCGCCCGCCTCGACCGCGAACGCGAGGAAGAGATCAAACCCGTACGTCAGCTCCGTTTCAATCATGGTCGTACGGCGGTGCTCGGTACCAGGGGCGAGGGCTTTTCCCTTCGAGTCGCTGAGCCACTGCCTACGCCACCTCTCAAGCTCGCTGTGACGTTCCGCAAGCCATCGGACGTACCCGGCAAGAGCCTTGGCGTAGACGCCGCCAGCGGCGTTCTCCTGGCACCCGGTGAGGAGGTTCCAGTCCATCGATCCTGGAGGGGCTTCCAGCAGCAGTGTCCGCGCTCGGATCGAGTGGGCCTGTGGGATGTCCTCACCTGTCGACAGAATCAAGCCCCGCGGGTATTTCGCCGGTCGCAGGGAAGCATTTTGTCGGAGGCGATGTCGTCCGGATCGGTTTCCTTGGGCCCGAAGCAGTCTCGCCGCTTCCTTATGAAGACGCTGGATGTCGGATCTCGTTCCCTCCGGGGCGAAGTCGTCAACTACGAATAGAGCGTCCTTCGCGGCGAAGGCCAGGACCTCGAGCGCATTGCCCGTGCTGCTCCAGGAGCCAGGAAGGTGTCGGGCGTCCATCCCGGCACCGTAGTGCTGCTGCACCAGGGCGGCAAGCTCACTCTTGCCAGCGCCGGTCTGTCCGGCCAGGTGCATCGAGAAGTCACAAGGGCCGGCAGCTGCCCGCCAAATCGCAGCGTACACCGGGATCGTAATGTCCTTGGGCAGAACGTCGAGCATCTTCAGGCTTGCATGGATCGAATCCGCCAGCTCCTTCTTCGCTGGAGGATCCGGCAGACTGTAGAGCCGGAGCGCGTCTGGAAGATCGACCTCTACTCCAGAAACCGTCCCAACCGTCCCAATCGCACCTCCAGCGTGTAGGTAGCACTGTTCACCGGCGACCTCTCGCCAACCGAGATGGGCGTACACGGTTCGCGAAGTGATCTTGTCGCTGAGCAACTGGATCGCAGCCCGGGTGTGGTCTTTCGTGCCACCCCCGGCGTAGACCACCGCAGCGGGCCCCAGGTGCTCGATGACCCATCTCATCCCCTGGAACTTCGACTCGTCGACTTCGAAACGAAGCTTGCGCCCCTGGTGGCGTGCCTCGATCTCCAGGAAGCGCCTGGTCTCGGCTCCGTCATCATGGCTCACATCGCCGACGATCTTGGCGGTGAAGTTCGTCAGAGGCACCGGAATCGGCCCCTCCTGAGTGTGCCTGAATCGAACGAGCCCATGCTGATTCGCTGCGTACGGCGGCGGGGGAGGCGGTGGTCTCCGTCTAGTTTTCTTAGCCGGTGCCGGCATCATCCTCTCCATTTAAGCGGCTTACAAGAGTTCATCAATTTAGAACACTTAAAAATTCACTTGAGTATTTTCTTCGATCTGGCCTTCTGCTTGGCTAGCGGTTTAGTGTAGAAACCGACCTCTTGGTATAAAGTGTAATTACCTTCGCAAGAAGCCTAAGTTTGAGTCATTTTCTACTGTCCGTCATTCGAGGTCGATCTGCGAAGTCTCTCCTGGATCCACTTTTCGATGTCGCTACGCCTGTAACGGATGCAGCGAGGAGAGATCTCTACGTAGTGAGGGCCTGTGCCACGGCCTCGCCAGCCCTGAAGGGTACGCCGGGAGAATCCGAGCATTCGGGCAGTCTCCTTCTCCGTCAGCAACAGCGGCTTTTCGTCGGGACTTTCACTTTCTGAAACCATGAGCTGGATCCTCACAGGTTGAGCTACAGTCGCTATACTTTTCACTTTGTGAAAACATAGGCCAAATATCCATAGACCAGTCGACAGTCAGCAGCCTATTTGTACCACGTTCGACTCTCGCCAGTCGACGCCTCACGACGCCCACAACGCGAGTATCACGCAGTCTTGCTATCCTTAGCCACCAGTTCAACATCATTTGAACGTCAGGAGAGGATGATGAGAATCGACGACATTCAGAAGCAAGCTGAACTTGCCGAAATGACCAACGACAACGGGCTGCTCTCGCCTTTGGGCTGGCCATCAGTCGATGCCTGGGTGCCCCCGAGCGTGGAGATCGACGGGGACATGTTGCGATGGAAAATTATTGGGCCAGGATGGCCAACTGCACGGGAACCGACCGGGATGCTCGACAGATTCCTGAGAATCAAGAGCGATCGGGATGTCCTGCGGTTTGCGAAGCGCTGGGGGCCTCTACGGGTACTCCCTCATCACGTGAATCGGTCGGAAACCCTCAAGGAGCCGCTTTCGCTCTGGTACGACCTCGTCATGCAAGCTCGAGCTCTCGTCGCTATCGGTGCTGCCATTCACCAGAGAAAGACAACGCCAGAATCGGCATGGAGAACGCTCTTCCCGTTGCCGGACGGAGAGCTCGCGCAGCATGCCAAGGTCATGATCGCCCGCGGTACCGAACCTGAAGCGCCGAAATTGATCTGGTTTCTCATCCGGCCGGTTATCGACGACTGGATTCGAAAGGGTGACGTGCGACCGCAGGTCGTTCCCGGGTGGGACCCTAACTCTCGAGGTCCGTCACTTCAGTTGACAGCCAACAATCTCGGGCTTCTTGGACTCCAAGTCATG